>PVBE011921106.1_pt1 | contig 14152 bp, 8 predicted proteins | sample 1631181 | NCBI WGS metagenome assembly PVBE01 (sample SAMN08397723, study PRJNA350692) | Marine metagenome, whole genome shotgun sequencing project. | isolation source: water | place: Pacific Ocean | collected 2012-04
CCTGACGACGACGACATCGCACCTGACGACGACGACATCGCACCCGACGACGATGACATCGCACCCGACGACGACGATGCCGCCCCGATCGACGGAGACGGCGACGGGTCCCCCGAGGACCTCGACTGCAACGACGAGGACCCGACGGTCTACCCCGGCGCCCCCGATCTCTGCGACGGCGTCGACAACGACTGCGACGGCTTCTTCGGAGCGGACGAGGTCGACGTCGATGGGGATGGCTCCCTCGTCTGCGCCGGCGACTGCAACGACGCCGACAACACCATCTACCCCGCCGCCCCGGAGCTCTGCGACGAACTGGACAACGACTGCTCCGGCGCCCCCGAGGCGGACGAGGTCGACGTCGACGGCGACACCGTCCTGGTCTGCGACGGGGACTGCGACGACGCGGTCGCGACGACGTACCCGGGCGCCCCCGAGCTGTGCGACGGCGTCGACAACGACTGCTCCGGCGCCCCCGGCACGGACGAGGTCGACGGCGACCTGGACGGCATCTCGGTCTGCGAGGGCGACTGCGACGACGGCGACGACACCATCTACCCCGGTGCCTCCGAGCTCTGCGACACCCTCGACAACGACTGCGACCCCGCCACCCTCGAGGACGACGGGCCCAACGCCCAGACCTGGTACGCCGACGCCGACGACGACGGATGGGGCGACGCCGCGGTCGCCACCGTCGCCTGCTTCGCCCCGTCGGACACCGTGCTGGACGCCACGGACTGCGACGACGACGACGACGACATCAACCCCGGCGCCACCGAGGAGTGCAATGGCGTCGACGACGACTGCGACGGCAACGTCGACTCATCGGCGGTGTGCCCCTGCAACTTCGAGACGTACAACGGCCACGGCTACCTGTTCTGCGAGGACGTCTCGACCTGGGACGAGGGCCAGGAGTTCTGCGACGACGAGGACAACTACTCCCTCGTCACCATCGACGACGGCCCCGAGCAGTCCTGGGTCGAGGGCGTGGCCAACGGCTACGCCAACAACCGCTGGTGGTGGATCGGATACAACGATCTGGACAACGAGGGCTCGTTCGAGTGGGACAGCGGAAGCTCGTCGACCTACACCAACTGGAACGGTGGCCAGCCGGACAACAGCTGGGGGGGCGAGGACTGCGTGCACCTGTACAACAACAGCGGCAACTGGAACGACCTCGATTGCGACCTCGACAACTGGTACGGCACGCAGATCTACTTCATCTGTGAGTCCGAGGACGACGACTAGCCCGGGAACGCCTCCACCAGGGGCAGCGCCGGCGCCTTGCTTCGGAACGCTTCCACCACACTGGCCGACTCCAGGCACCCGTTCGGAATGGCCTCCCCGTCCACGGACCAGCCGCCCTCCCAGTTCCAGCTGAAGTGGAGGTGGTGGTGGTGGAACGGCCAGCCGTTGCCGTAGGCCAGCTTCGAGTCCATGCGATTGCGCTGGTAGCTGGAGATTCGGTCGGCAGCGTACAGGCCGTCGGCCGCCTCCAGCACGTCCTCGGCGACGACGGGGTCCACGCCGATGACGCGGACTTCGGGGTGGAGCAAGAGCTGGGCGAGGAAGTAGGCGGTGCGCTCCGCGTCCAGGATCGAGGCCTCGCCGGTGCAGAACTGGCCGTTGTGCGACGGGCAGACGATGTCGCCGTTGTTGGCGCCGTCGGTTTGGTAGTAGGCGACGTCCATGTCGTTGCCGTTGACGTGGGTGCCGGAGGGGTGCCGGAGGTCTCCGGAGCCTGTGCCCGGGGTCGAGCCGTCCTTCTCGCTCATGTCGAGCAGCCCCAGCGGGGTGGTGCCGGGGAACTCGTCTGCCACTTCGTCCGCGGCCCAACGGATGACGTAGGCGACCTCGCGACGCACGGAGCTCCAGGCCGCCTTGTGCTCGGGGTAGGAGCCCTCGAACGTGCCGTTGGAGCGGGGGAACTGCAGGATCTCGTTGCAGGGGCCGCCCTCGGCGGGGGAGTCCTCGTAGAAGCCGTCGCACTCCCGGCCGTCGTGGAACGGCGAGGTCTGCACGACCAGCTCGTACGACGCCGTGGCGCCTTCGTACCCGCGCACCTGGAACCAGTGGAGGCGGTCGGTCGAGGTCGGGTTCCGAACCGCGACCCGCTCGTAGCCGTACGTCGTGTAGCTGTTCTGGAATGAGGCTTGCCCGTCGCCGGCGAGCTCGTACAGGTCCAGGTCCGAGGAGCCTGAACCGGAGCCGTCGATGTCGATCTCGACGCTGGCCCAAGCCCCCGCGGGCACGTTCAGGGAGAAGACGTCGATGTCGCCGGCGCAGATCTGGGCGTCGTAGGTCTGGCCGTCGACGGCCGCGATCGGCGTCGCCTGGGGCAGCAGGTCATTGCTGTTCTCACCGCAATCGTCGGCCCACGGGGGCTCCGCCGGCTCCTCGTCGTCGTCGTCCCCGGGATCGTCACCGACAGGGCAGTCCCCGCCGTCCCAGTCGTAGGCGGGGCAGTCCAGGAAGATCGCGTGGCCGTCGTACTGGTACGAGCCGTCGTCGCAGTAGCCGTCGTCGACCCAGTTGGCCGGCGCGCAGTTGCCGGCGCAGTCCAGGACCTCGTCGCTGTCGCAGGGGGCACCGTGGCCGTAGGCGCCGCTGCCGCCGCCCTCGGTGGCGACTTCGTCCACGGGATCGGCAGCGACCTTGTCCGCGGGCGGCTCGCCCCACGGGCCGTAGCAGCCGGACGCGGCGAAGAGGACAACCAGCAAGAACAGGAACGAAGGAGTCGAACGCACACAACCTCCAGGGTGCTCCCTCCAGAGGCCGGGCGACGGTAGCGAGGCCGCGACCGCGCGGTCAACTCTCGGTTGCGTCGACCTCCTGGTCGACCCGGGCCAACCGGGTGACGGCCACCGCCACGTGCGCCCGTAGCTGATCCATCAGCTCGGTCCACGCCACGTCCGACATCGTCTCCTGCGTCGACTCGGAGATGTGCACGAACAGCTCCTGAATCACCGGCAGCGTGCCCGCCAGCACCGTGTCGCGTGAGCCCAGCGGCGGCAGCACGCCGTCCTTGCCCGCGACCAGCGCTTCTTGCGCCTGCATCAGCACTTCGCGCTGCAACCGGCCGACATCCGACGCGGTCTCGATCTTGGTCAGCTCCGGTGCCAGCCACTCCAGCAGGTTCAGCGACGCCAGCCCCGAAGTAGCCGCGTCCAACGCCTTGCGCACGCCGGCGATCTCCTCGCCGACGCCGTAGATGCGGGCGTCCAGCCGCTCCTCGTCGCTGCTGTCCATCAGCACCTTGCCGATGCCGCCAAGCTTCTTGCTCATCGCCGTCAGCGTCTGGATCAGCTTGTCGTTGCCGCCCGGGTCCGCGACCGCCTCGCGCACCATAGTCAGCTCCTTCACGACCTCGTGCAGCTCCGCGCCGAGGTCGCCGGTGGCGCCTTCACGGAGCACCTCCTGGATGCCCTCCATCCGCTGCTCCAGCGCGCCGAGCACGCCCGTGACGCGGGCCACCGGGTCGTCCTCCCCCGAGCCCATCATCTTGCGGCGGGCGAACTCCTTGCGGATGCCGTCCCAGCGGCTGACCGCCTCGTCGTCGAGCTTCCCGAGCATCTCGTACAGCTTCAGCAGGTTCGCCTCGGCCCCGGTCGTGAGCGTCTGCGCCTCGCCGACGTAGTGGTCGTCGATCAGCGCCTCGACTTCGGCGTCGTTCATCGCCGCGACGATCTTCTCGACCATCTTGTTCATGTTGCGGTAGCTGCCCTGAAGCTTGAACGGCGGCTCCGTGCGGTAGGCGTCCTCCTGCGCGGCCGAGGCGATGTACTGCTGGTTCACCTGCAGCACCACCTTCTGCACCTGGCGCATGCGCTTGAGCACGGCGGTGATCTCGCCCAGCTCGACGGCGCTGTAGTCGTGGCCCAGCTCGGAGGCGGGAACCTCCTGCCCGTCGGCCATCCGCAGCAGCTTGTAGATGTCGTCAAGGCCGCGCGCGGCCACCGGCTGGAGCACCTCGGAGCTGGTCAGCGCGTTCTCGATGTACGAGAGCGCGAAGATGTCGTCCTGCCCGCTGAGGATGTCGCCCAGGTTGTAGGTGTCGGCGCGGTTGGCGAGCATGTCCGGGATCTGGAACTTGTCGCCGGACTCGGTGTACGGGTTGCCCGCCATCACCACGCAGACCTTCTTGCCGCGCAGGTCGTAGGTCCGGGTCTTGCCCTTCCAGACGCCCTCGATCCGCCGCGTCGCGTCGCACAGCGAGATGAACTTCTGGAGCAGCTCCGGATGCGTGTGCTGGATGTCGTCCAGGTAGATCATCACGTTGTTGCCCATCTCCAGGGCGAGGTTGATCTTGTCGACCTCCTGGCGGGCGGTGGAATTGGGCGCCTCGGCCGGATCGAGGCTGTGCACGTCGTGCCCCAGCGCCGGTCCGTTGACCTTCATGAAGACCAGCCCGAGCCGGTTGGCGACGTACTCCATCAGCGTCGTCTTGCCGTAGCCGGGAGGACTCACCAGCAGCAGCAGACCCATCTGGTCGGTGCGGCGGCCCGCGCCCGCGGCGCCCAGCTGCTTGGCCAGGTTGTCGCCGACGATCGGCAGGTAGGCGTCGTTGATCAGCTTGTTCCGCACGAACGCGCTCATCACCTTGGGCATGAACTCGTCGATGCGCAGCCGCTCACGCTGCTCCGTGAGGATGCCGACGCGGAGCTTCCGCCACGCCTCGAACCGGGGCACCCGCTCGTCGGCGAACCACGTCAGCCGACCCAGGAACTCGTCCAACCGGACTTCCAGCTTCCCCTCGCCCAGCCTCGGATGCTGCCCCAGCATGTCGGTCAGTTCGCGGGACGTCGAAGCGGAGCTGACCTCCTGCGGCACGTCCTTCTCCGTCAGCAGCGCCACCGCGGCTCCAAGGGCCACGTCGGCGTCGTCGCCCACGGCCTCGAACCAGGCCCGCGCCAGCGCCAAACGCTCGACGGGGTTGTCCGACAGCGCCGCCAGATCGGCCTCGAAGCCGTCGCGGGCGGCGTGATCATCGAGCTCCCGACGGACCGCCTGGCGAAGCGCATCCGCCTCCGCCGCGACCGTGAACCGCGGCTTGGACGCGACCAGCTCTTCGACGAGGTACCGGGCCGCCATCGCGACGTCCGCCTCATCCAACTCGAGCCCCGCCGTGGGGAGCCACTCGGCCAACACATCGGCCGTCTCGTCGGCCAACGCACGCAGCGGACCGGGGTTGTTCAACGCCTCGCGCAGCCGGCCCAGGCTTCGCGCCCGCCGACCCAGCCGCGTCATCGCGTCGCCGTCGCTGCACCAGCCCCAGTACAGGAGCGCGGCGGCCCTCGGCACGCGGGGGAAGCGGAGCAGTCCGGCGGTCTGCTGGAGGCTGACGACGGCCCGGAGGATCTTCTCCGCGTCGACGTCGTGCACGCCCCGCTCGTACCCCTCCTGGAAGCGCTCCGAGGTGTACTCCCGGATCGTCGCCAACAGAGACTCTTCGGTGGACAGCGCGGCCATCGTGAGGCCCTCGCGCCCCGCCTCGGCGGCCGCCAGCATGGTCGATGCGAGGTACTCGCCCCGGTAGACGTCGGGGGTCTCGGACACCACCAGCTGCGGCCAGCAGTCCTTGAAGCCGTTGACCCGGTCGTCGTCGAGCGTCTCGTAGAAGTCGGTGCCGGTGAGGTGCACCGTCATCGATCCGTCGCGCGGGAGCATCGTCAGCTCCAGCGGCTGGGTGTTCACCGCGAACCGGTGCCGCCCCAGCTTGATGATCGAGTCGCCGTCCTCGAACAGGTCGAGCCGATCCCGCAGTCCCCGCAGCGCGTCCTGCTTGGCCGACTGCAGCCGCCCGAGGATCTCCTCGCTCTTGACCCCCTCGCCGATCGAGCCGAGCTCCTCGGCGACGGACCGGAGCTTGTGCACCATCGCGTCGGACGCGAACCAGGCGTTGAGCTCGTCCTCTGCCTTGAACGTCTTGGCGCGGCGCTGGAGCCCCTGGAGGATCCGCCCCGCCGCCGTCTGCATGTTGTCGACGCGACGTCCCCGCTGGTCCAGCAGCGTCTGCTTGCGCGCCTCCAGGGCGGCGTAGATCTCGTCCCGCTTGGACGCCAGCTGGGGCAGGTACTCGTCGTACTCCCCGAACCGCGCCTCCAGCTCCTCCAGCTGGAGCATCAGCCGCGACAGCGCGTCGTCGCACTGCTCGGGCGTCTCCGCCAGGGCCACGGCCGAGCTGACCGACTGCCCCAGGAGCTTGAACTGGGCCGCGAAGTCGGCCTTCGCCTCGTGGGCGCCGATGTCCTTGCGGCGGCGCTGGAGGATGGCGCGCACCCGGTTCAGGTGCGCGAACACCTCGCCGATGGCCTCCAGGATCCCCGCGCGGGCGGTGGCGTCGTCCACCTGCAGCCCGGCAATGACCTCGGACATGAGGTCGAGCCCGCCCGCGAGCCGATCCTGCTCCTCGAGCAGCGGCGCGAACTCAGTCAGCTTCTTGGCGGCCTCGACCTGCGCCAGGAGCGCGTCGATCTGGTCGGTCAGCGGCTTGAGGGCTTCGCCTTCGAGGAGGAACTCGACGCACACGGCGGAGACGTCGTCGAAGGCCTCCTTGACCGAGTCCTCGAGCGCCGTCAGCGCGGCGTGGTCGATGAAGCGAACGTCCTGGAGCGTGATCAGGTGACCGCGCTGGTTCCGCAACTGCGTCATCGCGGCCATGAACTCGTCGACCGACCGGAAGTCCTTCGGGCGGAAGCTGCCGACGAGCAGCTTGGTCTCCGCGGTCGCCTCGGACAGCGCCTTGCGGGCTTGGCGGCGGAGCGCCTGGACCTTCTCGAACTCGTCGATGATGAGCTCAGACGTCGTGCGGATCGTGACGATCGTCGACTTCAGGTCGCCGACCTCAGACTCGCCCAGCCAGTAGTAGCTGTCGATGATCCGCTCGGCGTTGCTGACGATGCCCTCGTAGACCTCGCGGGTCGGGGACGGCTCGTCGATCAGCCGGATGAGCGTGTAGGCATCCGAGATCCCGCGCACGAGATCGGCGTTGCCGATGCGTCCCAGCTCTCCGCCCTGCTGCGGCTGGGCGGCGTGGTGCTCGGCGCTGGCGAACGGCGTCGCCCACAGCTGCATCGGATGCACCCGCGCGGGTTCGTCCGAGTCGGCCCGGAAGACGACCAGGCTTCCGTCTTCGAACAGGCTGTAGCCGTGCGCCCGGATCGCGGTGGCGACCTCCTTGCGGATGAGGTTGTACGGCAGGAGCACGTACAGGCCGTCGGTGCGGCGCACGAACACGAAGAGCACGTCCTCGCCGTTCGGTGCCGCAATCCGGCGGACGAACTGCATGCCCTCGACCTCTTCGCCGAACAGCTTGGTGTCGCCCGTCTGCAGCACGTAGCCGCCGGGGAAGACGATCCCGTGGTCCTCCGGGAGCTGCACGCAGCTGACCCCGATGGCGTCCGCCCGCACCACCTGCTTGGTCCTCGTGTTGAACACGAAGTAGCGGACCTGGGTCTCCTTGTAGGGGAGGATCCGCAGCAGGATGAGCGCACCCAGCTTGCAGAAGCTGATCTCGGCGTCGTCGAGGCTCTGGTTCGGGTCGTCGACCGGCTCCCGGTAGACGCCGTGCCCGTCCTCCGTGTTGTCCTCGACCTTGATGGTGAGGTCGCCGCCGATGGTCTCGACGAACACCTCGTCCAGGATCGACACGTGCGCGTGGTGGCCCAGGATGTGGTCGGACCGTGAGGTCGGCGTCCACTCGAAGTCGTGGCGGGGCGGGAAGGTGTTGTCGCGCTCGCCCCGGTTGTCCAGGTAGGTCGCGCCCCCGCGGGCGTCGATCGCCCACCGGAAGACCTTCTCGTCATCCAGCGTCTCCCCGGTGCGGAAGACCGCGAGCAGCTTGCTCTCGGTCGTCGCGAGCCGGACCAGCCGCACCTTGGCGTAGTACTGGTAGAGCTCTTCGAAATCCTTGATGAAGGTCGCGTCGTGCAGGAACGACGTGGCGTCCTTGTCCTCGACCGTGGCGAAGTGCAGCCCCTCGCCGTCCCGGCCGTCCACCCGCACGAGGCTGAAGACGTCGTCCACGGACGTGGTCTTCTTCAGCCCGACGAAGACGTTGTAGCCAAAGAGCAGGTAGTCGCCGACCGCCGCGATGTCGACGGGCTGGCAGTTGTTCTCGGTGCGGACGCGCTCGTTGCCGACCACGTCCAGTTGCGTGCCACCGAAGGTCGCCTGACGCTCGGTGTTGAGGGTGCCGGCCAGGCCCGCCAGCGTTTGCCCTTGCGAGGCAAGACGCTGGCGGATGACCTCGTAGCTGCCGCCTTCCAGACGCGAGCTGTCGTCGGCAGCTGCCTCAGCAGCCGCCTCGGGGGCCACTGCCTTGGTCATTTAGCTGTCCTGGGTCGTCGTGGCTTCGATGACGTCAGACACCACCTCGGGCAGTCCGCCCCCGGCCGCCACCTTGCCCGCCAGCGCTGCCAGGCTCAGGTCACGAACCGCGCCCGCGTCCAGCCCCGACAGCATGTCCTTGAGGTCGCCGGGGAGGTCCCCCTCGCCCTGCAGGTACTTGCCGAAGACGGTGCTCAGCGTGTCGCTCTCCTCAAACATTCCATCGACGCCGTGGCCGACGGCCATCGACTTCATGAACTTGTCGAAGAAGGCTCCGTCGCCGCCGACAATCTTGATGTCGGCCTCACCGAACGCCTTGCCCAGGACCTCGGCCTGCGCCTCGGCGACGGCCTGCTTGATCTTGAGCCCCTCGAGCTGCAGCTCCTTGATGGCGGCGAGCTTGAGGCGGAACTCCTCGTGCTGCCAACCCTGGCCCTCGAGCTCCTTCATCGCCGCGGCCTTCGCGGTGATGCCGGCAGCCTCGGCGGCGAGCTTCTCTTCGGTGACGACCGCGGCGGCGTGGCCGACCTTGGTCTCGCCCTCAGCCTGCGCGTCCATCTTCTCGCGGATGACCTTCGCCTCGGCGAGGCCTTCCTTCTCGAGCGCGGCGGCGTGCGCCTCCATGACCTTGGCACGGGCCAGCCCGCTGGCGGCTTCCTCAGCCTGCGTACCTTCAGCCATGCGAATCATCGCCTTGGCCTCGATGTCCGCGGCCTGCAGGTCCGCCTGGGCGAGCACGACCTTCTCCTTGGCGGCGTGCTCGGCCGACTTCTCCGCGGCTTCAGCGGCCTTGATGCTCATGATGAGCGCCTGCTCCGCTTCGCCCTCGGCGGCGATGACGACCTGGTCCTTGAGGCGCTTGGCCTCGGCGACCACGCGCAGGTCCTTGATGCGCTCCTCCTCCTCGGCGACGCCCTTGTCGACGGCGACGCGCTGGCGGACCACTTCGGCGATTTCCTTCTTCTCGACCTCGACCGCCTTCTCCTTGGCGATGTCGCCGAGATCGACGTCACGTTCGCGGCTGATGCGCTCCAACTCTCGGTCGCGCGTCACCTGCTCGGCCTTGATGCCGACCACCCGCTCGCGGTCCTTGTCGGCGACCTCGACCTGACGCTGCTTGTTCAGCGCCTGGACCTCGATCTCCTCCTGGGCCTTGAGGCGCGCCAGCTCGGAGCGGCGCTTCTCTTCGGCCTGGATGACCTCGGTCTCGGCCAGCTCGCGAGCCTGCACGGTGGCGATCTCGCGGTCCTTCTTGGCCTCGGCGTCAGCGCGGCGGCGCTCCTGCTCGAAGACCTTCTCGTCCGCGGAGACCTTCAGGCGCACCAACTCCTGGCGCTCCTCCTGAAGCCGCTCCTCGGTCTGGATGTTCTGCTCGGTCGTGATCTTGGTGATCTTCCGAATGCCCTGAGCGTCCAGGATGTTGTGCTTGTCCAGCGACTCCAGGGGCGTCTGCTCCAGGTAATCGATGGCGCCGTCTTCCAGCGAGTAGCCGTTCAGGTCGCGGCCGATGACCTCGATGATCCGGTCCTTGAAGTCGTCTCGCTGCGTGTACAGCTCGACGAAGTCCATGCGCTTGCCGACCGTCTTGAGGGCCTCGGAGAACTTCGCGAGGAAGAGCTCTTCCAGCGTCGCCTGGTCGGAGGCGCGCTTGCAGCCGACGGACTGCGCGACCTTGAGGACGTCGTCCTTGGTCTTGTTGACGCGCACGTAGAAGGTCACCTTGATGTCCGCCCGGATGTTGTCCTGGCAGATGAGGCCTTCCTTGCCGCGGCGGTCCACTTCGATCGTCTTGACCGAGATGTCCATGACCTCTGCGCGGTGGATGATGGGCAGCACGACGCCGCCGGTGAACGTCACTTCCGGTTCCGCTTTCATCTTGTTCACGATGAGCGCGCGGCCCTGATCGACCTTGCGATAGAACCGGGCCACCATGACGAGGACGCCGACGGTGACAAGGAGGGCGATGCCTCCAAAGCTGATGATCATGGGGAGCATGTCTGTTTAACCCTTCTGTGGTTGGCGAACGGGTTGCGCAGCCCGCTCGAGAGCGTCGACTTCTTCTTGAGCCGACGTGAGGTTCATTGCGGAGAGGCGCTCGACTACGAACGCCTCCCGCTTGCGATCAAATCCGATGATGAGTGCGTGGTCGCCCTTGCTCAGGCCGCTGGCGTGGTCGCAGCGCACCTGGATGAGCATGTGGTCGCCCGAGTCGCTGACTTCGGCCTGGCCGAAGCCGCCGTCGACGCGGCCGGTGGTGATCTCCGCAGTCAGGCCGATGAGCGAGCAGTTGTCGCGCGCCAGGTCGGTCTTGAACAGCGGGGCCAGGGGCTTGACGACGACCGACGTGATGCCGGTGCCGACCACGAAGGCGGACACCGCCACGAGGCTGGCGAGCACGACCGGAGAGAGCGACAGCGCGGGGGCCGCGTAGGCCATTCCCGCGTAGCTGAGGGCCCAGCCGAACAGCGCCATGAAGCTGAACGAGACCGTCAGCGGAACCGACGTCAGGTTCAGCGCGTTCATCATCCCCAGCAGCGCCTTGAGCGGACCGGTGACGGAGTGAGCTGCCCCTTCGGCGACGTCCAATCCCGAGTCGATGGCTTCGGCCGCCTCGGCGCCGGCGTCCAGCGCGCCGTCGATTGCCTCGGCGCCCGCATCCATCGCGCCGTCGAGCGCCTCCGCGGCCCCCTCGAGTCCGTCGATGTGGATGAGGTCGATGTCGACCGCGCCGAGCACGACGAAGAACCAGTACAAGACCGAGAGGCCCACCGGGATGGTGAACAGAATCGTCGGAAACGCGACGATGGCCTGCAGGAACTCGGTCATTGTCTCCCTCTCCCCAAGGACCGCGGAGTATCCCACGTTCTCAGGGGGCGCGGTCTCGCTGCACTACGAGGGTTCTGACCCGGTTATTGCTCCGAATCGGCCCGGTCGCGGCCGAGCACGAGCCGGACCACGTCGCGGCGGCCGACGAGCCCGACGAGCTCGCCGTCTTCGACCACTGGAACCGTCGAGAGGCCGTCGTCGATCATCATCGCGGCGATCTCGGAGACCTTGGTCGTGGGGCTGACGGTCTTGGCCGGCGACGTCATCGCGTTCCGCACCGTCATCGCGGTGATCTTCTTCATCTCCTTCTCGAACCGACGCGTGCCGAGGTAGAGCAGCGCGTCGAACACGATGATCGGCGTCGGGGCATGCACCGACCGCTCCTGGGCGATGACGTCAGCCAGCGACAGCACGCCGACGATCTTGCCGTGCTCCAGGACCGGGGCGCCGGCCCAGCGGTTGTCGAACAACGTGCGCGCGGCGTCCAGCAGGGGAACGTCCGGGCCGAAGGTCGAGACCTCCGCCGTCATGATCTCGCGGGCGGTAGTCGTGGCAGGCATGTCGTCAGCGTATCTTGGCCCGCATGTTCGACGCCGCTGCTGGTCTGACCGAAGTCACAATCGACGATCTCAAGAAGCTCCTGCGGGTTCTCCACCGGGAGGAGATCCGGTGCCCGGTGACGGTGGATGAACTCGCCCGGTGTGGACTGCAGCACTGTGCGGACTCGGTCTTGAATTCGGTCCGGGGGCTGGACGCCGTCGGCGTCAAAGCGGTCGTGGTCGCCGTGATCGCGGAGCGATTGCCGTCCAACAAGCAGCGCATCCTGCAGCGACAGTTGAAGCGCTAGTCGACGTCACTCCGAATCGTCGAGGAACTCCAGGACCGGGCCGACCCCGAGGGGGTAGCCATACTCCTGTTGGAATCAGGGCACCTGCCGGGGGGCGAGGCCGAGGTCGTTGATCTGCGGGAACCGTGAGGCGAGGTGGGGGTGGACCTCGTCCAGCAGGCACCAGGCCCCGCCGGGCTCGTCCAGCTCGCAGGGAAGGCCGGAGGCGTAGTTGCTCTCCATGTCGGAGACCGCACCGGTCCAACGCCAGTCCCAGCGCACGAGCGCGTTCAAGGCGATGCTCCCGCCGGAGTGGCCGACGAGGGCGATGTCGTCGATGCCCAGGTAGCGCAGGTACCGATCCAACAGGAGGGTCTCGTAGTGGCGGACCGCCATCAGCGAGGAGCCCGCGCACAGCAGGTAGGCGTTGGCCTCGCTCTCGGCGTACCAGGCGTCGTACACCCGGTTGGAGGAGACCGCGAGCAGCCGGCCGTTGCGGGGGTAGTCGCGGCCGTGAGCGAGATCGATGAACTCCTGCGCCGCGGCGTCGGTGGAGGGGTGGCCCGGGAGCGCGATGATCGCCGCCAGCGACGCGGACCCAACGTCCGGCCACAGCAGCCGCCACTGCATCGTGCCGACCAGCGGGTCGGTGGCGAGCAGCACCTGCTCACGCACGCCGCCGTCGAGTCGCTGATCCACGAGGACGACTTCGAGGGAGCGCGCGTCGAGGCCGTCCAGGAACCTCGATATCCCGAGCCCGAGCATCAGGTCGTCGCGCAGCTCGTCGGCGCCCCAAGGGTCAAACGGCGGCGGTGGATCGGCCAGCGAACGAAGCTCCTCAGGCAGGTGCGCGGCACATCCGTCGAGATCGAAACCCGACGGCGCCAAGGCGCGCGCGAGGGCGACGTAGGCCGCGTCGTCGTAGACGGGTTGGGCTCCCGAGGCCCACGTCGCGGTGGGGTCGTGGCGGACGGAGATCGCCGTGCCGTCGGCCGCCACCGTCCCCGCCGGATCGACGGACGGCAACGGATCGGCGGTCGCATTCGCGCTCGGTGCGGGCACCGAAAACGGCGCCGGGCCACGCTCGGTGGGCGCACAGCCCACTGCCAGCAGCAGAGGAAGCACAACCTGGATTCTGATCCGCATCGAGCACCTCGAACCGCCATCTCGCCCCTCTGGAGGTGCGGCGTATCCAAGAGTGCGGGTTGGAAAGCAAGCTGGATATGCGGCCGAGTCCCGGTTGTTGGCTCAGGAGTTCACGCTGCTTCCACGGGGCGTCATGAGGTTGGTAACGGCCAATCCCCGAGGACTTGCCCGGGGATCCCCCGAGGGGCTACTCGCTGACCGGCGTCATCCAGATCATCGCGGGATCGACGCCCAGGCTGTCGATGCAGTGCTGCCACCGCTCGTCCGCGGGCAACGAGAACAGCATCTCCTGGTCCACCTCCATGTAGATCCAGGAGCCGGTCTCGATCTCCCCGTCGAGCTGGCCGGGGGCCCAGCCCGCGTAGCCCAGCGACAGGAACGCGCCGGCGTTTTCGGATTCTCCGGCGACGGCTTCGATGACGACCCGGCTGGGGGAGACGCCGATCGTCTCGCCGACCTCGAACACCGCCTCGTCCTGCTGGCCGTCCGCCGCCGAGGGGCGGGCGTAGGTGAGAAACACCGCGCCGGGCTGGACCGGTCCGCCCCAATGCACGGGGCCGGCGATGCCGCCGCCGGCGGGCACTTCCATCTGATCCAGGACCTTGTCCGCGTCCAGCCCCGTGAGGCGGTTCACGACGATGCCGATCGCGCCTTCCTCGTTGTATTCGCACAACAAGACGACGGTCTTGCTGAAGAACACATCGACCATCTGGGGTGTCGCCACGAGGAGGGCCGTCGCCATGCCCCGATGATATCTGAGCGGCGCCCATCGGTCGCCGAGGCCGAGTACCCTTGCCGCCGCGGCGAGGGCGGGGGAACGCATGGCTCGCGACCGAGGGTGAGCAAGATGGGCAGTCCGACTCTGTTTGAGCAGGCGATCGTGAACACTCTTGGGTGGGCGAAGCTCCGTGCGCTTCTGGTCGCAGCGCTCCTGGCGGTCGGAGTGTCCGGCTGCCCGACGACCCCGCCGGACGACGACGACGCGGTCGATGACGACGACGCAACCGACGACGACGACGCAACCGA
>PVBE010426937.1_pt1 | contig 14151 bp, 8 predicted proteins | sample 1631181 | NCBI WGS metagenome assembly PVBE01 (sample SAMN08397723, study PRJNA350692) | Marine metagenome, whole genome shotgun sequencing project. | isolation source: water | place: Pacific Ocean | collected 2012-04
CTTGATGCAGACGAAATGCTCGTTCATCACCTTGGCGGTGGCCTCGTTCTCGAACGATTCGCGCTCCATCACGTGGCACCAGTGGCAAGTCGAGTAGCCGATGCTCAGCAGGATTGGTTTCTGCTCGTTTCGCGCTTTTTTGAACGCCTCCTCACCCCACGGATACCAGTCGACCGGGTTGTGCTGGTGCTGCTGCAGGTAGGGCGACGCTTCGTTGCCCAGACGGTTGGTATTCGGCTCGGCTCCCTCTTGGGGCGGCTTGGGTTCAATCACGGGTTCGGTGGGCTGGGGCGGGGCGAGCTTGGCTTCTGCCGCGGGAGCGGTGGAGTTTTCCTCGGCGGCGCTTGGTTGGCAGCCGGTCGTGGTGAAGCCGGCCAGGGCGGCACTCAGAGTGGTCAAGGTAGGTCGAAGCCTTTTCACGGCCGCCGACCTTACGGCCTGTCCAGTGGCCGGCAAAGCCGGAAAACGCTCACACCAGCTTGGCCAAGCGAGCGGCGAACGATTCAGCCATGTGCTCGATGTTGTATGTCTGCTCGGCGGATTGGCGGCCGGCGGCGGCGCATTTGGCCAAGCGATCGCGGTCGAGCAGCAACTGCTCGATTGTGTCGGCGAGAGCCTGCGGGTTGTTTTTTTCACAAATCACACCAGCTCCGTTGCCTTCAACTATTTCCGGAAAACTGGCGTCGTTGGGTGCGACGACCGGCACGCCGCTGGCCATCGCCTCGACCACGTACAGACCGAATGCCTCGCCGTGCACCGCCGGTACGCTGAGCACGGTGAGCTTGCGATAAAACGCCAACTTAGCCTCGCGATCGAGGTTCGGGCTGAATGTTGCGTTGCCGAGTAGACCGGCGTCACTGAGCCGTTTTTTTTGTTCTGCAACAAACGCCTTGTCACACGGTTGGCAGCCGCCGCCGATGGACAGCTTGAGCCCCGGCACTTGCCCGCTTTGTCTCAGGCGGATGAACGCATCGATGAGTGCGTCGAGCCCCTTTTCCGGGCACATGCGGGCGAAGTAGCCCAGCATCGGTGGATCGTCCGGCAGGCCGCTTGGTTCAAAGCCGTCGAGGTTGATGCCGTTGTGGATGTGCTCGAGCTTGTCGGCAGGGATTCCGACGCGCTGGGCCATGGTGTCGGCATAATAGCGAGTCGGCGCGATGAACAGGTCGATGTCGATGACGCGCTCACGAAGCTCGGCCCATGTCTGCCCGCGCTGCGGCTCGGGGAGCGAGTCGAGGAACGCATCTTCGCCCTCGAGCAGGCAGATCACCGGCACGCCGAGTTCTGCACGGAGCCGCTTGGCCAAGCCGGCGATCAGGGCGTTGGAGAGGCAGATGACATCCGGTTGCTCGTGTTCGGTAAGCCAGACGATGAGTTGCTCAAGTTCGCGCGCCTGATGGCCCGACTCGCCGCGCATCATCGAGAGCATCAAATCGCCGACATCCGCACCCCGGGTCTTGCCGGCGAAGTTGCCGAGCCGGTTGAGGAGCCACCCTGCGGTGAACATGCGTCGGAGCCAGTTCGGCGCTTTTTTGAAGCAGTTGAATTTCTGCGCGAGATAGACGTTCAACCCGCTGAAGAAGAGTGGCGTGCCTTCGCTTTGATCCGTCTCATCCAGCGTGAGCGGAAGGTACAGCGGAACCATCAGTGTATGGTGCCCCATTCGCTTTAGCTGCGCTACCAAGGCGTTGTCGCGGAAACAATTCCCGCAATACATGCCCCCGGCGCCGGGTGTGATCTGGACGATGTTCAAGCCGCTGACTTGCGCTACCGAAAGGGCAAAAGTGTTTCTTAAGACCACTCGCTTGGCCAGCAGAAACGCAGTGAATATCTTGCAACTGAAAACTTGAAAGCTGACTTGGCCAGGCGCATCGTTTGCCGACTGAGCAAATGATTTGTCGCAAGTTTACCATCACAATCGCGCTATGCCTGACAGCTGCCTCCCATCCATTGGCCAGGCCTCTTAGCCAAGCGGCACAACCGGCAGGCAAGCACAACGTGCTTTTCATAGCCATCGATGATCTGAACGATTGGCTGGGCTGTTTCGGCGGACACCCGCAGGCAATCACGCCGAATATCGATCGCTTGGCCAGGCGCGGTGTACTCTTCTTCAACGCCCACTGCGCTGCACCGCTATGTGGGCCGTCACGCAATGCCGTTTTCACCGGACGCCAGCCGTATCGTACCGGCATGTACAGCAACGTTCATAAGGGCTGGCATAATGAACACCCCACTGTTCCGTTGCTTCCTAAGGTGTTTCAAAAGGCTGGCTACAAAACCTTTGGCACCGGCAAACTTTTGCATGGAAGCAGCCGGAGTGTCTTTCAGAGTGAGTTTTTTCCAGAGCAACGATGGAGCCCTTTTAGCGGGAAGTTGGCGAACTACACCAAGGCTGAATTGTTCAGCAAGGGTACCAACAATCCGTCGCACGTCATCCGTATGGACAGCCGCGAGTATGTGCTGCCGTTCAACCGTATGCCAAGTGATCGCAGCCCCAACGAACCCAAGGGTGAGTCGTTCGATTGGGCGGCGCTGGATGTGGCCGACAGGGACATGGGAGACAGCAAAATAACCGACTGGGCAATTCAGAATTTGCGGTCGCAATCCGAGGCCAAGCCGTTCTTTATGGCCGTCGGCTACTACCGCCCGCACATCCCACTATACGCACCGAAAAAATATTTTGATCTGTACGATGGTATCGATATCAAACTGCCGCCAGTCCGCGAGGGCGACCTTGAGGACCTCAGCCCGATCGCGAGTAAGTGGGCCCTAGAAGCCGTCACTGCTGGCTCTCACGCCACCACGGTCAAACACGGACAATGGCAGTCGGCGGTCAGAGCCTACCTTGCCTGCGTCACCTTCATCGACGCGCAGGTCGGTCGCATGCTTGATGTGCTTGACACGACGTCGCACCACAAAAATACATGGGTAATTTTGTGGGGCGATCATGGCTGGCATCTCGGCGAAAAACAGCACTGGGGCAAATGGACAGGCTGGCAGCGCTCCACGCAGGTTCCTCTGCTCATACTCCCACCAAGTGACAACAAAGGTCGATTTGCAACCAACGCTACCTGCGACACCCCAGTGAGCCTCATCGACCTGTACCCCACGCTCGTTGACCTATGCGGCCTGAAACAGGTTCACCGTCTCGATGGTCAGTCACTTCGCCCTCAACTCACGAACCCAGAAGCCATAAGCAATCGTCTTGCCATCACCACGTTTGACAAAGGAAACTACGCTATTAGCGGCACAAACTGGCGCTATATCCGATATAGCGACGGCAGCGAGGAACTTTACCACCGAAAAAATGATCCCCACGAATGGATCAACCTAGCCGCCAGGCCCAGCCATGCCAAAATCGTCTCCCGCTTTGCCAAGGCCCTCGAGGTGAGATTGAGCAGAATCAAGTGAACCAAGCGTGGTTAACAATTTGCATTCCACTATTTCCCATTATGCTGCTTGCCGGTAGGTTCAAATAGGACTTGTTTTTTTGGGAATTAATGTTTCTTTTTTTTCGTTTGACTTGAGTGACTTTCGAGTTTTGTCGGGGTTGAATATATGAAAACAAAGAGAGCCTTTACTTTAATTGAACTACTTGTGGTCATTGCCATCATTGCGATTCTGGCTGCAATGCTTCTGCCGGCGTTGGCGCGAGCCAAAGCCAAGGCGCAGGAGGCGTACTGTGTCAACAACAACAAACAAATCCTGCTCGCCGGCAAAATGTACACCTCCGACAACGACGACAAAAACGTCGTGATCTTCGTGCACCCGCCTTTTTCAAAAGTGTTTCACACATGGTATGAACTCCTTGATCCGTACCTGAACACGACTAACATCCTTGTATGCCCGTCGCGCAAGGGCAAACGTATCAAGACCACTCAGGTTGGCGGCACACCCTTCCCATATCCCGTGGCCACCGATTACGCGATGAACCACGTGCTTGGCGGCGAGCTAAGCCACTGGGTCAACTACGTACACACAAAGGATTCGAGCGTGAAGAACCACTCAAAGGTTGTGTACCTTGTGGACTCCGGCGTGCAGGCCAACGCCAGCAAAAATCCGAGTGTTGACGTGAATTCAACCACGAAATTGGGTGCATTCATGATCGGCGATCCCGCTGTGATGATCAACGGCTCCGGCTGTCCGCCCTGCATGACTGGCCTGAGCAATCCGTGGTGGGGCGGCCCGCATCTGCGGCACGGCGGACGCAGTGTCAACTCGCTCTCCGACGGGCACGTCGAGGCGATGGATCCCTTCTGGTTTCACGCAAGGACGCCTTGGCTCAACCCGGCCATCGGTGGCCAGTAACCGACTCCCCGCTTGATCAAGTTGATGATTGCACGCCCCTTTGCTTTGCTGCCCACAGGAACCACAAGAAGATTGTGGAACTACTCTTTGCCAAGGGAACCGATCCCAACGTGCCCAATCAACATGGCGAAACTGCACTGGACCAGGCTAGGCCGGAAATTGCCAGTACCCTTGAAAAACATGGCGCCAAGACCGGAGTGCAGTTAGGGGCGAAACCGTGGCCAAGGAACTCCTGGGCATCTACGAATGGAAGCACGGCAATGAACAACCGGGATTTGAAACGGGTGTCTCGAACTAATTGGAAGGAGGGGTGTCTCGATACAAGGTGGGAGACACCGCCTTTCCAGATGAGAAGTGGAAATTGAACTATCAATGGGAGATTCTTGTGAGCAACCAGGAAGGGAGCACTGAAGTATGCACTGTGCTGAGGGAAGGGAAGACTCTACTGAAGGTCTCCTGTACGAAAACTAGAGGATTAGAAGTTTAACTATGAAAAGAGCAGCATTCACTCATGGAATTGGCAAAAAATCGCAATAAAGATGAGTCTGAAGAACATGGCGACCGGCGGTGTAATCCTCTCGGTTTTTTTCGGACTTACTGTTATCGCAGCGATTCTGGTTTACGCAAACGTGAATGGTTCGGGTCACACCGCTTTCAATCCGTATTCGGCACTCATGGTGTTTGGTCCGGTCACAATTGTCGGAATCCTGCATCTGTCGCTTATACGTTGTGGTGGAATAGTCCGCTGGTGCTCGATCCTAGCCGTTGTTGTTGGAGTTATTGGGTCCGGGCTTTTGGTCTATCTGGACCGTAGCAATACGCTCCTCCAATATGAAATATGGATTCAAAGAGGTATGTCAGGGGAATGATATGAAAGAACGACTCATAGCATTTGTGATAGCCATGCCTTTGGTGGATTGTTCCGGTGCAAAGGAGCGCGTGGTTGGCATTCCCGATTCGGTTAACACGCTTAGGGATGTGCGATTGGATTATCTTGCCGGTGATGATGATCTTTTTCGAAGTAAAAAAGCCCTTGTTCTCAAAATATTTAATCAATCCACTAATAAGCTGGCAAACTGTGTGGTGACAATTGATGCCTGAATATCAGGCATCCCTTTCGCACATGATTTACTATTATGGTTCCGTAATGGGAAGCGCTTCTTATGGAAAAGGCTGTCCGCCCGCAGGCAAAGAGGAAGAATTTGTCATTTCCTGTGACATTTCTGGACACACGGCTTTTACCAATTTATTGGGGGTACGGTGGCCAGAGGGTTCCTTGCCTATAAAGGTAGCCATTCAATGTGATCAAGGCTTGGGCATGTGGTCGTTTTTGCCATCCTCTCCCTAGGCCGATTACTCCAATAAATGAAATCATTTAAGTTTTTCTTTTTTACCGCCCTTGTAATTGGGGTGGGTGTCGTTTCGTATGCAGCCGAAACGTTGCCGCCCTTAAAGGGCGGTCATGCTCCGGGGAACTTCGATGAAATGTGGGCAGGGTTTGATCCCCGTACGGAGCCGCTGGAGGTTGAGGTGCTCAAGAGTTGGGAGGAAGCAGTAGTGGTGCTGAAGGTCGTGCGTTTTCACATCGGTGTTTTCAAAGGGCAGAAAGCGAGGCTGGCTGCAGTTTATGGATATTCCAAGGCAGCGATTCGTGGAGGTGCGAAACTTCCCGGTTTGCTTCAAATCCATGGAGGCGGCCAGTTTGCCGACTATCGGGCATGCCTAATGAATGCCAAACGGGGTTATGCCACTCTTTCCATCGCCTGGGCCGGTCGGATCAATGCTCCGGGCTATGTTGTAACGCCAAACGAAGTGAAGCTTTTTTGGGGGAAGAAAACGGGTGATCCCAAATACAAAATTACAACCGATTGGGGTGCGGTGGATGGTTATCACGCCCCGGGTAGAAATCCGGGCAACCAGTTCCCCAGCATAAAGCCTGCGGCGTGGACACTCGATAAGGTGGAGTCACCGCGCAACAGCGGCTGGTTTCTTTGTGCCTTGGCTGCTCGACGAGCTTTGACATTCTTGGAAAAGCAGCCTGAGGTCGATTCAGGTCGTCTCGGAGTTTATGGGCACTCTATGGGCGGAAAACTGACGGTAATGACAGCGGTCGACCCCCGCGTCAAAGCGGCTGCACCTTCCTGCGGAGGTATCAGTGACCGCTACAGTAGCAGTCGGCTGTTTCGGGATACGATTGGCGATAACGTCAGTCTGAAACAGGTGTCCTGCCCAATTATCTTTTTAAGTCCGGCAAACGATTTTCACGGACGTATTGGTGACCTGCCGACTGCGACCAGGGAAATATCGAGCAAACATTGGCGAGTGACTTGTTCGCCCCATCATAACCATCAGGACACTCCTCAGTATGAGGTTGCCACCCTGTTATGGTTTGATCAGCACCTAAAAAAAACGTTCGAGCTGCCTGCGGCTCCCTTGTTAACGCTTGATTTAAAGAGTCGTGACCACGTGCCGGCCTTTACTGTGCGTCCTGATTCATCCCGGCGCGTGCTTTCGGTTGATGTGTACTACACGCAGCAAGGCAAACCGGGCGAACAGCCACAGGACCGTGAGAACACGATGCATCGCTTTTGGCATCATGCCAAAACAACACAAACAAATGGCACCTGGACCGGGCAACTTCCATTAATCAGCACAGATAAGCCTCTTTGGGTTTATGCCAATGTTACTTATCCTCTTGAAAAACCGGTGGCCGGTGCGGGCTACTATTACGGAACCTACACGACCGGGACTTTCAATCTTTCCTCTTTGGTGCAAATGGTCGCTCCTCAATCCCTCAAGGCATCAGGGATTCAGGCAACCCGCAGCCCAAACCTTCAGATTGAGAATTTTGAGGGAGCTTGGGAGAAACAGTGGTTTACTTATCGGCAAACCGAGTGGGCACGCACGACGCACAAGATTCATGCTCCAGTCTGGAAAGCGCCAAAAGAGGCACAGCTAGTTTTGAAAGTTCAGGCAACTCAGCCAAACAAATTGGTATTGGTGATTGATGAGCACGCTGCGGAGATTCCGCTTGCCGGGGGGGCACAATGGCAGGATGTAGTTTTGACTCCGGGCGATTTACGCAACCTGACAGGGAAACCGCTGCCGAGCTGGGAAGGTATCAGGCGATTAAAATTAACCCATGGCCATAGGTTGCGGCCTCAACGCGGCGATAAAAGCCCTCCAAAAATGATCGGAGGTAACTGGCGTGGTCCCAAACCGCAGTTTCGTGAGTTGCGTTGGCAGCCCAGCTTCTCTTTTCTGGATCGTTCGCCTCTACCCGCAGCCAAAAAAAATTATACATGGACCCCCAGTCACATGCATGTCGGGGTTCGTTGGCAGCCCTTTAGCGGTCGCCCAAAATGCAACGCCTACGATGCCACCCGGCCGGTGATTGCCAAGGACAGCAGTTATGTCCAGTTCTGGGCCAGTTGGGCCGCCATCGAGCCGACTCCGGCGCATACCAATTACCAAAAAACCCCTTCCCCATCTCTTCAGGAAATTGAAAGGGCCGTGGAAGTCTGCCGCGCCAGGGGGTTAAAGGTTGAATTCGTATTCTTCCATTGCCCTGCGTGGGCCTCGGAGTCCGGCAAGGCCGGTGGGTTCAAGCCCAAGAAGGATCTTTTTACGGAGTACGTCAAACGCATCGCCACCCACTTCAAGGGGCGTGTTCATGCCTACCAGTTAAACCACGAGGCAAATTTGCAGGGTATGATGGATGGGGCTGATATCCATTTTGTCATCAATGACATTCTCCGCAAGGGAGCCCAGACTATTCGATCGGTTTATCAGGCTAAACCGGCGACACCGGTTCTCATTTCCACCACCGGGATGTCTCCCTGCCGGGGATGCACGGTCACCAAGGGCCTGACTGGGAAGGGAGGGCCGGCAGTGGATCATTTTTATGATCTCATGATCGCCACACCGCAGCTCATGAAAACGGTGGATGCACTCAACCTCAATGTCTCGGATCAAAACAACGGTTACGGATACATGGATGACAAGTATGTTCCCTCGGTCTGGGGTAACTACGAGTTGGTGCGCCGCAAGCTGGATGCGGCAGGTTATTCTTCCAAGTCGGTTCTTTCGGCTGAATCCTGGATCTCCTGGGATGACGGAGGTAGCGCAGTGGATGTCAACCAGGATGGAGTCAAGAATGAGAAAGACGCCTATGTCAAAGCCATCACCATCCTTGGCCGGTGCCTGGAGCGCGGGCTGAACACCATTAATCTTCCCTGGTCGGACAATTCAAGCGGTTGGGCCATGGGCCTAACCAAGCGGCGCGATTACAACGGGCGAGTGAAGCGGCTTAAACCTGGAATCGTGATTCCTTCCCGTGACGGTGGGCCTGATATTGTGACCAGTAAGGTCCAGCTTCGCGGAGGTGACGGGGGCTTCGTGGTTGCCAATGGCTCGGGCAATGTCTTTAACGTTGCAGACTACATTAATCCGCCTGACCCCAATCACCTGCATTATTACATATGGAGATGGTACGCGCAGATCACCTGCGGTGCCGATGAAGTCATCCGGCATGCGGTCGCCGGGGAGAAGGGAAACGACATCCTGATAACCGGCCCCGCCTTTGTAGGAAAAGAACGGTACCGTATTTCATCCTATAACCGGACCCGAAAGTACTTTACCGTGCTTCTTTATGCCAGTGACGCCAACGGGAGAGCCAATGCCACGATCGTTATTCCAGCAAAGATCAAGACCGGTATTCATTACAATAATAGCGCTTCTACACTGGATTTCCGAGGAGAGGGTTTTTCTGATGGAGACACCTATTTTGTCCGGATTATTACCAAGGATATTCATGATGAGAGTGGTGCGGACCTAAATCCCTTTTATCTTGAGACAGAGGATTCCCAAGTGGTGAATGGGAGACTCCTGGTGGAAGTACCAAAGATGAACAGATTTACCGTCATCAAGATCGTTAAACACCTGACTGAAAGCAAACAGTGAAACAACTACTCACAACAATAGCTGTCTTATTAATGGTCGGTTGTGTCAAGGATGACATCAGTTTGTATAACAACGGTCAAAAGGACTGGGAGGATATTGAGATCTTAGCCGGTGGAAAGGTTCATAAGATAAAACGGCTGAATGGTGGGGCAAAAAAGAATCTCCTAAATCTTGGAAAAGAATCATGAATTCGATTTTCTCGCGCATTCGCCTGTTCATGGCGCTGTCATTCTTCCTGATCCCGACCGTTGACGCGGTAGAAGCTGTCGCGGTCGGCGCAGGATCGTATCTGCGCGGCCTGCCGGAAGGTGCGAAGGGTCCGCCGGATACCATCTACAGGGCAATTGACAATAGCGGGGCGATGCCCACCAGCGACTGGTGGAGTTCACTCGCCTGGGTGCCGTTCTCGCACGCCATGTACCCGCATCCGCTCGCAATCAAGGCGAATGAGCGCGGCCTGCGGATATCGTATCCGGGCCCAGGCATCACGGCGAACAAGGCGGCTATCTTTGGATTCATGGGTGGGGGTAGCGACGATTTGGTCATTGGTCATTCGGAGATCGAAACATTCACCGAGGCGCGAGTGGCAGGTTGGAGCGATTGGTTCGTCACGACTGAGATGGGCGAACCGAGCCGCTCGATGCGGCTGACATTCGGGCATGGATCGCCGTTCGTATTCGTCCTGTTTGCCGGCGGGGAACCGGTGATAACGTTCGCAAAACCGCCAATCGTGTTCGCCGGGAAGCCCAACGACGCCGTTCTCGGTGGTCGCGGCGGCAGCAGCAGCTAAGGGCTTTTCGCGCCGGCTAATTCGAGCTGGACCGGCCTCGGGACGGCGCGATTCACGGCAGCGACACACGGTAAACCTCATTTTTCAGTCGCCGTCCTGCCAGACGACACGCCTGCGACGCTCGAGTTGTTCCAACGGCACGCATACGCGCACGTCGCAGACACTCGCGTCTCGTGGTCCTACGACGAGAAAGGGGCTGCAGTCGGAACAACCTTCTCCTTCGCCACGCACGCGCACGAGGGCGCGGAAACAAACACCCTGTTCGCGTTGTATCCACACCAGTGGCGCGCGGCCGATGCCGATTTCACCGATCACACCTATGCGTCGGTCCGAGGCCCCATGAAACTGGCGCGTGGAAGCGGTTTCCACACCTCCATGATACTTCCTCCGGCGCTCCCCTCATTACCGCTGACGGTGGGAACGGATCGGAAGAAACTGCGCGAACTTCTCGCATCGGATCTTGCCGGGAAGCCCCCGCAGATTGGCGATACCTACTGGCTCGGCAAACAGCTTGGCAAATGGGCGACACTCATTCCGCTCGCCGAGTTGGCGGACGACACCGAGTCCGTGGCCGAATGCGATCGTCGGATCCGCGATGCCTTGGAGAGATTCTTCACCGCCACCACTAGTGGGGAAACCACCAAGAAGGCACGCGACGGCGTGTTTGCCTACGAACCGAAATGGGGCACGCTCATCGGCTACCCCGCCAGCTATGGCAGCGATGCGGACTTAAATGATCACCATTTTCACTACGGCTACTTTCTCCGGGCCGCCGGTGAAATTGCCCGGCGTGATCCGAAATGGGCCGTGAAATGGAGCGGAATGTTGAAGCTGCTTGTTCGCGACATCGCCTCCCCGGACCGCAACGACGCCATGTTTCCTTTTCTTCGGTGTTTCGACCCCTACGCTGGCCATTCGTGGGCCAGCGGCCACGCCAAGTTCGGCGACGGCAACAACAACGAGTCGTCCAGCGAGGCAGCCAACGCGTGGTTTGGTCTGATGCTCCTTGGCGAGGCGACCGGTGATACGCGTCTGCGCAATCTCGGCGCCTGGCTGTTCACAACCGAGGTAGCCGCCATCGAGGATTACTGGTTCGACGTTCGCGATGAACTGCATCCTTCTGACTATCCCGTGTCCGTTGTCACCATGGTTTGGGGTGGCAAGGGCGCGAACGGAACCTGGTTCTCCGGCAATCCCGAGTGCATCCACGGCATCAACTTCCTGCCCATTACAGGCGGGTCGCTCTACCTTGGGCGCTGGCCCGAGTACGTCCGGCGTAATTACGCCTCGCTGCTCCGGGAAAACGTCGAGTGGGATGCCCGGAACGCGAAGCGTAAGAACCAGCCTCCGCCCTCTCACGACGGGACCGCGTTTGATCAGTGGGAGGATCTCATCTGGATGTTTCGGGCGCTTTCGGATCCGTCGGATGCGCGAAGGATGTGGGAAGGTCGGCCCGCCGGCTTCAAGCCCGAATCCGGCAATTCGCTTGCCCAGACCTATGCCTGGATTTCCGCAATCAACGACCTCGGTACCGTGGAGCGCTCAGTGACGGGGGATACCCCATTCGCCGCGACGTTCTTGCAGAAGGGCAAACGCACGCACGTGGTCTGGAATCTGGCTGCTGCGGAGCGGACCGTCACATTCAGCGATGGCACTACGCTGAAGTGTGCACCTCGGAGCATCACGCAAGATTAACGGTCCGTCCAGACTAACGAAAGCTTTGGCCCAGTTTGGGTAACTCGATCATTTTTTCGATGGCCCAATCTAGGGGTGTTTCGCCACCATCATTCTTCGCATTCACATCTGAACAATGTGTGGGAGTTATTTTTTAAATAAACTTTTTAACTCGTTCTCAAAATTGAGAATTAGTCTTATATCCCGAATCTTTTTATATGGGGTTTTGGGCACCACAAAGAGGAATCGTTCGCCATTCGGGTGAACATCGTAGGAGTTGCCCGGGTTATCTATATACTTGAGATCAAAAAGTTTTTTTTCTTTACCTATGGGATTAACCGGATTTTTTGGATCAAATTGAGCCGTGAAAAACCGTCCGCCCGATTGAAAGTAATAAAGACTATTGGAGCTAGGCGCCCAAATAACCTCGCCTTTATTACCGCTTATCTGATATATGGAACCGGTGTCTTTTAATGATTGTATGTAAATATGGTAAATGCCTTTTTTGTCTGCTGAGTAGGACAGCCAATTTCCATCTGGTGAGAAAAGCCCCACCCACTCCAGATAGTCTCCACCTGCAAAGATTTTACCAGAGGGCTCCGTTGTGCTGAAGTCTATGAACCAAATGTCCGATTCAAGATTTAAAGCCAGGAGGTTTTGTGTGGGATGCCAACTTCCAGGTATTAGGCCTTTGGCTGGCTTCCATATCTGCTGAGGATTTCCGATGTTGTTTATTTTTTGGGAATAGAGAGCCCATTCCTCTGTTTCCAATGGGCGGGATACAAATACCACACTAGATCCATCCTTTGACCATAGGGGCCAGCCACTGCTTCCCTCGTCGGTTAATCGACTTCCCTCCCAGTTTTCAGTGTCATAAATCCAGATGTCATCTTTTTCTGCTGCCACCTGAATGGCTATTTTCTTTCCGTCAGGGGATACTTCGGAAATGCCGTACAACTGCTCAGGCATTGGTGTTGGCGTGATTTTTCCTTCCAGATCCACCCAAGCCGGAACACCTCGCGATTCGTCTCTACCCTCAAGGTATACAATGGCTCCTGATTCCGACACCGAGTAATTTGCGCTTTCCCAAATAGCGCTCATTGAAACCCCTTTTACGATGGGAACAGGATCCGCTCCAACACTCAAACTATCCAAATCAAATGGGGTTGCCCATATGTTGCCGTTTCTTGCAAATAGAAGATAACCTGAATCGTGGTAATAGGGCCAAATGCCGGATACGCCTAAATCTCTGATTTTTTTTGTCGTAAGATCCAAATATTTAATCGGCGCATAATTCCTATTAATACCTTTGCCCGGGAAGGCCATGATCACTCCTCGGCCACCGCTAAACACATAGGGCTTGCCAAGTGTAGCGCCTTCCTGGTGGGGGCCTTCGTGTAGTAATTCAGGTGTGCCTCCAACATCTTTAATGCGGGATAACTTTCTACCGAGTGAATGGACATAATAAATGTATCCGTCGTCAGCCCAGTAGCCATAATTTGGAACTCTTGTCTCTCCTATAATTGTGGCTTCACCTGTTTCAATTAAAACTTTCTTAATCTTTTCCTTATCAAAGAATGCAATCCATTTACTGTCGGGAGAGAACATAAGTCCGACCAAATCTATCGAACTTATTAGTTTTTTTTCACTTTCAAAATTATCCAGGTCGAGAAGTTTCAGATTTTTGACTCTGTTTGTGATCGTATAGTAGGCCAAATGCCTTCCATTGGAGGATATCGCAACTGATATACCACCACCTCCAGGAAAAAGATTGTCTGCTCCAGCTGGTATCTTTTCATCTCCGGGTATATCAAGTTTCAACCTTTTTGCGGGGGGTAAACCAGCGGTCACTGATGGTCCCGATTCTGAATGATTATCAAATGTTCCCCTGATAAGCATGCCGAAAATAAACGCTGCAATCGTCAGGGCAATCATCGTTGGTTTTTGCCAAGTTTGTTTACGCCCCCGTTTTTTTCTGTGAGCGCTGGTATTTGAAACTCGAGCGCTTGCCACATCATAGCCAGGCACCGCAACGCCGTTCTTTGCCAGTCCTCTCAGCAGTTCATCGAGCAGTTCATCCGGTGTCAGACTGTGCGCTTCTGAGTGTTGAATCCCGGTAAGCTGGTATTTCAGGCGCGTTGGAATGTCTGCTGGTTCAAGATAGACGGGGAGGATTGTCTTGCTCGATTCCGAGGCGATCATCACCTCCTTGACCACATTGGCCGAATCGGTCGAGTGCTTTGACACCATCATGATCAGGATCTTGCTTTCGTTGATGGCCTCAACGATAGCCTCAGACCACAGTGTGGCGGCGTCAATCCCTCCCTCGTCCATCCAAACCGATACGCCGGCTTTACGCAGTCGCTCGATTATCTTGCTAACCTGCGCGTGATCCTGACTGGAATAACTGACAAATA
>PVBE012346013.1_pt1 | contig 14151 bp, 8 predicted proteins | sample 1631181 | NCBI WGS metagenome assembly PVBE01 (sample SAMN08397723, study PRJNA350692) | Marine metagenome, whole genome shotgun sequencing project. | isolation source: water | place: Pacific Ocean | collected 2012-04
CCCAGATACTAACACTGAACCTGGACTCGCTTTAGGGGGTAAGGCCAAGTGCCACCTGGCGCCAGCTTGCGGGCGGCGGGTCGCTGACCGCCAGGTGGACCGAGGCTGACTACTCCGTCAGGCGGCGGGTGACACTGCATTCAGATCACATCGCGGTGGCCGACACGATCCGCAATACCAGCGAGGCACTGCTCGGCGTGATCCATGAGGTCCGCCTGCAACTACCGCGCCAGCCGGAGAGCGCCTTCCTATGCGGGCACCGCGTCAAACGGATGAAGCAGCGCTCAAGCCCAGCCCACCCCACGGCCATGGCGCAGTTCGGGAACCTGGCTGTCGGCCTGGTGGCTGAGGATGACGTCTTCCGCGTCCACTCCAAGGCGTTCGTGGAGGACCGGGCCGTCGCGCTGTCTGACCCGCAACTGGCGATTCTGCCCGGCAAGGCCCACACGCTGGAGTGGAGCATCTACACCGTCCCGAAGGGCGACTACTGGGACTTCGTCAACGCCATCCGTCGCAATTGGGGCAGTAACACAACGCTGCGCGGCCCATCGCGATGGGTGCATCCCGGGGGCGTGCCGACAGCGGCCGAACCCGCCCGCCAATGGCTGGGGGGAGTTGAGATGGTGGTGCTCTGCAACCCGACCTTCGGAACCGAGGAGGAACGGGCGCAGGGCATCACCCTACAACATGGGACGGCGCTCCCCCTCTGCAAGGGCTGGTGCGAGCTGGCAAGCAAGGTGGTGTCGGCCTTGGATGAAGCTGACGCGGAGGTGGAGACGTTCATCTACACCCACCAGAACCTGTGCACCGAACCGGGGCATGAGGGAAAGTACCCAGACAGTCGCGCCTGGACACCTCGGGCACGCCTGCCAAGACCGTCTACATCCCCTCGCCCAGTCTGTTCCTACCGACCCTTGAGAACTCCTACGGCAAGGCCCTGACGGATGTCGCCAAGCTCATCGCCGAGGGCCTGGATGCAAACGTCTACATTGACGAGATCACCGCCAGTAATGTCCCCGCCTTCGGGGCTTACGGTGACACCTGGGACGGTTGCACGGTCGTCATTGACCCGGTCTCCCACACGGTCACCGGCAAGGTCAGCAGCGCCATCCTGCTGATGCAGCCGTGGCGGACGGCTCAGATGGCGTACCTGAGATCGAAGGGCAAGACGGTCATCGCCAACGGCCCCCACTACACCCGTACCATGCAGAGCTGGGGGCTCGAGTGCTTCGTGGAATCAGCGCCGGAAGACAACGGTGTTATCGCGGCGCATCTGAGCCACCCGCTATGCCTGACCGACTACAGTAACCCCGATCCGCGCACCCAATGTGATATCGCCCGGCGACTGCTGGATCGGGCCGGGATCTCGTTCGCCGCTTTCGCCATTGAAGCACCCATGTTCCCAATCACCCCCATCGAGTTGCGCGCCGGGGTCGTCATCGGCGAGGAGCGCATCCTGACGAACCGGTCTGGACGATTCGGCTGGGGCGATGACAGCTCCGCAGTTGTGCACGTTCTCGACGGTGAGGGGGCCCCCGTTGCGGCTCCCGATGTCAGGGAACTGCGCAAAGGGAACACGGTGCTCACAGAGCTGATGATGCCCGGCGATCACCTGGCAATCCTCGTGAGGCAGCGGGGCTGACGGGCTTGCGAGTAGTTCGACTTCTGGGGGACGCGGGCTAGCAAGCCTCCCATGGCGTGCGGTCCGCAAACTCATCGTCCCAGAATCTAGGGTGTGGTTCACCGACCGGCATCAGGCCTCGCATTGGGTGATTCCTGTGCTATCGGCGCCCCATCGACTGCGAGCGATTCACCCACACCCGACATCGCGACGCGCGTCAGCAGCGCCCGCCGGTGTCGCGCGCGATCTGGGCAGCAGCTACGTGCCCTCAGCGTCCCGGAGGGCCTGTGTCGCCTCTTTGTGGGCCGGGTGTGCGGGATCGCCGGTGGCGTCCCGGAGGAGAAGCAACGCCGGTCCTCCGATGAGGGCTAACGCGCCGGCGGCTTCGCGGCGAACGCTCGGGGAACCATCCCGCAGAATCGCCATCAGAGGCGTGAGCGCGCGCACGCTGCCGATCCTTCCCAACGCGCCAGCGGCGGTCATGCAGGTCATCGAGTGGTCGTCGTGAAGCGCCGCGATCAAGGGTGCGACGGCGCGCTTGTCGCCGATGTGACCAAGGGCCCTGGCGGCTGCGCAGCGGACCTTCCAGCCCGGCTCGCCGAGCTGCGCCAGCAGGGCCTCGACGGCCGGTTCGCCGATCGCGGCGAGGGCGTCCGAGGCGAAGGTGCAAATGTGGTGGTCCCAGTCGTGGAGCGTCTCGATGAGCGGGCCGATGGCTCGCACGTCCGGGATCCCGCAGAGCGCTGTGGCGGCGGCGCCGCGGACGGCGTCAGCCGGGTCCTTGAGCAACGTGATGAGCAGTTCCACGGCCGGCTCACCAAGATCCGCCAAAGCCTCCGCGACTTCGCGCCGCGCAATGCCGTTGCCGGCGCGTGCCTTCTCGGTCAGGCCGTTGAGTTCGTCTCGCTCGTTGTTGCTATTGGGTCGCGCGTAGTATGCCCGGCACTTCTCCATGGCTGGACAGGTAACCTCGATGGTCTCGATCGGCACGTCGGGGCCGCGGGAGGCGGACAAGTGAAGTCCGTGCGGTTCGGAGAGTCATCGTCCTAGAGCTTGGCGAAACTGGGGCCCGTTGCCGCCGTCACCGGGAGGGTCGACGCCCTGACTGGCTCGCGTACCCGAATGCGCGAGGGCCGGGCAGGCGTGTGGCGCCTGGCTGCCGAAGCATCACAGCGAACGGTTGACCGTTCATCCAGCGCCGGCGTGCTCAGTCCCGTCGGAGTTTGCGGGAACGCCTCCCAAGGAGTTCTGAGAATGGCTCACTTGCTTGCGGTCGTCGCGCTCAACGCGCTGGTTTGCGCGGCACAGCCGCCCGAGTTCGCCGCGAATGGGGATATGGAAGCGGGCCAACCGGGGCGGCCTCCCGACGGCTGGGTGGCGAACTCCTACGGAGAGTTGGCGACCACGCTCGAGCAGGACGCTAGCGTTGCCCATGAAGGCGGGGCTTCTCTCCGGTTGGAGTGCGTCGCGTATCGGGGCGGCGCTGCCCAAGCCTATCTGCCCCTACCACCTGTCGTGGCTGGGCAGGTCTACACGCTCCAGGCCCACGTTCGCGGCACAGGGCTCGCGGCCCCCGTGCGGCTATCCGTGCGCGACGTGGGGCGGCCCTATCACAGTTATCTGGGCGTGACCCAACTGGTGACTGATGAGTGGCGCTCGATTTCGGTCGCTGCGCCCGCTGATGCGGATGGGCAGGCTGTCGGCATCTTCGTGCACTTCAAGAGCCCTGGCACGTTGTGGCTCGACGATCTGTCGCTCGTGGCGAGCGAGAGTCCACCCGGCGCGCCGCCGTCCGTGCCGGCGATCGTGAAGGGCAACCTCGTGCAAAACAGCGGCTTCGAGGTCGGGTTGCAGGGCTGGACAATGCCCGAAGCGGTCGCGATCGAACAAGGAGGGGTCGACGGCGGGCACTGCGCCCAGTGGCACAGCGACGGGCGCTACAGACTGGAAGGCCGGCCCGTCGCCTTGAAGCCGGGACAACGCTACTCGCTCTCGGCATACCTGCGCGCGCCCAACGAGGGCACCGTTGTGCAGTTGTCCGCCCGAGAGGTCGGAGGCAGCGATCGGCCACACGAGGAGTTTGCGGTGGGCGCCGATTGGGCGCGCCATGCATTCAGCTTTACCGCTCTCTGCGAGCAGAACCAGCGCTATTACCTGAGCATCGGTCGGACGGCGGGCGAGGATTTTCTGGTCGACAACGTGCAGCTTGAGGAGGGCGAACTCACCGAGTGTGCGCCCGCGCTCCCTCTCGAAGTCGGCTTCGACTTCCCTCGCGCGCAGCGCTTCCCCCGGCAGGGAGAGCCCGTCCGCCTCTCGGTCCTGACGTCCGCCCGACCCGAGGCTGAGCGCGGGCCGGTCAACCTCATCGCCACGGACATCTCGGGCAACACGCTCTTGACGCGATCCCTCTCGACCAGGAAGCGTCGCGCATCCGTAACGCTGAGCTTCCCCGAGACGGGATTCGTGAGTCTGGCGCTGGTCAACGCGCGATCGGATCCCCCCACCGTCCTCGACGAGGCTCAGCTCTGCGTCGTGCCCGAGCGTCCGGCGGAGGGGGACTCCTTCTTCGGCTGCCACGGCACGGTAGGCACGCCGCCCGAGTACCACGCCCTCACGGCCATGTCCAAGGGCGGGACGGCCTTCTGGCGCCTGCACGACATGCCCAGCTACGCCCAGTGGTTCATGGTTGAGCCGGAGAAGGGCGAGTTCGTGTGGTACGACGAGCCGGTCGACGCCATGCTCGAGCGAGGCGTCGGCGTGCTCGGCGTTCTGTGCCGCACTCCCGACTGGGCCGGCCGCGATCCGGGAGGCGAGAAGGTCGGCGCGCGCGCGTGGCCGCCCCGTGACTGGGATGAGTTCGCGAACTACGTCTACCGCACTGTCGACCACTACAAGGGGAAGATCAACCATTGGGAGGTCTGGAACGAGCCGTGGGGGAGAGGCTTCTGGGCCGGCACGCCCGAGGAGTACGGTGAGCTGCTCCAGATCGCCTACACCGAGGCCAAGCGCGCCGATCCTGAGTGCGTGGTGGTCGGCGGGTGCTTCTGGCCGCCCAAGCCCGAGTTCACCGATCGAGTCTTGGCCACCGGCGCGATTCAGTACATGGACGCGGTGTCGTACCATCATTACTGCGAGCCCGATGCGATTGCGATGGGCCAGGTCCGGAGTTGGTACGAAACACTGCGCGGGCAGATCGATGCGGCCAGCGGAGAGCATCTGCCGATCTGGATGACGGAGGGGAGCACGGCGTGTCCATCCTTCTACTGGTGGCTTGGCCGCCGCGAGGCATCCCGGGGTGCAACCGAGGCCTCCGCCAAGCACCTCATAGAGACCAAGAGCCTGGGCGTGGAGACGTTCTTCCACTACTACTCGTGGCAAGAGATCGGCAGCCCGCGCATGTTTCACGGGCTGGACTCCGGCTGGTACGTGCATCCTCTGCTGGAGTATGACGGATCACCCAAGCCAAGTTACGCCGCCTACGCGGCCACCGCTCAGATGCTCTCGGGCGCCGAACCCGCGGGGTGCCTGGAGGAGGGCGCGTTCCGTATCCATGCTTTCGCGAAGCCGGGCGCGACCGTGCTAGCGATGTGGGCGCGTGGCGCGCTCCTGGCCCCACGAGTTCTGCATGCCGACCTTGGGGCATCCGTCACGGGCCATGATATGATGGGCGTGCCCGTAGAGGTCAACCGCCAAGCCGACGCGCATGTCCTGGAGTTGCGCACCGCCCCCGTTTACGTCACGGTGGAGGGGATGGCCCCCGAAGATGTGATGAGCGCCATCAAGGCCGCTGTGGACAGCGCGGAGTAGGCCGGATGGTAGATTGCCGGAACGATCGGCATGCTGGCAACGCGCGCTTAGAGCCAGCCATGAGGTGATCCCAATGCCCGAGATCCCAATCGACCAGAGCCTTATCGACAGCATCAAGCCGGCCAAGCTGCGGCGGAAGCGCGCCCGAGCGTGGGACGACACGCTCTACCACGTGGCGCTCCGATGGGCCCGACTTGCGGATGGCACGTTCGAGCAGTGGCCAGGCCGGCCGGACTGCGGGCACTTCTACGGTGGCAGCTACTGGTATGGCAACGAGACGGCCCACACGGCGCTGACGCTGGCATCGCTCGTCACGGTGGGGCCGTATGATGAGGCGGTGTCGGGCGCCTCGCGGCAGCAACTCGCTGATCACGTGATCGCCGCCATACGCTACCTGGGGTTCACGCACGATTCAGGCCCCGCCGATTGCGTCCGAGCGAAGGGCCCCAACCCCCACGCATCCGAACGGAAGTGGGGCGGCGAGGGGGATGGCTTCTTCCAGGCGAGCCAGCACGGGGTATCCGTGGCGTGCCTCGGGCAGGCGGCGTGGCTTCTGTGGGACCGGCTCGATGGCGAAACGAAGCAACTCGTGGTGAACGCGGTATCCACCTACGCCGATACGTGGCGGGATCACCCGGCGGCTGACGGCGTGTACGTCAACACGCAGACCGAGGAGAATGGTTGGACTGCTCAAGGCCTGAGCGTGGCGGCGCTGATGATGCCGGACCACCCTCGAGCCACCCAGTGGGCCGACGCCGCGCAACGGTGGGTCGCCAACGTCTGCATGACGCCGTATGACCGAGGTCGCAACCGGGAGCCGCTGCAAGGCCGGCCCGTGTCGCAGTGGGCCGAGGCCATCACGACGCATCCCGATTTCACGGCCGAGAATCACGACTTTGTCCACCCAAACTACATGGGGAGCGGGATCTCGTTCGCCGCGGCCTATGCGGTGTACTGCCGACACGCCGGGGAGCCGATTCCCGATGTCGTGAGGTTCAACCGCGAGCCGCTGTATGACGTGCTGAAGTCATGGGCCGAACCCGACGGCTCGCTCACGCCCGTGCAGGGCCAGGACTGGTGGTACGTGACTCACCACGGCCTCGTGCTGCAACACGCGGCGATGAGCCTGCTGTTTGGCGATCCCCAGGCGGCGTACCTGGAGCGCCGCGCCGCGGAGACCTGTCGGCAGATAGCCGATAGCGTCGGCGGCGGGAATCTGTTCATCAGCAACCCCGAATCGGCACGGCTGAACCAGTTTCAGTCGATGCGCACGGCCGAGCGCGGGGCCATCAGCGCGCTGATGCGGGCGTACGTGCTGCACTGCGCCATGGGGGACGGCGCCGAGCCGGTGACGCCGACGGCGTTCGATCGGAGCCGCCGTGGAATCCGCGTTTTCGAGAACGGCGGGCTCGCGACCCGACGCGGGAAGGGGTGCTTCGCCGCGTTCTCATGGCGGAACCGGCCGCTTGTTCTCGTCCAGCCGAAGGGGCGCTCGTGGCAAGTGACTCCCCATCCACAGAGCATGCTCGGGACAATTCGGACGGATGAGAACTGGGGCGGAGGCATGTGCGACGGGCGCGCCCGCGTGGACGAGGACGGCCAGTCAATGGCGGCGGTGATGGAGGTGGAACGCGAGGGCGGCGCGCTGGCCCAGCAGGTGGCGCTGCTAGCTCCCAGCGATGATGTGGCTATGTACTTCGACCAGGTGAAGGCCCAGCGAGACCTGCGCATTACCGAGCAGCGAGGCGGAGAGATCTCCATCCGGAACGAGCACTACGAGCAGTTGGGAGCGCTGGCGGACGGCCGGCGCCGCGTGTGGACATCGGCGGGCGAGGCGGTAGCGGAATCCCGGTTTGGCGGGGAGGACGAGTGGTTCCGCTGGCCGCGAGCGCGCTGGGTTAATGTGGACGACTGCATAGGATACGTGGTCTTCGGCAGCGCGGGGGTCTCGTACCAGGCTTGCCACGCGTATGCCACGTACAGAGGCCTCGAGGACTTCTTGATACTGAACCACGTCGAGGAGCCGAGGGAGGTCAAGGGAGGCCGGCTCGCGTCACGGCTGGCGGTGGCGATTGGCCCGAATCAGGATCACGAGGCGACGCGGTCAATGGCAGAGAGCACGCTCCGGCCGCGGACGCCGGCAAACGCGGATGCTCTGGTTGCCGGCAACTGGTTGGGGGTCGTCAACTTCAGCTCGCGCAGGCGTGATGTCAAGTTGACCTGGCCAGCCGGAGAAACAGTGCCGGTCTTCGAGGGGCGCGCGCGAATCCACGAGGGCAAGGTGACGCTGACAGTTAGCCTCGCGCCGCTGAGCGCCCGGGCGTTCCCGGCACTCGCGGAGATTGACCCCGAGGACCGCACGGTAGTCGGCGCGGGGAGCGGCGAGGTGTTCGTCGAAGAGCCAGGCGGGTGGAAGCGCGTTGGCTAGATGCGACGCAACCCGCGGACGACGTCGCTCGCCAGCACCGAGAACCCATTGAGGATCTCGATGTCGAGAACGGCGGCTTTGGTGAATTCCATCGTGTCCCACGTGTCAGCCATCTCGCAAGCCCACGTGGCGTCACGCGGGATGAATGGCGTAGGGTGCGGACACCCATCGTCCGTGAATCTGGGGCCTCGGTCGAGTGGCGTTGACGGGCCTTCCACTGGGTGGTTCCTGTGCCGCCCTCCGGCTTCCGCGGGCATCTCGACGCTCCCCCGGAGACACGAATGACAGCCCCACGTTCCTGGTCCAAGCGCTAACGCAGATCAATTGCGGGACCCTACCGGCGAGAGCTAACATGCGGGTGCTCGGGAAGCCCTTGATTCTGGGACAGATGGAGTCTGTGCGAGCCACGGCTGCGGTCTGACTACCCCGGCTTCACCGTCACGACCGCCCGCCTGAAGCTGTGGAGTGAGGGATCCCCATCGTCGGTGGTCTGCAGCACAACATGTATCGTCGCCGGTTCGTCCACGCGCGGGGCGACGAACCTGGCGGTCTCACTGCCGGCGCCCTGCAACTCCACCTCGCCATCGTACGTTCCGGGCTCCGGGTAGATGAACCACTTGAAGGCGAGCGCATCACCATCCGGATCCGTCGAGCGCGCCGCCGACAGCTTCACCCTCTTCCCGCCGCGCTTGCTGATCCGCACCACGTCTCGAGATCGGTCGCCGTTTAGCACTGCCGCCGGACTGTGGTTCGCCTCGCCGAAGGGCTTCACGCACCAGTCAAGCCTCGCCTGGAACTCGTTCTGGTACGCCTGCCGCCAGCGCCAGATCGTCGCCATGCGACTGGTCTCATCGCCCACGGTGTCCTGCGCGTCGCGGATGTAGCCGTCCTCAGGTTGGAACCGCCCGCCCCGGCCGCCCCACGTCGGCTCGGTCGGGTCATTGAAGCCATGCGGCAGGAAGTAGAACCACGACGGCGTGTCGCCCTCTTTCAGCGCGTTCTCTGGCGGCGCCGCCGTCCGGGGTGGGTATGCGGCCCCGAGCGGACCGTGTCGGTGCCGCACGTGCTCGTCCAGCCACGCCAGCGACGTCAGTGACCGGTCGCCGTGTTTCCACATCCCTCGGTAGCAGCTCACGTGCTTGTCGCCCGTCTGAGAGTTGTCGAGTATGTACCAGATGCCGGGGAAGCTCTCTAGGATCCACGCGCCCGTCTCATCCTGGTGGTCGATGGCGTGGACGCGAATCCTCGAGATGAACTCCGCGACCTCGTTGGCCGTGCGATCCTCTCTCACGCGCCAGAGAGCCTGCGCCAACTCCCCTGGCCCGCCCCAAACAGCGATGTCGACGGGCCGTGGATCGTCCCGATCCACCACCGATATAATCCAATCCGAGGCCTCCGTGTCCGTGCCGAGGCTACCCACCGTCCGGCTATTGGGTAGGCCGACTTTGGTGATGCTCCGCAGCGCGTCTGCTTTCGGATAGCCGGGCGCGTGCTCCAGCAATCTAGGCCTGACTTGCTCGTATGCATCGACGATCTCAATGATGCGTTCGGGCTCATTGCGGTCGGTCGCGAGCAAGCCCTCGATGTCCATCTCGTTCGCGTACAGCATCAGCCGCACCATCGATTGCTGATCGTCCGGATCGCCGCCGATGTCCGTCAGCACCACCAACCGCGGCTTCTCCGCGGTACGCGCGATCGTAGCCACGAGGACTAGAGCACCGGCAAGTATCCATGTCGTCATTGCACTGTGCCTCAAGGTCATCACTCCAACTCCCACTTCACCGCCAAATACACTCGCACTTGATCTTGCTCCTCGCGCGTCATCACGCGGCTGTAGACCAGAATCTCCGCGACGTATCCGGTGAAGTACGTCTGGTAGCCTGGTGAGAAGCACCCCACGCGAACGTGCTTCGCCCACCGATCTGTGAAGGTCTGCGCGCTCTGACGCGGCCCGCCGGTCTGCAGGCCGGGCACAGTCGCGGCCAGCCCGACCATGTAGTCATATCCCTCGCCATCGCTGGCCGTGAAGATCCGCGCGTCGTGGTTGACCTCCGAGCCGGGTTCTGGGTTGCTGAACACGGCGAAGATGGTGGCGGTGATCTTCTCTTCCGAGATGTCGGGCAGCTCGAGCCGTGTCTTCGTGTCCTCGCTGAACTGCACGGCCGGCTTGCCGTTTATCCCGTCCGTCACGTACGCGGGCTGGACCTCGATGTCGGGTTGTTCGGCGTGTCGTTCGTTTCCGCTCTTGTCCCGCCAGACCGAGACATGGGCCGTCTCGTCTGCCGCCACGGTCGTTGCGTCCGATGCATCGAGCCACACTTCCAACCCATCGGTCGGTGGGACATCCGCCGCCTGCAACTCATCGGGAAACACGACCAGCCCGGCTTTGCTCACCTGGTGGCTAGCTCCGCCCGTGCCTCGCCAGATCGCCCAGGCGCCCTCGGCCAGCTTCCTGACGCCGAAGTTGGCGCTCAGCATCGGAGCCGACTCCGGCTCGAAGCCCATTGCCGCGAAGGGCATCCGCCATTCGCATGTCCACTCGCCATCGCCGACTGCCGCGGCGTAGGCCGTGGCGTCTTCCAGCCTCGCGACGACATCAGCCGGAGCCCCCGCTTCATCGGTCGACACGACGTGTCCGTCCGGCCAGCCATACAGGCTAAGCACCGGGCCGGGTTCATCGGCATACCCGTCTTGAATGGCGATCTCCATGGCATCCGTAGCGCCCCACGTGTGGCTGGTGTACTCGAGCTTCGCCCCCTCCGGCATCGGGTGTCGGGCCGCGATGTACAGCGCCTCATCGTCGTAGGCGATCCACGCGTCGCTCGGATCGGCCGCGCTCTCGGAGCCGTCCCACGACTCGGCCAGCGTAATGCTCCGCGCATCGGCGGGCCACTCGTCTAGCGCCCCGTCGAGGGTCGGCGGCGCTGCCATCCGCGTCGCCGCCGCGATTGGAGCGGGCTTGGTCGACGCCGGACGCGCGCGGGGCGGATACATGTCAGCAGGACTCGCCTGCGGTCGATGCGTGGGGGCGGCAAACACGTACTTTCCCTGATCGTCTTGCCGTGGCGGCAGGCCGATGTCCGTCATGTCCACGGGCCGCCTCGCCTTCTCAAGCGAGATCCCCTCAAGTCGTCCAATCGATCCCTCCGCCGCCGAACGCGTGGTCAGAAACAGCGCGCGCGTCCCGCTCACGGGTTCCAGCGTCGCCACGGCGTCGGCCGTCGCGCCGCCCGTGAAGCGCGGATGGAATGCGCCGATCATCTCCCCATCCTCCGCGTCAATTCGCAGTTCGACCTTCGCGTCCTCTGGTTGGAGCCCAATCTGCCCGCGGTACTGCTCGAACCGGAAGTACTCGAACTCTCCGACCATCATCCCCGTGTCTGAGCGGAAGACGAGGTACACGTCGCGCGTCCCCGTTGCTTGCGGCGATATCTCTCCCGTCGCCTCAGCGTAGATCTGGATCCTCGAGCCGCGCGGCTTATCCGTCTGAGGCAGGCTCACTGTCCCGACCGTCGGGCCATCCACGCTATCGAGGTGGATCTCAAGCTTCGTTGGTTGCGCCTGGTCGTTCCCGTAGACCGCGCGAAGTCGCCTGTACCCCTCGCCAAGCGGCACCTGGCTGAAACGCACCCACGCCCCGTCCTTGATCGTGTGGATGAAGGTCCATTGCTTGCCCACGCCCTCGCTCGTGCCGTCGTTGACGGTCGCCTCCATCGCCAGTGGGTCCGTGGCCTTCGCGTGGCGTGGCGCGGCGCGTGCTGTCTTGTCAGTATTGATGGCTTCCGCCTCGCTCGCGAAGCGCATTACAGCCGACTCCCAGCCCGCGTCGAAGTCCACCTCGCCCAGGGCCACCACGTCCCCATCCGCGAGTGTCTCAGTGCTGGCCTCGATGCGCAGGCGCTCCAGTTGCGGCCATTCCGGCACGGGCGCCGGGCTGTCGAAATCATGTCCGAACCGAAACGGCACGCCTTCGGGGAAATCAGCCGGCTCCAGCTCCGCCGACGTCCTCGTGAACTGCGGGTGGAACACGTTGTCGCGCTCATGCACGTCCACGCACATCGTGTTGTACCAGAGCCCCCGCTGAAGCGATCCGGGCGCTGCCCACAGCAGGTTGTGGTGCAGATCCATATCACACGTTCCCGCGTCCAGGTAGACCAGCCCGAGCACGCCCCACCGCATCGCCGCGAGGTCGTAGCTCTCGTGTAGCACGTTGTAGACCACCTGCGAGTTCAGGTCGTTCAGCGTGCCCCCGCTTCCGTAGTACCCCGTGATCAGCCCCGCGTCGCGCGTTTGGAGCATCCCGTTGTAGAGGTGATTGTGCGCGAACAGCGTCGCCATGTAATCCATCGGTCCGCGGTCTCGCGACGCCTTGCTTGTCCCGTTGCCGTGGAAGTTGAAGAAGTGCCGGCCCGCGTTCCGCATCGTGTTGTGCGTGATGGCGTGCCCGCCATACAGCAGGCCCTCATAGTCGCCGTAGTCGCCGACGGCGTCGGTGATTGTGTTGAGATAGTGACTCGTGTAGTTGACCTCGTCGATGAGGCAGTTGTGGATCGTGTGGTGATACCCACGGATGTGGAATCCCGCTCCGGCACTGAAGCGCACGCTGGAGTTCGTGAACGTGTTGTCCCGGCCGCCGATGAAGATCCCCGTCTCGCCCGACTTGATGGTATCGCGCCCGTGCTCGATCTGGCCCATGTTGTAGTGGCGCGTGAAGTGCGAGATGTAGGACAGATCGCACCTATCGACGACACAATTCCCCGACCCATCGAGGCGCATCGACGCGCCCTTGACGGTGATCCCGCTGATCCGGATGTGAGACTGCCCGCTCAGGTCAAAGGCCAGTGGCCTGCGCTTTGCCTCGATGTCAGTTGGCTTCTCGCCGTCCGGCGGAATCAGGTAGAGGACGCCGTCCTCCCAGTGCCACTCGCCGGGGCGGTCGAGCGCGTTCATGTGCCCGACGATCATCCCTCGACCCTCTTCGGGGCTGTACGCCGCGGCATACGGAGCCGGGAACCACCAGCCCTGCGTCCGGTCACCCACGGTGATCTCGCCCGCCCCGGAAGCCTCGATTACGCCCGTCTGCGCGGCCCAGCCGTGGAAATGCACGCCGTAGTAGCACGCGCCCTTCCAATGGTCCTCGGGGTCGTCTTCCAGCAGGTCGCTGACGATGCGCCCGGGGCTGTCTCCTGGATCGGGGATGGAGAACTCGGCGAACGTCGGCCAGAGCGGCGAGAGATCCGCGACGTACATCTCAAGGTCTGGGCCTGGCTCGTTCGGATGGCGCGCCTCGATCAGCACGTCATCGCCGGCGAACACCTGGTTCATCCCCAGCCCAAGCGTCCATGACATCGGCGCTCGCCATATGTCGCCCTCATGCCGCTCCCAGCCCGTCACCGGGTCGCAGCCGGTGACAAGCACTTGCTCGCCATCAGAGGGCTGTATGGTGATCGGCCGCCCCACCTCGCCGCTACGCTCGAAGGTGACGCCCTCTCTGTACGTGCCGCCCCGGATGATCAGCGCGTCGCCCGGCTGCAGCTTGTCGACGCCGGCCTGAATCGTCCGTAGCGCCTGCTCTTCGGTCGTCCCGGCGCTCGCGTCGTCACCCGCCGGTGACACGTAGTAATCCGCCGCCCACACCCCCCGCGCGGCTACCATCAGTATCGCCACAAGCAATCTGTTCCGACCGATACCAGTTTGCATCGCTCTGACCCCCCGAGGTCTCTTCGCCGGGATGGCCCATACCCAACTCAGTGCCCTGGCGTTAGCTGAACGGTCAGCTGTCCGCGGAACTGCTTCACCATCCAGCCTCCAAAAACATGGGCATCTGGTTGTGGGACCCAAGATCGGCGGGATCTGCCGCACGCCTTGGCGGTTTGTGGACTTCGCATCCGTTGAGAAGTTGGACAGCAGGCGTGGTGCGGCCTCCGTTGGCCTTACCCCCTAAAGCGAGTCCAGGTTCAGTGTTAGTATCTGGGTGTACCTGGGCCAACTGAAAGGGGCAATACCGATGGGTCAGAAGCGACATACGCCGGAGCAGATTGACCTCCCCCCATTAACGGTACCACTCACAGTCTCATGGATTCGTTGCCTTCAGCCATGTCCGTAAGGCGAGGTATAACCGAGTCTGGAGGACATGGCTGGATCGCCTCAGGAGCCGGCTGCCGGTAGCCCAACGAGCTGTGCGGTCGGACCGTGTTGTAGTGCGTTCTCCAGCGCTCCACCAGGATCCTCGCCTCAAGCAGCGTATCGAACAACTCCACGTTCAGCAACTCGTCCCTCAGCTTGCCGTTGAAAG
>PVBE011740528.1_pt1 | contig 14150 bp, 13 predicted proteins | sample 1631181 | NCBI WGS metagenome assembly PVBE01 (sample SAMN08397723, study PRJNA350692) | Marine metagenome, whole genome shotgun sequencing project. | isolation source: water | place: Pacific Ocean | collected 2012-04
AGAATCTCATAAGACGCCAGGATTCGTAAGAATCGCATGAAAGACGCCAAGACTCACAAGAATCACATAAGATGCTAAGACATGAATGCCGATCACCGCAAGATAGACCCTGCTAGCAACAAAATCTAATTCATCTACAGGCTTTGCGGTCCACCAAGCATCCATTAATTGCCCCTCAGCGAGTTGAATCATCGCCTTCGTCTCATCGTCAAACTCGACCATAGCCTGCGTCTCCTCGTCAAGCTCTACATTGGCCTTGTCGACGCTGGTCAGTTTCTTGCCGCGCCCCATCGCCGCGCGAAACGCGCTGTGCGCGATGCGGCGAACCTCGGCCTCGTTGTAGGACATCATGTCCCAGCCCTCGCGCCCGCCCGCGCTGCCGCGTTCGCCCTTGTCGCCGAAATAGACATCGCCATTGAGTTCGCGCACCACCAGCAGGTCGATGCTGCGCGCGACTTCGGGCTTGAGCGAGGACAGGTGTTCGAGCCCCGGGAAGCCGGCCGCTGGCCGCAAATTGGCGAACAGCCCCAGCTCGCTGCGCAGACCGAGAATCGCCTGTTCGGGGCGCAGTTCGCGCGGCAGGTCGTCGCAGGAAAAATCGCCCACCGCGCCGAACAGCACCGCATCTGCGGCGCGCGCCATGTCCAGCGTCTCTTGCGGCAGCGGGTGGCCATGGCGGCGATAGGCGGCGGCGCCGACATCGCCCTCGAACAGCGTCAGCCCGGACAGCTCCAGCGTTTCGAGCACGCGGCGCGCCTGTGCGATCACTTCGGGCCCGATGCCGTCGCCGGCGAAAATTGCGATTTTCAAGCGTGTTTCTCCAGCCTCGTCGCTCCTGCGCAGGAGCCTTTCTGCCCCTCGGGGCGCTCAACGGACAGTGTCTAAGCCCCTGCATGGGCCGGGGCGACGAACCATTCTTGAACGCGGCTAAACCATCCGTTCCAGTCGCTGGCGCAGCAGCGTTCGCGCGCCCATCACGTCGGCGCGGGTGTCGGCAAGCAAATAGCGCGCGATCAGCGGCTCCTGCCGATCAAGAATTTCCAAGGCCTGCCCGAGGCCGGCTATCGCGGGTCGCTGGCCGCCATAGCCCAGCTCGCGCAGAAGCAGCGCTTCATAGACCGCCAGCGCCTCGACCCACTGCCGGGCGCTGTCGGCAGAACAGATCGCATCGAGCAAGCCGCCGAGCGCGGAATGGAGCGTGGGATAGGGATTGCGCTCGGGCAGCGCGCTCGCAGTGAGCGCAGTGACCCAGTTGATCGCCGCAGCCGCCAGCGGCTCGCCCAGCCACGGCCCGCGGCTGGCGACCAGCTCGAGCCGGGCGAAGGGCAACTGGCTGTCCGACTTGGCGCGGATCTCCGCCTGGACGATATTGCCCGGGATCACCACCGGGCGCAGCTGCCGCCCGCGCCCGCCCGCGACATAGGCGGCGACCATGCCGTGCTGCTCGGTCAGCATCCGCGCAATGACCGCGGTCTCGCCATGCGCACGCGCGGCAAGCAGGATGGCGGGAGCGGAAAGCTGCATGGGGCGACCTTAGCCGCTCGCATCGATCCTGCGAAGACGGCGGAGTCGACTTGTGGAGCGTTGTATCGCGGACTGCGACGTCAGTTGGGCCCCTGCCTGCGCAGGGGCGACGGAGAGAGCCCTGGTGGTCTGTCGCCCCTGCGCAGGCAGGGGCCTAGGTAAGATCAGCGAAATGGCACCATCACAGGATCATCTCGAACAGGTCGTTCCAGTCGGGATTGTCGCGCCGGATCAGCCTGAGCTTCCATTGCCGCTTCCACCGCTTCATCGCCTTCTCCCGCGCGATGGCGTCATGGATATCCTCATACTGCTCTACATAGACCAAGCGCGTGAGGCCATGCTTGCGGCAGAATTCGGATCCCTGCCCGTCGCGATGGGCGTGGACGCGCGCGGCGATGTCGGCGGTAACCCCGAGGTAAAGCGTGCCGTGCGGGCCATTGGTCATGATATAGACCCAGCCGCCCGGCATCGATCAGGCCGCGGTCCGAGAGGTCGGCTGGGCCCCTGCCTTCGCAGGGGCGACGAGAGCGATGAGGTGCATTGCCTGACCTTACCTCTTCGCGTCGCCCCTGCGAAGGCAGGGGCCTAGATAAGGTCGACGGCCTGGAATTGGCCCCCAGTCACCAAAGAACCTCCGCCATCCGGCGAACCGCCTGCCGCAACCTTGGATGGGCCCCTGCCTGCGCAGGGGCGACGGTCACTTGATCTTGGCTTCCAGCGCTGCGACGCGGGCCTTGAGGTCTTCCGCTTCGGTGCGCGCCTTGCTGGCCATGGTCTTCACCGCGTCGAATTCCTCGCGGGTGACGAAGTCCATCCCGCCGAAGCTTTCCTTGGCCCGTTCGCGCGCGGCGTCGCGGGCCTCGCGCCCCATGCCGGCCAGCGTACCGGCTGCCGAATTGGCGAGTTTGACGAAATCGGCGATTAGGGGATTCTGGCTCTGCATAGGGTTCAGATGGGACGGGATGCTGCTTTTGTCTAGCCTCAAGCGCCGGCGGCCGCGTCCGCGGCCTTGGCTATCCCCGCTCATACGACCTGACGGTCGGGTGGCTTTCAGCCATCTCAGCTGTCGCTTCGATTCCACTGCGGGCGGGCGGTCGCCCTTGCCTCGCCTGCGGCTCGGGACCAGTGCGACCCGCTATGGTAACGCGCGAGTCCCGTTCGCGACCAGCGAACGGCAAGCGCGACCGCGCGCCCGCAGGGGCCCGGAGCGAAGCGGAGGAACAGCCCCGAGGATGCACCGACGGATGTCGGTGGGAAAAGCAAAAACTAGATCCTTACCCGCTCGACCGCGCCTTCGGGCGTGCCGCCATCGGCTTGCGGATTGAGCTGGAGGAACTGGTAATTCAGCGCGGTGGCGAAGCAGACCCAGGCGAGATAGGGCAGCAGCAGCACGGCGGCGAGCCGGCGGACGCGCCAGAACAGTGCGATCACCACCAGCAACGTCAGCACGATCGCCACCAGCAGTGCCAGCGCCCCGCTGATCTGCTGTGCGCCGAAGAAGACATAGCTCCACGCGAGGTTGAGTGCGAAATGCACGGCGAAGACCCACAGCGCCGCAGTGCGTCCGCGCGCGCCCCATGCCGAGGCGACCAGAGCCAGCGCGAAGCCGATCATGACATAGAGGATCGTCCAGACGATGCCGAACCACTTGGGTTCGGGATAGATGCCGGGCTTGACGAGCGACTGGAACCACGCGGTGTCGGGGCTGCCCAGCTGGCCGGACAGAAAGCCGAGCAGCACGCAGAGCGGCACGGTGAAGAGCGCCCAGCGAAGGAAACTTGCGCGCAGCTGCCCGCGCGACGCCAGCATGTTCATGTCAATTTCCCGTCAACGATTCGTTTCATGCGTCTTGTGCCGAAGCCCCGGCGGACTGGCAATGCAATGCCCCCGTCAGTGCGTGACGATGCCCTTTGCCGCGAGGCTCCGCACGGTGTCCTCCAGAGTCTGTTCGGCGGCGATGAAGGTGAAGCCGAGCACCTCTTCGGTGTGGCGACCGGAAACGTCGCGGACATTGCCGAGCTCGCCGCGCACCTGCTTCATTTCGTCCATGAAGGGCGCAAGCATGTGCACCAGCCAGTTGGGCATGCCGCGTCTCGGCACCCTGCCCGCATGCTCGGGCACGCGCTGGCGGATGATCGCCGCCATTTCGCGCAGCCAGAGGAATTTCTGGCTGGTCGGGAAACGCTCGCCGCGCACGTGCTGTGCCGGGGCCTCGAGCGCGCGGACATGCGCTTCGGCCACATCGCGCACGTCGGTCACGCAGATCCCCATGTCGGGCAGCAGCGGGATCGAACCGTCGATGATCTTCTTCACCATCGCGACGCTGGTCGACAGGTCGTCGTCATGGACGGGACCGAACACCGCCACCGGATTGATTGAGCAGAACGCCATGCCCGGCGCGTGCATCGCGACCCAGTCGCGGGCGGCGCGTTCGGCCACGGTCTTGCTCTCGATATAGGGCGGGACGCCGGCGGTCAGGTCGGTCCAGTCGAGATGGGTGAAATGGTCCTTGTCCGGCTGGCCATAGGCGATCGCGGCTGCGCTGCTGGTCTGGACGAAGCGCGTGATGCCCGCGCGGTGCGCGAAATCGAGCGCGCGCAGCGTGCCTTCGCGCGCGGGCACCACCAGCTCGTCCTTGTCCCGGGGCGTCGCCAGCGGAAACGGCGAGGCGACATGCGCCACCGCGTCGCAGCCGACATTGGCCTCGGCCCAGCCGGCATCGTCGAGCAGATCGGCCTGGAACACCTTCAGCCGCTCACCCGCATCGCTCCAGCGCGCGCGCAGCCGCGGTTCGCTCTTCGCGGCATCGCGGACCGTGGTGTGGACGCTGTGTCCGCGCGCCAGCAGCTGCTCGATCACCTCGCCGCCGATATAGCCGGTGCCCCCGGTCACCAGGATCGTCATTGCCATCTGTCTGCGCCCCCGCTGTTTTGCTAGGCGCGAGACTAGGCAGAATGGCCGCAGCGGGCAACGGAGTCGCTATGGAACAGGTCGATTTCCTCGTGGTGGGCGCCGGGATCGCGGGGCTGTCCGCCGCTGCGCGGCTGGCACGGCACGGGAAAACGCAGGTGGTCGAGGCCGAAGCCGCGCCCGGTGTGCATTCCTCGGGCCGCAGCGCCGCCTTCGCGCATTTCGACATGGACGCCTGGCTGGTGCGCGCGCTGACCGCGGCGAGCATGCCGCTGCTGGCCGAACCCGGGGCAACGCCGCATCCCGCGCTGTTCATCGCGCTTGAAGGGCAGGAAGCGGCGCTCGACAGGCTGGAAGCCAATTACCGCGAATGGGAGCCGCGCGTCGAACGGCTGGCGCCTGCCGAGGCGCGCGCGTTCACCCCGGTGCTGCGCGAGGGAGACGGCGGCATCAGCGGCGCGCTGCTCGACCGGCATGCACGCAAGCTCGACGCGCATGCCATGCTCGAGGCGCATCGCAAGGAGCTACTGGCGCGCGGGGGCAAGCTCGCGAACGGCGCCCCGGTGGAGCGACTGGCGCGCGCGGGCGAGCGCTGGACTGCCGATACGCCGGGGGCAAGCTACAGCGCACGCGTGGTGGTCAATGCCGCGGGCGCCTGGGCCGACCCGGTCGCGGCGCTGGGCGGTATCGCGCCGCTGGGCATCTCCCCGCTGCGGCGCACGGTGATCACTTTCGACACCGAGCACGCGGTGCGCGACTGGCCCTTCACCAAGACCGTGGGCCCCGGATTCTATCTCGAGCCCGAGGGCAATGGCCGGCTGCTCGCCAGCCCGATGGACGAAGGCCCGAGCGCGCCCTGCGACGCGCAGCCCGAAGAGGAAGACGTCGCGCTGGCGGCGTGGAATGTCGAACAGGCCACCACGCTGACAATCCGGCAGCTGGCGAGCAAATGGGCAGGCCTCAGGAACTTTGCCCCCGACCGGCTGCCCGTGGCGGGCTTCGACCGGCAAGCGCCGGGTTACTTCTGGTTGGCGGGACAGGGCGGGTTCGGCCTGCAGACCTCGCCCGCCATGGCGCTGGCCGTGGAAGCGGCCGCGACCGGCGGGCCGTGGCCCGAGGAGCTGCGCGCGGTGGGCGTGACCCGCGCGATGCTGGCAGTGGAACGCCTCCGAACGCCGCCGGCATAGCAGCCCGCCTAGGCCGCGGCGTCGATCCTCAGGTGCATCCCCGACCCGTTTGCGCTCCAGTCGGGCGCCACGCCGAAGGATGAGGCGAGCGACTGGATGACACGCGTGCCCAGCCCCTTGGCCAGCGCCGCGCGTTCGGCATCCGCACTGGTGGCGCTGCCATCGTCGCTGCAGGCGATCGACCAGCCGTCGTCGCCCGCGCGGATGGCGATGGCGATCGATCCGCTGCGGTCCTGCAGCCCGTGCTTGACGCTGTTCGACACGAATTCGTTCACGATCAGCAGCAGCGCATTGGCGAGGCTGGGCGAGACGCGGTCGTTGCCGACCTCGATCACCAGCCTGATCCCGTCGGGCAGCAGCTGGCGCAGATCGCGTTCGATCCGTTCGAACAGCGAGCGCAGCTCCACCCGCTCGCCCTGCGCCAGATCGTGCAGTTCGGCATGCAGCGACGAGAGCGAGCGGATACGGATGCTGGCGTCTTCGAGCGCGGTCTGTACCGCTTCGTCGGTTGCCCGCTGCGCCTTCATCGACAGCAGTGCCCCGATCGAGGCGAGCGAGTTTTTGACCCGGTGGTCGACCTCGCGCCGGAGCGTCTGTTCCTGCGCCAGCGCAAGCCGCAGTTCGAGTTCGCGCATCACGTGCTTGGACAACACCTCGAGCACGCGGCGCTGGTGCGGCGTGAGCGTGCGCGGCTTGTGATCGAGCACGCACAGCGTCCCCAGCGGCAGCCCCTTTTCGGTGCGCAGCACCGCGCCGGCGTAGAACCGGAAACCGGGCTCTTCGGTGCACAGCGGGTTGTCGGCCATGCGCTCGTCTTTCAGCGTGTCGGGGATCTCGACGAAATCGCCTTCGAGAATCACATGCCCGCACAGGCTGGTTTCGATCGGGGTGGAGCGCACGCCCAGCCCGACCTCGGCCTTGAACCACTGCCGGCCCTCGTCGATGAAATTGACGACCGAAACCGGGACCTCGCAGATCTGCGACGCGATCTCGACCAGATCGTCGAAATCGCGTTCACGCTCGGTGTCGAGGATATTGTAGCGGCGCAGCTCGCGCAGCCGTTCTTCTTCCCGGGGATGGAGACGTGGTGTCATCCCGCACCGATAGCAGGGAAATCCGCCGGGCCTAGGTTTATTGGTCCGCTGCCAGGTCCCCCGGGCAGGTGTGCCACACGGCCCCAGCGCAGCCGCCGTTCGCCATCGCGGCGGCAATCCCCACCGTTCAGCGGCTGGCGGTCAGGTAGTCCATAACGCGGTCCCACGAGCCGAAGCCAAGGAAAATCCGCCCCGCCATCATCGACATCAGCAGGATCAGCAACACCACCCACACCAGCATGATCCCGCTGGTCATCCGCCAGCTGGTCGGCGGCAGGCCCTGGAACAAGAACATCGCGATCCCCGCGACATTGACGCAGACGAGGTTGACGGTGAACAGGAGCAGCGCGTTCGCGCCCGCTTCGGGAATGCCCGCACCGGTATAGATGCCTGCTGCGGTCAGGGGCGGAACCAGCGCGACGGCGATCATCACTCCGACCAGCGCAAGCGAGGCGCCGCGACTGAACGCCAGCACGCCCGCGGCACCGCAAGCCAGCGCCAGCGCGATATCGGCGGGCTGGACCAGCGTGCGGTTCTTCAATTCGGGCACCAGCGGATCGATTGCCACCGTCATGCCGAGGACGACACCCGCAAGCACTGCGAGGACGCAGCCGATGGCGAGCGTCGCGGCCGCCTGCCGGCCCAGCTTCCAATTGCCGACCGTGGCCGCCAGCGCCAACCCCATCGTCGGCCCGAGCAGCGGCGCGATGATCATTGCGCCGATGACCACGGCGGTCTGCCCGCTGCGCATCCCCAGGCCGGCGATGATCGCCGACAGCGTCACCGTCAGCAAATAGGCGGGCCCGGGATGCAGGCTTTCCTCGATGTCGTCGTAGAGTTCATCGGTGCTGAGCCGGTCTCGGCTGAAGAACCGCTCGATCCGCGTGGGGGTCGGCAGGTCGGCCGACAGCGGCAATTCGGTGACCGGCGTTTCTTCGACCACCGGAAGGACCGCCTGCAGCTCGGACACCAGCGCGGAGAATTGCGGCAGGTCTCCGAAGGCCCCGTCGAGATCGGCAAGCAGGCGTTCGGTATAGCGTTGCTGGACGATGCAGGTGTATTTTTCCTGCGCCCCGGGCACGGTTTCCCGCCAGAACCGGCGCGTGTGGCGATCGAGGATGGCCTCCATATCCGGGACCCGGTCTTCGGGCAGGTAGATTTGGACGAGCCTGGCCGCCATTCAACTCACCCGGTTATGGCCCGCGCGGGTCAATAGCCACCCGGCGGATCGCTGGCGGGGAAGCTTTCGTCGAGATCCTCGTCGGTCTCGGTCCATTCGCGCGCCTCCGGGTCGCGCATAGCGCCGGGTCCGGCATCGCGTACGTCGGTATGGAAATTATGCGGCTGGTCCTTCGCAAAGGCAGCATTGCGGGATGCGTCCTTGCGCTTGATCAGCGCGTATCCGGCAAGCCCTGCGAGCCCGAGTGCCACTATCTTCCCGATCACTGTAATTCTCCCATCATACGGTCAGTTCTGCGGCGCGCCATGCACATGGACATCGTGGCCCGAATGCTTCGTCAGGATGTCGACCGCGCGTTGTTCGTCGCCGCTGTCCCAGGTGCGCACCCAGAGCAGCAGCCCGCCATGTTCAAGCTGGTTCTGCAGGTTTTCGGCGTGCCGGTCACCCACCAATCGGGCCACCCCGGCGCCCAGCGCGCCCCCTGCCCCGCCTGCAACCGCCGCGCCGACGATCACTGCCAGCAGCGAGCCCCCCGAGGCCACGATACCGCCGATCGCGGTCATCGCCGCCAGGTAGAGCGGCGTGGCGACCAGCGCGCCCTGTGCCTCGCCGATCGCCTCCCTGGGAATGTAGATCGCGCGCGGCACGGCGGGATCGTCCTCCAGCTCGGAAACCTTGTGATAGCGGTGACCAAGCTGGTCCTCGACCGCCCTCTCGGTCGCCAGCAGGCTGATTTCCGCGCGGTCGAAACCCGAGCTGAGCAGCTCGTCGATCGCTTCCTCGAGATCCGTGCTGGCGTCGAAATAGGCGACGGCCTCGCGGATGCGGAAAGCATCGGGTGCGGTGGTCATATGCTGTACTCCTGCAAAGCGGATATGCGCCTGCGCCGCGCGATGGCGCACCGTACCACGCCGACGTCCCGCCGTCCCATCCCCAGTCGTGACCATGCCGCAGCCGCCCGTTTTTCAACTTGCGGCAATGGGCGAACAGGCTTTATGACACCGGTTACCATGTGGTGGCGAGCCGGGCGGGGAGGACAGCATGACGACATTCGCATATCCGAAATCGATACGGCGCGCGGTGGCGGCGGCGCTGGTGCTGGCCGGGGTCGCTGCCGCGGTCGGCGGCTTGGCCACGGCGGCACACGCCCGGCCCACGCTCGAAATCGCCCCCGGCGGGCGTCACATGCAGACCAGCGAGGGCGAGCCGTTCTTCTACCTCGGCGATACCGCCTGGGCTCTGTTCCACCGGCTGACGCGCGAGGAGGCCGAAATCTATCTGCGGGACCGCGCGGACAAGGGGTTCACCGTGATCCAGGCGGTGGCGCTGGCCGAACTGCGCGGCCTGGACGAACCCAATGCCTATGGCGACCTGCCGCTGATCGGGCGCGATCCGGCGCAGCCCAACGAGGCCTATTTCGCGCATATCGACCATGGGGTGGCGCGTGCCAATGCGCTGGGGCTGACCGTGGGCCTGCTGCCTTCGTGGGGGCGGTACTGGCGTGATGGCGACTCGCAGATTTTCACTCCGGCCAGCGCGCATGCCTATGGGCGGTTCCTCGGGCAACGCTACCGCGATGCGGGGGTGATCTGGATCCTCGGCGGCGATTCGAACGCGCGCACCGCCGATGAACGCGCGATTATCGACGCGATGGCGCGCGGCCTGCGCGAGGGCGACGGCGGCCGGCACCTGATCACTTTCCACCCCCGCGGCCCGGGGCTCTCATCGGCGCAGGTGCGCGATGCGGACTGGCTCGATTTCTACATGAACCAGTCGTCGCATGCGGCGCGCGATCTCGATACGGGGCTCTATGTCGAGCACGACCGCGCGCTGACCCCGCGCCGCCCCGTGATCGACGGCGAACCGCGCTATGAAGGCATTCCGGTCGGCTTCTACAACCATGGCCACGACCCGCGGCTGCGCTTCGACGACGACGATGCCCGGCAGGCGGCATGGTGGGCAGTGCTCGCAGGGGCGGCGGGGCACACCTATGGCAACAACAATGTGTGGCAGATGTGGGCACCGGGGCGCGATCCCGCGATCGGCGCGAACCGGCCATGGTCCGATGCGATCGACGATCCGGGGGCGCGCCAGATGGGATTGCTGCGCCGCTTCATGGAAGCGCACGACTTCGCCACACTCGAACCGCGGCAGGACCTGATCCTCGACGGGCCGCGGCATGGCGCCGCGAAGGTGCGGCTGGCGCGGGCGGCGGACGGGCAGCGGATCATCGCCTATTCGCCGCGCGGCGCACCCTTCACCATCGACCTCGGCGCGCTGGACGGGGGGATGCACACGCAGTCGTGGTTCGACCCGCGCTACGGCGCGACCTACCGCTTCCGCAGCGAACAGAGCCAGGGCATCCAGTCCTTCGTCCCGCCCTCCTCGGGCGATGGCGAAGACTGGGTGCTGCTGATCGAGGCGGAAGGCGCCGCGCCCTAACGCATCAGGACCAGTTCTTCGGCCATCGTCGGGTGGATTGCGGTGGTCGCGTCGAAGTCTTCCTTGGTCAGCCCGGCTTTCACCGCGATCGCGGCAGCCTGCATCATCTCGGGCGCTTCGGGGGCGATCATGTGGATGCCGACGATGCGCCCGCTGTCGCCGTCGCAGATCATCTTGATCAGGCTGCGTTCGTTGCGCCCGGCGAGCACGTTCTTCATCGGGCGGAAGTCCGACAGATAGACCTTCACGCTGCCGAGCTGGTTCTTCGCCTCGCCCTCGGTCATGCCGACCGCGGCGATCGGCGGGTGGCTGAACACCGCGCTGGGGATACAGCTGTGGTCGACCGCCACCGGCTCGCCGTCGCCGAACACGCTGTCGGCAAAGGCCTGGCCCTCGCGGATCGCCACCGGGGTCAGCTGCACGCGGTCGGTCACGTCGCCGACGGCATAGATGTGATCGACATTGGTCTTGCTGAAGCGGTCGACCTTGACCTCGCCGCCCTCGCCCAGTTCGACGCCGGCATTCTCGAGACCCAGCCCCTCGGTGTTGGGTACGCGGCCGACCGCAAACATGACGAGATCGGCCTTCTCCTCGTCGCAATCGGACATCTTCACGAAATAGCCGCCTTCCGAACACGGCTTGATGTATTCGAACGTCGTGTTGAAGCGGAACTGGATGCCCTTCATCGTCGAGATCTGCAGCAGCCGGTCGCGCACCGCCTCGTCATAGCTGCGCAGCAGCCGGTCGCCGCGATTGACGATGTGAACTTCGCTGCCGAACTCGTTGAAGATGCCGGCGAATTCATTGGCGATATAGCCGCCGCCCGCGATGATGATCTTCTTTGGCAATTCGTCGAGATGGAACGCCTCGTTCGAACTTATCGCATGTTCGGCGCCCTGGCATTCGGGCATACGCGGGCGGGCGCCGGTGGCGATCAGGATGGTTTTTGCGGTCACGACCTTGCCGCTCGCCAGCGTGATCTCATGCGGGCCGGTGATCTCGGCGCGCTGCTTGAAGATCGTCACCTCGTGGCTTTCGAGCGTGTTGGTATAGGCGCCCTCGATCCGCTCGACATCCTTCAGCACATTGTCGCGCAGCGTGATCCAGTCGAAGGTCGCATTCTCGGTCGACCAGCCGAAATTGCGCGCGTCCTTCAGGTCTTCAGCGAAATGCGCGCCGTAGACGAGCATCTTCTTGGGGACGCAGCCGCGGATGACGCAGGTTCCGCCGACGCGGTGTTCCTCGGCCACGGCCACCTTCGCGCCATGCGCGGCCGCCACGCGGCTGGCGCGCACCCCGCCCGAACCGGCGCCGATGGTGAAAAGGTCGAAATCGTACTCGCCGGTGGGTGCTGACGCCAAAGCCTGTCTCCGTTGTGAATGCGCGCCGCACTTGGGGCCTCGCGCGCAGCGGCACAAGAGGCAAGCGGGAACCGCGCGGCGGGAACCGGGGTTGGAAGGGCAAGTCCCTGGGAGGGGATGCCGGCCCTGTCCGCATGCATCCAACGGGAGACCGCATGACCGATACGCTTGCCGATTACGCCGCCCGCGGGACGGCGATCCTGCCGCATCCATGGAATCTGCTGGCGCTGGCCGTGGCCGCGACGCTGGCCGCGCTGCTGCTGCACTGGGCGGTGTTCCGCCTGCTGCGCCGCGTCGTGGGACGCACGCGGAGCGAGGCGGACGAAATGCTGGTGCGGCGGCTCGCCATGCCCACGCGCTTTGCGCTGGTGGCGCTGGCGCTGGTGCTGACCGCGCGCGAGATTCCCGCCTTCGAGACGGTGTGGGAACGCGTCGCCGGCTTTGTCATGCCCGCGGTGATCGGGTGGATCGCGCTGGCGATCTTGCAGGCGCTGATCGAGGCGATGAAACTACGCGCGGATATCTCGGTGGAGGACAATCTCTCCGCCCGGCGCCAGCGCACCAAGCTGACCATGCTCAGCCGCATCGCGACCTTCATCATCATTTTCGTGACCGTCGGGCTGGTGCTGCTGTCGATCCCCGGCGTGCGCGATATCGGGGTGACGCTGGTCGCCTCGGCGGGCCTGGCCGGCCTCGCAGTGGGCGCGGCGGCGCAGCCCGCGCTCAAATCGCTGATCGCGGGCGTGCAGATGGCGCTGACCGAGCCGATCAATATCGATGACGTGGTGATCGTCGAAGGCGAATGGGGACGGATCGAGGACATCCGCACGACCTATGTGGTGGTCAAGATCTGGGACGAGCGGCGGCTGATCGTGCCGACATCGCAATTCCTCGAGGGCGCGTTCGAGAACTGGACCAAGAAAACCGCGCAGCTGCTGGGTTCGGTGATGCTCTATCTCGACCCGGCGACCCGGATCGGCCCGATCCGCGCCGAATTCGAACGCCAGATCGCGGACAATCCGCGCTGGGACGGCCGTGTGCAGGTGGTGCAGGTGACCGACACGAGGCGCGATGCGATCGAGGTGCGGCTGCTGATGAGCGCCAAGGATTCGCCCACGCTGTTCGACCTGCGCTGCGACATCCGCGAAGGGATGCTCGAATGGCTGGCCGACCACCAGCCCGCAGCCTTTGCGCGGCTGCGGCTGATGAACGGGGAAGCGGAGCCGGAAACGACCGGCCCCGCCCCTGACAGTTAGCCGCGTGCGGCGCTGCTGCGCCGGCGATTGCGGCTGCGGCCACCGCCGGGCCTGCCGGCACCGGCGTTTCCGCCGCCGCCCGGACCGCCTGCGCCGCTGGGACGGCCCTTGCGGGCGGGATGCTTGTCCTTGGGCTTGGCCCGCTTCGCCGCGTCGCCGGTGGGGCGAACCTTGGGCTTGGCCATACGCTGGCCGGGGGCCGCGCGCTTCGTCGGGCCGACGCCTTCGACGACCGCGCGGAAATTGTCCGGCAGCGGCAGGCGTTCGAACTCGGCATCGGTCTTCTTGCGGATATCCTTGAGGTAATCGCGCTCGTCCTCGGCGCAGAAGGCGATCGCGATGCCATCCTTGCCCGCGCGCGCGGTCCGGCCGATGCGGTGGACGTATTGCTCGGGCACGTTGGGCAGTTCGTAATTGATCACATGGCTCACGCCGGGGATGTCGATCCCGCGCGCGGCGACATCGGTCGCGATCAGGATCGGCGTCTTGGCGCGCTTGAACTCGTCGAGCGCGCGTTCGCGCTGCGGCTGGCTCTTGTTGCCGTGGATGGCGTTGGCGGGGATGCCGACCTGCGCCAGCTTCTTTACCACCCGGTCGCAGCCATGCTTGGTGCGCGCGAAGATCAGCACGCGTTCGAACTTGCCCGGCACCTGGTGGCGTTCGGACAGGATCATCTCGAGCAGCGTCTGCTTCTCGTCCTGCTGGACCATGAAGAGATACTGGTCGATCCGTTCGGCAGTGGTGCTTTCGGGCGTCACCGAGACCTTGACCGGGTTGCGGCAGTATTTGCCGACCAGTTCCTGGATCTGCTTGGGCATGGTGGCGCTGAAGAACAGCGTCTGGCGGTCTTCGGGGACCAGCTGGCTGATCCGGCGCAGCGCGTGGATGAAGCCGAGGTCGAGCATCTGGTCGGCCTCGTCGAGCACCAGCACTTCGACCTTGTCGAGCGTGAAGGCCTTCTGGTCGATCAGATCGAGCAGGCGGCCGGGTGTGGCAACGAGGATGTCGGTGCCGCGGTGCAGCTTGTTGCGGTCCTTGTTGACCGAGGTGCCACCGACGATCGAATGGACCTTGAGGCCCGCCAGCGCTCCGTAATCCTTCGCGCTCTGGGCGATCTGGCCAGCCAGTTCACGCGTCGGGGCGAGCACCAGCATGCGGCAGGATTTGAACGGCGTCTGCTTGTCGGCTTCGCGCAG
>PVBE012811016.1_pt1 | contig 14149 bp, 12 predicted proteins | sample 1631181 | NCBI WGS metagenome assembly PVBE01 (sample SAMN08397723, study PRJNA350692) | Marine metagenome, whole genome shotgun sequencing project. | isolation source: water | place: Pacific Ocean | collected 2012-04
AGCGTCGGCACCTGGAGGGTAACTTCGCGGCCAACCAAGCCAGCCCCAGCGGCTTCGGCCAATTTACAGGCATCAAAAGCCGGTTCCATATTGCCGGTTGTTGTTGTCGTCGTCAGCATGGTTTCAGATGTGGTCGGCGACACCTGACCGCCGGTCATGCCGTAAACTTCGTTGTTGAGCATCAGGCAGGTAATATCTAAATTACGGCGGCAGGCATGGATCAAATGATTACCACCGATCGCCAGACAATCGCCATCACCGGAAATCACGATAACTTCCAGCTCGGGACGGACCAGCTTCAATCCTGTGGCCATAGCCAAAGGGCGGCCGTGGGTGAAATGGAATGTGCTAGCGTCAATATAGGCGCCAACCCGGCCCGAACACCCGATGCCTGAAACGATGGCCAGATTGTCCTTCTCAATACTGAGCTCGTGGATCGCCCATATGAGTGCCCGGAGCGCAATACCGTGGCCGCAACCCGGACACATGAAATGAGGCATCAAATCGAGCCTAAGATAATCCTTAATCTCGAAATCACCTGGCGGGGTGGCTTGGTTGTTGGCGTAGTCTTCGGGAGCTATTTTATTCATTATTTTACCAGCTCCTCGATTTTGGCGACGATTTCCGCCGGCGCGATTGCTTCACCGTCAATTTTGTTCAACCCAACTACTTGGCTAGCGTCTGAAGTAAGCCGCTCAATTTCCAGGACGAGTTGTCCCGCATTCATTTCCGGCACTAGCACAGCTTTGGCTTTGGCCGCCGCGTTGCGATAAGCATCTTCCGGAAAAGGCCAGAGGGTGATCGGCCGGAACAGGCCCGCTTTGACGCCAGCTTGGCGCAAATCCGTCACCGCCCGTCGGGCAGCGCGGGCGCTAATGCCGATGGCAACGATCAGATACTCAGCATCGCCGGTCTCAATGCATTCATATTTCTCGATCTCTTTTTTATTAATTTCGAGTTTACTCAATAGCCGATCCATGTTGCGGGTGACGGTTTCCGTATCCTGGGTAGGAAAGCCGCTCTCGGCATGGGTAAGGCCGGTGGTATGCACTCTCATGCCATCACCCGGCCGGGCCATCGGCGGCACGGCGTCTTTGGTTATGGCGTAAGGCTCGAATTTATCTTTGCTGCCTTTGGCTGCTTTGCGCTCAATGGTTTTTAGTTTTTTGACATTAGCCACTTCGACAGTTTCCAATAGATGACCGATCAGCTGGTCGAACATTAAGACTACCGGCACGCGGAATTTTTCCGATAGATCGAAGGCGCGGATTGTTTCGCTATAGACTTCTTTCACCGAATCCGGCGTGATGACGATGACTGGATGGTCGCCATGACTACCCCAGCGGGACTGCATGACATCAGATTGAGCCGGGCGGGTCGGCATACCGGTAGACGGCCCTCCGCGCATAACATTGACAATAACGCAGGGAATCTCGGCCAATGATGCATAGCCCAGATTTTCCTGTTTGAGCGAAAAGCCGGGGCCGCTGGTGGCGGTCATGGATTTTACGCCACCCGATGAGGCGCCAAGCACAGCTGACAGGGAAGCAATTTCGTCTTCCATCTGAATGAAGGTGCCGTCTACTTTGGGGAGTTCCCGCGACATGCGTTCGGCGATTTCGGATGACGGGGTGATCGGATAGCCAGCAAAAAAGCGGCACCCGGCAGCGACGGCGGCCAGGGCACAGGCGTGATTGCCGTGCAAGTGTTCTAAATTACCGGACATTTAAGCTGCTTCCTTTTTCTTATTAACGGGCGTCCGATTAACGGTGATAGCAAAATCGGGGCAAAGCCATTCGCAAAGCCGGCAGCCGGTGCAGGCGTCCGGTTTTTTTAACCGGACGATTTGCTGTTCATTAAGTTCCAAGCAGCGCTCCGGGCACAGACGCACACAAATATCGCAGCTTTTACACCAATCATCGATAATATCGAGACTGATATCGACGTCTCCGGCAGGCGGGATAGGCATTTCTGGCTGGGTTGCTTCCCGCGGCATTTCCTCAGGATTTTCACGCACTTCGGTGATCCAGTCCCGGCCTTTCATGAAGGCCTGCTCATTGACCTTTTCCGAACCTTTGGGAACGAATTTAGCGATGATATTAAGCCAGTCTTCGTCGGCAAAATCTAAACTTGCCGATAAGGCACCCAAGAGAATGGTGTTAGCTACCCGGGAGTTACCCAATTCTTCGGCGAATCCACCAGCATCCAAAGCATAACCATCGGCCACTTTTTCCAATATTTCGGTCGGAGTTTCCTTGACGTAGGCAGTCTGAGCACCAGCGGTACGGTTGCGGCAGGCGAACGGCGGCACGATTTGTTGGGTATCGGCGATGAAAATACCGGTGTCGTGTTTTAAGTGGGGCAACCAGCGCAAGCCTTCAGCCCATTCTAGGGCAATGAGAACGTCGGCTTCACCCATCGGAATGGTTGGCGACCAAACCTCTTCGCCAAAACGAACATGACTGAACACGCCGCCGCCGCGTTTGGCCATGCCGTGGACTTCGCTTTGCTTGACCTGATATCCCTGAGTTTGACAAAGCAGCGCCAGTACCTTGGATATCATGATGACGCCCTGCCCGCCGACGCCAACGATCAAAACGTTTTTCGTCATTTCAGCTTTCTGGGTTTTTGCTTTTTTTGCCCGACCGCCTTTTTTGGATTTGGTTTCTTGAACTGATAGTTTATCCATTATCTCATACTCACGATATCACTGACGTTTCCGCCAATGGTGCTAACGGCTGAATACAATCGGACGGACATATCTGGGCACAGAGCGAACAACCGATGCAGGAGACCGGATTGATTTCCACCTTGTGTTTATCTTCAAATAATTCATCGATCCAGGTGATCGCCGGGCAGCCCAAATTCATACAGGCCTGACAGGCGGTGCAAGTGGCGGCTTTGACAACCAGGGCCGGCCCCTTGATTTTGACTGGATCAAGGACACAGGGACGATACGATATCAGTACCGAAACACCCCTGAATTCAGTGGCTTCCCGGAGCGCCTGAAACAACTCACCGGTATCGTATGGATCGACTGTCTTGATCCACTTGACGCCAACCGATTTACAAAGTTCTTCATAGTCAACTTCATGGGTTTGTTCGCCTCTGAGCGTTTTGCCCGTACCCGGATGGTTTTGGCCACCGGTCATGGCAGTAATTTTATTGTCGAGGATAATAACCGTAATGTTGGCGTCATTATAGACGGCGTCAATCAGCGGCGGGATGCCGGAATGGAGAAAAGTTGAATCGCCAATGGTGGCGACAATGGGCCGATCGGAGGTGTTGGCTTTGGCCATGCCGACAGCGTTGCCGATGCTCGCCCCCATGCAGACCGTGACATCGATAGATTGAAGCGGCTCGACAGCGGCCAGAGTGTAACAGCCGATATCTCCCGGCACCAAGGCGTCAATTGCGCGCAAGGCCATATAACTTGTGGTGTGAGGACAGCCGGCGCACAGTACGGGTGGACGGGCAAGGGGCTCAACTTGCCAATCATGAAGTGCCGTCGCGGCTTCGATCAAACCTGCCCTGGCCAAACCTTCTCGGAGAACCTCCGGTGCCAACTCACCGACCCGTGGGAATAAGGATTTACCTTCGGCGGGGATACCCAAGGCGCGGATTTCAACCTCCAGGACCGGTTCCAGTTCCTCGACCACAATGACCCGGTCGACGGTGGCAGTAAATTCCTGAATTAGTTTTTCGGGCAGTGGATAGGAGGCGGCAATTTTTAAAATGCTGGCATCCGGCACGACCTCTTTGACGTAGGGGTAACACGTGCCATGGGTGATAATACCATAGCTTCTATCACCCTTGTCCCAACGGTTGAGAGGTGACGCCGAAAAATAGTCCGATAGTTTTTCGACCCGTTCAACCACCACGGGATGGCGGATCCGCGCGTGGCCGGGGATCATCACAGTTTTCCTGTAATCATCAACCCAACCTTTGGGCTCGACTTCTGTTCTGGGGCCAATGGACACCGAACTTCTGGTATGAGACAGCCGGGTCGTGGCCCGGACAATCACCGGGGTATCAAAGAACTCACTGAGATCAAAAGCCAAACGGGTAAAATCAAGGGCTTCTTGGGCATCGGCCGGCTCGAGAACCGGGATATTCGCGAGTCGGGCAAAAACTCGGGTATCCTGTTCGTTTTGCGAGCTGTGGAGCCCTGGATCATCACACACCACAATCACCAATCCGGCATGAACGCCGATATAGGTAACCGACATAACTGAATCGGCAGCAACGTTCAATCCGACATGTTTCATCGCGGCCAAGGCCCGCACACCCGAGAGCGAAGCGCCGATAGCGGTGTCGACGGAGACTTTCTCATTAGTCGACCATTGAGCCACCACATCGTCGGCATTATAGGTTGCCATGTTCTCAAGAATTTCGGTACTGGGTGTGCCCGGATAGGCCGCCGCCACTTTGACACCAGCTTCCCAAGCGCCGCGGGCAATGGCTTCATTACCGGTCATCGGTCGCGATTGGTCCACCAGCTTTTTGCTGGACCGTACAGAATCAAGCTTATTCATCGGATCCCCAGTGTTTTTATGTGTATGTGTTGTCTGTAATTAATTAAAATTCGTGCTCCCGCCATACCGGTCAGCAACAAACAACAATTACTGTAGAGGCAATTTTAGGGCGGTAACACGTTATGCGGCATCATATAGAGGTTTTCTTTGATATAAATCAAGAATTAAGAACTCTGAACTATGTGATTTGGCATAATTGAAGGGATTTTTTGAATAAAAAACCAAATATCTCTCAAACCTCGCCATAACTGCTGAGGTCGTCTTAAGGATAGGCCCGTTGCCTAAAATAAAATGTCGCGACGGCGTGTGCGTCATGGTAAAATCTGTTTTATTAGTAGCTTGCAATTATCATCTGAGCAAAAGGGATGATTTTTCATGGCAAAAAATACCGAAAACGATACAGAAGACGCTTAAGAGCCTTTTGAAAACTAGCCATCCGATCTTGACGAGCTTACACGACGCCTCACCTGTAAAGCGGCCAACTTGATTGCGGTCAATGCAGTTTTCAGCATCCTGTGGTATGAAAATTCCTACTCTGGGCAACAATGTCGAGGAGTGGAGTAATGGAATCAACAGTTTTTCAAATTTATGTCGCCATCATCATGGTGGCCGTTTTTGGTGGCTTATTCATGTGGTTTCAAAGAAGCGAAACGGCCGGCTCTGCTAAACGCCTAACGGGCATGATGTCTCGATTTGGCCTTGATCCAAGGAGCGCAACCCAGGGTGACTTGATAACTAAAACCATCATGAAAGCAGTGCGATGGCAGTGCAGGAAGTGCCCGACTGAGGGCTATTGCGAACGGTGGCTGTGTGGAAATGTTGAAGGTAACAACACTTTTTGCCCCAACGCACAGACTTTCAGATATCTTTCAACGACAGGAGAAAAAACCGGCTGAAGCCGGGCGATCAAGCATTGCATTATTTGGTGCGGTACCGCTGCACCCAAATTATAACGCTAGTTTTACAGAGGAGAATAATGATGAATATTAAAAGCCTTCACCATGTAGCGTATCGCTGCAACGACGCCAAGGAAACTGCCGAATTTTATACCAATGTTCTCGACATGCCCTATGTCGCGGCCGTCTCTGAAACCAGCGTGCCATCTACCGGCGAGACATCGCCCTACATGCATATCTTTTTCGGTATGGCCGACGGTTCTCTCGTGGCCTTCTTCGAAGTACCGCAATCCCCGCCCATGCAAAAAGACCAGAACACGCCGGAATGGGTCCAGCATTTGGCAATGAATGTTGACAGTATGGAAGAGATGTTGGCGGCCAAGGAAAAACTCGAAGCCAACGGCGTTGAAGTGATCGGCCCTACCGATCACACCTTCGTCCAATCGATCTATTTCTTTGATCCCAACGGCCACCGGCTTGAACTGGCCTACAATTCGGCCCGGCCGGGCATGATGGAGCAACTCCAGGAAACTGCGGAACCGATGCTCGCCAAGTGGGAGGAAGAGAAAATGGTCCTGCGCGACGCCGCCTGGGTTCATGACGGAACCGGTGCTGACGCTTTCCCTGAAGCTTAAGCAATAAACCCGAGTTACACCACGATCCAAAGTCTGCACATGGCTACCACCGTCTGGTAGGTATCCAATAGACTTAACGACGTATTGCATGATGCCAACGAATTTTGGTATGAGGCACTTAATGCAACACCGAGCGTACCCTTGGGCGGAGCTTTCTGGGATAGCGGCGCTGAAACATTTGTCCACAAAGGCTCCAACGGGCGGTGGATGGATGTTCTCAGTGACAAGGAAAGCACCAAATATGAGACCATGGCGGTAAAAGAACTCGGCGACGAATATGCTCATTGGTTTAAGACAGGAAAATTGCCTTAAGATACCCAAATAAGTATTTTGCCGTTAACTAAAAGAGTTCGCTTTTGGATCTATGACCAAGCCTCCTCTTACGGCGTATCGCCAATTTTCTCAACTTTTACCCGGACGCACAAATCGAGATTCAAATTGACCGGATTGCAATGTTCATAATCGAGTTCCAGCAGCTCATTAAAAAACACGCCTTTGCCTTTTGCCACCGGCATGCCATCACCCCAATGGCCTGCCAGGGCGGCGATACCAAGTCCTTCGGGATGAATGGCTTCGGTCAGGCGGACTTGCCCCTCAACTGAACGACCCATTACAGTGGTGACACGAATGGCATCACCGTTCACCAGCCCAATTTTTTTTCCAGCCACGGTGTTGAGAGCAATCGTGTAGGAAAATGGATCAAGCTGGGCGGCTTCATCGAGCCACGCGTTTTCCATCGTATAACTATTCGTGTGCACGATATCGCGGTAGTAAAAGGCTGAGAAATCAAAATTATCATCATGATGCTCGTGCGAGGCGCAAGGAATCCAATCGGCCAATGGAGAATAATGCTGTCGCGGAATTGCCATGCCGCGGGGTTCGGCAATGGCGGCGATCGCCTCTCCGGTTCGAGGCATCCATTCCCAATAGATCGGCACCCGGACATCAACAAAGGCGCGCCAATAAACCTCCTCAGGTTTTTTCGGCCATTTATATAAGCCGTGCTCCTTGAACCAGTCATAGCCCATCTCCGGGCCAAAATTATTCTTTAGATCGGCATCACAAATCTCTTCGTAAGTATAAGTATGATCGCCTTCCAGCCGATAGGGCGGTTCGAGATTGTAAGACGCGTTATAGGCGGCGTTGAGGTCACGGCGAAAGCCAACCCGGTCGGCTAAATCAAGCAACACCTCGGCGGCGCGGCGCTGTTCACCATAAGGCTCGACGACAGGCTGGCGGATCGGCCAGCACCATTCACCCATACCGGCAGGCAGGCTGAAAATAAATGGGAAGTTTGAACGCGAATCCAGCGATTGCAGGTAGTCGCAATCGGGCAACACGATATCGGCGAATTCTGACGTTTCCGTCATCAGCAAATCAAAACTGACGAAGAATTTGTATTTTTTGAGAGATTCCGCCACGACATCTTTGTTGGCGATACTCATTAACAAATTAGCGCCACAATTGAAGAGGACTTCCGGGCGATAAGGCAGATCAAATTGATCCCACAATTTCTCACGATCAGTAGAATCCAGGAAGGGCGAGGTCATGCCCATGACAAACAGATCCTGGAGCCCAACATTAGTAGGCTGGCGCGGCTCTCCGACCGGGTAGGGATAGTGGTAGCCCATCCACATGCCAGTAATCATCAAGCCATCTTTATCCGGTTCAGGTTGATACCAGGGCTTGCTGGTGCCGGGATTGCCGTGACATGTCGGGTTGTAGCCAAGGCAGGAGCCAACCACATCGGCCGCGCCGACCAATTGGTTTAGCAGATCGACGGCCAGGAAGTTATAAACCGAATTTATATGTCCCTGGGCGCCGCGAAAGGCGATGGCCGCGACCGGCCGGTAAGGTATCGTAACGCCATCGATAACAATGGTGCTGCCAATCCTGGCTTCAGTGGCGAACTCGCCGGCAAGGCGGCGAATATTATCTGCCGGCACAGTGGAGATTTCCTCGGCCCATTCTGGCGTGAATTTTTTAAGATGATCCTTAAGCAGTTGGAATGACGGGTGACAGATAACACCATCAACTTCGAATTCTCCAAAGAGCGCCATGTTTGCAGAATCAACGTCGTCGAATGGCCGCGCTTGGCGAGCGTTCTCATCCCACACCAATGGTGTTTCGCTTGCCGGATCGCGGACATATTGTTGATCAGAACCAATCAGATATGGTCCATTTGTCTTGGCTTTGAGATAAGCTACATCCAAAGCTTCAAGTTCATTCGCTAAGACATTGCACATTGATAGAGCTAACGCACCATCGGTGCCAACCTTAAGTGGCACCCATTCGGTCGCCTTGGCGGAGGCAAAATTACACATCGGATCAATTACCACAAGCTTCATGCCGCGATCACGTGCATCGGCTGCCATGACCATATTCGACGTCGAAGCATGACCGGCGCTATGACCTTTGGATGCTCCGAAGAACATGGCGTAATTACAATATTGAAAGTCCGGTAAGATGCCCCATGAGGCATGCATAACCCCACTGATCAAATGCGCGCCGTTGCCACAATGCAATCCGCCTCCGGCGGTCGAGTGATTGGGCGTACCGAAACCGGCAGCAAAAGTGGTAAAGGGTATGCGGCTCGCGGTTAACGTGGTAGTCCGCTGCACCACCAGTTTTCGGGGATCTTCGGCACGAAGTTTCTTGAGCACCTCGGCAATTTCATCGAGCGCCTCATCCCAGGAAATTTCCTGCCATTTAGGATCGACGCCGATGCCTTTTTCTGGATTGGTGCGGCGGAGTGGCACGGTGAGACGGTTGGGGTCGTAGTGCGACATGATCCCGCTTACCCCCTTACCACAAAGCCGGCCTTTGCCGACGACGCTATTGGGATTGCCTTCAATTTTGACAATTACATCGTCCACCCGATGGGCCAATACAGAGCACGAGCCGTAGCATAGCGCGCAGGAAGATGGCACCCATTGATCGATTTTAGGTTTAGTTTTTTTGGTCGATTTTTCTACCGCATTTGGTTGGATGATGTTCATTTCCACTTTTCCTTTTTATCCATCTTCATAGGCCATGTCCGTCATCAAAACAATTGGTCTGTCTGAACAGGTTTCCTAGAAGAGGACCTGGCTCATCTTGGATTGATATTAAGCCGCTTGGCGTTGATGGATCAAGCGGCGGTTTTGAATGGTCAGTTTTTTGATCTTTTCTCTCCTTTCGATGATGGTGGTGTGACGCCCGAAGTAGGCGGCGGCGGGTGTGCCTGGCGGCGGCAAGTAAAACTTGCCGTTCGAATCGTCAGCTGAATAATCTGAATTTACCACGAGGGTTCCTAGCGTTTGTTAATTGAGACATCAGGTCGATTTTTGCGCTGCCGCAAACAAACAACATTTAAGAAATATAGCTCAAGGGAATGGCTCGGGTGTTGGGGGCATCGCAAGGTATTGGAGCCGGTATCGCGCGGGCACTGGCAGCCGAAGGTTGCAATATAAATGCTGTCTTTCCATTGATCCCCAGAACCATCGAATTTTCCTTTTCTGATTTTCAACTCTCAAGCTTGTTCCTTATGATGTCTCTGTATAAAATCGCCGGCAATAATTTACAAAATCAAAATCATTACCCATCGCTTAGGGAAGAAACTTCATGCGCTTACTAGACCAACCCGGTCGTTCAACAGTTCACTCAATGGATGGCATGGCGGCTACATCACACCCGCTCTCAACAATAACGGCCATCCAAACGCTAATGTCAGGCGGTAATGCGATGGACGCTGCAATTGCCGCAGTGGCAACACAATGCGTGGTCGAACCGCAGTCTACTGGTATTGGCGGTGATATGTTCTGCCTCTACAAACCGCATGATGGGGATATCGTTGGCTTTAACGGATCAGGTAGAGCGCCCGCCGCTGCAACGGCAGATTGGTTTGCTGAACAAGGTATTACGGAAATCGGACATGATAGTCCTCATTCTGTTACGATTCCAGGTTCTATCGACGGATGGTCTAAATTGATCAAAGCGCATGGTACAAAATCTTTGGGCGATATGCTTCAACCAGCTATTCGTTTCGCCCATAACGGCTTTCCGATGCATCACCGCAGTCACTTGGACTGGTCACTGATGGAGGAAATTTTATGTAAAGATCCAACTGGCGCATCACAGTATTTCCCCCAAGGAAAAGTGCCTGACATAGGCTCTGTCGTTACGCTTCCACTGCTGGCGAAAACCCTCGAACATATCGCCGACAAAGGGAGAAGTGGATTTTATGAGGGCTGGGTCGCCGAAGATATTGTTTCTTTTTTACAAGGAATGGGCGGACTGCAGACGATGGAAGATTTTGCCAATTTCGAAGGCACCTTCGTAACGCCGATCAAAACTAATTACAAAGGCTATGAGGTCTGGGAATGTCCACCGAACGGCCAAGGCATCGTTGCCCTTGAGATGCTCAACATATTGGGTGGAATGGGATTGGACCAGCTTGATCCGCTTTCAACCGAGCGCCTGCATATCGAGATCGAAGCTGCCCGTCTCGCCTACCGGGATCGCGATGCGGTATTGGCTGACCCAGACAACACAGATATTCCCGTCGAACGCTGGTTGTCAGAAGAACATGCCACCAGCCAGCGCGAACTTATTGACCGAAACAAACGAATGGAACCGTTATCCGCTTCAGAACTGCCCAATCACAGAGATACGGTATATATAACGATCGTTGATAAAGACCGAAATGCAGTAAGCATTATCAATACGAACTTTTATCTTTTCGGCAGCGCGCGCGTGGCCCCTAAAAGTGGTGTCGTCCTTCATAACCGCGGCAAGAGCTTTTCACTCGATCCAAACCACCCGAACTGCATAGCGCCCAACAAACGCCCGCTCCACACCATCATTCCCGGTATGTTGATGAAAGACGGCAAAGCACAAATGCCGTTCGGCGTTATGGGTGGGCAATATCAAGCCTGTGGCCATGTCCATTTACTGAGCAATTTGCTTGAATGGGATATGGACTTGCAGGAAGCTATCGACTTCACCCGTGTTTTCCCCGATACCGATGACCCCGATGACCGGGTTCAGGTTGAAAGTGCCTTGCCGGAAAGCGTGCGTAACGAACTGGAGGCACTCGGCCATCAAACCTATATCCCCGTGCGCCCGGTTGGCGGCGCTCAGGCAATTTGGATCGATTGGGAGAACGGCGTGTTACGCGGCGCATCAGACCCGCGCAAAGACGGCAGTGCGATAGGGTATTAATAGGCGGCTGTTAGTGAACAAAAAAAACCAGCAAAAATAACGCCGGCCCATTTCTTTTTGTTATTCCGCAACTGCTACAGATTTGTCTTCATTGGTGACACCGCCGGAACGAATATTAGCGAGGAACTGCTGCACCGCATCCGCCAATTCATCTGACATTTCACTTAATTGGTAAACTGAAGTCTGGACACGTTCCGCTGTTTCACCGGTACTTAAAACCTCTCCTGAAACGCCGATAATATTAGATGTCACTTCTTGAGTTCCAGTAAAAGCTTGGTCGACATTACAGGCAATTTCTTTTTGCCGGTGTAAGCGTAAAAGTCCGGTAGGTCTCTAATATCTTAAACGAAACTGCCAAGCCTGCTTTAATTTTAGCGACACGTGGCTTGTCCTGGTGGAGAACATAATTCTTCAACTGATGAATTATACCGCCATAACCGATGTCACGCCAAAGCTGATTTAGCAGCCGCGCTTTGTTGGGCTGCCCTTCTTCAAACGATTCCCAGGCCGAAGAGATACTAGTTACGTAGCTATTAATAGTTAGCGCGATGGTGACAAGCACTCCACCCGTACCTGGTACCTTTACTACATTACTTGCCTTTGAATTGAGGGGTGCGTTTTTCCATATAGGCGCGGCGGCCTTCGATGTAGTCTTCGCTGTTGGAGCAGGCATCGATAAATTTCTGCATCGCTTCACGGTCCCACTCACCAGGGCTATCGCCGACAATATTGACGATGGCTTTAGTGGCGCGGACGGAAAGCGGTGCGTTCTCGGTAATCGATTGGGCATATTCCAAGACATAACCGGCCAGATCATCAACGCTGGTAACCCGATTAACGAGGCCGAGTTGCAACGCCTCTACCGCATTATAACGCCGCGCCGTAAATAGTATTTCCTTGGTCGTCGAGGCTCCTACGACTTCCACCATCCAGCGGGTAAAGTTCGGCCGGTAGGCGATACCTAAACGTCCGGCTGGAATAGCAAAAACCGAATTGTCGGAGCAAATTCTGATATCACAGGAGCACGCCAGGGCCATGCCACCGCCCATGCAATAGCCCTCAATCATGGCGATCACGGGCTTCGGACAGTTCCGCACACCTTGATACATGTTGTCGGTGATACGCTCATAGCGCTCCAGGCCGTCCGGCGTTGAGCGCAGTTCCTCGAATTCAGATATGTCCTGACCGGCGACGAAAGACTTGCCGCCCTCACCCCTGATAATGACCACCCGCACAGCTTCGTTGGTACCATGACTTTCAATCACCTCAGCAACTTTTTCTGCCATTGCTAAGGAGACCGCATTACGGCGCTCGGGATTGTTGTAGATGATCCAGCCGATACCATCCTCAACTTTGCTGATAATTTTATCTGTCATAGAATTTCAATCTTTGCTTATAAATTGTTGAGAAACTCGAATGTCCGGTCCCAGGATAGTTGCGCCGCCTCAGCTAGATAACCAGCTCCCCGGTTGGGAAACATATAACCGTGTTGGCCACCCGGATAAACAAAGACCTCGGCATTATCGCGGTTTTCGCATACTGCTTTGACCTTATCAATCGCCGCCATCGGCGCAATGGCATCATTGTCGCCATAATGAAACGCTAGTGGACAATTTACATCTGCCAACTCACCCAGAAAGTTTTCAACGAAAGAGCCATGAAACGAGACCACACCATCAACATCAAATCGCGCCGCCGCCTGCACGACGTAGGGCCCGTTGAAGGCACTATAGGGCGATGAACCAGCCCTAAACTCTGGGTCAATACCCTAGGCGGGAAACATCGAGAGCCAGGCCGCATTCTGGAAGCAATACTACAATCCATCCTTTGGAGCAGGCACGGTGAGCAAGTATGTCTACAAGGTCCAGAAAATCCCCAAAAAAGCGGTTTATTATCGTCCTATAAACGATCTTTAATTCTAAACCAGCCAATCAGGAACAGAATCGTAAGAACAGATACGATTGCCGCATCATCGCCTGTTCGAGGCTCGTTTGCTATAAAATGGCTGTGTAGAATTACCAAAAGTGTGGCGACTTGAGCGACCAGTAAGGTTGTGAAAAATGTCTTTTGGCCGTCCGGTCCATTTAAGAAAGTCAGCACTACTCCAAGACCCAGACCAAGCCAAGCACTGCCGAGGACTCTGGCAACAGTCATAGCCGAAATATCAACTTCTTCACCTTTGAGCCAAATTTCGGTCATGAAAAGAAGCTGTACGACGTACAAAAGAATGCCCAGCAGGTAGATGCCGAGGACTAACGCTGCAACATTATCATTGAGTTTTGCTAACATGGTTTCCTCCTAAAAAATTGATCAGTTGACATTAGTTATGCCTAAGAACCTCCGCAAACATACTTTATGTGCCATATCCCTTTTGGAAATCAGCATTCCAAGTTTGTCCCTTCGAGAAGAATAGTTTGTTGATGATGAACTGCGCATAAACAAAAAAAACGTACTTTGGTAACCTACGTCATGTCAATGCATTATGAATATTTTGTGAATGAAATAAAAAGGGGTTCTAAATTAGAACTCCTTGATAATAAACTATAATTTCTAGTGTAGTATCATCGTTTGGTGAACTGGAATCGTATTTTTTACATTATTTTTCAACCACTTACATATAACTAATATTATTGTCAACTTTTTGTCAACGATCTTACTGATCACCATGCGTTGACAAAAACGTTCTGTCACAGAATTTCCATAGTTTTATCTACCCAGTTTTATCTACCCAGTTTTATCTACCCATGGCTTAGTTTTTCTAATCCCTTTAAGTGCAGACATTCTGTTGAGAAAGGGGGGCAGGCTGTTTGATATTTCTCTTTAGGTTCAACCCTACTTTTGTAGGTTTTATTTTGGTTTCCAGTTTTAGGGGAGGGGGGGG
>PVBE011517628.1_pt1 | contig 14147 bp, 12 predicted proteins | sample 1631181 | NCBI WGS metagenome assembly PVBE01 (sample SAMN08397723, study PRJNA350692) | Marine metagenome, whole genome shotgun sequencing project. | isolation source: water | place: Pacific Ocean | collected 2012-04
GACCGTCAGTTCCAAAGTCGACCGGAAACACCGGCGGCTTCGTCTCATAGACCGGATCCTTGTGAAGAACGGACTGCACCCATAAGTACCCCGCGACCGAGCTCACAACAAGAACGGCCGCGAGCACCAGGGCGGACACTTTGAGGACTCTCTTGATTTCCATCGCGTTCTCGTCTCTCGATTGAAGGAGGCCGTGCGCGCGCAGCTAGAACCGGAATCCGAGGCGCAACCCCGCGGTCCGCGGAGCGGTAAACTGCTGCACGAGCTGAACGCCACCGCCGCCGCCGAATGGTCGAGTCACATCGATCCGACGGATGAGGTCTTCGTCAGTGATGTTGTTGACGAACGCCTCAGCAACGAAGTGTTTCTCCGGACTCTCCCACGTGAGGCTCGCGTCGAACAGAGTGGTCGCTTCGTTCTTTCCTTCGTCGAAGTTCTCGATGGAGAAGAAGGCCTCATCCTGGAAGAAGAGCTGGAATCGTGGCGTCAGGGTTCCCCATCGATCCGACTCCCAGCCATACTCGATCCCGAAAGTGATCGAGAGCTCCGGTGAGTTGGGAAGTTGATTTCCCTTGATGTCCTGGGTCACGGTCGTCGCAATGATCCCGTTCGGCTCTCCGAAAACCGCCCTCCCTCTCAAGACCTCGGTCTTGAGGAAAGACACCTGGAAGTTCGTTCGAAGGTTCGGGAGGATCGCTCCGGGATGAGGAAACGGCAGTCCGGCGAGCGTCGTCTCGATCTCGAGCCCGTAGATCTGGACGTCGGGAATCGAGTCCGTGCGAATGATGATGGCGTCGGAATACGAGAACTGGAGATCGTCGTAGTCGTAGATGAATCCGCTGGCATTGAATCGAAGATCCCCGTCGAAGAAGTCGGTCTTCGCGCCGGCCTGGATCGACCACACCGACTCGGGATCGAACGGGTCGAGCAACGCGCCGACGAGAAGTGGCGGCGGACTGGGATTGAGGACGTTCTCGAGTCCAAGCTGCAGCCCTCCTGCCTTCCACCCCCTCGAGAGTTCGCCGAAGAAGGTCACCCCGGTCGTCGGTTCCCAATCCAGAGTGAAGATGCCGGTAAATCCCTCCCACTCTCCGTCGTTCTCGCCACGCCCCAGCGGACTCCCCAGAAGGCCCCCGCCCAAGTTGGCTCGCGACGCAAAGCCGGATTTCTCGGCCCAGTCATATCGCCCACCCAATCGAACAGACCACGCCTCTGAGAGTTCGCGCGAGTAGTCCCCGTAGAGCGCGTATTGGGTTCCATCGATTCCCTGCTCGAACAACAATTCGCGATTCGTTGGCGGAAAGGGGGGATTCGTGATGAGCGACTCGGTGTCGCCCTCTTCCGTGAAGTACCAGAAGCCGAGAACCCACTCGCTGAAGTCGGTCGTTCCGGTTGCGCGGATCTCCGCTGACCATTGATCGTGCGAGTCGTTGGCGTAGGGAAGTCGGACCTGGTCGACATCCAGGTAGTCCTGGTCCGCACGCCGGATACCGATTCGACTCCCCTGATAGGCGCCGATCGCCGTCAGCGTCACTTCGCCCAGAATGGGAACCGCATCAAACGTATAGTTCGCGGTGACGCTCCCTCCGAAGAACTCGTTGTCCTGATCGGGGACGCTATTGACGGCGTTCACGCGGTTGTCATCAGGCGGATCGCCGCACGGAGGTGTCGGTGGATTGCAGCCTCTGATCGCCCTTTGCCGGGCAGTGAGCGCACCGAGCAGCTTGATCGCGGGGCCGTGCCCGCGGTTGAGGTACATGTTGCCGGACAAGGTGACGTCGAAGTTGTCGATGGGCGCCCATCGAAGCTTGCCGCGAAATCCGATGTCGTCCTGATCGTCCATCCTTTCGCCGCGATCCTGCGGGTCCAGGAGACCGTCACGATCCTGAATCCGCGTAAACCCATCTCGCGCCGCGTAGAAGAACGCGAAACGCGACGAGAGCGTCTCCGTCACTGGAATGTTGAGGTTCGCGCGCACGCGATTCGCGTTGTAGTTCCCTCTCGTGTAGTCGACGAACGCAGACACTTCGTCCGTCGGATTCTTGGTCACGAAGTTGATGGAGCCCGCCGTCGCGCCCTTCCCGTAGGTCGTACCTTGGGGACCTCGACGGACGTCGAGATTCTCGAGGTCGAAGAAGGACTGAGCCATGATCGGGGGTTTGATGAAGACACCGTCTACATGGAGCGCGACCGCTTCGTCGCCGCGGAGCCCCCCTGACGTCGCACCGAGACCGCGAAGCGTGATGACTGGGGTGTTTCCGTTCTTGCCGACGAAGATGTTGGGGACATTGAACGCAAGGGTATCGAGGTCCTCGATTCCTCGTTTCTCGAGCTCGAACGCGTCGAACGCTGTTATCGCCGTCGACTCCGCCTGAAGAAGATCGGTCACGCCACCCGTACCAGTGACGATCATCTCCTCGATGCCTGCCCAGATGTCGTCGTCGTCCGAGTCTTGCGCCCCGGCGGGTGCGGCAGCAACCGCCATCAGAACGAGGACGGTGATACAGCGAATGCCGTGCGGCCGGAGAGCGACTAGACCACGGAACATCGCTCGCCCCTCACACATGCCAGTCCGGCGGCAACGACCCGGTCGAGAATCGACGCGTCGGCGGCGTGTGCCGGGTCGTGCTCGAGCAGAGTCGCGACCAGTCCCGCGTCCATCGCCCACAACAGCTCGGCGCTAAGCTCGTCGGATCCACCCTGGTTGCTCACACCAGGATCTACTTGTGGATCGAGAGCGAACCGCCAAAAGCGAGTATCTCGGTCGGCCTCCTGAGCGCGCGCGATGCTGACTGTTTGGTCGAATTGCGTCGAGAGATCTTCGGCGATTCGGCGCAGCTCGACGTGGTCGACCATCGAGCCGACGAAGCCGAACCGAACGCGACTCTCGAGATCGAGCTGTTGAAAAAGCTCACACACTCGTGGGTTGGCAAGAAGCTCGGCAGCGCCGTTTCGAGTGAGAGACGCGACAATCGACTCTTTGTTCGTGAAGTACCGATAGAGCGACCCGATTCCGACTCCGGCGCGGTCGGCGATTGCATTCGTCGTCCAGTCTTCGAAGCCCGACTCGAGCAGGACGAGAAGGGTCGCCTCCTGAATGGCGGCAACCGCTGCGCGAGAGCGATCTTGCTTCGGGATCTGCCGCGGACGGGGGTTGTTCTTGGGATTGCTCACCGATTTCGACCACCCTGTCTGGGCCCGCTTCATGCGCGCGATCGAGGCTCAGCACGACGGACTCACGCTTTCTGCACAGATGCTGCCGATCGACTGCCGGTCGAATCGCTAGCGCGATGAAAGACGATGATTCATAGGATGTAAAAAACCATTGGTGCTGTCAATGTCTGAAAACAGCGGATTTTGCTGAGGTTTCGAGGTACAATCTGCGACTCATCGTACGACGGACGAGCACCCAGAGAATGCCCTCTCGCAAGACAGCGACACGCGCTTCAGCGAAACGAAGCGGCCCGAATCGCGGCTCGAATCGGGTTCGCGGAATCGTTGACGTGCTCGGCAAGAGCATTGTCGATGGCACGTACCCGCCCGAAGAAACGCTGCCGATCGAACCGGAACTCGCCGATTCACTGGGGGTTGGACGAACTGCGCTTCGGGAGGCGATCAAGGTCCTTTCGGGAAAGAACCTGCTCGACACCGGACGTCGCAGCGGCACGAAGGTCCTACCGCCCGAGCTGTGGAACGCCCTCGACCCGGACGTCATTCGGTGGTCCATCGGGTCATCCGAACAATCCGAGTCGTTTCTCGCCGATCTGACGGAGACCCGGCGAGTGATCGAGCCCGCCGCGGCGGCACTCGCCGCAGAGCGGGCGACGCGCCGGGAGTCGGCCGAGTTGCTGGCGACGATCGAAGACATGGAAGCCGCCATCGGTGACGAGGAGCGATCGCTCGCAGCGGATCTCGAGTTCCACCGGCTGCTGGCGGCAGCGTCTCACAACTCGATCCTCACCTACGTCGGGAACGCGCTCACCGCGCTACTTAGGGCCGACTTCGAGATCGCGATGAAGCGCGAGCATGCCTACGAAGCCAACCTCCAACTGCATGCAGACGTCGCAGAGGCCGTCGCGGACGGAAAGCCGGCGGAAGCGCAATCAGCGGTCCTGCGGCTGATCGACGAGAACCGCAAAGACCTGGGTGCGGTCATGTCGGGGGAAGTGGAGAAGAAGACGCGCAAGCGGCGCTAATCGCCGTTCGACTCCGTCTTCTCATGTCTCGTTCAAGGCTGCCGTTCTGTCGGCGCTGAACGGAAACGGCGGCCAGCGCGCCGCTCGATCGCGACGCCCTGACCGCCGTTGGGTCCCTCCTAGAACTCAGTCCGACGTGCTAGGCGCGAAGAGACCTTCGCCCCCGTCCACGAATCGTCGCCAGCAGTCCGACCCCCACCAGGATGCCGCTCGCGAAGCCAGGTTCCGGGACGGGCGTTCCAGCAAGACTCACCTGTACACCGGTGTCGAAGTAGCTGAAGAACGGCGCTCCAATGGAAGTCCCGGCAATCGTGAAGTCCGAGAGAAGGATGTCCGTCGAGTTCGAAGCGATCGGATGCTTGATAGTGACCTCGCTCCCAACGAGACTGGTTGAGAAATCCGTGTCGACGGAGCAGATTCCGGTCGGGCTCGGCTGTTCACAGCTCTTCCAGCCGAAGTGACCCACCTGGGACGGAGCCTGCGTCACCAACGTTCCGCCCGGCGACCACGCCACGCTGCCCGTCACGAGATCTCCAGTGATGGTCCCCTCTCCACCCGCGAACGTCCGAACGACTTCGGCGCGAACCGTTCCACCGACGCCGGCGGAGAAGTCGAGCTCATAGGCCTCGACGAGATAGCTCGAACCGAGAATCCGCACATCGGAGCCGTCGACTTCGACCGTGATCGTACCGGTCACCGGAACGACCGCTCCGTCAATGTCCTGCTGGCCGGCGGAGATGTCATAGATCTCCTTCGTCGCACTCGCCGTGTCGACTCGTGTCGCGTCGAACGTGATTGCGATCACGCCGTTCTGCGCGCTGCCGTCATCGTTGAAGGGAGTCGAGCCCATGGTGAGCGTGGTCGCGCCGAGCGTCGTGTTGCCGAGAAAGAAGTTCGGGTTGGTCAGCTCGAAGGGCTGCTTCTTCTTGATGAACGTCCCCGCAACATTGTGAAGCGGCTCAAGGATCGAACAGATGCCGAATCCTGTCGGCTGTATGCACTCGGTCACGCCGTGGAGATTGGTCACCGTCGTGGGCGTGGCTGCGCTCCACACGATGGAACCTGACGACAGGGTGCCCGTGAGCGTGCCCAGGCCCCCTTCAATGAGGTAGATGTCGCGCCCCTCGAGGCTCCCGCCGAAGCTCGCGCTGTAGTCCTGAAAGAGCTCGGGATCCGGTGCCATCCAGCTGCCCTGGGCGATCGTGACGTCGGTCCCGTTGACTTCCAGGACCAGGTAGCCCTGCAGAGGCGCCGACGCCGTGTTGACCGGGGTCACCACCTGAAAGTCGCTCGTGCCGCCGAGCGAGTACACGGCGCGGTCTTGCGCCGCGGCGGTCGTCGCAAGCGAGCCAACGACAAAAATCGCGAGAAGCGAGAGGCGCCCTCTCCGAACCGAACCCATTCGTTTTTTCATCATGACTTGCACATCCTCGGGCCACCCGTTCCAAGGGCAGCTTCTGTTGAGTTCGCATGGGGCTGCGAACACTTGTGTTTGGGCGCGCCTTCCTTCCCCTCGTTCCTTCGCACGCGGTGCGATCGGAAACCGCAGGCGCCTCGGTACCCCGGCGTCGACCGGAGGAATCTCGCCGCGACGACTGCCGAAGACGAGATCGACTCGATGCGACGTTTTGGATTTTACATATGATGATTATATACTAATCATCCCATTGTGATACAACTTTCTTGCCGGATGCCTGCTCGAACGGGAATCCGCCCAACGCAAGCCCCTTGGGAGATGCATGATGCGCCGACCGCGAAAACGCCCTATCTCGGCGACGGCATGCGCCATCTCTGTTTTCGCGAGCTCCGCCGGAGCCCTCGACGCCGTCGCAGAGGAGGCCGGCGCAGCCCCGAGGGACGCTCAATGCGAAAGCGCACGAACATGTCACCGCTGGCTGCCATCGATTGGGTTGGGAATCGGGTTCAACTGGCAACAGGCTTCCGGCGCGCTCGTAGCGAACCCGGCGCCGGGCTCCACGTTCTCCGGGTTCGCGAATTCCGAGGGAAGTACGCTTTTCAAGCCCACGATCGCGCCCGATCTCATGGTGGAGAGTCCGGCTCTGCTTGATTCCTTCGGAAAGCCCCGAGTCATGGTGCAAGCGGGGGCCACCTTCCCCCTTGGAAACGCTTCCACGGTCAACAACGCCCTCGGCGATTCGGGTGGTGTTGCGGAGGATCCGCAGCTTTTCCTCACGATCGAATGGGATGCTCAGTGGTTCGCGGGCGTCGGCGCGTCGTTCGAGATTCCGGTCGCAACCCGACTCGTCGTCCTGAAACCGTCGTTCAACTACATCGGGCAATCGATCGAGTGGGTCGCGACCGCAGAGCAGCAGACCAGCACCGCCCTCGGCTCGCCACTCGTCCCCTTCTCCGACAACGCGTCTCAGATTCATCACGGTCTCGCCGGGAGCCTTCAGATCGAGTCCGACCTCGATGCAATCGGTCCGGTCACACCCTCTGTCTTCGTGCGTGGACTCGTCGGAGTCTGGCTCTGGGGAGATCGCAGCGCATTGATTCCAGTCGGCACGTTCGCGTCCGACGGGCGTCCCATTCTCGAAACGACCTCCGACGCGCATCTGGATCAATTGCATTTCAATGTGAGCATCGGCATCAGGCTGGCGTGGACTGGGCCCTGATCGTGCGCGATTGGCACGCGAAACGAAGAGCGCCGAGCTCGTAGGAACGAACTCGGCGCTCACACTTCCTCTCACGACGCTCGAAGCGCCGCCTTCCATCTCGCGACGACGCGCGACGACAGGCCTAGCGCCGGCGGCGCGACAGCCCGGCAAGGCCGAGGCCTAGAAGAAGGGCCGTACCAGGTTCGGGAACAACCTCGAAGCTCGCATGCAGTCCGTCGACGAGCGGCACATTCGCGTTGTCGTCCAGCCAGAGCGAGAGATTCGAAGCCACGGGCAGGAACCCGAAACCGCCGAGGATGAACGAAGGCTGGCCTCCCACCTGGTTCGGATTGAAGAGCACCTCCGTTACACCATCGATCGGGCTCAGCCCCTCGACGTAGGGCGCGCTCCCGGGAGCGCCGTTCTGCATGCCCACCCCGCTACCGCCGACGCTCAGCGACCACCAAGCACTCACGACATTGCCGGTATCCACGAAGTTCTGAATGAAGATGTCCCAGTTGGGAGTACCGTCGGTCAGAGAAACGAACGGGCTCGCGGATGTCAGCGAGATCTCGAGGAGTTCGTTTCCGTTTCCGAGAATCGTGGACGTCGTGGTTACGACCAGATCGTCGACGTTGGCCACCGTGCCGAATGTCGGCGAAACCGCGGTTGCGTTCCCTCCGCCGGCTGCACCGAAGTTGTTCAAGCTGATGTCGAACGGGTGCCCGACCGGACTCGCCTGAGAGACGGTTCCAGCCAAGAGCAAAGTCGCGGCGACGACCACACTCGCCAGCCTCCCCGTTGAACGAAATCCTGCAATCGAAAACATCCGAATATCCTCCGTAACCTCGTGAGCAACGAGCTCAGCGAGCCTTCCCATGGAAACGCGACGAGTGGACGCGCCTTCACCTCGCATCTCGAGGCGTGGGCTCGAACCCCTCCGAATCTGCGCTCAAGCGGGCATTCGCCAGCTCCACCCTGTTATGCATCGAACACACATCGTGGGTCAACTCCGGTTTGGCGGCGTGCAACTCAGCTGATAACTACCTGTAATACGGGGACTTTCAATTCCGTTGAATGCGCACTCGGATTTCATCGGATTGCACAATATTTTCATCCTATGAAAAGTTTCACCGTCGATGGATCGTGTGAACTGGGGGTCGAACTGCCCGCGTCACTACGCCGCGCAGCGCGCGCACTCGTCTAGCTGAGCGCCGACCACTGCAGCGAGAATCGAGCCGTGAGGGGGCTCGCCCGTGTGACCCGCATGGGTGCAAGATTCAATGCGTCTGGAGGCCCTGTCTGAGGCTCGATACAGACTGCGTGTCGTGGCTCATCGAAGACGATCCAGTAGTCCGCGGTCGAATCGAGAGCCAGTCGCAGGAATCCGGGCCACTCGAGCGTGATCATCCCATCGACGTCGGAAAAGCAATCATCCCAGGGCCCGTCCGTCGGAAGAATCTTCTCACCCGTAGGCACCCCCTCGTCGTCCCGAGGCCACATCGTTCGCGCACTGAAATCGAGCACTGCATCGGCTCCGCGGTCGAGTCGACGACGAAACCAGGGATGCCAGCCAATTGATGCTGGAAACTCGTCGCCCGTGGTCTGCAACTCCATTTCGATCACGAGCCGACCCGGCTCGAGACGAAAACGCTGAATTGCCCTGCCATCGAAGGGCCACGCTTCTCCCAGCGACGTCTCGAGCACGTCGGATGATGTCCAGCGCCACTCGCGATCGAGAACAGTGCCGTGAATCGCGTGTGGCGGCATGCGAAGGGGAAGCCGATGGTCCCGACCATCGAAGGAGAATCTTCCGTGCCGGACGCGACCCGCCCAGGGCGCCATCGGGTAGCAGCCCCAGAGAAGCGGGTCGTCCTGCTCGGCGACGAGGATCTCGACACCGAAGATCCGCAGCGATCGGATCCGTCCGCCTCGCTCTTCGTCCACGACGAGGGTCGCGTCCGAAGTGTCGAACACGCGCGTCACGGTGCGGCGGGGCCTCCGAGGGCTGCGCGCGCGAACGACGCGGCATCCACGACGAGCTGCTCCTCGGACTCGAAGGCATTGCGCCAGACGTTGGCGGCGGAGACGATCGTCGGATCCCGCGTGCCGAACGCTTCGACCGCGAATCGCCCCGCGTATCCGACTTCCGACACGGCCGCGAAGTTCGCCTCCCAATCGACCTGCCCCGTTCCGAGCGTCCCACGATGGCTCTCGCTCAGGTGGACGTGCAGCAGGTCGTCGCCCGCGGCGGTCAGTGCCGCGAGGGGGCTCGACTCTTCGATGTTCGCGTGATGCGTGTCGTAGTGGACGCCCACGTTGTCGAGCCCGATTTCACGCACCATGCGTGCGGCGTCCTCGACCGTGTTGATCAGGAATACCTCGAAGCGGTTCAGCACCTCGAGGCCGATCCGGACGCCCTGCTGCGCCGCGTACTCGCCGGACGCGTGCAGGAACTCCGCACTCCACGCCCACTCCTCCGCCGAAGCCGCGCGGCCGGGGAAGTATTTGTGGGCCTGATAGATACCCCCGCAGAGCAGATCGCTCCCGAGGGCCGCGCACTCGTCGACGCGCTGCTGCATGGCGGGGAGCGCGCGCGCACGCACGTCCGGGTCGGGATCGATCGGGTTCACGTCGGGCGTGACGAAGGTGACACTCGTGCACTCGAGCCCGAGCGACTCGATCGACTTGCGCATCGCCTCGAGATCGCCACGGGACTGGCCGAGAACGGGAATCTCGACGAAGTCGAACCCGGCCCGCTTGACCGTCTCGAAGAGCGGCGCATGGGCGGGCGTGATCTCGACGCCCCAGAGGAGCATGTTCATGCCGATCGACGCACTCATCCGTTCTTCACCTCACACCATGCCTTCGAGGCGTTCGACCGTTCGATCGCGTCGAGGACCCGCTGGTTCTGCACGCCGTCCCGGAAGTTGGGACGGGGCAGCTCCGCGCGATCGATCGCGCAGAGCAGGTCGAAGACCGTGTGCGTGAAGGAATGCTCGTAGCCGAGGATATGACCGGGCGGCCACCAGGCCTCGACGTAGGGGTGGGACGCGTCCGTGGCGAGCACGGTGCGGAAGCCGCTGTCGGCGCCCTCCTCCCGATACACCTCGAGCTCGTTCATTCTCTCGAGGTCGAACACGAGGCTGCCGCGGCTGCCGTTGATCTCGAAGCGGTTGTGGTTCTTGCGGCCGGGACAGAAGCGCGACCCCTCGACCGAACCAATCGCGCCGCCCTCGAAGCGGAGGAGCGAGATCGCAGCATCGTCCACGTCGACCGGCGCCATGCCCGAGCCGTCCTCGAGCGGCCGCTCGGGAACGAAGGTCTCGAGCAGCCCACTCACCTCGGAGATCTCGCCCACGAGGTGCCTGGCCAGATCGAGCGAGTGGGATGCGATGTCGCCGAGCGCCCCGCTGCCCGCCTTCGACTTCTCGAGCCGCCAGACGCGCGGGAACTCCGGATCGACGATCCAGTCCTGCAGATAGGCGCCCCGGAAGTGGCGGATCTCGCCGATCTCGCCGGCCTCGATCATGCGCTTGGCCAGCGCCACGGCCGGCACACGGCGGTAGTTGTGGCAGAGCATGTGGAGCACGCCGGCGCGCTCGACGGCGGCGAGCATCGCCTCGGACTCTTCGACCGTGTTCGCCAGCGGCTTCTCGCAGAAGACGACCTTGCCCGCCTCGGCGGCGGCGATCGCGATCTCCGCGTGGCTGTCTCCCGGCGTGCAGATATCGACGACGTCGACGTCCGGACGCGCCACGACCTCCTGCCACGAGGTCGACGCCTCCCGCCAGCCGAGCCGGCCGGCCGCCTTCTCGGTCGCCTCGCGGTCCCGTCCGCAGACGACCGCGAGCTCCGGCTCGACCGGAACGTCGAAGAACGCGCTCACCTGACGCCAGGCGTTGCTGTGCGCGCGACCCATGAACTGATGCCCGATGAGGGCGACTCCGAGCTTCTTCATCGGCTCAGCTCCTGTAGGCCAGTCGGCCGACACCCTGAACCGGGATGTCCTGGCTGGGGAGCACCTGGTTCTGCAGCGCGTACATGCAGGCTGCGGCCTCGTCGATCTTCCGCGTGAAGGCAATAGACCCTTCGAGGATCGGCGCAACCCGATCGCGCTCCTGGATCCTCGCCGGCGGGTACTCGTGCTCGACGATGAGCGGAACGTTCCGCACGTCGAGATCGAGCAGCTCCCGCGCTGCGAGCTGATGGTCGAGCCAATCGACCGTGCGATTCTGCAGATAGGCAAGCGGGTCGTGGCGCGCCGTACCGGGGAGCTCGTGCTCCGCGATCACGGTCTGCTTCGCCCACGCGTTGGCCTGGTCCGCCGGGTTCTCCGACGGCTTCCCGTCGATCCAATCGCCGCGCTCCATCGTCTGGCCGCCGTACCCCCAGCCGGAGACGCCCTTCGAATCGATCACTTGCCCCTTCACGTGGAAGCCGCTCACGAGGAATCCGTAGCCCTCGTCCTTCAGGTACTGGAAGATGCTCCGCGTATCCTGACCCATGAGGACGGCGTGGGACGGGTCGTAGTGGATGCGGAGCTGGTCTCCGACCCCGTGTCGCTCGCAGATCCGATGGAGCGCGATCCAGGGGCCGGGGGCGTAGGCGATGTTGTTGTGGAAGTTGTCGCCCGTCGTCCAGCCGGGCATGGGGCACTGCTCGACGCGATACTCCAGCCCGCGTGCCTTCGCTTCGGTCAGCAGGGGAATGAAGCTCTCCTCGAAGTCGACAAGATTCTCGTCCATCGACAGCTTCTGGTTGCGACCGACGAAGCCGCAGACCGCCGGCACACCGAGTTCGGCCGCCGTGTCGAAGACCCGGAGCATGAACTCGTGCTTGCTCCTACGGACCACCCGCTCGTCGTGAAGCATGTTGTCGAAGTAGCCTATGTCGGCAATGCCGATTCCCGTGCTCTCGATCGCGGCGCGAACACGCTTCGACCGTTCCTGCGAGAAGGGAGTCCGCAGGTCCAGCGTATTCGCCACCGGGTCGAGCATCGCCTCGGGCGGAACGTCGGACTCTTCTGGGTGAAGCGCCGCGCTCAGCTGGATCAGATCTGCTCCGAGCTCCTGAGCGAACTCGAGCCAGTCTTCGATCGCCGAATCGGGGTCGGAATCCCGCTTCTTTCTAGGGGTCAGCTCTTGGATGGCCGCGGTGAGAATGCCGATCGGCATGAACTGCGGTTCGAACGACTGCGTTGACATGCATTGGTCTCCGAGTTTGTGGGTGAGTCCGTGAGACCGCGCGCGAGCGCGCGCGGCTACGTGCTTCGCCGGCTTGGCTCACGAAGGATTGGCCCGCCCGTGCGGTGCAGTCTTGCGCGCTTGACGAGTGGGCCGACAATGTTCATGTGCTCCAAAGAACTCGAGCATCGACGGTACGAACCGCGGCGCCGAGTCAATCGACCCGTGATCGCGACCGGGCAGAACCTCGAGCTCGGCGGTGCCTACCTGGTCGACGAGCTCGATCGCAGCGGGTAATAGGCCGTCCTGTCTTCCAACGATGACCCTGAGCGGCGTGGCGAATTCCTTCAAGTCGTCGCGATCAACGGCGAGTTCGCGCATGCCGCGATAGACGCTGGCGAGCACCTGGGGCTCTTGACGGCCAATGAGGAGCTCGAAGATGAACTCGCCGATCCAGCTACCCCCCTTCGACTCCGGGTTCAGTCGTCGATTGAGAACAGCGAACCCCCTCCCCTCCTCGAAGGCTTCAGCGATGTCTTCGCTCAGTACGTTGTCGACTCTCGAAGGATCCATCCAACCGGACGCGGCAACGAATCCACAGCGAAACCGATCCGGATAGTCAGCGATCGCCTTGACCGCCATGAATCCACCCATCGACATTCCGGCCACGCGTACCTGCTCGAGCCCGAGGTGGTCGAGCAAGCGAACGGTGTCGTCAATCATATGCTGGCCGTATGCGTCGACTCCTTCGGGCTTGTCGCTCACGCCATGCCCGCGGTGGTCCGGGATGATCAGACGCCATTCTTCAGCGAGTTCCTCTGCGACATGCGCCCACTGAAGTCGCCCGTTCATCCCGAAACCATGCAGCAGCAGAAGCGGATCTCCGTTTCCCACATCGCGATAGGCAATCTCTACGCCGTCGGAGTTAAAGCTCCTCGTCGAACCGCCGAGTGGGAAGCAGCCACTTGCCAACGCAGCCGACAGGATGCACATCACCGCGAGAAAGCGCTCCGCGGTATCCGGAGAAGGCATTACATTCGTCCCCACTCTTCGCTGAACTCGGCCAGGTCGACCGGCCGGACGAAGATGTGCCGAAAGAAGACCTCTGCGCCTTCCGACTGAATCTGGAGCGTCCCCCGTGTCAGCGGAACCATCTCTCCGTCCACTTCGTGGCGGAGGGCGGCGACCGCCAGCACCGGTTCTCCATTCACGCGATGGATCGCGCGGTCGCCGTGGACCAGGAGGTCCAACCGATTCCACTCGCCCGACGGTCGTTCGTGGTCTTGCTGGGCCGCGATACGAAACGTGAGACCTCCAACGCTGGTATCACCGCCGTCGGGCGAGAAGCGGAGCCAGGGGTATCCGACCGATCGATCCCACTCGGAGGTCGTCGTCGCTTCGATGCCATCCACGGATGTCAGGTCCCCCGTCCTTCCCTCCATGATTTCGAACTCGACAGAGCGCATCCAATAGCTCCAGAACGCACCATCTGGTCCGACGGAGTGATACAGCACGCCGGTATTCGGCGCGGCCTGGTCTCGCGGGACATGACGCTCGGAGCCCCAGCGATATTCAAGTGACAGGTGATAGTCCTGGAACTCGGAACGGCTGACGAGGCCACCCCAGATCTCACCTGATATTCGAATCGCCGGCTCGCCATCGATGTCGGCGACACTGAAGACGCCACGCGGGTCGTGATTCCTTCCGATCGGTTCCGGCCACGTGCCAAACGGGTCGAAGGGAAGACGCGGCACTTCCGGAACCCCGAGGTAGGTGTCCCAGCCATCGAGATCGCGACCATTGAAGAGCGACCGCGCTTCGGTCGCGGAATCGACCTCAGCGCTTCCCGCGGCGTGGATCTCGTCGGAACGAAGATTCAGCTCGGTCAACCGATCGACGAGCGGCGGCCAGGGAACGTCGTCATTCGACACCAAGCCGAAGTTGTTGTTTTCGCCGTCGAATCGCCCGGACGCCGGTTGGTCCGCGTGCTGGAACCAGTGGTACCCGACGATGAAGGGGAGTGCGGCGAGACTCTCGAGAAATGCTCCCGCTGCATTCGCTCGTTCCAGCTGAGTGGCAAGGGGAATACCCGCACTCGTGTTGCTGGGCAAGCCGGCGTCACGCGCCTTGAACGAGAACTCCGTGAC
>PVBE012297068.1_pt1 | contig 14147 bp, 10 predicted proteins | sample 1631181 | NCBI WGS metagenome assembly PVBE01 (sample SAMN08397723, study PRJNA350692) | Marine metagenome, whole genome shotgun sequencing project. | isolation source: water | place: Pacific Ocean | collected 2012-04
GTGATCTTTACGGAAGTTGTTGAATCAGTTTCAAATCCCGTAATGTTTCCTGTCCCGGTCGCACGGGTTGGGGTGATGTCATACCACGCCCCCTGTGCGTATAAATAAAGTTTCTTGTTTGTTCCTACGATGGAGTACTGGTCACCGTCCAGCGAGAACCATGTGACGATTCCACGCGTGGCACCCAGCAATGCGTCACTCGTCACCTTGTCCCATCCACCAATCTTCAGCAGCCTGGGTATCCTCGGCTACTTTGGCCTCCTCCGCCTCCTTGGCGGCCTTGGCCTCGGCGGCCTTCTTTTTCTTGGCGGCGAGAGCAGCGGCCTTATTCGCCGCCTCCTCCTTGGCCTCGACGAGCTTTCGGGCTGCCGCCTCCTTGTAAGACGCCTCCTCGGCGGGCTCCTCGCCGGCCTTGAGCTCCACCACCGCGGGGCCGATGGGCCGGGTGCGCACGTCCACGTCGCCCTGCACGACCACCATGCAGGCCAGCCGCATGTTCCCCCTCATGAAGCGGAACCGCTCGCGCAGCTTGGGAGCGGAGACCGAACCGAGCTTGCTCGTGACCCAGATCTTGCAGCGGCCACAGACGCCGAGGCCGTTGCAGTGCAGGTGGGTCCACAGCCCGCGCAGGAGCTCCACGTCGTTTTCCACGGCCACATCGCGCAGCACTGTGTTGCGGGGTACCTCGACGGTGACGAGCTCGTTCAAGAAGCGCACCTTTGGCACATCGTCCTCCTGGAAAGCTGTTGCTGTCCCACCCCAGGGGGGGCTGGGCTGCCTTTTACTACCGGACGGCGCGGCGCGCAAGAGGTAGGCACCGCGGCTCAACACGCCATGATCACGGGCGCCTGGGGAAGGGCGCGCCGGCCAGCTCGGTGGCCCGAGCCAGCGGCCCCTCCTGGACCTTCCCCTCGGCTGCCAGCAGCAGCGCGGTGCGCAGGTACCAGTTGCCGCAGGACCTGGCCACCGCGCGGATTTTGTCGCCCATCTTCTCGCCACCCATGGTGCTGGCGACCACGGCGGCGCCCACCCGGGCCTCCACCGACACGTCGCGATCCCGCACCACCTCCAGCAGCTGCACCGGCTCCAGGGCCAGGGCCCGGTAGGTGCCGGATCGGCTGGCCAGGGAGAGCAGCTCGCGCCGCCACGCCGACAGCTCGGCGCCCTGTCGGTCCACGGCGGCGGCCACCGCCCTGGAAGAACCGCCGGCGCGGCGGCGTACGGCCCACTGGATCCGCCGCATCAGCCCGCTGGCGGGGCCCTTGCGCAGGGATTTGAAGTGCGAGGTGGGGTTGAGGTCCAGCCGCCCGCCGTCATGATCCACGAGCCAGACCACTCCCCTGATCTCTTCAACCGACGCCACCTCGGACAGCGGGATGTACCGCCGGCTCCAGCCCCCGGTGATGGCCAGCCCGTCGATGCCCACGGTGGCCGTGCGACGAAACAGGTAACGCCAGGTGATGACCAGCGCGACCAGGTGGCAGGCCAAAAACAACGAGACGCCGAGCAGGACCTCGAGGCGCCCCAGCTCCGCGGCCATCGCCAACACCAGAAGCTCATGCGCCAGCTGCGTCACGCTGAACAAAAACAGCACGCCGATGACCCGGCCCCAGGAGGAGCCCATCCACAGGTGGGACAGCGCGCCTCGAACCTGGAAGTCGGCCATGCCCCTGACAGGGTCGAGCTCCAGGCGCTGCAGCAGCGCCTCGCCCCCCTCGGCCGTCAGGCCCGAGATGGCCAACTCGACGCCGCTGCGCAGGCGTACGATGGCGCGGGCCGGGCCGTCGGGCCAGCCGGTCTCGAGCTCCTCGCTGGTCCAGGCCAGCTCGCGCTGGCCAGGGAGGCGCAGACCCTCGCCGTAGGCCTCCAGGCGACACCCGCTTAGCCGCTCCCGGGCGTCCCTCGTGCGTAGGGTGCGCCAGCCCGCGATGCCGATCAACGGGATCAGCAACAGCAACGGCGAATAGACAATTGAAGGCCACATCAGGACCAATACGCCGGTGGTCGGCAGCGCCAGCAGCGACCCGAGCAGCAGCCGCCGGCCGAGCCTCCGGTCTTTCCCTGCCCGACGCAACTCCACATCGCAGCTCGCCACGGTAAATGTCTTCTCTTGCATCATGCCTTCAACGCCCATGTACGTAACAGGTTACAGTGTCCTGCCGATTTGGAAAACCAGGAGGCCGCGAGAGGGCGACAATTGGTGCGGGTCAACCGGCGCGTCGTCGCGCGCTCACCCCGAGGATCAGCAGCACCAGCGCCAACACCGGCAGCGAGCCCACGCCGCCGGCCACCGCGCAGCCGCCCATGCCCACGCCCGAGACGGTGCCGTGCTGCGAGCCGCCCGGCGGCGTTGTCGGCTTGGTGTAGCAGAGCCCGCCGGTGCAGATGGAGCCGCTGGGGCAATGGTTGGTGGAGGTGCAGGTGCGGGTGCAGGCCTTGCCCGCGCCCAGGTCGCGGCACAGCCCGCCTGCGCACTGGGCGTCGTTGACGCAGCTGGAGGAAAACGGCAGCTTGGTCCCCGGCGTGGAGGAGCCGCCCCCGCCCGTGGCCGCCAGGGCTCCGGCCGCGTCCACCAGCCCGGCGCCGCAGCCCTCCTTGCACTTGCTCACCGGGTTGGCGGTCTTCTTCAGGATCTTGATCACCTCGGCGCCGTTGAGCTTCGGGTTGACGGTCAGCATCAGCGAGATCACGCCGGCCACCATGGGCGCGGCCTGGGAGGTGCCGTCGTAAAAGACGTAGCCGAACTTCTTCTTGGCGCTGCGGTAGAGGGTGCCGAGGACGCCGGCCGGGCACTGGTTGCCGTCGTCGCACTTGACCGCCAGCTTCTGGCTCACGTTGCCCCCCGGGGCCATGACGTCGATGACCGCGCCGAAGTTGCTGTAGGGCGCCCGGGAGAGGTTTTTCTGCACGGCGCCAACGGTGACCACGTCCTTGAACGCGGCGGGGTAGATCTTGCCGGCGTTGAGCTTGTCGTTGCCCGCCGCCGCCACCACGATGACACCCTTGGCCTGGGCGGCGGCGATGGCCTGGTGCAACGTGGAGCTGTAGCCCGCGCCGCCGAAGCTGAGGTTGATGATCTTGGCCGGGTTGGGGTTGGCGGGCGCCCCGGAGACGGGCAGGCCGGCGGCCCAGCGGATGCCGGCGACGATGTCGACGTCCGCGCCCTCGCCCTTGTTCAGCCCCAGGGCCCTCACCGGCAGGACCTTGCAGTTCCAGTCCACGCCCGACATGCCGATCGAGTTGTTGGAGCGGGCGGCGATGACGCCGGTGACGTGGGTGCCGTGGAAGGCGCTGCTGAACTTGGAGTCTGTGCCCTCGTCCCGCGGATCGTTGTCCCAGCCGTTCTTGTCGCCGGACTTGGTCACGTCGGAGACGAAGTCGTAGCCCGGCAGCAGCCGTCCCTGCAGGTCGGGGTGCTTCCAGAGGATGCCGGTGTCGATGACCGCCACCACAACGCTGGCGTTGCCGGAGGTGCGGTCCCAGGCCTTCTCCAGGTTCACGGCCCTGAGGTTCCACTGGTGCGTTTTGTAGTACTTGTCGTTGGGCACGCGGAAGGGCGAGCGGATGTAGTTCGGCTCGGCGTACTCCACGTCGGCCAGCCGCTCCAGCGACGACACAGCGTCACGGGTGGCGCGGGTCGTGCGCTCCTCCAGCCGGTAGACCACGGTCTCGGGGGCGATGGCCCTGGACCGCACCACCCGCCGGCCGGCCACCCGGGTGAGGGGGAAGCGGGACCGCTCGGCGCGCCACTTGACGATGACCTCGCCCGGCACCCAGCGGGCCTGCTGGGCCAGGCAGGGCAGGGGGGCCAGGAGCAGCAGGGCGATGACTGTGAGGTGCCGGTGCATGGGTGCCCCAAAAGTGTGCAAGAACCGTGCGCGTGTGGCCATATGCCAGGCCTTCGATATTACAGGAATTATTCAACTGTGCCTAGCAGGTAGGGTGGGGCCATGGACCCCATGTGAGGACGGCTGTCCTCACCACGGCCCCCGGTGGGTACCGCCAGTACACACGGACGGCGCGTCGCACCGTGTAGACGTTGCCGCTAGCGGCAGGGGCCGCGCCGGTCCATGCGGTCGTCCAGGCAGCGGGACGGGAACTCGCCCCAGCCACCGCGGCCGCGCTCCACCTGCCGCGCCCGGTGCAGCTTTTTTTTGGCCTGGAACCAGCGCCTGATGACCCGGGACGCCGGCTTGCGCCGGGGAGTGTAGCGCCGGCATTTGGCGCCGCCGTCACCGTACCAGTCCCAGAAGAAGACCCCCGCCAGCTGTTTTGATCCCTGCCAGGCCTTGACGAAGGCGGCGAAGGCCCGCCGCTGCTCCTCGAGGTCCACCGGGGTGTCCTTGGTGTAGTCCCACGGCTCCACCGCGCCGCCGTCGCGGCTGGGGTAGCCCACCTCGGTGAAGATGAACGGTCGCCGGCTCACCCGCCGCGACCAGCGGCTCAGATCCTTGCGGATCTTCTTCCACTGCAGCGTCATCCACTCCTCGGTGGCGTAGTTGCCCTCGGCGATCTTGTAGTAGGCGGTGAGGCCGGTGACGTCCACCAGGTCCCAAAAGCGCACCGGCGAGTAGTGATCCCAGTTGGCCGAGTAGGCCAGCTTGCCGGTGTAGACGGAACGCACCTGGCCGATGAGCGCACTCCAGCGCTTGCGGTCATGCTCGGTGCTCACGAGCTCGGAGCCCACGCTGTATATCGCCACGCCGGAGCGCGCCGAGATGCGCGCATAGTGCATGATGAAGCGGGTGTACTGCCTCCACCAGGTGTCCCAGCTCGGCGGCTTGATCGTGCCGCGCCACTGACCCATGGAGCGCTGGTGCACCTCGATGATGGGGAAGAGGAAGACCTCCAGGCCCATGGCCTTGCTGCGCCGGATCATCTTCACCAGTACGTCGTCCGGCGTGGCCCACCCCTTGCGCGGGGCGATGGTCGTGGAGCGCACGGTGTCCATGGACCAGGAGACCACCAACGACACGTGGCTCACGCCCAGGGCCCTGACCTCCCGCAGCTTGCGGTCCAGGTCCTGGGGCATGCCGGAGTACATGCCGAGGGCCATGCCGCGCACAAACCCGCCGCCGTGGCCCACCGACGGTGGCCGGCCATGGGCCGGGCTGGGCAGCAGGGCCAGCAGCAGCGCTACCGTGCGTATCGGATGTTTGACCGATGGCATGCCCCCCATAAATACTGATATCTTCTATGAAGCGCCAGGGGTACAGTGCCCCGCGACGCCGTTTTTGGATAAATCACCGGAGGAAGGCAATGTTCGCCAGGTTGTTCAAGAGGATACGCAAGGACCAGAAGGGCCAGGGTATGACGGAGTACATCATCATCGTCGCCCTCATCGCCATCGCCGCCATCGGCGTTGTCACCATCTTCGGTGACAACATCCGCGATCTCTTCGCCGGCGCCACCAACGCCCTGGCTGGCGAGACCAAGGTCAAGGTCGGCACCGAGAAGGCACGCACCTCTCACACCAAGTCCAAGACCCTGAAGAACTTCGCCGAGGACAACAAGGGCTCGATGAAGTAGCCGGGCGAAGCCCGCCCTCGCCCTCGCCTTTACCCTCGCCCTTCGGGCTCTGGGTGTGATGACCGCATGAACCCCTTCATCGTGCCAGACCTGGTCTGCGTCGCCCTGTGCATCGTCGGCGCCGTGACCGACGTGCGCTCGCGGCGCCTGCCCAACTGGCTCACCGGCACCGGCGTGGCCGCCGGCCTGGTGCTCAACCCCGTGGCAGCCCTGCTACAGCTGGAGCCCTCCCAGAGCCCGGCCGTGGGGGTCGTCTCGGGGTTCATGGCCGCGGCCGTGGGCTGCCTGCTGCTGCTCATCTGCTTCGGCCTCATGGCCGCGCTCAAGTTCTTGCGCTGGGGCGACGTGAAGATGATGGCCGCGGTGGGGGCCCTGCTGCGGTGGCCTGCTGCGGTGTGGGCCCTGGCCTACGTGGGCCTGGCCGGTGGGGTGGTGGCGCTGGGGTACGCGCTGTTCAAGGGGCGCCTGGGGCACGTGTTCCGCAACATCTACACCATCGGCTCCTCCAAGGTGCGCCGGGACGACCGGGCCCAGGAGGTGGAGCTGCACAGTTTCCCCTACGGGCTGGCCATCCTCATCGGCGCCACCTGGGCCGCCGCGGCCAACTGGTTTCCGGCGCTGCGGATCCCCTGACGAGAACACGCCGCGAGCAGGGTTACTATCCTTGACCCCGTCGGGTTGTTTATGTAACTTCTGGTGGTTACAAATGCGTACACCAGTTATTCATCGAGCAGTGGTTCTGGGGTTGTTGCTGCTCATCAGCCCGAGCGTGCTCGCCCAGAGGAGCATCCGCCTGGCTGTTGGCCAGTCCCACACCGTATCGGTACGCGGGACCATCACCAAGGTCCAGGTCTTCAACCCACGCGTGGCCGACGTGGCCACCTACACCGCGCGCGGTGCCACCATCGTGGGCATCTCCAAGGGCACCACCGAGATCCTGATCACGGCCAGCGGCCGTAGGTACAAGTTCTCGGTCACGGTGAGCGCCGTGGAGACCAGCGGCCTGTTCAAGCAGGTTCGCGCCTACCTCGGGCGCCTGGAGGGGATCTACCCTCGTATCTTCGGTGACACGGTGATCCTGTCGGGCTACGCGCTCACGGCAGAGGACTACGGCCGCGCCTCCAGGGCGGTGAAGATCTTCGGCAACAAGGTGCAAAACCAGGTGCGGTTCAAAAAGAGCGCCGTGCAGCAGATCAACGGCATCTTCCGGCGCACCGGCCTCGGCACGGTGAAGGTCAACCTCATCGGCGGCTCCCTCTTCCTCGAGGGTGCGGTCTCCTCCAAGTCGGAGATGGGCAAGGTCGACGCGCTGCTGCGCACCTTCGGCATCAAGGTCGAGAACCTGCTCACCGTCGGTGGCGGCCGCCAGGTGCTCATCGACGTACAGTTCGTGGAGATGCGCAAGGCCGGCCTGCAGAACATCGGCATCCAGTACCCCAGCGTGTTCACCCTCTCGGGGGGCGGCTCGATCAAGGGGGAGATCAACATGGTGCCGGGCGGCAGTGAAACCCTGGATCTGAAGATCGATGCGCCGTTTAGCACCAAGGCCAACGTAAACCTGCTGTGGTCCAACGGCTACGGGCGTCTGCTGGCACAGCCCAAGCTGGTCTGCAGCTCGGGCAAGGCCGCGGAGTTTCTGGTGGGCGGCGAGGTGCCGATCCCGCTGATCTCCCAGAACGCCCTGAGCGTGGAGTGGAAGCCCTTCGGCATCCGCCTCAAGATCAAGCCCATCGCCGACAGCCTGGGCAACATCCAAAGCGAGATCATGGCCGAGGTGAGCGAGGTGGATCGGTCGGTGGCGGTGATGAACATCCCGGGCTTCAAGACCCGCAAGTTCAAGACCCACGTGTCGATCAAGGACGGGTCGTCCATCGTTCTCGGTGGCCTCTTCAGCAACAGCGAAGAGAAAGCCGTCAACAAGTTCCCGCTGCTGGGGCACATCCCCATCCTCGGCGAGCTGTTCAAATCGAGGGAGTTCAAGGAGGGCAAGACGACGTTGCTCATCTTCGTGACTCCCAAGGTAGTTACACCGGAGCATCCCTGGGTACGCAAGACCATCCGGGACATGCAAAAGATGTATGAGGAATACGAGGCCGAGGTGGGCTGGCAGGTCTTCGACTAGGACGGTCGAAGGGAGCTGACAGCCGCATCACGGCCCTATGTGGGGGTATACCCCCTGGAGGCGAAATGTTTTCAGTCGTTGTCACAGAGAAGGGTGGAGAGCAGCAACGCCTGGAGTTCGACAAGCCTGAAGTGACCATCGGGCGTGTCCAGGGTAACGACATCATCCTCCCCAAGGGGAATGTCTCCAAGCGACATTCCCGAATCGTGCTCAAGGACAGCAAGTTCATCATCGTCGACCTCAAGAGCACCAACGGCACCTACGTCAACGGGCGCAAGATCACGAGCCCCATCGTGGTCAAGGGCACGGACAAGATCTATATCGGTGACTTCATCCTCACCGTGGAGGAGCCCGGCGCCGCCGCACAGCCCGGCGCACCGGGTGCCGGCGCTCCGGGGCGTCCGCCGCCCCCGCCGCCTCCGCCCAAGGGCGCGCCGCCCATGGCCGAGGCCAGAGCGACCTCCAACCAGCAGCAGCACCAGCCCGGTGCTCCCATGCCGCCGCCGATGGACGCGCCGCCTCCGGGGCCGCCCTCCGGGCCTCCCCCGGGGCAGCCAGACATGGCGCCGCCGCCCCAGGCTCCCGACATGGCACCGCCGCCACAGGCTCCCGAGATGGCCCCGCCGCCGCAGGCTCCCGAGATGGCCCCGCCGCCGCAGGCTCCCGAGATGGCCCCGCCGCCGCAGGATCCCATGGCGCAGGGTGGCTATCCGCCGTCCCAGGTGGGTGGCCCGCCGCAGCAGCCTGGTTTTCCGCCGCCCGACATGGGGCAGCCGCCTCAACAGCAGCAGCCGCAGCAGCCGGACTTTCCGAATATCGCGGACCAGCAGCAGCAGCAGCCCATGGGGCAGCCTCCCGGGCCCGCGTTGCCTCCTCCCATGGAGGCGCCGCCCCCCGTGCAGCCTCCGGCCCCCGAGCCGCCCCCACCGCAGCCCCCCGTGCAGCCTCCGCCCCAGGAGCCGGCGCCGCCCGCGCCCATGGCCCAGCCGCCGCGGGCCGAGGCCCCGACACAGCAGCCCGTTCAGGCTGGCGATCCCCGCCTGGCCAAGCTGGTTCAGCTGCAGAAGGAGATCCACGACCGCCTCATCGAGAGCATGGACCTGCGCCGCATGGACATGGATCGGCTCGGTGACGAGGAGTTGTGGGAGAAGACCGAAAACAGCATCTGCGACATCGTGGAGAGCATGGACGGCGACGGCGCCATCCCCGCCTTCGTCGATCAGGAGGTGCTGATCAAGGACGTGCTCCACGAGGCCCTGGGCCTCGGCCCCCTGGAGGACCTGCTGGCCGACGACTCGATCAACGAGATCATGGTCAACCGCGCAGACCAGATCTACGTCGAGCAGGGCGGGGCGATGCAGATGACCGACAAGTACTTCTCCAGCGACAAGGCCGTGCTCGGCGTCATCGAGCGCATCGTGGCCCCGCTGGGGCGGCGCATCGACGAGTCCTCGCCCCTGGTGGACGCCAGGCTCAAGGACGGCAGCCGCGTCAACGCCATCATCCCGCCGCTGGCGATCAAGGGCCCGAGCATCACCATCCGTAAGTTCCGCAAGGAGGCCTTCCAGGGACCGGAGCTGGTGCAGCTCGGCACCATGAGCCAGGGGATGCTGGAGTTCCTCGAGATGTGCGTCACCGCACGCAAGAACATCATCATCAGCGGCGGTACCGGCTCCGGTAAGACCACCACGCTCAACGTGGTGAGCAATTTCATCCCGGAGTCCGACCGCATCGTCACCATCGAGGACGCCGCCGAGCTTCAGCTGAGCCACGATCACTGGGTGCAGCTGGAGAGCCGTCCGCCCAACATCGAGGGCAAGGGCGCGATCATCATTCGTGACCTGGTGCGCAACTCCCTGCGTATGCGGCCCGACCGCATCGTCGTCGGCGAGTGTCGTGGCGGCGAGGCACTGGACATGCTCCAGGCCATGAACACCGGCCATGACGGGTCGCTGACAACGGCCCACTCCAACGGCCCGCGCGACACCCTGGCCCGCCTGGAGACCATGGTGCTGATGTCCGGCATGGACTTGCCGGTCAAGGCAATCCGCGAGCAGGTGGCCTCGGCCATCGACATCATCGCGCACCAGACGCGGTTCTCCGACGGCACCCGCAAGATCACGCACATCACCGAGATCTCCGGCATGGAGGGCGAGGTGATCACCATGCAGGACATCTTCCTCTTCAAGCAGGAAGGGTTCGACGAACAGGGCAAGGTGGCTGGCCGGTACGTGCCGTCCGGCTTCGTGCCACGCTTCTACGAGGACCTGCGCCGCCGCGGGATCCCCGTGAACATGAACATCTTCCGCGAGTAGGGCACCGGGCCCGACAAGGGGAACCGGCTTGCAGAAAGTCCTCGTCGCCAGAGACCGTAACGGCCAGTTCGTCGGCGCGGTCACCCTCTCCAACACCCCGGCCTCCGTCGGGCGGTCACACGGCGCGTCCCTCGTGCTCCCGAGCACTGCGGTCTCCCGCGTCCATGCCATGTCCTACTTGCAGGCCGACGGCCAGGCGGTCATCACCGACGAGGGCAGCGCCAACGGCGTGCTGGTGGACGGCCAGCGCATCCTCGGCCCCACCCTGGTGGCCGAGCACAACCAGATCGAGGTCTCGGAGTTCATGCTGCGCGTGGAGGCCGAGGTCCAGCAGCAGGCCCAGCCCCAGGTGGTGCAGCAGCACCTCCAGCAGCCCGAGGTGGAGGTGGAGGAGATGCCCACCATGCTGGAGCCCTACGCCGGAGCGGCGCAGGCGCTGGCCAACAACAGCCTGCAGCTGGTGGGCCGCGGCGGCACCTTCGACGGCACCTTCCTCGACCTGGAGAAGCCGCTGATCTTCGTCGGGCGCACCGAGGAAAACGAACTGCCGCTCAACGATCCGTCCATCAGCCGGCGCCACGCCCAGATCCGCATCGCCCCCACGGCGGACCGCTTCACGCTCATCGACCTGCGCAGCTCCAACGGCACCTTCGTCGACGGCAAGCTGATCAAGCGCGCCGAGTGCACGCCCGGCTCGGTGGTGCGCTTCGGTGAGCTGGTCTTCCGCGTGGACAGCAAGCAGGACACGGCCCCGCGCAGGGCGAGCAAGCAGCGCTCGGGCAAGCTGCTGGTCATGGCCAGCGCGGCGGTCTTTCTGGTGCTCTGCGCCGTGGGCGTGGTGGCCTACGTCACCCGCGAGAAGCCGCCGCCCCCCAAGGTGATCACCGCCGAGGAGCGGCTGCGGCAGCTGCAGGCCGACGTTCAGCGGTTCGTCGACGAGGGCAAGAGCAGGCTCAAGCTCAAGGAGTGGAGCGCGGCCATCGTGGCCTTGGACAAGGCGCTGGCCAAGGACCCGCTCAACACCGACAGCACCACCATGCGCAAGGAGGCGCTCTTCGAGCTGGAGAACGAGAAGATCTACGAAAAGGGGCTCAAATACTATGCCCTGCACACCGAGGAGAATCTGGTCAAGGCCCGGGAGATCTTCCGTAAGGTGAGCAAGAGGTCCATCTACCAGCGAGAGGTGCGCTACAAGATCAAGACCATCAATGAGCGGCTCGCCTCGGAGTACCGCATCAAGGGCATGTCCCAGTGCAAGGCCAAGTACTATCACAAGTGCCAGCGCCTGCTCTGCAAGTTCTTCCACCTGCTGCCGTCGGACAAGTCGGTGGCGGGCGAGGCCAACGTGCGCAAGGAATTGCAGCGGGCCGAGAAGCGCAGCCGTCGCCGCAGAGGCTTCAAGGCCTGCACCGCGCCGCGCTTCCACAACCCGGTCGAGGAGGTGGTCAAGGCAGATCCGCAGAAGCTGCTGGCCGAAAAGTACCCCGTGGCAGGCATCCGCGAGGTGGTGACCATCTACATCCAGGGCAAGACCGCGCCGGCGCTGGTCAAGCTGACCAACCTGAAGAAGAAGCGCCGCATGAAGCCCCATCTGACGGTCATCGCCGAGGTCAACCGGCAGCTCAATGTCATCCGCGGCAAGTACGAGGAGGGGTTCGGCGCCTACCGCGCGCGCAAGGTGGCCGATGCGCAGAAGAACTGGGACATGGTGCTCGAGGCGGACAAGGCCCTGGTGCCGGCGCAGATCGAGAGCTTCCACCGCAAGGAGATCACGCGCTTCCTCGGCGACCTCTACTTCGAGCTTGGCGACGAGCAGTTCAAGCTCAAGCGCTGGCGCCAGGCGGCCAGCTACTGGTTCAAGGGCAAGAAGGCCGCGCCCAGGCATCAAAAGGTGCTCAACGGCATTTTGCAGCTGAAGAACGAGGGGGAGAAGCTGCTCAAGGCGGGCAAGGGCCTGGCCGCGGCGGGCAACGTCTCCGAGGCGCGAACCAGTCTGACCATGGCCAAGGACATCACCGAGGAAAAGACCACCCTCAACGGCGAAGCGGTCAAGGCCCTGGCGGCCCTCGGCAAGTAGCTGCCGGCCCTCATTTTCACAAACATTTAGTTTTTTCCCGCCATTGAAACCTCGGCGCCGGTTGTCATATTGTCGATGGTGATGCTCTCCGCCCACACCAAGCAGCCCATTCTGCCTGCCGTCTTCGGACGCTACGTGCTGCTGCATCGCCTGGCCCGCGGCGGCATGGGCGAGGTGTTTCTGGCCAAGATCGGCGAGATCCAGGGCTTCGAGAAGCCCATCGTGATCAAGAAGATCCTGCCGGACCTGGCCAAGGACGAGGAGTTCCTCCAGCGCTTCGTGGAGGAGGCGCAGATCGCCATCAAGCTGGCCCACAGCAACATCGTGCCGGTCTACGAGATGGGCATGGTGGACGGGCAGTACTTCCTCGCCATGGAGTTCGTGGAGGGGCGCGACCTGCGGGAGATGATCAACCGCTGCCGGCAGCGGCGGGCCACCCTGGACCCGGACCTCTGCCTGCTGCTGATCCGCGAGGTGGCCAACGGGCTGGCCTACGCCCACCGCCGCACCGATGAGGACGGGCGCCCGATCCACCTGGTGCACTGCGACATTTCGCCGCCCAACGTGGTGGTCTCCTACGAGGGCGAGGTGCGGATCATCGACTTCGGCGTGGCCAAGTCGGCCATGCAGCGGGCCCAGGCAAACCAGTCGGTGGCCTTCGGCAAGTACGGCTACATGTCGCCCGAGCAGCTGATCCGCGGGGCGGAGGTGGATCGCCGCGCCGACATCTACGCCACCGGCGTGCTGCTCTACGAGCTGCTCACAGGGCGGCGCCTCTTCCGCTTCGACGAGGGGAGCACCTACCGTCAGGTGGCGCGGGTCGTGACAGCGGGAAAGATCGACGCGCCCTCCTTTCGCAACCCCGGGCTCGACCCGGTGTTGGACGACCTGGTCATGCGGGCGCTGCGTACCGAGCCGGCCGAACGTTACCAGACCGCCGAGGAACTGCGGGACGCGGTGCAGCAGCAGCTCTACTCCATGAACCCCACCATCAGCGCCGACGACCTGGCCTCGGCCATGCGTGACCTCTTCCCCGAGGAGATCGAGGCCAGCCGCAAGATCAAGCGCATGTTGAGCAACACCAGCGTGGAGTCGTTCCAGGGCGAGCTGGAGGACCAGAGCACGCACACGATCTCCATCGCGCTGGCCGACCGCTGGTCCGCCACCGGCAAGTCCAAGGGGCAGGTCCTCGAGGGGGTCAGCGTGCTCTTCCCGCCCACCTCCGAGAAGCACTCCGCGCCGCCCGAGCCGCCGGAGCCGGCGCCAGCGCCCGCCGATGGTGGGGACAAGGGGCCGAGCACACGTCGCATGGGCGCCGATGAGATGGCCGCGGCGGCCGCGGATGTGCCAGCGGCGCCGCTGCACTCCGACGCCCAGCCAGCGGCGCCCGCGCAGTCCGGGCGCGGCAAGCTGGTGGTGCTGCTGCTGGCCATCATGTTGATCATGGTGGCGGCGGGGGTGGGCGCATACCACCTGACCAAACACCAGATCGCTGGCACCCGCGCCGTGGCCTCGGTGGACGAACCGGTCAAGGCGGCCGAGCCGGTGGACGACGACGACGAGCCGCCCCCCACGCCCGCGGCCCCCGTGGTGCCCGACGCCCGTCCCGCGCCGCCCCCTGCGCCCGTCCCCGACGCCGCGCCCGCGGTGCCCCCTGCGCCCGACGCGGCTGTGGTCGTGGAGACCAAGGTGGTGCGCAAGACCGCCCCCAGGCCGCGGAGGCATCGCCCCCGCTGGAAGCGGCGCTACCCGCGGCGCAAGGCGCGCAAGCCGGTGGCCCGGACCGCGTCGGCGTCGTCGGTGCAGCGCAAGTTCAAGCAGGTGCGGCGGGAGTACCAGCGCTTCACCAAAGCCTTCGGCCAGCAGCTGGCCAACGACTGGCAGAAGATCCTCTTCGCCAACACCTACGGCAGCATGGACGAGAGCAAGTACAAGCGGCTAAACGCCATGCTCGACGTGCTGCGGCTGCGCATGCGGCAGGTCAAGGACAAGTCGAAGTAGATATACCTCTTGGGAATGCAAGAATGCAGGAAAGGCTAAACGACCGATCGCGATTCGAGATCATGGCGCCATCGCTTCGCTATCGCGGGCTGCAGGCTGCAGA
>PVBE012084323.1_pt1 | contig 14144 bp, 12 predicted proteins | sample 1631181 | NCBI WGS metagenome assembly PVBE01 (sample SAMN08397723, study PRJNA350692) | Marine metagenome, whole genome shotgun sequencing project. | isolation source: water | place: Pacific Ocean | collected 2012-04
CCGCCATATTGACTTTTTGTTTGACTAATAGTGAGCGCTTCAGTGACTGAAGGATTATAAGCATAGTTTGCGCCTAAAAGTGTATCTAGCGTTAAATCTGCAAGGGAGCTCGTCTTACTTAATTTTGGAAGTAGTTGTTCTTTAAATGCCTCGCTCGGATTACTTACATCAAAAGCTTGTAAATCCCTTTCTGGTATAATCACTTCTTGCTCTTCATTCTCGATTATATCCTCGGAAAGTATCGAAGTATTTATTGTTTGATTTTGTATTATTCTATTAACCACTGAAGAAGAGAACTCATAATCGCCAGGTTTCATTTTGACTGAATTCACTCCTGGAGTTGACGATAAGGGCTTCTTTTCAATTTCATGACTTATTTTATCAGGTAATTGATTATTTGTTTTAGAAGATATTTTTATCTCATTGCTTTCTTCGGTGATATAGTTTTTTTCAGAAGTGCTTTCAATATCCATAAGAGGAAGATTTTCTGAAAAATTGTCTTTTTGGGAAGATTTATTATTCTGAATAAATGAATACTTTTGATTTAGCTTGAAAGATTGAGAAGGAGATTGATAAATATTATAATATGAATTTGAATCAAGTTTTCTTATTTCCTGAGGAAGAATATTGTCAGGAGAAATATTTTTATGATGACTGTCAATACTTCTGGGTGCTTGACTTACTTGAGGACCTACGTATTCTGGAGCAAATGAAAAATCAGGATTAACTCTAGCTGTTGATTTCGATTCTTCATCAACACTCTCTGGATCTACATTATTAATTTCTTTATTATTTAAAGTTGGCTGATTAGTTGATTGTGTATTTAAATCATTTTTTATTTGTTCTACTGTAATTTTACCATTTTCATCAACTATTATTTTTGCCAAGGTATTCACTTGAGATCTTTGTTGAGTATTGGGTAATAATGGTAATTTATCCAGAGCTTGCTGAGATGCAAACAATGGGAATAGAATAAAGGAAAAGAGCGAATAAGTAACGATTTTTTTCATAACAATTGTACTCCAAAAAAAAACTAACGTAATTAAAAATTATTTTTTCATCATTTCTAAGCCTAAAGAAACATTAAACGCTAATAAGACTATTTGACCCAGTGACATACCTATGAAAAAAGGCATAATTGAGCTTGCACTCATAGGATCTAAATTAAATATTGTATAAAAATGGATCACAACGTGCAGGCCAGCAAAGCCAGAAGTAATTTTCACAAGAGTTGAATTACCATAACCGCGAGAAGCTAGTGCGGCAGCAAAACATTGAACCCCGCTCCAATTCACAATTCCAAATAACATCACCATACCGATTTCCATTGTCATTCCAAGTGCAGCAATCTCCCATGCATTCTCAATATGTTGTCCCCATAAAATGTGATAATCAAGCGACCAAACAAACATGTAACCAATTGATCCAAGAATGATGAGCATAGTTCCCAAACTCAAGAGTCCATCCTCTTTTTCCTTTTGAAGCATGCTATTAAGTGTATGGGTACCAAAAATCAACAACGCAATCCCTAAAATAGAAAGTATTGGATATAATAAACTAAGGGTGCCACCATTTGTGAGTTCTTCAGAAAAATAGCGCCAAATCAAGGATCCCTCTTCTGGAGTTCCTCCCATTGTAATTTGCAATAAAAATGGTATCGTTAATAACGCAGCGCCTAGACATAGGCACATACCAGCTAATTTACTCAAAGACATAGAATTCATATGATTACCTTTCAACTAATAGGGAATGTCGAGATTACATGTATATATAAAACAATGTCAATAAAAAAGAGTATCTTAATAAGCACCTTTTCCATATCTTAGTAAAATTTATTTAACTAATTATTATTGATTTTATGAAATACAAAATATATTTAATTATATTACTATTTTTTCTGATTTCATGCAGAAAAAATCCGAATGGAATCCCAAGTCATATTTACCCAAATTTAAATAATAAAATTCAATATCAAGTAGATTGGCAAAAAAAGTTTTACGATCAGAGGATCAAAGAATTCAAAGAGTCCCCAATTGGATATAATCAAATCGTTTTACTGGGTAATAGCATTACTGAAGATGCAAAAGGTTGGAACGATAGCATCGGTATTACTAACATCACGAATAGAGGTATTTCAGGAGATATAACAGATGGTATACTAGTAAGACTAGATGAGATTATATACTTTAAACCCTTAGCTATATTCTTACTTATTGGTATAAATGATATTTATGCAATGAACTTACCCGAGGGTAAACAAACTGAAAAACATATAATTAATAATATTATAGAAATATTAGAAAAAGTTCGTAAAAATTCACCTCAAACAAAATTGTATCTACAAACTATTTTACCAACACATAGAGAAGATATAAAAGATCAAATAAAACGAATCAACCGCGGAATCATTAATGAAGTTCAACCTGAAGTTACAGTAATTGATCTTTATTCAATTTTTGCAAATGATAATGACCTGATGACGAATGAATACACAACTGATGGTGTTCATCTAAATAGCTATGGTTATGATATTTGGATAAATCAGATAAGAAGTCACATTATTAAATATAGCATTAAAAAAGAAATAATTGCAGAACCTGATACTATAAATTTAGAGCAAGATTCAACATTAATTAATCCAGACTCTACTAGATAGTTATATAATTATTTTTTATCTAGTAATTCTTCAAAAAAGGGGACAAAATTTCGATCAAAAAACTGTTTGTTCTCTTGCCATATTTGACGTCCATACACAGAGCGATAAAAACTTAAACCGATCCGATCAAATGCTCTATCATCGAGAATATTATCCTCTAATTGAAGAAATATATTTTCCACCCTGCGAAGACCGGTCATAACCGTCAAAAATAATTGCATTTCGTCAATGGAGTCAAAATCTTCTTTGGGAACATCATCGTATAATTTCTTTACTAGACTAGCAAGGTTTCTATCCGTAGCAATAGTAAGATAAAGCTCGCTAGCCTGATCTGAGATGGCTTGGTTAGTCGCTCCTCTTACTGCGGTCGTATTTTGATTGATCTCCATACCTACAAAGATCAAAGATGCGATTACACTAATAAATCCAATGAGTTCTAATCTATTTCTATTCATAAATCTATATTTTTAATTATTTAAATTATACTCCATAAGTACTGAATCTACCTCAACTAATTTATCTCTAGTATTTCGTAATCGTTCTAAATAATACTTTTTTCTAAAATCATGATATAGTAATAATCCATTATGAAAGTTATCGCCAAAAAAGTATTCTTTTATTGACAACGTATCAACAGTGGTTGATTTATATATTGGTTTAAAAAATTGCAGAGCATGCTCGCGATCAAAAGCTTCAGAACGTTGATCGATAAGGTCTCCATTTAATACTAATCTTTTATAATAGTGTTCATATAATTTTGAAATCGGCTGTACAAGATCATCATCTTTTGACATATTAAATCGACCGCTTGCCACTGATGCACTATAGGCTGATTGATTGCCAAAAAATGTAGGTGCAACCAAATTACTCACTAAAAATACAATAGTATCAAAATCAAATATTGTATATCCATCTAGAACAGATAATAGATATTCTTCCTGTCTAACAATTTGCGTATTAATCGCAATAAGTGTATCAATGTGTATTAAGTCTTCATTTATCTCTACATGGATCTTCCGATAGTCTTCTTTTAGACGTTTATTTACTTCTTTATCTTCTTGGTAATCGTCAAACCATAAAGAAAGAAATAATCCTAGAAAAACAGCTAAAAATTCAACCCCACCCCTTGTTGCAATATTCATATAATTCTATTTTAATAAAATCATTTTAAATGTCTTCACATAATCACGAGTTTGAAGTTGATAAAAATATACTCCCCCGGGCATAGTTATTCCCGAGTTGTCCTTAGCATTCCAAACAGCTGTATGGTAACCTGCAGGTATATCCTGATCAAGTAGCTTCACTACTTCCCTACCTAATATATCATAAATAACTAATTTAACATGTCCTTCCATTGGAATATCGTACTGAATCGTAGTTATAGGATTAAATGGATTAGGATAATTTTGATGAAGCGCAAAGTCCTCGGGCACAGGTGACAATAAAACTTCTTCATATCCAGCACTTATTAATTCATTATCTTTATTAAAATAACGATATGCAATCTCAATTGAAGTTTTATCAGTATTACTATTATTTATTGTGAAAGGAATTATTCCATTCGATGTATTTATTTGATGAGTTAACAAATATCCAGACAATGTATCTATTTTAGTCAAAGCCAGAGGCATATCATTCTGGTTTTGATTGTAAGCTGCTTCTATATGAATATCGTTTGGTAAATAATTAATGATAATTTCACTACTATATGTACCATTAGGCGGAATAATAACAATCTGATCTCTATTTACCTCGGACTTAAGACTTTCTCCCATTCTCGGATAAATTTGAGCTCTTAATTTACCCGTCCTATTGTAATTCCAATGCCACATTCGGTAAAATACCATGCCGTCACGGGCATTAAAAACGCCATCTAAATCAGGCTTAAAATTGGGTTCATCTCTCGTAACAGGTCCCAATTCATATTTTAAATCTTTTCCCTTCCACCCTGTTACAAAGCTATTGAGATCATATATATCAACTGCCCCATCCAGGTTGAAATCAGCTAGTAGAGATATCTGATATTTGTATTCTGATTGAGCGCCTACATTATTTGACAAATCTGTTAAATCGCTGATTTTTATAACCACACTATCTCCACTAATAAATGGCGGATTCAGTGTTACTAGAACCGTATCTTTATTCATTATAGAATAATCTGGTGAGAGCGTATCTCCAAATTGAGTAACAGCACTTACTTTTAAAGATGAAATAGGTTCAGATATATACAATTCAAGGGTAGATTTTTCAAGTATGGGCAATACGTTTGCAATAGGCTCAGATACTGCATTAATCACTGGAGGTGTAAGATCGTAAAGATTAACAGTATTGATTGATTGTATGGTATCCGCTTCATTGCCTAGTGCATCATAAATACTATTATCTAGCGGGTTGATGGTCAATTTTTCATTACCATCGGCAACTCCAGATAAATTCAATCCCAAGGTATATGTATTTTGATCTCCAGTGATGCTAACTGGAGTTGTATTAATAAGCGTTGCAGTTCCGCCGGTGATACTCATTATAAAATCACCTGTCTCTAAGTCGCCACTACCACCAATAGTACTAAAAACAGGTTCACTCATCGATACAAATAATGAATTATTATTTGAAGAAATGGATAAACCATTAATAACTGGTGGTGTTGTTTCATTCAGCGTTACCACATTGCTATCTTGAGTAGTTTTTGCAATATTGCCAATTGAATCAAATATGCTACCAGTAACGGGGCTCACGGTAACCTTTTCAGTACCATAAGCATAACCCGCAGTACTTAGCCCCAAAGTATATTTTTTCCCATCTGCTACGATGCTGGTAGGTGTAGAACTCAATAATACAGCAGTCCCACCGGTCATACTAAATTCAAAATCAGTTGAATCTAATGCACCACTTCCTGAACTTGTATTATATACATTTTCATTCATTTCAACGGTGATTAAACTATTATCTTTTGAAATTGATGAAGCTATAATTATTGGATCAAATACATCAGATAATACCACTGAATTATTTGATTGTATGGTACTGGCTTCATTGCCAGCTTTATCATATATGCCATCATCAACTGGATTAACAGTAAGCGTATCCCCACCATTACTGTTTATAGAATAACTTACTATCAAAGAATAAACTTCATTATCAATGATATTATCTACTTTAGTTGCACTTATCGGGGAATTACTTGCTAATTTTGCATTTCCTTCACTTAATGATAAAGAAAAATCTGAAGCTTCTACTGCGCCACTTCCACTTGAAGAATTATAAATAGGTTCACTTACAGTGACCAAGAGAATATTATTTTGACCTGATACAACGGTCGCAGAAATAGAAGGCGGCAATCTATCGTTCAATTTTATGGATGATTTTCCCGTACTGGCTTCATTGCCAGCTTGGTCATATATTGAATTATCAACTGCATTGACCCATAAAGTGTCGGTTCCATCTGCAAGGTTTGAGAAATTGACCCCTAGGGTATAAACATTTCCATCACTAGATATACTAGAGGGAGTCTTACTTACTAAAGCAGCATTTCCAGAACTTACACTCATTTCAAAATCAGCTGAATCTAATGCGCCACTTCCTGAAGCAGTGTTAAATATTGCTTCGCTATATGTTAAAGATAATATGCTATTATCAGCTGAGATTTCGATGTTGGTAATTGTGGGTATAATCCCATCAATTACTAAAGCCTTATTTGCGCCCAATGAATTGGCCTCACCGGGCTCAGGTAAAGTCAATACACCTGCATTCGACCCTAAATCATTAATTGTTCCACCATTTAAACTTAATGAGGTGGTATCTTGATAATCTAAATCACTGGATACATGCTCAGTATAAACAATATAGTTAAAGCTTAAAATTGCACTTCCAGTGCCACTTGAATAATTGGCAACTCCATCTTTAGACCCAGTTTCCAAATTTAATTGTGGTGTTCCCGTTACATTAACTTTTTCAGAAAAAGTAACCTGAATAGAAATTGTATCTGCAATGTTATATAGTCCATCGGTGGCTGATGACGATATTGAAAGAACCGTGGGGGGAGAAATATCATTTAATGTAGCAGTATTATTTGATTGTGACGTAGTTGCTTCATTCCCTGCTGCATCGTATATGCCATTATCAACTGGATTAACAGTTAACACTTCAGTTCCATCGACAAGCCCAGATAAATTGATTCCTAAAGTATAGATGTTTGAACTTTTAGTTAAACTTGTTGGAACTGCGCTTCCTAAGGTTGCTGTCCCTCCGTTGATTGAAAATGCAAAATCGTTTGCCTCAAGTTCTCCTGATCCTCCACTTGTATTAAATACACTTTCACTCATGGTTACTGCAATCGTACTATTATCTGAAGCCAATGATACGGATGAGATCGTTGGAGCAAGTTTATCATTTAAATACACTGTGTTGTTAGATTGAGATGTGTTCATGTCAGCACCTGAAACACTATATATACTAAGACTTTGTGGGTTGACCGTAAGAAGTTCACTGCCATTTGGAGTTCCTGAAATATTAAGTCCAAGTTTATATACTTCTCGACTTGTTTCACGCACCGATATTTTATGATAAATCCGTCCCCAATTATTCCCAGAGCCTCCATCATTGGTAGATGCATTGCTAGATTTTTTGTATATACTTTGCCCGCCAGTTCCGCCAGGATTACTAGAGTCTTCTTTTAGCCAAAAATAATATTTTGTGTTGGCACTTAATGTAACATTAGTGGAAAAATTAAAAGTAACTTCAGATTGACCCATACTTGCTGATACAGTTGTACGATCTGAACTAACCACAGGTGTTCCGGAAAACTTATTCCATGGGTTTGCGCTACCGGAATTACCATCACTAGAGTATACATCCAAATAAAGTTTATAGCTCGCAGTATGAGAGTTTTTCAACTGCAGTTTTACTGTTGCTAAAGCACCTTCATCTCCCATCGTAAATGTTTGCCAAGCATTAGTCCATCCCGTTCTAGACGTCATTCCAGATGAATGATCAACTAGAGATTTAACATCTCCATAACCAATTCTTTCAATTGAAGTTGGCGTTGAGCTACCTAGAGTGGCTACGCCACCATTTATTGATAATACAAAATCACTGACTTCTAAATTTCCAGAAGCATCATTTGTATTATAAACTGGCGCAGAAATAGTAACTGTAATTATTGAATTGTCATCGACAATCGTTGTACTTGAAATCGCTGCAATTACATTTAACTTTACCGTATTATTAGACTGATCTGTACTAGCTTCTTTCCCAGTGCCATCGTAAATACTGTCATCTACAGGATTCACAGTCAGGGTTTCATTTCCATCAGGTGTCCCTGACAAACTTATTCCCAATGTATATACATTGCCATTTTTGGAAATACTAGTAGGCGTAGCACTTGATAGTGTAGCAACACCACCACTAAGGCTAAATGAGAAATCAGATGCTTCCAGAGCCCCACTACCTGAATTGGTATTAAATACTGCTTCACTCATGGTTACTGCTATTGTGCTGTTATCATTGGCTAATGATACTGAAGATATTGTGGGAGCGGTATCATCTCCATATACCCTGATAAATCCCTGTGATACAGTTGCAACGGACGTTACTTTTCCACTATAGGCAAAATAAACTTTATTATTTGCCACTCCAACATCATGGCTATTAAGATTATCATCTTCATAGGAAAAGAGTGTTTTAACATCTGTATAATCATTAATATTGTAAATCCAAGCGCGTGGATTAGAATTTTTATCTCCTCCTGCAAAAAATAAATCATCACCATATATAACCATATGACCATTTGAACCGCTACCAGCATAGTTTTCATCACTAAGGTTTACGGGATTTGTTGGATCAGAAATATTATGGACTGTTCTTTGGTCTGTATATAATAAATTTCCATAAGAAGCTACGCGGTGTGGAGCATTGCCCCAGGCATTTGATGAAATAGTGCCAATTTTATTATAACTACCTCCATTATTGTGAATATATATTTCTTTAGAGTTTACTTCGCATACAAAGATATAATCTTCATTTGCATAGATCGAATAAGGGTTGTCTGTGGCAGAATCATAGTCTTTCTCATGAAGCACAACAGGATTTAAGGGATCCGTCATATCATAAACACCAAAACCTGTACTTCCTTCAATTACATATAGATAATTACCCCATTTATACAAATGCGTCGAATATGTAATAAAAGTGGTGTTAATTAAATTATCGCCAAGATAGGATATGTTATCGCTACTTACATCGAAAAAACGTAGTTTTCGGTCAGGACCATTTCCATCTACAACAGCTACGTTACCAAAAACTACAACATGATCTGGCTGACCAGCTATTCCGCTAGCACTGCCATCTCCTCCCTCAGCTATAACTGCTCCTGTTGTTAAATTAATTATGCTAAGTTTTGCTGCTCCATCGGCTGGGTCATTAGTTCCGGGATGAACTGCATAAAGACGATCCCCAACAATATCAAATCTTTTCACTTTGACATTTTCTATTGTATTAAGAAGCGAAAAGCCTTCAACATTAAGATCGCCTTGTGAAAATATAACTGTAACCATAGAAAAAATTGTAAGAATCCTACTCCGCATTGATAGTTCCTGTTCCAAATCCCTTAATTGGAATTTTCACATCTTTAGGATCTAAAATTTCAGATTCAGTTGTAATACTTACTTCAGAAGAACCAGGTTGTAACAGTTTTACTATTATATCTGCAATCTGACCGGTACCACTATTCGTCTTCTCAGAAGACATAAAAAACACATATATATCAAGCTTTCCTTGTCCGTCATCCTCATAAACAAAGATTGGCTTTTGAGATCGTAGAAAAAAATCGCCAGGATCTGCGCTTATAATCTTAACCATAGAAGCATCATAGTTTACCTGAGCATGAACTCCAGCAGCGTCTGTGATATCCAAAACGGAAATAGAAAGTTCAATGTTGTCATTAACTGATCCGGTCGATAGCTCTGGGCAAAAACCAATACCAGGTAAATCCACTGTATAATTGCCAAGATCCTGACAATTATCTAGTTCAGCCTTTCCTAAGTCACAGGATAGAAAAAGGAAGGAAAATGGAATTAATAATAAATTAATCCAGCGCAATTGAGAGTCTCAGTTGAGGTTGATTCGTCGACTCATTTAATACAATATCTACTTCTGGCATATTTTCAACATTACGATCTAGATCAAGAATGACTGCATGCGTAATATTTAATGTCCAAATAATTCCCATAGTTAATAAGGTGTATTGGAGGTTATCAACGTATCGATTTTGATTCTTTTCTGCTTTTAACAATACATCACGAAATTCTTTGAGTTTATTAGGATCAGCAGAATTAGCATACATACGATTATACAGGTTGATGTCTTTTAATTGATATTCATAAAATTTATAAAAAGTAAATGCAAGGCCACCTAATACAATTTCAGACCCCATCAATGATAAACCAAGTTTTCTGTGGTCCGAATAAAGTTGTCCCCAACCTGGCAATATGGTTGATCGTAATGCTGATGGCCAACGAAATCGATTTTTTATATTTACTGGAACTCCTCCTGATAACGTTGAAGATATCTTTGCGATACGTTCTCTTTCTTCAACAATAGCAATTTGTTGAGGTGATTTAAGACCAAATAAATTCCACGCTGCGGCCTCTGCTTCGTCCATCAAATTTTGATAATCTCCAAATACACGCATAGTTATCGACTTATCGATTGAACCAATTGGAACTGAAACCATATTCATATCAATTGTATAAATACTATCAGCATATGCTATAGAACCACTCAAAATAAAATCCACCTCTAACAATTGACCAATAAGTGCTTCGCAATAATCGGTAATACAGTTAGATCGCTTATAACCTCGTTCTTCTAACGTAGATAACAAAGATCCTCGATCAATGACTTGAACTAAATTGATATTTTCAATTTCATTTCGAACTGCTTCCGTAAATCTTTGAGATAAAGAAGTTGGTATTCCTCTAGGTTCAAAATCGAGTACTCCAACTTGAGGAAGTTCAACGGATTGACTAAAAAGAATATTGAAGTGAAAAAATAGAGTTAATATGAAACCGAGGCATTTCATAAATAAAATTACGAATAATAAATATAAAACTTGAAGTTAGCTATCTGATGAAACCTTCTGTGCTGCTTCAAGACCTATGAGTGCGTTTATCTTAGCTGAGCTAAGATTGATAATTCTCTTAAGTTCAATTGAAGAAGTTGTTTGCATAATAATCTCAACGGCATCATTAATCATGTCAAGAATATCATCTTTACCCATTACTTCTCCTAAGTCTTGAACACTGTTATATTGTAAGGCACAATCTTTGATAGCCTCGTCCTTTGATTGATATAGTCGCTGTATTCGATCAATCTGATTTTCGGAGTTTGCATTCATCACAGCAGTTCTTGCGCCGTCTTTTAGATTTTTTCTTAAGGTTTCAAAATATCTTTTTTTATTTCTCATATCCATCATTCAATTAAAATTTTATTGGCTTAATCTAATTAATAATTCTCCAAACAAAAAAGGTTCGTTGCTATATATAAAATAATTTTTACTTATTTTTTATTTTATTATAAATCCAAACAAACAAAGCTATTAATAAAGTTTTCAAAATAATTAATATCGATAATTAATATGTAGTGTGGGCATTGAAACAAATTCTTGTGCAGGACGCACTTCTCCAGTTTTACTATCTACTGATTCGCTACCATAGTATCTAAAAATACTATTAATACCTAGATTAATGTATATTTTTTTAGTTAATCTTTTTTCAATGCCACCAGAAAAAAATGGCGCAACTATACTTCCCCCCATCCCTCCAATACCTTGAATACTCGCAACAAAATAAAAATCATCAATTAATCCTGTTGATAAACCAATAATTAAATCTCCAGTCTTTGGATCGCTTTTAACAGGTTTATTAAGAAAAGTATATTTCCAACCTAAAGATATAGTATTGGCTGTAATCAACGTACCAATACCTGCAAAAAATTCATTATTATTATGATTTTTTAGTGTTCGCGCATATCCAAAAAGACTTAAGCCAGTCTTATGGTCTAGAAATCCAATCGATCTATAGTATTTGGGTTTTTCTGTTTGTCCTATGATTACAGATAATAAAATGGGAAATACGATAATTAGTTTAATATAAAATTTCATAAACCACTTTTCTCATTCAATAATTTCACTAATTCAGATAAACCATCAACTGCTTTTTTAGCAATCACAGTAAAATCGTCTCTACCCATATTTGATACTCCCATGGGATCTATATAGTATTTTTCTATTCCAGGTGATGTGTAATTAATTAATCCAGCAGCTGGATATACACCTAATGAGGTTCCAATAACTATAATTTTATCCGCAATCTCAAAAAAATGAATTACCTGATCAATCATCGGAACGGGCTCTCCAAACCATACGATATGAGGTCTTAGTTGAGAACCGTTATCGCAGGTATCACCCATTTTCATCTCCCAATGGTTTAGATCATAAATCAATGAAGGATCAACCGTACTTCTTGCTTTATTTATTTCACCATGCAAATGATGTACTTTGGTTGACCCTCCTTTTTCATGGAGATCATCAATATTTTGAGTGACAATATTTACTTCATAGTTCTTTTCTAACTCTGCAAGTAATTGATGTGCTTTATTTGGTTGAGCTAGATTTACTTGTTTGCGACGCTCATTATAAAATTTAAGAACTAATTCAGGATCACGATCCCAAGCATCTGGAGTAGCTACATCTTCTATTCTATGGTTTTCCCATAGCCCATCACTATCTCGAAAAGTTTTAAGTCCACTTTCGGCGCTTATACCAGCACCGGTGAGAACTGTAATTTTCTCCATTAATTTTAATTTTAATCGATTATTACTCGTCTGCTTTGTTCGAATTCATGAATTTTACCATTTTTTACAAAATAGTACTCAACTATTTCCCTTTTGGGCTGGGTTGCACTTGCATCTACTAAAAACCATGCATTTACCCATTCTCCATCTTTTTCTCCATTTGCATCAATAGAAAAAGCACCTTCCATTGACCAATTTTGATCACCAGGATTATCGTTCATACCTTTCTTAACTTGCCCAATAAAACCATCTAAGGTCTCGAAAGTTTCTCCAGCTTCGAAGCTAGATTTTACTGTATCAACAAAAAATGTTCTCATTTTATCATAATCAACACCCCAGTATTTATCTAGCTCAACTACCAGATCTACCGAAGCTTGCGTACCCAATGTAAAAAACTTTGATGGGTATCCATTTGATTTTTGTGCATTTTCACATCCAACCAATAAAATAAACATCACAGATATGGTTAATAATTTCTTCATTTTTTACTCCTTTATTTTAATTTTTTCTTACTTCAGTCTTGACTCTGAAACAATATATCCAAAAGCAGACCATTGATTTCCTTTGGTGATCATATCAAACAAGGATTGAGCTTTTTGTTCATTATCATTTATTGAATAATAATTACCCAAACCAAAAGCCAACGTAGTATTTGCAAGTGACTGACCATTCATTATTTCATTTTCTAAATCAACTGGATCAAGCTTACCTTGATGTAATTTAAGAATAGTATGATAAGAATGATTCTCTATCAAATTCATATCATCATTTATCGTGCTTAATAGCTTTGAAGCTCGCCTGTCTTGACCTAAATGTCGGTAAATAACATACAACCAATTAGCTGCAGCTATATAACTATCATTATTTTCAGCTAGTTTTAAACATTTTTCATAGGCATATCGTGCTTTATGATATTTTTTTTGTATATAGTAAGTAAGACCAAGATGATAATATATATTACCTTGTAATGTAGACGTGGGAATTCCTAAAGCGTTAGGCAATCCATCTGGTTCTATTTCATTATCTTTATATCGAGTGAGTCCCACAGCTTTTTTAAAATCTTTAATGGCTAATTCAAAGCATCGTGTTGATATAAATCTATGACCCCGGTGACGATAAAACCGTGCATCCCTTGGATATTTGATTGTTCCTTTAGAATATATATCAATTGCAGTTTCATAATTACCTAAATAGGCCTCTCGCCTACCTAACCAAATTAAATTATCTACACTGGGATCCTTTTCGAAATTTGCTTTTGCTTGTTCTAATTTAGATTCATATATCTGCCTTGTTTTATTACTAACATAAATTTCAGGGATGCTTTTATCACATGTTTGGCCAAATAAATTTATCGAAAGAAAAGTAATAAATAAATAAAGGGTAGATCTGTACATTATGTAATTAACCAACTATAGGGTAGGCTAAGGATGTTGCTCATTTAGCTTGATACACTATTTTACCATCAACGATAGTAGATTTTACATATACATCTTTGATCTTGGCAGGTGATATTTGGAGTAGATTATCAGATAAAACCACTAAATCAGCTTTTTGTGAAAATACAGAGCAGGACAGAATGATAATTACAATAATTGATTTACTAATCAGCAATAGCTCCTAAACCTTTTCAATTGCAGTA
>PVBE011734144.1_pt1 | contig 14143 bp, 10 predicted proteins | sample 1631181 | NCBI WGS metagenome assembly PVBE01 (sample SAMN08397723, study PRJNA350692) | Marine metagenome, whole genome shotgun sequencing project. | isolation source: water | place: Pacific Ocean | collected 2012-04
AGACACATCTCATGATTTCAAGCGTACCAGCGAATTGTCGGTGTTTTGTTCACTGCGACAACGGTTACACGGTTGTTTTGGCTGATATGCTGGGTGTTTTCCAGAATTTGGGCGCGCTTATCCTGTCGGCACCGGTTCCCGAATGCCATACAGGGTGAGGAACTTTGCTCCCTTGCGGATATTGGAGGCCATTGCCGCCAGACCGTAGAAGGTCAAGTTCTTCTCCAGCCCCATGAACCGCGTTCGGGCCAGGCCGTAGAGCCGTTTATAGGTGGCAAACACGCTCACGGCTACCCGTGCACATTGCCCGGCGTCACCGTCTGGCGGTGAATGAAACCATCCTTATCGACGCCCGTATGCACGCTGTAGCCATAGGTAGATTTAAGTTTGCCTCGCCCAGCAGCTTCTCCCACAAATCGTATTGAACAAGCTGCTGGCGAAAACGATCCAACGTCGTCGCATCAGGAATGTTCGCCGATAACTCAAGCCGATTTTCGAGGCGTAGATTTCATTCATCAAGGCTTCGCCGATGGCTCCAGTCCAACACCGCCTCGGTGTCGTCCAGGTCGTGCAATGAAGGGTGATCAGGTGGCTGTTGCGGAAACAAACAGCGCAGGCTGCGTATTAAAGGATTTTTTCATGATCAAGGTATAGCAAATTGACGCGCTACATGGGAGACTTATGCAGAGGTCTCAATAGAAAGTATAAGCCTATCGTAATCAACTGGCGGTATTTCTATTTACGTATTACGCTCAATGTAATATTTTAATGTTCTTGTTTTATTCTGGTGTGCTATGGCGCAGAATTCTTCCATCGAATGGACTGACGCAACGTGGAACCCGGTTACGGGCTGCACCAAGATCAGTTCGGGTTGTGATAACTGCTACGCAGAACGGTTCTCTGAACGCTTTCGTGGGGTAAAGAATCACCCATTTGAAACCGGATTCGACCTGACCCTGCGTCCGGCACGGTCACGCCAGCCCATCGAATGGCACAAACCGAAGATGATTTTCGTAAATTCCATGAGCGATCTGTTTCACAAAGAAATTCCGACCGAGTTTGTCGATCAGGTATTCGACACTATGGAAGAAGCAGACCAGCACACTTATCAAGTCCTGACAAAACGCAGTTCGCGAATGCGCAACTACGTTAACAAGCGTTACGCCGGGACAGTCGCCCCCTCCCATATATGGCTTGGAACTTCCGTCGAGGACAAAACAAAGAAATCGCGCATCAGGCATGTTAGCGACATGGCTGCCGGTATTCGCTTCCTTTCCCTAGAGCCACTCATCGGCCCCGTCGGAGAACTGGATCTAACCGGCATTCACTGGGTCATCGTCGGTGGTGAAAGCGGACCCAAGGCAAGGCCTATTGAAGAACAATGGGTACGCGATATTCGTGATCAATGCGTTGATGCCGACGTTGCTTTTTTCTTTAAGCAGTGGGGTGGAATTAGGCCTAAATCCAATGGGCGAATATTGGATGGAGATGTATGGAACCAATATCCTTCTTTCCCAAATAAACCCTCTTCTCATACACAGGCTATTGCTGCCGCCGAGTAGTTACTTTTATGATGCGGAATCGCAGATATTTTTCTCCTATTACGCGAGCTGCAAATGGCAAAAAAGAAAAAATATGACTGGTCCGACCCTAGCTCCCCTCCTCCACTAGAAGCCCACAGCGTCGCCAAACATAACGTCTTGGAGGCCTACCTATCTAGATATCTAGAAGTTCTAACCAAGAACCCTCGGGTGCCAGAGTTTAACATTCACTTGATTGATGGTTTCTCAGGGGGCGGCCTCTATAAACACGAAACTTCTGGTGAACTTCTATTCGGGTCTCCCACGATTCTTCTCCAAACTGTCCGGGCGGCCGAAGCCAAAATCAACTTGGAACGAGAAAAGAAACTCAAAATTCGTGGAAAGTACTATTTCGTCGATGAAGATAAAACTGCACTACTTTTTTTGAAGGAGTTAATTAAAAAGGGGGAATTTGCAGATCAAGTGCCGAATATAGAATTTATAAATTCCAATTTTGCTTCGTCTTCAAATCAAATAATTTCTAGCATTACAAAAGTTAGCAAAGCCCCGCGAGCAATTTTCATTTTGGACCAATATGGATATTCAGATGTTCCCTTTAGGGTCATTCAAAATATATTTTCATCAATCCCACATGCTGAAATCATTATCACTTTTGCTACTGATTGGCTCATAGACTACCTAAGCAATAATGAACAAAGCAAATCTATGATAGCCGACCTTGGTCTATCTGGACTCGATCTTAGAAACTTGGAAGATGACAAAGCCCAAGATGGCTGGAGAACTATCATCGAGCACAAATTGTCTATATCCCTTCATAACAGCAGTGGAGCTAAATTTTTTACTCCATTTTTTATTAAGACAGTAAAGAGTAATAGATCTTACTGGTTGATCCACTTAAGCAACCACGCTCGTGCAAGAGATGAAATGATGCAAGTCCATTGGTCGTTGACTAATCAATTCATACATCATGGAGGTGCTGGTCTAAGTATGCTTGGATATGTTCCAAAGCATGACGCGGCTTTTACAGGCGTTCCCACCTTATTCGAATTTAGCGAAATAGATAAAGACAGATCAATTATGGCTCTCAGCAAGGATATACCAAATTTCATTCATGAATGTGGCGGCTCAATTACATTTGGCGAACTCACTGATAGGACTGCGAATACATCTCCAGCGAGTTTGGACATGTACAAAGAAGCTTTAATGAATCTCACTAGATATGAGGGTTTCCAAATAATCACTCCTAAAGGCCACAACAGAATATCAAGTTCACAAGTGTCTAGTGATGATACGATTCAAAAAAACCCACAGCAAGATTTTCACTTTATGAAGAAAAGATAGACTTAACGCTTATAATCCAAATTTGGTGCCAGCCAGCGTTCGGCTTCTTCTACGCTTATGCCTTTGCGTTTTGCGTAACTTTCGACCTGGTCTTTCGAAACCTTGCCGATGCCGAAGTATTGGCTGTCCGGGTGGGAGAAATAGAAACCCGAGACAGAAGCCGCCGGTAGCATGGCGAAGCTTTGCGTCAAGGAAATTCCCGTTTTATCCACCACGTCCAGCATTTTGAACAGGGTCGATTTTTCGGTGTGGTCGGGGCAGGCGGGGTAACCGGGTGCGGGTCGAATGCCCTGATATTTTTCCTTGATCAGGTCTTTGTTTTCCAGCTCTTCATCAACCGCATAGGCCCAGAATTCCCGGCGTACACGCTCGTGCATACGTTCGGCGAAGGCTTCCGCCAGACGGTCGGCCAGGGCTTCCAGAAGGATCGCGTTGTAATCGTCGCCCGCCGCCTTAAAGGCATCGACCCGCTCGCGCATCCCTATGCCCGCCGTTACGGCGAAACCGCCGATGTAATCGGCGACGCCGGTATCCTTCGGCGCGATGAAATCGGCCAGGGAAAAATTACCCCGACTGGAGTTCTTCAACATCTGCTGGCGCAGAAAATGCAGTTTCCAGGCGGCGGCGTCACGCGTGTCATCGCCGTACAATTCCACGTCGTCATGACCGACAGTATTGGCCGGGAAAAAACCGATGACGGCTTGTGCAATCAGCCAGTTTTCTTCGATGATCCGCTCCAGCATGGTCTCGGCATCGGCGAACAATCCGCGCGCGGCTTCGCCGTGAGTCTCGTCCTTCAGGATGGACGGGTAGGTTCCCTTCAGTTCCCACGTGCGGAAGAACGGCGTCCAGTCAATATGCCCGACCAATTCGGCCAGGTCGTAAGATTCGAAAGTCTTCACCCCCAAAAACGACGGCCTGGTCGGATTGGCCTGAGACCAGTCGATTTTATGCCTGGCCTCACGAGCCGCTTCCAGGGCCTGCACATTTGACGTTCGGTCGCGGTTAGCGTGACGTTCGCGTAAAACCTCGTATTGGGCCGCGACCTCGGCGATGTATGCATCACGGCCAGTGTCGGAAACAAGATTTATAGCGACGCCCACGGCCCGCGACGCATCATTCACATGCACGATAGGACCGTCGTAATTTGGCGAGATCTTGACGGCTGTGTGAACCGGCGACGTTGTCGCACCGCCAACCAACAGCGGCATGGTCAGGCCTTCACGCTTCATTTCCGCAGCCACCGTGCACATTTCATCCAATGACGGGGTAATCAGACCGGATAAACCGATCATATCGACATTTTTTTCCTTCGCAGCTTTAAGGATGTCTGCGTAGGGAACCATGACGCCCAAATCGATAACCTCAAAGTTGTTACATTGCATGACGACGCCGACGATGTTCTTGCCGATATCATGAACATCGCCCTTGACGGTGGCCATTAACACCTTGCCCTTGGCCACGCTGGTATCCCCGGATGCTTCTTTTTCTTCCTCGATAAAAGGCAACAGGTGGGAGACCGCCTGTTTCATGACGCGGGCGGATTTCACCACCTGGGGCAGGAACATCTGACCGGAGCCGAACAGGTCGCCAACCACATTCATGCCATCCATCAGCGGCCCTTCGATGACCTCGATAGGGCGGTCGGCGGCCAAACGGGCCTCTTCTGTATCCTCGATGATGTATTCAGTGACGCCCTTAACAAGTGCGTGTTCGAAACGCTTGCCGATGGATGCCTTGCGCCAGCTTAAATCGGGTGCAGCGTCTTTGGCCGCCGATCCTTTGGCTTTATCGGCGACATCAAGCAAACGTTCGGTTGCGTCATCCCGGCGATTGAGGACAACGTCTTCAACCCGCATCCGCAAATCTTCAGGAATATCCGCATAGACCGCCAATTGACCGGCATTGACGATACCCATTGTCATGCCGTTTTTGATGGCGTGATACAGGAACACCGAATGCATGGCCTCGCGCACCGGGTTGTTGCCCCTGAACGAAAACGACATGTTGGAGACACCGCCAGAGATCGAAGCGTAAGGCAAGTTGGCCTTGATCCACTTACAAGCCCTGATGTAATCGACCGAAAAATTCCTGTGCTCATCTATACCGGTGGCGATGGGAAAGATGTTGGGATCAAAAATAATGTCTTCCGGAGGGAACCCGACACGCTCAGTCAACACCAGGTAAGAACGTTCGCAGATTTCGGTCATCCGCTCAAGACTGTCCGCCTGACCCTTTTCATCGAAGGCCATGACGATAACGGCGGCACCGTAACGCATGATTTCGCGAGCCTGTTGGGCAAAAACATCATCGCCTTCCTTCAGGCTGATCGAATTGACGACACCCTTGCCCTGTACGCACTTAAGTCCGGCGACGATCACCGGCCATTTTGATGAATCGATCATTACCGGCACACGGGTGATATCCGGCTCGGAGGCGACCAAGTTCAGGAATGTTTTCATTTCCTTTTCGGCATCCAGCATGGCGTCGTCCACGTTAACGTCGATGATCTGGGCACCCGCTTCAACCTGGCCACGGGCGATATCGAGCGCAGTTTCATATTCACCTTCGCGGATCAGGCGGGCGAACTTGGCGGACCCGGCGACATTGGTACGCTCGCCGATATTTATGAAACCCGTGACGTCGTCAATTGCCAGGGGCTCCAGTCCCGCGAGGTTGGCATTGCCGTTGCCCATCACTTTCGAACGGGGTTTGACGCCGTCAACGGCCTGCGCAATGGCGCGGATATGATCAGGTGTTGTGCCGCAACATCCACCAACAATATTGACCAGACCGCTGGTCGCGAATTCCTTCAAGGTGCCTGCCATGTATTCGGGGGTATCGTCGTAATCGCCAAATTCATTGGGCAATCCCGCGTTGGGGTAAACGCTGACGTTGACCGAGGCGACATTTGAGACCGCCTGGACATGCTGACGCAGGTCCCTGGCGCCAAGCGCACAGTTGAACCCGATACTGATTGGTCTGGCGTGGGCGATGGAATTCCAGAACGCTTCGGGAGTTTGCCCGGACAGGGTCCGTCCCGACGCATCGGTGATGGTGCCGGACACCATCACAGGCACCTTGACGTTGTAATCGTCAAAATACTTCAGCACGGCATAGATAGCGGCTTTGCAATTCAGGGTATCAAACACGGTCTCGATCGACAGCAGATCAGCACCGCCTTCAAGCAGCCCGTCGATAGCTTCCGTGTAAGCGCCAACAAGATCATCGAAAGAAACATTCCTGAAACCGGGATCGTTGACGTCCGGCGAGATTGACGCTGTGCGATTGGTAGGTCCCAGCACGCCAGCGACATAACGGGGTTTGTCGGGTGCCTTGGTTTGCGCTTCATCACAGGCCTCGCGCGCCAGGCGCGCGGAGGCGACATTGATCTCGCGGACAGTATCCTCCAGACCATAATCAGCCTGGGATATGGCGGTAGCGTTAAAGGTGTTGGTTTCGACAATATCCGACCCGGCCGCCAAAAAATTTGCGTGCAGCTTCTTGATCACTTCGGGTTTGGTCAAGCTGAGAAGATCGTTGTTGCCCTTCAAATCCATGGTGTGATCAGCAAAAAGCTGGCCACGGTAATCCGCCTCTTCCAGTCCCTCGCGCTGAATCATGGTTCCCATCGCCCCATCCAGAACCATGATGCGTTCGGCTAACTGTTCTTCAATCGGGTGGCTCATTTTTCCTGTTCTCCGTTTTCACCGGTATTGGGTCTTACTCCCAGGATATGACAGATGGCGTAAGTCAGATCGGCGCGATTGAGTGTGTAAAAGTGGAAATCCTTGACGCCGCTGGCGTGCAACACCCGGCACTGTTCGGCGGCGACGCTGGCGGCAACCAGTTTTCGGGTTTCCGGGTCATCATTCAGGCCCTCGAACAAGTCTGCCAGCCAGTCCGGTACATCGGTGCCGCACAGGGCGGAGAATTTTTTCACCTGGGCAAAATTCGTGACCGGTAAAATACCGGGAACGATGGGAACATGAATGCCGACGGTGCGGGCTCTGTCGAGGAAATCCAGATAGACTCTGGGATCAAAAAAGTACTGGGTAATAGCGCGGGTTGCCCCGGCATCGATCTTGCGTTTCAGGTTGTCCAGATCGGCTTGCGGGCTTTTTGATTCCGGGTGGCTTTCCGGATAGGCGGCGACGCTGATTTCAAAATTCCTGGCCTTTTTCAGACCGGCAACCAGATCGGAGGCATAGGCATAATCATTTGCGGCCGGATTATAAGGGCCTTCACCATCCGGCGCGTCACCACGCAAGGCAATGATATGGCGGATGCCCGCCTCCCAATAACGTTCTGCGATGTCATCGATTTCACCCCGGTCCGACCCGACGCAGGTCAAATGGGCGGCTGGTTCAAGACCGGTTTCCCTGGCGATCTTGACTACCGTTTCGTGGGTCCGCTCACGCGTCGACCCGCCAGCCCCGTAGGTGACCGACACAAAGGCCGGGTTTACAGGCTTCAACCGCTCGATGCTGTTCCAAAGCGATGCCTCGGCTTTTTGGGTAGCAGGTGGAAAAAATTCAAAGGACGCGTTAACGTCTTTTGGCAGCGGCAGCGAAACGACCATAGACGGATGGGGCGGACGTCCTTTCGATGTCACGTTCATTAATTCCTGGTGACGTTCAATTTTTTCTTTTCTTGTCATTGTTCTAGAAATTTCCATCCATCGTTTTTAGTGTCGGGGAGTTACCTTTTTTCTGTCCCAGCCAAACGGTAACCGTCAGGGGATCGCCCACCAACTTCTCGGTTTTCAGTAAGTCCATGTTGTTGGACAGGAACCATGAAGCGACTTCCTCATCACCGAACCCTAAACGCCGGTGCTTGTGCTCATCGCGCAGGGATTCCAGCTCATGAGGGGCAAAATCCACCAACAACATCAGCCCCTCTGGCCTGAGCGTCCGAACGGCCTCGCTCACGGCCAGCCCCGGGCGATCAAGAAAATGAAGCACCTGGTGAATTGTAACGACGTCGTACGACGCCGCGCCAAATGGGATCTGGAATATATCGGCCTGGCGGACGGCGCAATTGGATACTTCAGCCCGTTGCAAATTGGCGCGTGCCACGCTTAGCATTTCACGCGAAAGATCGATCCCCTCCCCATGCCCGATCAAGGGACTGAAAAGTTCCAGCATACGTCCAGTACCGGTTCCGACATCCAGCAAGTCGTCAACCCGGCGCCCGTCAAGCATATTGAGAAGAACCCGTTCGACCACGCTATCATCAACGTGCAGGGAACGAAGCCTGTCCCAGCTATCGGCATTGCTTTTGAAGTAGTCGGAAGCGGCCCGTTCCCGTTCTCTTTTAACGAGCAGCAAGCGTTCCCGGTCCCGCGACAGGGTTTCGTCTTCAATTGGCAACATCTCATTCAAACGCCGAGCCAGATTTTCGCTTTCCCCACCCTGAACCAGACGATGAAAGACCCAACTGCCTTCACGAATTCGTTCCAGCAGGCCCGCTTCCGTAAGCAGCTTCAGGTGCCTTGAAACCCGAGGCTGGCTTTGACCCAGGATCCCAACAAGTTCGCTCACCGTCAATTCACCCTGCGCGCACAGCGCCAGCAGACGAAGCCGGGTTGGTTCCGCAACTGCCCGAAGGGCCATCAACAATGAGTTTATTGTTTCCATCAGCTTGGATCAGTGTCTATATTATTTTAAGATATAAACATATCCTTATATGATTTTCTTTGCGTGTCCAGTAATATTTTTTTAATCGTCTATGCCCTATAAATTACCGTGATTTCAGGATCAAATCCGGCCCCGGCCCTGACAGGGAATTCCGGCTTTGTCATTTCATTGGAAATGGCTCAATGGTAATATGTGGCATATTTACAATATCTCGCTTTTTTTGCGCCCAAAGTCCCTTGAACAGCGCTGGTTTTTATCTCGTTGCTATGTTACTGAGTGTGATGATTCTATCGCGCCTTACTTGGGTCGCGAGGGGCATGGCAATCGGGGCGCAAAATGATCCCGTGCATAACTTGTTGAAAACACTGGCTATTGGGCACCGCCTTTTTGCCGGATAAGGCTTTGTGAATTGCGATAATGAAAACTACGGGACGTGCTTAATTTCATGCTTATTCGTTTATTGGATATATTTCCCAATGCCGGGTTCAGACCACGTTTTCTGGTCCTGGCGTTAGCGTCTTTCGTAATGGTTGGCTGCGCCACTGCACCTAACCCCAATGATCCCGAAGCCGTCGCCGAATACCAGGAAATCAATGATCCGGGCGAGCCAGCCATGCGAGCGGTTTTCGCCTTCAATCAGGCGCTCGACAAAAGCGTTGTGAAACCCGTCGCCAATGTCTATCGCAACGTAACGCCTGAAAAAATGCGCACCGGCGTCCATAACGTTTTGAACAATCTGCGCTCTCCGGTCATTTTCTTTAATGACGTACTGCAAGGCGAGTTCGAACGCGCCATCGCCACCCTGCTTCGCTTCCTGATCAATACCACCGTGGGGGTTTTTGGCATTAGCGACACTGCCGGCGACATGGGAATTGAATATCATCACGAAGACTTCGGCCAAACGTTGGCAGTCTGGAACATGCCGGAAGGGCCGTATCTTATGCTACCCATTTTTGGGCCTTCGAACCCACGCGACGCCATCGGACGGGTCGTCGACTTCTTTATCGATCCGCTCAACATATGGCCAAATAATTTTGGTGAAGAGTGGACGATTTCCACCCGCACCGCCGTTGACGCAGTCGAATCCAGAGCGCTTCACTATGACACCATCAATGATCTTGAGAAGTCCTCTCTTGATTTCTACGCCGCCGTTCGCAGCCTTTATCGCCAACACCGCAATGACGAAATCAACAATGGCAAGGTAGATCCGTCGACATCGGTGCCGAGCATTGGCCAGTTCCATGACGATGATCTGGAATTCGGCGAAGATAACGAGATTTCTCAAGCCAACTGATCTGATGAATAGTGCAGAACTTTAGAGGCTGAATCACACGATATCAATATGTTACGTGTCCTGCCCCAGAAATACGCGTGCGTATTTCTGGGGCAGGACACTGGCAATCCTCCGACACATGGCTTTGAACCTGATCAAAAAGGAAGAAACAAAAGGCTCAAATCGCGTGAAGTTTAAACGTGCAGGTTGGAACGATGACTTTGCTGATTAAGCTATTGGCACAAAATTGAAATGCGATTGCCCTGGGGAAGTGACGGACTTTCCTTGATTGAAGGCGAATTTCCGTCTAAATCAAGGGCTTTAAATCAATGAAATCTCAAGGTAATCGACCATATGGTGTCCTTGGAAACCCCAATCTGTGACTTCGGCTGGAAAGCTCCCGATTTTTCCCACGAAGGCACTGATGGCAAAACCTACAGTCTGAACGATGTCCGCGGGCTGAACGGGTTGCTGGTCATGTTCATTTGCAATCATTGCCCTTATGTGAAGGCAATCCTGGACCGTCTTGTGCGGGACGTTAAGGAATTACAGGAACTGGGCATCGGCGTCATCGCCATTATGTCGAATGATCCGACCGATTACCCCGAAGATTCCTTCGACAATATGAAAACTGTCGCTGATGCCAATGGCTTTACCTTCCCTTACGTTACCGATCCGACGCAGGCGACGGCCCGCGCCTATGGTGCCGTTTGCACGCCTGATTTTTTCGGTTTCGACAAGGATATGGGTTTGCAATATCGGGGACGACTCGATTCTTCACGCAAAGAACCAGGACCGACTGATGCCCGGCGGGAACTTTTTGAAGCCATGAATCGGGTCGCAAAAACCGGTCAAGGACCGAAAGAGCAAATCCCGTCGATGGGATGCTCGATCAAATGGATTGAGGAAAGCGAATAAGCGTATTTGCGTTCCTTTGAATTGGCGGATATTTTGTTTTCGCTAGAACTTGTTAATTACATATTTGGAGACAACCGTGGCCGAGCCCATACGAGACGGCATTTTCCGCGAAATCGACGAAGAACTTCGCCAGGAGCAGTTCGCCAGGCTGTGGAAACGCTACGGCAGGATATTCGTCACCGGTGCCTGCATTATCGTCGCCGCCGTTGCAGGCTATAAAGCCTGGGAAAACTACGACCTTTCCAATCGGGGAAAACAGGGCGAGCAATACGCTGCGTCCCTTCGACTAACCAGCGGCGATAATACCGAAGCCGCCCTTGACGCCCTGAAGATGCTTAATTCAGACGCCACCACCGGATATAAAATGTTATCCGGATTTAAAGCCGCAGCCTTGATGGCTCAAAGCGGCGATACCCAGGGTGCAGCCAACGCTTACGACACACTGGCCGGAGACGACTCCCTGGAAGCCTCATACCGTGATCTGGCTATTTTACTGGGCGCCGTTCAGCGTATTAACGGTGGCGAAGATACCTCGACCGTAACCTCGCGCTTGGCGTCTTTGGCTGCGGATAATAACCCCTGGCGATTCAGCGCCAAGGAAATGATGGCGGTGCTTGCCGAACAATCCGGCGACAAGGTAAAGGCACGTGAGTTGTTTAAGACGCTTGCCGAAGATGCTGCCGCGCCGCAAGGCGTTCGCCAGAGAGCCGGTGAAATGCTGTCGGCGCTGGCCGAATAGGGGAAACCGGATAATGACTTCTTCGAGCAAGCAGGGATTTAACATCAAGACGTTGGGGCACATAACCCTAGTCTGCGCCGCACTTGTGCTGGGCGGCTGCGATTACCTGACGGAACCGGGCGCTATATTCGGCGACGACATAAAGACGCTTATTCCGGGTAAAAGAATATCCGTCTTGAAACACCATCGCTCATTGAACCCCGATCCTGAATTTGCAGAAATGGACATCCTGCTTCCAGCCCCATCTCCCAACAGGGATTGGCCGCAGGCTGGTGGCTTCGCCAACCACGCCATGCATCATATCGAGGTCAACGACAACATATCTCATGCCTGGTCCACCGACGCTGGCTCTGGCGCCAGTGAAGAAATCTGGCTGGTCGGGTCCCCGATTGTTGCGGGTGGACGCGCTTACGCGATGGATTCAGCAACAAATGTCAGCGCTTTTGACGCCAAAACCGGGAAAATATTATGGCGAACAGGCCTGACCCCGGACGATGAAGACGACGATCACATCGGTGGCGGATTGGCCTATGAAAACGGCAAGGTCTATGTCACGACAGGTTTCGCTCAGGTAATTGCTCTTGAAGCTGAAAGCGGTAAAATCTTATGGCGTAAATTGATCAATGGACCGCTTCGCAGCGCCCCGACAGCTCGTGAGGGACGGGTCTTTACAATCACTGTCGATAACCGCCTTTACGCCCTGAACGGCGCCACGGGCGAGGAATTATGGTCCTATGCCGGTATCGCCGAAGTCGTCAGCCTGCTTGGCGGTGCGAGCCCCGCTGTAGACAAAGGCGTCGTCATCGCCCCCTTCTCCTCCGGTGAATTGGTTGCCCTGAAAGCTGAAAATGGCCGTGTCCTTTGGACTGAATCGCTGACAACAACTCGGCGCACCGATGTTGTTTCGACATTGGCCCATATTCGCGGAAGGCCCATTATCGATCGCGGCCGGGTTTTTGCTATTTCTCATGGCGGTATGATGGCTTCCATAGATTTGCGTAGCGGCAGGCGTATCTGGGACAAGGAAATTGGCGGCCAATCCAATCCCTGGGTCGCTGGGGACTATATCTTCCTGTTGACTAATGATGCGGAAGTCGCAGCAATTTCGCGCGAAAGCGGATCTATTCACTGGGTGCAGACGCTGCCACAATACAAGGACCCAGAAACGAAGGATTTTCCAATTATCTGGAGCGGTCCGCTGCTAGCCAGCGATCGTCTGCTTATCGCCAGTTCTACCGGCGAGGTGTACGCCGTTTCTCCCTATGACGGGCGCATTATGGGCAAGGTGGATATGCCTTCTGGCATCACGGTGCCGCCTGTCATTGCCGGGCGCAGTGTCTTTTTCCTGTCCGACAACGCAACCCTAGTTGCTTATCGCTAATCAGCAAGAACACTTATTTGATATCGAACCATGAGCTTTACCGTCGCCATCGTCGGCCGACCGAATGTCGGCAAATCAACCCTTTTTAACCGGCTGGTTGGGAAGCGACTTGCCATTGTTGATGATACACCTGGCGTCACCCGTGATCGACGCCAGGGAGAGGGCCGCATCTCCGATTTACGATTTTCCGTTATCGACACGGCGGGTCTTGAAGACGCCATGGATGACTCCCTGGAAGCGCGTATGCGTGAGCAAACGACCCTCGCCCTGAAAAAATGTGACGTCACCCTGATGCTGATTGACGCCCGCGCTGGCGTAACACCCCTGGACAGCCATTTTGGAAGGTGGATACGCCAACAGGGCGTGCCCCTTATTCTGCTCGCCAATAAATGCGAGGGACAGGCTGGTATCCCCGGCCTTGCGGAATCCTATGGTTTGGGTCTGGGCGAGCCTATGGCTTTTTCCGCCGAACACGGCGAGGGGCTTGGCGATCTTTACGACGCTCTTTTACCCTATGCGAAGGAAGAAGGGACGCCGGACTTTTGCGAAGATTATTCAAACGATGACGAAAATAGACCGATCAGCCTTGCCATTGTCGGACGCCCCAACGTCGGCAAATCTACCCTGGTAAACAGGCTTCTCGGCGAAGATAGAATGCTGACCGGACCGGAAGCCGGCATTACCCGGGATTCCATTACCACCCGTTGGGAATTCGAGGGGCGCGAGATCAAGCTGGTCGATACGGCAGGCTTGCGCAGAAAAGCGAAAGTGACGGAAAAGGTCGAAAGCCTTTCGACAGGAGATTCAATTCGCACCATCAAGTTCGCCCAGGTTGTCGTGCTCGTCCTCGATTCCCAGGACATGATGGAAAAGCAGGATTTGACCATTGCCCGCAGGGTCGTTGACGAAGGCCGGGTTCTGGTTATCGCTGTCAATAAATGGGATTTGGTAAAAGACGGTAAAAAGGCGCTGAACCGATGGCTGGATGATATAATGGCCCACCACCCCTAAGCAGTGGCAAACGCATCCGCCTTCGTTATATGACGCAGGCAAAAACCCGTATGCTGATAAAAATTAGACATTAATCTCGAAATTTCCAGCACCTACTTTATTCTCAATCATTGACGGAAGGGAACATTTGGTGAACGTTACGTGATTGAAGGCTATTAAAGTGTTCATAGAACTTTGTTGTTACTCTTTGCTAATTTCTTACAATAGACCTGTTGCAAAAGTAGCCTGTTGACACTGTGGTCGCAATCCTCCCATCGGACTGTTTCTCAAAATCCATCCACCAAGTTGATGATACCAGCC
>PVBE012794509.1_pt1 | contig 14143 bp, 12 predicted proteins | sample 1631181 | NCBI WGS metagenome assembly PVBE01 (sample SAMN08397723, study PRJNA350692) | Marine metagenome, whole genome shotgun sequencing project. | isolation source: water | place: Pacific Ocean | collected 2012-04
AATCCCTCCCGGGAATGACCCCCGGAATCCCCCCGGAATAACCCCGGAATAACCCCCGGAATCCCCCCGGAATGACCACACTGGAATCCCCCGACATGGCCAAGGCACGGAAGCCGAAGACCAAACCTCGCAGCACAAAGAAGAAAGCGAAGACCCAACGCGGCGCCACAGCAGAGGTCATGGCCGCCGGACAACGCGACATCTCCGTCAGCGAATTCTTCGCCAAAAACCGCCACCTGCTCGGCTTCGACAACCCGCGAAAGGCCATGCTCACCGCCGTCAAGGAAGCCGTCGATAACGCCCTCGACGCCTGCGAAGAAGGTGGCATTCTCCCAGACATCGAAGTCGGAGTCCTACAACTCGGAGAAACACGGTTCCGCCTCACAATCAAAGACAATGGCCCCGGCATCGTTCGCGAACAGATCGAGAACATTTTCGGCAAACTGCTCTATGGATCGAAATTCCACCGACTCAAGATGTCGCGTGGACAGCAAGGCATCGGCATCTCTGCCGCCGGCATGTACGGCCTCATGACAACCGGCAAGCCGATCGTCATCATCTCAAAAACTTCGCGCCGAAAGCCGTCACACGAAGTCGTCCTCAAAATCGACACCACCAAGAACCGCCCCACCGTCGTCGATGACAGTGAACACCCGGAAGATGATGCGCTCTTCCCGGACGGGCACGGCACCCAGGTCGCCATTGAAATGGAAGGGAAGTACCAGAAGGGTCGACAGTCGATCGACGAGTACCTCGAACAGACCGCCATCGCCAATCCACACGCCAGCATCACCTATATCACGCCATCCAATGAGACGATCGAATTCCCTCGCGCCATTGACGAACTCCCTGATGAGCCAAAGGAAATCAAACCCCATCCGAAGGGAATCGAACTCGGCACGCTCATCCAGATGCTCGAACGGACCGAGGCACGCCAGCTCGGCGGGTTCCTGACCGGCGACTTCTCCCGCGTCGGCGCAACAAAGGCCCGCGAACTTGCCAAAGGCGCCGACATGACCGGTCAAACATGGATCAAGACGATCGGGCACGCGGAGGCTGAGCAACTCTACGAATCCATTCAGAAAACCCGGATCATCGCACCACCGACCGATTGTCTGGTGCCGATCGGTTCCAAGGCCCTGCTCGCCGGACTTCTGAAGGAAGTGAACGCCGAATTTTTCGCCGCGTCAACTCGACCACCAACGGTATACCGCGGGAATCCGTTTCAGATTGAAGTCGCCATCGCGTTTGGTGGAGATCTTCCCAAGGACGATGCGTCAAAAGTCCTGCGATTCGCCAACCGCGTCCCACTGCTCTACCAGCAGTCCGGGTGCGCATCATTCAAGAGTGTGGTAGAGGCGGGCTGGAAGAATTACGGCATGTCGCAGCCTCGCGGAAGCCTGCCGGCTGGGCCACTGGTTGTGTTCGTCCACATGATCAGCGTCTGGGTGCCATTTACGAGCGAGTCCAAGGAGGCAATCGCCGACTACGACGAGATCCGCAAGGAAATGAAACTCGCGCTGCAGGAATGCGGTCGCAAACTCGGCACATACCTTCGGCGGCGCAAGCGGATGGCCCGAGAAGCCGAACGCCGGAGCACCTTTGAGCGGTACATCGGCGAGATTTCCCGCAGTTGCCACGACATCACCGGTGTGGACACGGACAAACTCTACAAGGCACTCATGAAGCAGGCGAAGCGCCGCACCGACCAGGCCGATGCCGTACTCGATGACGAGGGCCGTGTTGTGGACGACGGCGGCCGACTCTCGACCGACAAGGATGTTGTCATCGTGGAGGATCGGCAAGACGCTGCAACCGACGAACCAGAGTCGCTCTTTGACGATTCTGCAAAGCCCGCCAAGAAGAAGAGAAAGGCTGCACGCAAGACCTCGAAGAAGAAGAAGAAGAAGAAACGAGCACACTGATGGCAAAGAAAAAGAAGACAACCAAGAAAAAGACGGTGCGAAAGACGACCCGTCGCATCGTCGACAAGAATCGCGATGCCGAAACAGTCGGCAAGATCAAGGATCTTGCTGGCAGCGTCGTCAAGTCCGCGCTCGCACAGCGTGCGCCCGACATCGCCATCCCGATCCGCAGCGTCTCCAACATGCGCTTCAACAAGAAGAAACGCATTCTGGAGATGGGTTCGAACAAGCAACACCGCGGGCTCTTCAACTTGGGTCAATCACGGAAATTCATGCAGTCACTCCTGCTTGCCAAGGGATGTCGCACACTTGTGGAAGCAGAGAAGACGCTGAGCCTTCGCGGCATGTATTACATGTCACTGCACACGATTCCCGGCACGCGAGAGAAGACATTTGACGACCAGAGCGAGTCGGACTCCATTCTGGAGGATCTGGAAGTCGCAATTGACGGGCTTCGCGAGGAGTTGCATGTGTTCGCCAAGAAGCGCGGCACGATGGTCGGCAACATTACTGTTGAGGACAATGGTGACCTGATCGACTGCCGTCACATGGGGACCGGCGGCTATGCGATCCCAAGCATCTGCGAACCCAGCGTGATGAAGTTCAAGGACTGCGATGCCGACTTCGTCCTGCATGTCGAGAAGGACACGGTCTGGAGCCGTTTCAATGAAGACCGGTTCTGGGAAACGCACAACTGCATTCTCACTGAAGGTTCTGGCCAGCCGCCACGCGGTGTGCGACTCCTTCTGCAACGGCTCAATAAAGAACTGAAACTCCCCATCTACTGCCTGCTCGACTGCGATCCATGGGGACACTACATCTACAGCGTCATCAAACAAGGCTCCATCAACCTCGCCTTCGAGAGCCAGCGGATGGCAGTCCCCGACGCGAAGTTCATCGGCATCAGGGCCAAGGACTACGAGCGGTGCGATCTGTCCGCCGATGTCAAGATCGACCTCAACGATCGCGACATCACCCGGGCCAAACAGATTGCCGAATACCCTTGGTTTGAAGGCAAACGCGACTGGCAGCGTGAAATCAAGACGATGCTCGGAAACGGGTTCAAGATGGAGGTGGAGTCGTTGATCACCAAGGACATTTCCTATGTCACCGAGGAATATGTCCCCGCACGGCTCAAGGACGGCGATTTTCTGGATTGAACGCGCCCACCTCTTCCCCACGGGGTAGACTCGGAATCAGCGATCCCACGCCACCACCCCATGATTGTCTGGTGGGTGCTTCGCTGGAAAGTGAGGTCAAGGAATGACTCAAACGCAATCACGCGATGACGTGGTGGAACGGGAATATCCAGAAGAACCCCGGCGGATACTGGTCGCGGATGATGAACATCTCGTCGCGCAAGGTGTTGTCGCCGCATTGCAATCGCTGGGATTGGAAGTCCTCGGCCCGTGCAGGGACGGTGAAGAAGCGATCAACCAGTGCCGCGGCGATCGGCCGGATCTGGCGCTTCTCGACATTCAGATGCCAGGAATAAACGGCGTCGAGGCGGCGCGGCGAATCTTTGCGGAGCTGGAGATTCCGGTCGTCATTCTCTCCGCGTTTTCCGACGAGGACTATCTCAAGGACAGCGGTGAGGCAGGTGTATTCGGCTACCTGCTCAAGCCGGCGAATCAGGACCAATTGCGGGCAGGTTTGGCGGTCGCTTGGCAGCGATTCCTCGATTACATGGATCAACGAAGCCAGATCATCGACCTCAAGAAACGGCTTGAAGATCGCAAGGTCATCGAGCAAGCAAAGTGGATAGTGGTCAGCCGCAAGGAGGTTACGGAGCCGGAAGCAATGAAGTTGCTTCAGAAGCAGTCACGCTCTACCCGCCAATCACTCGCCGAGGTTGCAAAGGCGGTCATTGACAGCGACAAGTTGTTGTAATGATCGGAAGTGAAGCGGGGACAATTCGGACATCCAGCGACCTCGTCCCTTCCGCATCGGGAGACGGATCGCCGTCGAGTTGCCAAACTGCAGGCTCATCGCTGGCGATCACAATGTCCTCTCCCTGTCTGCTTATCACGCCGGAGTGATCCAGGTGAGTTCCGCGCATCAACTTCCCCATCCACCAGATGATGTCGCTCCGCTTCTTCACCGGCAGAAAGACCACATCAAGCAGTCCGTCGGTCACCGACGCATGGCGGGCCGGGTTCAGCCCCTTCGCATAGGCAGGGCTGTTCGCCACGACGACCCACCCCCGCCGGTCGTCAACAATTCGCTCCCCGTCAACATCAATCGTAAGTCGCGGCGACTTGAAACCCAACAACTGCCGAAGCATCGGCAAGGCGTAGGACCAATGGGTAATTGAGCCGCTGCGGTGACGAGCAAGATCGGCGACGACTGCGGCGTCGTATCCCATGGAAGCCATGAGCAGCAAGAATGCGCCATTGGCGGTGGCGGTGTCGATCCTCAAGACCTTTCCACCAGTTATCGCCGCGACCACATCGTCCGGCGACGCGCTCATATGCATCGACTTGGCAAAGAGATTCTCAGTGCCGCTCGGCGCGTGATAGAGGGGCACATCGCCACCGACCAGCGCGGACGCAACACGCCGCATTGTCCCATCGCCACCGACCACAACGATGCGATCGACACCGGTCATTCTCGGCAGCAGCCATGTGGATGGATCTCCTGGACTCGTTTCCATTCGCTCCACATCCACGCCGGCGCGAAGAAGCGCCTCGCCGATGTCCCCCGACATGCGAGCCGCGTGGCCACGGCCTGAAATGGGGTTGAACGCAACGATGACTCGCATCAGGAATCCATCACCGGAATGGAAATCGTGAAGTCGCTGCCCTTGCCCGTCTCAGAATCCACACTGATGAGCCCCCCGTGTTCCTCAACAATCCGCTGCGATGTCGCCAGCCCAAGCCCGGTTCCGCCCCGTTTGCTCGAAACATACGGGTGGAAGATTTCCCCAAGTCGCTCGGGCTCGATCCCCGGCCCGGTGTCGATGACATGTACGAATGCTTGTCCACGGCTTTCCTCAAGCCGCACGATGAGATCTCCCCCGTCGCCGGCCTCCACTATGGCCTGAGAAGCATTGATCAACAGATTCAGAATGGCCTGCTTCAACAACGGCCCGTCAATGTTCACAACAACCGGCGCCACAGGTACCTGTACGCGAAGAACGAGTCCATCGCTTTCACACTGGTGGTGATAGAAGTCCTCAAGTTCGCTGAGTAGATCCCGCAGGTCCAGTTCCTCGCGATCCAATATCATGCGACCGGCGAACTGAAGGAAGTCCGAGAGAATGCCGCGGAGCCGGTCGACCTCGCGAGAGAGCCCGTCCAGTCGGCGTAGCAATTGCTCGCGTTCCTCCTCATCGATCTCCAGGCGGGCAAGATCCTCGCTGAGCAGTTGGGCGTTGAGCCCCACAGTGGACAGTGGGTTCTTGATCTCGTGCGCAAGGCCACTGGTCATCGTGCCGATTTCAGCAAGACGTTCCGATGCGGTCGCCCGCTGTCTCGCGTCCTCCGTACGCCGACCTTCGCGGCGGTGCAGCCACCAGACAACCGGAACCGAAGCAATCGCGCCCAGCGCGAAACCCGCGATCAACCACATCCAGTGCATGGCACCTCCGTCACAAAGCGGTCAGGCACTCAGGATGTTGCCGGTGCCTCTTCCTTCAGAAGCGCCTTGACCGACAACTTGATTCGGCCTGTGTCGTCCACATTGATGACCTTGACACGAAGAACATCGCCGACCTTGCAAATGTCGGAAACCTTCTCGACATAGCCATCGGCCAGTTCCGAGATGTGGCACATGCCGTCGGTTCCAGGGGCGATCTCAATGAAGGCACCAAAGTCTCGCGTCGACACAACCTTGCCCTCGAAGACACTGCCGACCTTGATCTCGGCGCCAATCGCCTCGACTTCGGCCTTGGCCTGCTCGGCCGCTTCCTGATTGACCGAACTGATGAAGACCGTCCCGTCGTCATTGATGTCGACATTGGCGCCGGTTCGCTCCTGAATCGAACGAACAGTCTTGCCAGCCGGTCCAATCAACTTGCCAATCTTCTCCGGGTCGATCATCACGGTGAGCATTCTCGGAGCATTCGGCGACAGTTCCGCACGGGGCTCCGGCAGGATCTTCTCGATCTCCTCAATGAGGTGGATACGCCCGGCGCGGGCCTGCTCGAATGTAGCAGCGATCTCGTCGAACCAGAGGCCGCGGGCCTTCAAGTCCAGTTGGATGCCGGTGATGCCGTCGCGAGTACCGGACACCTTGAAGTCCATGTCGCCGAAGAAGTCCTCTTCGCCGATGATGTCAGTCACTCGAACGATCTTGCCGCTGTCATTGCTGAACCGACCGACGCTGATGCCGGCGCAGGTGCCGCTGATCGGCACACCGGCGTCCATCAGGGCCAGACATCCACCGCAAACACTCGCCATGGACGAAGAGCCGTTGGACTCGGTGATGTCACTGACGATCCGCACGGTGTAGGGGAACTCCTCGACATCCGGCAGAATGCCGAGCAGCGATCGCTCGGCAAGCGCGCCGTGGCCGATCTCTCGGCGGCCCGGGCCCATGATGCGGCCCGCTTCACCTGTGCAGAACGGCGGGAAGTTGTAGTGCAAGTAGAACTTCTTGGCGTACTCAGGAAGCAGGCCGTCGACGATCTGTTCGTCGCGGCCGGTTCCGAGCGTGCAGGACACGAGCGACTGCGTTTCTCCGCGCTGGAAGAAGGCTGAACCGTGGGTCTTTGCGAAGATGCCGGCTTCCATTTCAAGAGGCCTGATCTCGTCGGCAGCACGGCCGTCGGCTCGCTGTCCTTCCTCGACGATCAAGCGGCGAGTCACCTTCTTCTCCAACTTCCGGAAAGCTTCGCGGGCATGCCGCTGTCGCTTCTCGGCAGCCTGATGTTCGCTGTAGGTGCAGTTCTCTGGAATCGCAAAGTGCTCTTCAAGCATCTTCTTGCGAAGTTCGTCAACCGCGGAATTGCGGTCGGCCTTGCCCTTGATCTTCCTCGCGTCAGTCATGGCCGCTTCCGCGACATCGTTGACCTTGGCGACGACATCGTCGGCGGGAAGTGACAACTCGCCGAGGCGAGTTTCGGTACAACCGGCCTTCTCCATCAACTCGGTCTGCATTTCGAGGATGGGCTTGATGCCTTCCTCGTAGCCGAACTTGATGGCCTCCAGCACATCCGCCTCTGGAACTTGGGCGGCGCCGACTTCGATCATGTTGATGCCGTCGCTGTGTCCGGAAAGCACCATGTCCAGATCGGAAAACTGCATCTGGCTGTGCGTTGGATTGATGACGAATGTCTCACCGTCATCGGTAACAAGACGGCCGACGCGGACAGTTGCAACCGGACCCTCAAACGGGGCGTCGGTCAGAAGGAGTGCCGCGGATGCCGCGTTGCACGCCAAGACATCGGTATCGTTTTCGCCGTCGTGGCTCATGACCCATGCCTGAATCTGGCACTCGTCAATGAAACCGTCTGGGAAGAGCGGACGGATCGGGCGATCCATCAAACGCATCGTCAGGATTTCTTTCTCGTTCGGTGCGCCTTCACGCTTCCTGAACCCGCCGGGGAACTTGCCGCCCGCGCTTGTTCGCTCGCGGTAGTCGCACTGAAGCGGGAAGAAGTCCAGCCCAGGCCGCGGATCAGCCCGCATGGCCGAGCAGAGGACTGCCGAATCAGCGTACGTCGCGATGATCGCGCCACTGGCGAGTTTCGCAACCTGCCCCGTTTCGAATCGCAGTGTGCGATTCCCGATCTCCCGTTCCACAACAATTTTGTTACTCATGGCTTCTGCCTTCCTGTACATGCACTGCTTTTCCCGCAGCGTTGGGCATGTTCAGGGGCAGAAGAGGAATGACGCATTCAGAGCGTCGCTCGTCCACTGCCGCCGGACTTCGGCCCATCGGCGGAATCAGCGTTTCTTGATCAGGCTGCTACTTTCGCAGCCCGAGTTTCTGAATGACGGCCTGGTAGGCCTCCCTGTTCGTTCTTGACAGGTATCGGAGCAGGCGGTTTCGGCGACCAACCATCATGAGCAGCCCGCGTCTGGAATGGTGATCCTGCGGGTGATCCTTGAGGTGTTGCGTCAGATGCTCGATCCGCTTGGTCAGAATGGCGACTTGGATCTCGCTGGATCCTCTGTCGGTCTCATGTCGCTGGAATTCTGCGACCAGTTGCTGCTTGTCTACGGTAGCCGTCATTGCGAAATACACACCCTTTCTTGAATCGGGTAGTCTAACCGATCCCGGGCGGAATTCCACCTGGCCATGCCTACCACCATCCTGATCGCTGACAAACTGGCCCCCGAGGGAGCCGCATTCCTTGCGTTGCAGGATGGGGTCGAAGTCATTGCAAAGACTGGGCTTACGGATGATGTACTCTATGATGCGCTCGCCGCTGCCGACGGGGTCGTAGTCCGATCGGCGGTGAAACTGACCGAGGATGTACTGCGAGAGACCTTTGGCCGGGCCGGATGTCGTCTTCGCGGTATCGCCAGGGCGGGTGTAGGCGTCGACAACATTCATTTGCCGACGGCCACCGCACTCGGGGTCGCGGTCATGAACTCCGCTTCTGCCAGCACGATCACCACGGCCGAACACGCCTTTGCCCTCCTTATCGCCCTGGCCCGGAATGTCGCAGCGTCAAATGCTGTCTTCCGCGGCGGTGGCTGGGGACGAAGCGACTATGTCGGCGTGCAGTTGAGCGGCCGGACGCTGGGCATCGTCGGAATGGGCCGCATCGGGCAAGCCATGGCCCACCGCGCTATTGCATTTGGCATGCAGGTCCTCGGCTTTGACCCGTTCATGCACGAACCAACCGCTCTGGACGGACAGGTCCGGATGCTCGACTCGTTCGACGAGATGATCGAACAGGTGGACGCTGTCACTTTCCATGTCCCCAAGACGGATCAAACGTTTGGCATGCTGGGCAGCGATCAATTCGCAAGGTGCCGTGAGGGCTTGCTCGTTGTCAATGCGGCTCGCGGCGGAATTGTGGACGAGGAGGCGCTGATCGAGGCGCTCGATGAGGGGAAGTGCGCCGGGGCCGCCATCGATGTGTATCAAGGTGAACCACCGCCGGAAGATCATCCTTTCCGTTCGCACCCCAAGGTCCTCGCAACCCCCCATCTCGGCGCATCGACGGTCGAAGCACAGGAAGCCGTCGCTGTGGATGCGTGCGCGGCGCTGCTTCGATATCTCCAGGGCGAAGGATTGGATGGTGCGGTCAACGCAGGCGGACTTGATCTTGATCTCGACGACCGGCAGAAGGCGTTTGTCGATCTTTCGTCGCGGATGATTGCGCTGCTCGGCACAGTGACCGATTTGTCAACCGCCGACGATGTGACTGTTGAACTCCACGGGCCGGCAACGGCGGGCAAGGGAGACACCATCGCGCGGTATGCACTCGTGGAGTTGTTGCAGCGACGGTGCGACGAGCCCGTTTCGATCATCAATGTCTCAGCAATGGCGTTGGAACAAGGCGTCACCGCATCCACGACCATTGGTCAGGGGGATGCCGTCGACTCCATGCTGATCCATGTCAACGGCGATGCAGATCACTCCATTCGCGGCACGGTGCATGCGGATGGACGGCCGCGGGTGACCGACATCGATGGACATGCGCTTGACATGGTGCCGGAAGGCAACATGGTCGTACTCTTCAATGAGGATCGCCCCGGCATGATCGGCCAGGTCGGCGCGATGTTCGGCGAGAGCGGCGTCAACATCGCCGAGATGGTGATTGGGCGAAGCGACGGAGCAACTGAGGCGATGATGGTCATCAAAGTTGACGATGCCCCGAGCGACGACTTGCTCGACGCGCTGCGCGGAACCGTGGGGATCAAAAACCCGGTCGCCGTTGCGATCAGTTGCTGAGTGTTTCCAGCCAGACGCCGATGCGCGGAACGCCTTCGGCAATCTGTTCTTCACTGCACGCGAAACTCAAGCGAATGTGTTCCGGGCCGCACCCTCCGAACGCGGTTCCCGGCACAACGGCGACGCCGGTTTCCTCGAGCAGCACCTCTGCGAATGAGACGGCATCGTCGACTTTCCGGCCCGCCGGCGTGGTCTTGCCGAAGTGGGCGGCAACGCGAGGGAAGGCGTAGAACGCGCCGGTTGGTTTCGGACAGGTGACTTCCGGCCACTTGGAAATCAACTCGTGCATGAGCGAAGCCCTCGCGGCGAATGTTGCTCGCATGCTCTGCAGATCGTCGGCTGTTTCGTTCAACGCAACTGGAATCGCTGCATAACAGAAGCTCGCGATGCAGGTGTTGAGTTGGCTCTGAAGAGTGTTCATCGCCTTGGCGACCGCACCATTGTTTCCGGGAGCACAGGCGTAGCCGATGCGCCAACCTGTCATCGCAAATGCCTTGGAGAGGCCGTTGATGGTCACGACGCGGTCAGCGATTTCTGGAATTGCACCGAATGAGAGGTGGTTGTCGTCGCCGTAGATGAGTTGTTCGTAGATTTCATCGCTGATGATCACCACATGCGGGTGCGAGTCGAACATGTCGGCCAGTGCGCGGACTTCATCCTCGCTGTACATCGTGCCGCACGGATTGCTCGGACTGTTGATGAGCACGGCGCGGGTGTCGGGTGTGATGGCGGCGCTGATGTGTTCCGGCGAACACTTGAAGTTGTCTTCCGGCGTGCTGGGTACCTCAACCATGGAGCCGCCAGCGAGATTGATCATGGGTTCGTAACTGACCCAGGCCGGAGTGGGTACGACGACCTCGTGCCCCTTTCCGTGATCCAGTAGTGCCATGAGCGCAAGGTTGATGGACATCTTGGCACCCGCGTTGATCGAGATGTCATTGGCGGTGCATTCGATGCCGTTCTCGGTCCGCAACTTCTCCGCGATCGCCTCGCGGGCTTCGGGAGTGCCGGAGGCGGGCATGTAATGCGTCTCGCCGCTCTGCATTGCTCGGATTGCGGCGTCCATGATGACTTTCGGAGTGTCGAAGTCGGGCTCGCCGGCGCCGAATGCGATGACCTCGCGTCCGTCGGCCTTGAGCTCGCGAACCTTGGCACTGATGGCCAGCGTGATCGACGGTGGGATGCTCGTGGCTCGATCCGAGAGTTGCATGGTGGGAACGATAGCGGAACTGGGCATGAGGAACCTCCGTGTATGGAGAGCGTACCCGACCCGGGCGAGATACCATGGTGTCATGCACTTCGACGCACACCAGCCAATCATCGATGATCTCGAGGCGCGGATCTTGACCATCCGTGATTCTCTTTGACTACGACGCAAAGATCGATCAGCGAGAGGCGCTGCAAGGGCAGATGAACGAGGTGGAATTCTGGGGTGATCAACAGTCGGCTCAGAAGACCATCGGGGAGTACAAGGTGCTCAAGGCTCAGACCGAAGGCTTGGAGAAGGTCATCGCCGACTTTGAGGATGCGAAGATCGCCTACGAGTTGGCTAGGGAAGAAAGTGATTCCGAGTTGTTGGAGGAAGCCGACGGGCAGTTGTTCGAGTTATGCAGTCGCATGAATCGCGTGGAGGTGCAGTCGCTGTTGAGTGGGAAGCATGATCACCGTGATTGCTTCGTGTCGATTCAGTCTCGCGACGGGGGAACGGAGGCAGATGACTGGGCTGCGATGCTTGACCGCATGTACAACCACTTCTGGGAGCAGCGGAGTTGGAAGGTGGAGGAGATCAGCCGAGCGCATGGAACTGAGGTGGGCATCAGCGAGGTCACCTACCACGTCAAGGGGCCGATGGCGTACGGAAACATGAACTGTGAGCGAGGCACGCATCGACTTGCCCGCGTGAGTCCGTTCAATTCGCAGGGCAAGCGGCAGACGAGCTTTGCGACGGTGGATGTGATTCCCGAGTTCGAGGAATCGGAGGTGGAGATCGACGACAACGACATTGAGTTCACTACCTTTGCGCGGTCGTCGGGGCCGGGCGGGCAGAATGTGAATAAGGTGGCGTCCGCGGTTCGCATCGTCCACAAGCCCACCGGCATCATGGTCGTCAGTTCGACGCACAAGGCACAGTTGCAGAATCGCAAGCAGGCGATGAACATTCTGCAGGCCAGGCTGGATCAACTGGAGGACGAGCGTCGGCAGGCTGAACTCGACGAAGCAACCGGCGGCAAGGTGGACCAGGGATGGGGGACGCAGATTCGCAGTTACGTGTTGTACGACAACCGTGTGAAGGACCACCGCACGTCGCATGAGGTGGGCAACCCGCAGTCTGTCCTCGACGGAAACCTCGACGGCTTCATTGACGCCGAGTTGCAACGCAAGCGTTCTGTTCGCGGCTAATCCGCCAAACGACAACGGCCTTGTCGTGAGAGAATACCGGTGCGAGCAAGTGACGCTTCAGGTGGCTGACCACTCACCGCACATGTTCTGGGTTCCGTTCCAGGGAGCAACCAACATGGCGGCAATGCTCGACATGCCAGTTGGCGTCTCTGGCGCGGACTGGCTCATCTTCCGTGTCAACCTCTGGCCGGAGGGCATACCAGTGGAGCCAGGAGATTCGGCCACACTCACTGCCGTAGCCATTCTTGGTCCGTCCAATTACTCGCAGGACACCTCGTTCTTTGAAACGCACGATCAACCATTCCCGCAGGTGTTGCCTCCGGGCGGCAACATCGATGCACAGATTCTCATGGACAGTGCAGGTTCCTCCCTTGCTCTCATCCGTTGCGCGGTGATCTTCGAGGACCCGGTTGTCACCACGTCGCCGAGTTGCGACGGCGACCTGACGGGCGACACGATGGTTGGCGTCGCTGACCTGACGGAGGTGCTCGATCAGTGGGGGGATTGTCCAGAAGGCAAGTGCACCGCAGATCTTGACCACAACGGCATCATTGACACGAACGACATCCTTCGGGTCATCCGCGAGTGGGGGCCGTGTGAAACCGGCGGTGCGAGGTCAGCCGCAGCCAGCGCCGCCGTCAGCGGGACGTTGGCAGGTTCCCGCCGCTGAGAATGATGCCAACTCGCATCGCCCGGGGAAACTCCTCATCAAGCACCGCGGCCAGCGCGATGGTGGCATTGATCTCTACATGCAGTCCGGCATGCTCCAGCAACATCGCTTGGGCCGCTGCCGCCGCAGCATCGTCAACAGTGACGATCGCGGCCACGTGATCGCGGATGATCGGCCAGGTCCACTGCCCCAAACCAGTGCGAAGGCCATCGCAGATCGTCTGCGGGTTGTCCTGCGGCACGAGCCTGCCACCGGCCAGTGACCGCGCAGCATCGTCGGCGCCGCTCGGTTCCGCACCGAACACCGCCACGCCACCTGCCGCGATCGCCGTTCCCGACAGCAGACCCCCGCCGCCCACCGGTGTCACGATTGCATCAAGATCAGGCACGTCCTCCAGCAATTCCAATGCGGCAGTTCCCTGTCCCGCAATGATCCGCGGATCGTCATACGGATGAATCAGCGTCCCGCCCGTCTCCCGCAAGACCCTTGCCGAAACATCCTCCCGCGCCTGCAGCGTCGGCTCGCAATCAACAATCACCGCTCCATGGGCCTCCGTCGCTGCCCGCTTGCAGGTAATTGCATTTTCGGGCATCACGATCCATGCAGGAATCCCCCGTCTCTTCGCTGCCAGCGCCAATGCCTGCGCATGGTTTCCAGAACTGTGCGTCACCACGCCCCGCGCCGCTTCCTCCTCACCCAGTTGCATGACCGCATTGCTGGCACCACGAAACTTGAACGCGCCAGCATGCTGCATGTGTTCGCACTTGAAGAAGACCTCGCGGCCCGCCGTTGCATCCACAGCATCGAAGCGTGTCACCTGGGTTCGAACAACGACACCGGAAAGACGTTTCGCCGCCGAGCGAACATCGTCGATCGTCACCCCGCCCTTCATTGGCCCCGCAACCGCACAACTCTCGCAGGCGGAATATTGATGAGCACCGTGTCGTGCCGACCCTTGTGCGTGCGGAGCCGATCGCTGATGTCGCTCCGCCGCCGCTGCACTGTCCGCCGCCGCAATCGACTACCGAACGTCGCCTGCAACCACCGCATGCCCAGATACTCAAAGTACGCCATCTCCCCACCCGTCCTCAGCAGATCGAGCATGACGGCAAACAGCTCCTCAACCATCTCCGGCGGAAAGTTGTTGAACGGCAGTCCACAGATGATCGCATCGAACGGACCATCCACATCGGCATCCTCGATCGCCGCGTTGTGCAGCGTGATGTCGATGTCACCATTGGCCGCCCGGAACTTCCCCAAGTGCGCCGCTTCCAACGCCTCGCAGAACGTTCCATTG
>PVBE011177649.1_pt1 | contig 14142 bp, 13 predicted proteins | sample 1631181 | NCBI WGS metagenome assembly PVBE01 (sample SAMN08397723, study PRJNA350692) | Marine metagenome, whole genome shotgun sequencing project. | isolation source: water | place: Pacific Ocean | collected 2012-04
CCCCGGGCTGTCCTCTCAGATGTCGTCTCCTGCCGGCTCTCTTCACTCAAAATTAACCTCCCTCTCCGCCATACTATCTCCCTAACCCCTCCCTCTCTTCCCTCCCTGATAATACCAAAGCCCCTCTTTTACTGTCAAACAACCGAGCAAGACGAGCCCGGTTGTTCAGGGCTGAAAGAGTAGCTGCACTTCAAGCCGTTTTCGAAGCTGCCGGAACTATCAGGGCGGGACAGCACGACCGGTCAGTTTCTTGAAACAAAAAGAGGGGCACTGCTCTCACAGCGCCCCTCGAAGGTTTAGATCACAAAACTGTCGTTATGGCAGCGGGCCGTAGTCATCAACATATTTCTTGATCTTGGTGTAGGCATCACCGGAAACCCAGCCTTTCCAGCGGCTGTCGTATTCTCTAAGGTACCAGACAGCTGCTTTCTCCCAATCCTGAACTTCGTTTGTCTTGACCCAGGCGGCCGCCTTGTTGACTTGCTCCAGGCCTATGTTCATCTTATCGATTACAGGAACAACCTCAGGGGCTTTGTCACGAAGGCCTCCCCAGATACTATTTAGCGGGGATACGGCTTCGTAAGCCACGGCCTCATCAAGCGGCCTCAAGCTTTCGTCTTCAATGGCAGCCAGGATGTTTTCAAATTTGTCCTTATCGAATGCAGGTTCTTCCAGGATATACCAGTCATACATCCCCATCAGGGCGGTGGGTGCCCAGTAGTAACCGAAGACAGGGTTGTGTTTAATCTGAGCCCCGGCCAGGCTTGCCTCCAGAGCTCCGGCGGTGGGTTCTATGATGTTATAGAACTCCGTCAGCCCATAGGCCTCCATCTTTACCGTGTTGACCATCTGGCATTGCCAGCCGATAGGACAGTTGACGAACAACCCCTTGCTGGTGTCCTCCGGGTCTTTGAAAAGCTCCCAGTTGTCCTTCATGTCTTGAACGGTATTGATATTGTGCTCATCATGGACCCACTGTGGTATGACCCAGAACGAGGGGGCAGGTTCCATACTTATCCCAAGGGTCTCAATTTCCCCGCTGGCTGTTGCTGGCTCATACCAGGGAGTGTAATACCAATACCAGAGGTCTAACCAGACATCAATATCGCCCTTGGCCAGAGAGACCTGGGAAACGGGTACCGACAACGAAACAGACTCTACCGGGTAGCCATAGCCTTCCTCAAGGACAATGCCGGCGACGGCGTTCATGAGCCAGGCTGTCTCATACTCGGTATTAGAGAATTTTAGAGTGGGCTTCTGTTCCATCTCCTCTTCATCCGCCCCGGCGGCACAGCCCCCAACCAGGGATGCCATCATCACCAGTGCAGAGAAGAGCAAAACCAAACCTTTCCATCGGAATTTGAATTTATCCAAGATTAAGTTACCTCCTATAGTCTCAGACTTGTATTATCTTCTCGGTCGGCAGTTTTACCGCCGGCAAATATTGTTCAGGGTTATTTAGTTATAGCTTTCCTTCGTACCTCCTTTTATCTCGTTCTGTTATGCAGCCAACTGGGTCTCCGGTCTCTTGGCCAGCCTCTGGCTGATACGGTCAAGGATGATAGCCGTAAAAACGATGCTGATGCCGGCTATGAACCCTCTGCCCGGTTCCAGCCGAGCGATACCGGTAAGGACTTCTGCTCCCAATCCCTTGGCCCCGATCATGGAGGCTATGATCACCATGGCCAGAGCCATCATCACCGTCTGGTTCAGCCCGGCCATGATGGTCGGTAAAGCCAGAGGCACCTGGACCTTGCGCAGTAATTGCCAAGGCGTTGCTCCAAAGGCGCGACCGGCCTCCACTACCGAAGAATCCACTTGCCGTATCCCAAGATTAGTGAGTCGGATGATAGGCGAAATGGCATAAATAGAGGTAGCCATTACCGCCGGAGTCATTCCTAGCCCGAAGAGCATCAGGGCCGGAATGAGATAGACGAAACTGGGCATGGTCTGCATGCCATCCAGAATCGGCCGCAGCATGGCGTCAAACCGGTTGCTCCGGGCAGCAACGGTCCCCAAGGGTATTCCCACAACCACGCAGAGCAGGGTGGCCGTGAGGGTGATAGCCAGAGTCAACATGAGCAGGTCAATCAGTCCCATAAAGCTCATGAAGACGAGGAACCCCACGGCAGTTATGCCAAACTTGGTACTAACCATTCGCCAGGAAATGAGCCCGGTACCGGCAATGACCAGCCACCAGGGAAGCCATTGCAGGAAATCTCTGAAGGGTATCAAGATACCCAGTACTACCGTCCTGATAACGATGAAGAAGGGTTCCCAGTTAACCACCACCCAGTCCACCAGGCTGTCTATCCACTTGATTGCCTCCCAACCAAAAACCCATTCCTCGGGGAAGTTAATGGCTATCCCCGGATCTCCCTCGGCCGGAACACTATTGTAAAGGGCGGTAACAATACCGATCAGGATAGCCAGTCCCACAATGCCAACGGCGCTCTTCGCTATCGGCGATAACTCGGCAAAAACCCCGCTGCCTAACGCCCGCCAAATTGTTCGGCGTCTAGCAGAGGCGGCCCCGAAACCCTCTTTGGTGTCATCTTTTTGCGCCGTTGCACTCATGTTTCGCGATACACTCGTATAATAACTTCTCCCTCCGGCATTCCGGACGTAGCCTCGCTCTTCAGGCTACTTTTGGTTACCATTGCCATTACCGTCACCCAATTGTAGCGCCTCGATTAGTGCCGGCCGGCTGACTACCCCCAACAAGACCTGCTGTCCGTCCACTACAGCCACCGGCACATTCCCCTCGGCAACCAGGGGCAAAACCTGGTCCAACGGAGTATCCGGGGAAGTAGAGGGGAATTCATGGTGCACTACATCTTCGGCTTGGGTCACTCCTTCTCGTACCGCGGCTATGGCTTTCTCCATAGTCGTAATCCCCTTCAGTCCACCGCCATTATCAATAACGAAGGCTACCGTAACCCGTTTTGCTTTCATTTCTTCAATGGCGTCCTCAAGGCTTTGCTCACAGCGAACCATCACCGGGGCCGGCTCCATTACGCTCTTGACCGGGATGACCTGCCCGCGAGGTACATCCTTAATGAATTCGCTCACATATTCATCCTCGGGGTTGGTTAGTATCTCCTGTGGTGTGCCGACCTGAATGATCTCCCCGTCTTTCATAATAGCAACGCGGTCACCCAGCCTCAGCGCTTCCAGAAGGTCATGGGTAATAAAGATTACCGTCTGCTTGACGGTATCCCGCAGTTTGATAAACTCGTCCTGCATCTGGCGGCGAATAAGGGGGTCCAGGGCGCTGAACGGCTCATCCATAAGGAGAGTCTCAGCGCCTCCGGCCAGGGCCCGGGCCAGCCCGACCCGCTGCTGCATGCCTCCACTGAGTTCGTGAATGCGATTCTTTTCCCAACCTTTCAGTCCTACCTGCTCCAGGGCCCGAGCAACCTTCTCTTCCTTTTCGGTGCCTTTTTCCCCCCGAACCTCCAGGCCGAAGGCAACATTGTCCATCACCGAACGGTGAGGAAGCAATCCAAAGTGTTGAAAAACCATGCTCAGTTTGTGGCGGCGAAGCTCTCTGAGTTCCTCCTGGTCCATTTGGGCCAGGTTCGTGCCCTCAATCTGCATGGTCCCTTTGGTGGGTTCGACGAGCCGGTTAATGCAGCGAATGAGTGTCGACTTGCCACTTCCAGACAGCCCCATGACAACGAACATCTCGTTTTCCCGCACTTCAAATGAGACGTCCTTTACGGCTACGACGTGCCCGGTCTGCTCCAGAACTTCTTGTTTAGACGCTCCACTGTCCACCAGATCAAACACACTTGCAGGGTCAGGCCCAAAGACCTTCCACAGATTTTGACAACAGATCTTCTCGGCGACTTCGGACATAATAATCTCCCTCAAACTTATCGTTGGAAACAAACCCACGAATGGAAAAAGCGGAGAATTGATGGTGACTCTTGAACGCGATCAGGGGTAAAAGCAGAAATGTGCTAAGCAGCGGCGGATAGCAGAATATTTGGTTCGGTCTCTCCTATCGAGTAAAATCTTGTATACTTTATCAAGACTAAAATGGTATGTCAAGCCGCCAAAGGCCGAATTTTCATAGATAGGGAAGCCACTTAGAGCCGTTTTCACGGACTTATGATGGCAATCCTTAGATATGGTCTATCATTCATTTCCGAGGGGTCTCGATAACTCGATATATCTATGTTTTTAGCTTCGAAGTTGCAAATTTTAAAAAATTGGGGTACAATATTCTCGGGTTTAGGATAGGTTGTCAAATACTCAGTTCATTTCTCTAGCTTTGCTCAGGTATTGGATGGCCCGGACTCTACCAAATATGAAAGAGAGGAGGTCATCCAATGAGTTTTGAGGACAAAGCTCTCCAATGTGCTGACTGTGGACAGGAGTTCACGTTTACGGCTGGAGAGCAAGAATTCTACGCATCCCGCGGTTTCCAGAACGAGCCAAGGCGCTGTCCCGATTGTCGCCGGTCAAGGAAAAACCAGCGTTATGGTGATGGTGGTGGCGGTGGATACGGCTCCAGAGCACCACGCCAGATGTTTTCCGTAGTATGCGCTCAGTGCGGCACCGACACGGAAGTGCCGTTCGAACCTCGTGAAGACAGGCCGGTTTATTGTAGCGATTGCTATAACAAGATCAAACTTAACAGATAGCTTTACTTTACGATTAGTTATAAGGTAGGCCGGGTTCACCGGCCTACCTTTGTTTTCCAGAGTGAATTCCGGCTTCGCTGAAGGTCACCCACCTTGCCGGAGACTTCTGAATACCATGACACCCCATCCCCAACGAGCGGTCAATCTTCCACCAGTTTTTGCCCGGCCAGGAAAGCTTGTTCCAGGGCTTCCGGATGTTTGGTGATAGCCCCTTTTTCATCAACGCCGGAAAACAGTAGGTCACCAGCGTAGCTGATATCCAGAATTTTGAAGAAAGTTTTTATCATTATCAGGGCCGGCTCAAACAGGTTTTTTACTCTTCTGCCGGCGGCGGAGATAAATAGTCCCTTCCTTTCCCGGTTGTCGCCTAAAGGCGGCATCTTAAGAACGTATTTCCTTACCCACCGTGACTGAAAACGGTCGATCATCGCTTTCATCTCTGCGGTTACTCCGGTAAACTGGATGGGAGAAGCCAACACTATCACGTCTGCCTGATCGAACTCCAGGTAGATATCCTGGAAATCATCTTTTACGGCGCACTCGCCCTTCTTCAGACAGGCATCGCAGTGGGTACATGAAGAATAGGTAAGGCTTTTGAGGACAATAGTCTTAACCTCGGCACCCTTGCTGGCAGCGCCTTTCATTAGTTCAGCCAGCAGGATATCGGTATTACCTCCCCGCCGGGGACTGCCTGCAATACCAAGAACCTTCACTTTAAGTTCCTTTCAGGACGAGCCGCGCTTCTCCGTCCAAGTGTGCCCAGCAACCAGACTGTATAACTCATCATAGCATGGCCTGAGAAAAGCTCTCAAACGGAATTATGGATTTGTTCACCTACCTCGTCGCTATTAAGATAAACCCGATCCCATACCCCCTGACAAAGGGAAATGTTTTCCAAGAGGGGGCGGCCCCCTCCAGCCTGGTGGCAAACCTTTCCGGGCCGGGAGGGGCGGTAGAAGGGAAAGGAGTCCTCAAACAACTGTGAGATATATTGGACATAAATTTTACACTGTTTAGTCTCTTGCGCTATACTGTATCTATGTTTGGACGAAGGCAAAGTAATGACTGATTTCAGTCAACTGGCAGGGAAGACTGAGAAGTACCTCTCAAGCGAGAAGGTGGCCGTAGTTAAAGCCGCCTTTGAATACGCCATGAAGGCACATGAGGGTCAGTTGCGCCGGTCAGGTGGGCCCTATCTGGAACACCCCTTGCAGGTGGCTTTGACCATGGCCGACCTTCAACTCGATACCAGTACTCTGGCTGCTGCTTTACTGCATGACGTCGTCGAGAATTGCGACATTCCTATCTCCGGGATTGAGGCCAATTTTGGCCTGGAGATAGCCAAGCTAGTAGATGGCGTCACCAAGCTGGGCAAGCTCTCTTTGCAGACGCCGAAAGAGGTAGCCAATCGTGCAGGCAGTACCGACAGAGAGCAACAGGCGGAGAACCTCAGAAAAATGCTGGTTTCAATGGCTGAAGACCTTCGGGTAGTGTTCATCAAGCTGGCCGACAGATTGCACAACATGCAGACTCTGGATGCCCTTGCCCCGGACAAGCAGCTCAGTATAGCCCAGGAAACAGCCGAGGTGTACGCGCCCTTGGCTCATCGCCTGGGAATATGGGAGCTTAAATGGCAACTGGAGGACCTTTCTTACCGCTATCTGGATCCGAAGGAGTATCAAGAGATAGCTAAATTGGTAGCCGCCAAACGAACTCAACGGGAAAACTCGATCGACGAGATGATTCAGATAGTAAGCCGGGAATTTAAGGGAGCGGGCCTGAGCGCCGAGATCTCGGGCAGGCCCAAACATATCTTCAGCATACACCAGAAGATGGAGAGATATGCGGCCATCGGTAAAGACTTCGACGACATATTTGACCTTCTGGCACTTCGGGTGATGGTCGGCAATATCCCTGATTGTTACGCCGCTTTAGGCATCATCCATAATCTGTGGCGTCCTTTTCCAGACCAGTTTGACGACTTCATTGCCAATCCCAAGCCAAACGGATATCAGTCCCTGCACACGGCGGTAATGTATCAGAGCACAATCCCCCTGGAGATACAGATTCGAACCCATGAAATGCACCGGATAGCCGAATACGGGCTAGCCTCTCACTGGCGTTACAAAGAAGGTGAAAACAAGGATATGCGCTTTGAGGAAGGGGTGGGCTGGTTACGCCAACTGGTGGATCGGCACCGTGAACTGAGCGGGGCCGAAGAGTTCCTGGAATCAGTGAAGACAGATATTTTTAAGGACCAGGTCTTTGTCTATACACCCAAGGGGGAAATAAAAGATCTACCCAGCGGTTCTACCCCTCTTGATTTTGCCTACCGCGTTCATACTGACCTGGGGCATCGCTGTACAGGTGGGAAAGTGAATGGCAGACTGGTGCCGCTTAATTACCAGCTTCAGAACGGCGATGTTGTCGAGATTATGTCTACCAAAGGGGAGAGAGGGCCGAGCCGCGACTGGCTGAACCCCGTCCTGGGCTATATAAAAACATCTCACGCCAGAGAGAAGATCCGGCAATGGTTCAAGAAACAGGAACGGACAGAAAACATTGATCGTGGGCGAGAGCTCCTAGAGAAGATGATGAGGCAGTTGAACATTAAGTTCATGGAGAGGGAAAGGCTGTCCAAGCTGTTCAAGAATGAAAATCTGGATGACTTCTATGTGGCGATTGGCTCCGGTGATATTACTATCCACCAGATTGCCGTGAAACTGGCTGCCCAGCAGCAACAGCCCAAAGTAGCTGAATTTACCGCCCCTAAACAACCGGCGTCCGAGGTCAAGGTGCGGGGGGTGGACAATTTACTCACCCAGCCAGCCAGATGTTGTCATCCGGTGCCCGGAGACAAAATTATCGGCTATGTTACCCGCAGTCGAGGGATAAGCGTTCACCGTCAGGACTGCCACAACGTGGTGAATGAGGACGAGAGGGACAGGCTGGTCCCGGTGGAATGGGGAGAAACGGATTCACAATATCCGGTCCAAATTCACGTCCAGGCCGAGGATAGAGTGGGACTGATGCGTGATATTACCACTTTGGTAGCCGAGGAAAAAATCAATATCGTTGGCGTCAACCTGACCAACAATGATGACGGGAGTATCTCCGTATTCATTTCTCTGGAGGCATCGAACCTGGCCCAGCTAAACCGGGTCCTGGTGAAAATCGAGGGCATAAGAGGGGTGGCCAGTGCAACTCGGATCGGAGGGGGAGCGCCCCTGAAACCTGCCTCCCAACCCAATGCAGCCAAAACCCATTAGATGTCTCCAGGCCATCAGCCAATGAATAGATGGCGAATCACCACATAGAAAACGAAGGAGGTAAATATTGCCAGTTACCAAATCAGCCAAGAAACAGGTGCGCTCAACTGAAAAGAGACGGCTAATCAACAAGAGTTATCGCAGTCGGTGCAAGACCACCATAACCAAGGCGGAAAAGCTTATCTTTTCAGGTGAACTTGAGGATGCCAACAAAGCGGTAGTGGCCGCCATCAGCGCTCTGGATACGGCCTCTGAAAAGGGGATTATCCACGCTAATAACGCCGCTCGACGCAAGTCCCGCTTGATGAAAAAGCTGAACGCAGCTCAACCCTCTCCTTCCGCTTAAGATTAGACTCCGGCCAAGCCGGGACGTCTGATCCGACAATGTCGTCGGCGAGATGTCAGGTTAACCTAGCCATCATCTTCAGCATCAGGCGCAAGCTGACCTATGCCATCCTGCTCTGCTCCGGCTTTTTACTTACCCGGCACCGAATTATCTAAATGTGCCAGTTAATGGAGGCATCCCTGGCGAGTTGAACGAAGGCGGCCAGGCCCATTACCTCATCTACCTCGTCCACCAATTCCTGGCGGGCGATGCCCATGTTGCCCATAGCGTTGGCGCAGGCGTACAATCGCAGTCCCAACTGTCGGGCATCAGCCAGGGTTGCCCCGATCGGACGGATTCCTCCTGAGGCTATGCCTCGCTGGAACATGTCCCGGAACTCATAATCAGTCGCCCCCATGTCTTCCAGGTGACCTTTGACGAACCTCTTTAGTCCCCCATAGGTAAGCAAAATGTGAGCCCCCATCCCCATCGCCAGACAGATGTTGGCGAGGGACAGGGCGTAACTCACTCTATCGTAAGAACCACTCTGGAGGATTATAGTGATCTGTTCTTCATCCGGTTCGCTGCTGCCAGCGCTCACTAGGCTACTTTACGCGCCCGAACGCTTTCGGCCCAGTTCAACAAGGCAACATTCTGGTCACGGGCTTTCTGGAAGTCGTCAGCCAGCCCGTCCAGCTTCTCCTGAGAGAACTTTTCTGCCAGGATGTTGAGGCCGTCGCAGTTACTGACGTGAATCAGCAGAGCTCTGGCCGCCCCCGCTGCCATCTTGCCTTCCTCCGGAGTGACGGAAGACTGGGACAGAATCTTGGCGGCTACCCGGGCCGTCTTTATGGCACCGTCATGCTCTTCGATAAGGCTGTCCACGTACTCACCAAGGAACTCTTTCATCGAAGGGTAGAGAGATTCCTCTTCGTAGCGGAAATGAGGGCCTGCCAGGGCATCTATCGCCCCCAGAGCGGTCCGGGCCGCTTCCAGATCGCCACCCTCAGCGGCGCCAGCCAGTTCCATCAGGTGGTCTCGTACCTTCCGATGGTCCTCTCTGAACTCAACAATTGGGTCTAACCTAGCCATTTCTTACCTCCTTTAGTTTCAACCGGTAATATTAGTAGCTGTTATTGTAATCCCGCTTTCCCCGGCTGTCAAATTTGTCAGATGTCTTTCATGGGGCCGCCAAATTACCGGCTTGGCCCGGACCGGAGTGGTTTACTGCTTGATAGGGATTCCGGCCAGCCCAAACTCTTTGTTTGAGTGAAAAGCATCATCGCCGTTCTGGCCTGGCTTGGGGCGTGATAGATTCGATAAATCAAATAGACAGAGAAGTGAAACAAGAAAAAGGTTCTTGTCAGGTACAAAGTGAAATCCGGTCGAGCCGAGGAGAATGAAGGTTACATCCGCAAGGTTTTTGAAGAGTTGCGCCAGACTTCTCCCGAAGGGATCAGGTACGCCTTATTCAAGTTGGATGACGGACTGAGTTTTGTCCATATCGCGTCTATTGAAACGAGTGACGGGGCCAATCCGCTGGGCCAGTCAGAAGCATTTAAGAAGTTCCAGGAAGGTATCCAGGAGTGTTGTTAGGAGCCGCCTGTGGCCGTCGACCTGAACGACATCGGTAATTATAGGTTATTCGGGGATTAGGGCAGAGAGTCGCGGCTCAGGTGATCCACCGGGGGACTAGCAAAGTGGTAGCTGGTGCGTATTTGCCACTTTCAGAAGCATCTTTCTGGCCGACTTTTCGAAGTAGAGGTCAACGCCCGCGATCTTGCCGTTGTGGCCGTCATAATATGGCACCGAGTATATGCAGGATTTTAGCCGTTTGAGTTGACGCTCAACTTCGGTGATATCGGTGTGAAATGCCAGTTTTTCATCCATATCCCGGAACTCAGCAATCACCGGCCGCTCCTCTCAGATGAGCCTATCGGACTGTCTGAAACAGGTCACCAATAGTTTACTGTTTCAGGGTATTTTATCATATTACGGATGGTTCGGGTAGTTCAAACTTAATGCCAGTTGTCCTTCGACGAGTCCCGTTGCCAATTGGCGAGCTTGCTGTCTTTGGCCATGGCTTACCTCGCAACGAAGGGAAGATGAAAATCTTCGTGGGACATACGCCGGGGCAGTCTCTTGTAGCCAAAGATGACGAGCAAATCGTGGGTGGTATGAAAATGATGGGCTCATAATCATAGACAAATAAGAGAACCTCTCATCGTCTGGAATAGAATGAACGGTTCTCCGTTTGCTCGGCGACAGTGTCGGGTACGCTGATTCGGATTTGCCTCGACAGCTTACCCAATGAAGCGTTTCTTAGCTTTAGGAAGGGATAGCGCCAATCTGCTGCCAATGAACTTATGAATGCTCTGTGTTTGGACACAGCTCCAGCAGCACGTCAGCCATCTGTGCCGAGGGAGCAGCTCATGAGGCTCTATGATGGAGTCATGGAGAAGGTAGCAGAGAATGTTCGCATCGAGAAGGATCGGGAGGCGAAGAAGACGGAGTCTACTGCCAAGAAGATCGAGAAGCTGAAGTCATCGGCCCCGCAGGATCTTCTCACTATGAAAATTGAGCAGACCGTCAAGAAGGTTATGAAGCAGCCAGGTGCGGTGAAGGTCGATTCCAGTATCGACTATGGCACAGCATACAGTCTGGTTGTCACGGATAACACTGAGAAGTTGAATACCGCTATTGCACAGCCACCAGGGCTCGAGCGAGCCTCAGGTGCTAGCAACAAGGAGACGGGTTTTCAGCCGCGCAGATCCAGAGGCAAACAGAAGCCAACCGGTTCAACTGCAAAGGGTTCCACAAATCACAAGCCCAAGGGCTCTGGCAAAGGCAAAGGCAAGGGCAAGGGCAAGGGGAACCCCGCAAAGGGCACACCGCCACAGCGGAAGCCCAAGAACGCACAGGCCAAGAGCGGTGCAGGAAAGAACGCAGGCGGGAAAGGTGCCGGTGCTGGCGCCAGGAACAAAGGAGGCAAAGGTCGAGGCAAGCAGAATTGATTGCCAATTCCACGGATCCAACCACTTTGTTCATGCATGACAAATTCTACTTTGGTCTCTTCGATGGTCTTTCGGATTCCGAGCTGGGATGGCTCCTGTCAGACGAAGATGTCCTGAATTCAGTCTACATATATAAACATGCATCGAGGACTGTGGTACGCGCCGATTTCGGGGTGCCATGGCCAGTTTTGTTCTATCTTGGTCGTCGTCACAAAAAACACCGTTTTTCAGGGAGAAGATTGCCAGAACTGAGTGATTTTGTGTCCTGTGGTGCGCAGGCATTGGATAAACTTCGTTGGCGCAATTTCTTCAAGGATTTGGAGTCCAAGCCTATGTGTCGAAAGTTGCAGTATCGTCGACGAACCAAACCATTTACGGCTCGTTCACCGGATCCTGTTGCTGTCAATTCATTGTGCGAGAAGCTACACACCTGTATCCTGGATGCTTTACACAGTGGCATTGGGCATGCGAGACGTTCGCGGACTCCACATTCCAACATTCTTCCCATAGACATTGCTGCACAGCTATGGCTATGTGAGTCGCGCTGGATTCCTGTCCCCTGTGACAAGGAAGCTGGTTTTGCATTATGTGACCGTGACGACTTAATTCAAATTCACGGCAGTCTCTTAGCATCAAGCTGGTATGTGCCTTTTGGCAGCAACTGTATTCAACAAACCTGGAAAGCTGTTTGCCCGCGTTATACGTGGCTGGCAAGGCGTGTTGCTGAAGTTGACAACCGTACAAGTTTTTCACTGCTCACAGCCTCATTGCAGGGAGGTGCTGAGCGGTTGCAGAGCTACATGTTCAATACATGCAAGACTCACAAGGATGATGGCGCCATTGCTTTCCGACCAGTGCACACCAGTGCTGGGCATTCATTTCTGGGTTTGATGTCTTGGGTCAGCCTGGTGGTTTCTGATGCTCTTGGCCGGTACAGCCACCTGTTATCCTCTTCCGATGATTTCTTGACGAAGATTTCGCAGGTTGAAGTCGATGCCGATGATGTGTTTTTCCACGCAGATTTGCGTGACTTCTTCATGACCGGCACGTGTGAGTTCTTGGTGCGCGAGGTGAGCTTGATCATTCCTTTCAAATTTCGCGCAGTCTTTCGAGATGTGTTGAGGTTCCTACTCGACAATCAATTTGTCGGTTCCAGGCAATTTGCGAAACAACTATGGCGAGTTGTGCTCGGATCCGGCATGGGTCTCAGGAGCAGTTCTGACGTCAGCAATGCGGCCTTTCTGCATAAGGTCGAACTCACAGGTCTTGCTCTGCTGTCATCGGCCACCCGGCAACGATTTGCAATAAAGGCCTATTATCGATATTTCGACAACTTGTTCTTCATCTGTGCACCAGATTTTGATCGTATCAGGTCTTTGAAACGTTGTCTTGCGAGTTCCATTGCTCCGTATGAGGGGCTTCTCGAGGAAGCATCCGCGGTAGGCATTACTTTTCTCGATGTTAACATTATCAAAGATGATGTTTGGTGTCGCACCAGAAGAGTGTCATTCTGCCCGTACATGAAACCCACTTGTCTTTCATCTGTTTTGTCCGTTAATTCGGCACATTGCAATTCCACACATGTTGCATGGATGAAGGCCTTTTTGAAGCGTTTACGTGACCATAGCTCATCGCTCTGCTGGTACAGAACCATGAGAGAGCACATGCTAACTCGGTTACTTAAAGGCGGCATTCCCAGTGTCGTTGTGGATGATTTGAGGCGTTCTTCAAACTACACTTTCAAAGTAGATGTTCCGTTATCATTTTTGCCTGTGATTTCTAGAAGAAAGCCACAACAGAGCTTTTGGATTAAGCTTCCTTATCACGCAGCCTGGCGCAAACATGTTGATAAAGCGCTCAGGCAATTTTCTAGTGATCCAGGCAACTTGTGCTCAATCGTTCAGGTCCTCGGGAGTTGTACTAACTCAATCAGGGCTGCATGGATGTTGAGAACACAATCGCTCGCGACTTTGGTCAATGGGCAATGAGGCGGTTTTGGAGTGGAGGTTATGGAGGAAAATCGTTTTATTCGTCATCTTTTGCTTCTGTTTAATGCAGTTTTCTTGGCCCCCTGGGCCACGATCTGTTTCCGAGCTTGCCATTATATTACTTATTATTTGGCTCAATTGCTCTGATTCAGCAGTCTTTGCGTCGGTTCATGGTGCCGTGAGGGGCACGTGTTAAGCGTAGTCCAGCAGTCTCAACTTGCTGGCCATTGAATCGAGGTCCGCAGCTGTAAGACAAAACAGCATTTCTTGGTGGTTGATTTCTGCAGTATCGTGTTTGTGTTTGCGTATCCATGGAAAACAATCGTATTGCAGCCGCCGCCAGCACTACCGGACCATTGTCACTTATGGAGCCATTGAACGATTCACAAACGTTGGATGACGTTAACATTCGTGAGTCCAGCCAGTCACTTCCCACGATTGGCCATGTGAGGCCCCATGAAGTTGAACCTCGTGGAGTGCGTCAGAGATCTTCTCTTCTCTCCGATGCACATGTCACGGATCTGTTGAACAAACATTTTGGCAAGGAGTCGATTGCCACACCAGTTCGACGGCATGTGAGCAAGTGCGTTGAGGACTTGACGAAAGGTGTTGAGAAGTCCTTGAAACTACGCAAGAGGGTGACTGACATGACCAATGTCACCGCCGAGCTCAAGGCAGGAAGAGTACCCGCAGGCATCAAACCGTTCAAGGTTGTCGTTGATACGCCTTTCATGGACAAGCCCATCCCACAGGAGCTTATGCAGGTTTCTTTCAACATGCAGGAAGGCGTGACGCTTCGTGAGTGTAAGGAGCGTTGGTACTACCAGTTCATTGCAATGAACAAAGCCCTGGATGCTCATGCGATGTCGCTGCAAGTCGTTGCTATGAAGTGCG
>PVBE010768806.1_pt1 | contig 14140 bp, 10 predicted proteins | sample 1631181 | NCBI WGS metagenome assembly PVBE01 (sample SAMN08397723, study PRJNA350692) | Marine metagenome, whole genome shotgun sequencing project. | isolation source: water | place: Pacific Ocean | collected 2012-04
GTTGTTGGCCGAGATCGATCCCCTGCACCGGGTCGGCCGAGCGTCCGCCCACGTCATGATGGTCAATGGAACCACCGACGAGTTCTTCCCCCTGAGCTCTCACGTCGACACGTTCCTGGCGTTGAACCTCGCGGTCGAGCGCCGAACTTCGCTGGTCGGGAACTTCGACCACGGCTGTTACCTGCTCACGGGCGGCGAATCCTCCGATGCGATCGCCGAGCGCGCGACCTGGCACGGCGAGGGGGCGCAACGCTTGTGGTTCCACCACTTCTTCGGCACCGACCCCCGCTACGCCCGGTTGCCGGCGCAACCAACCGTCACGGTGACCGACGCCGGTGGCTTCAGCCTGGTCGCCGTGGTGGCGGATCCCGGCGCCGGCGGCATCTCCGTGGAGCGCGTGCGGTTCTGGTGGAGCGGCGACTCGGCGCTCACGTTCTTGAACGTCGAGCTCGACGCACAGGGCGGCGGCCTCTACGGCGAGGTCGTGTTGATCCCCTTCGACCCGACCGAGATCTGGTTCGCGGACGTCGAGTACCGCACCTCCGGGATCTTCCCGGAGCGCTTCTCGCTGAGCACAGTGCCGCATCTGCCGCCCGGCCACGTGCCGGCAGCACGCGGGATCACGAGCTGCCTCCCGTGACCCGGCCCGAGTAGACCGGCTCTGCGAGCCGGGGGCGAGATTGGATCTCGCCCTTGATGGCGGATGGCCAGGACTTTGCGATCCCCCTGCTTCGGCGGCCGGATTGACTTGCGCGAGCCGACACCTACGTGATATTCGCCCTCGCGCATCGATCGACCCGACGCACGAGAAGTATGAGCCAGTCTACAGAGCACGGCATTCCGGACGACCTGATCGTCATCGTCTACAGCGGCGCGATGGTGGCGTTGATCGCCGTCGCAGTCGGGCTGGCGATTCTCGCGAAGACCTGGACGAACCAGGCCGAGCCGAACGTGCGGGCGGTCGCCGAGCCGGTGCCCGTCGAAGTGCACCACTGACCGCCGATTTCGTGGATCCGGTGTCAGGGCTAACGAGCCCGCTCGTCTTCGCGCTGTCTGGCTGCGCCCACCTCGTCGCGCCTATCGCCGAGCGCTGTGGCGGAGATCCAGGCGCGTTCGAGTACCGGCACTTCCCGGACGGTGAATCGTACCTGCGGTGCACCTCCGACGTGCGGGGTCGGCGGGTCGTACTCGCCGCTTCTCTCGACCGGCCCGACGAGCGACTCGTCCCGGCCCTGCTCGCCGCGGCGACCCTCCGTGATCTCGGCGCGACCAGCGTCGGCCTGGTCGCCCCGTACCTCCCCTACATGCGACAGGACCAGCGGTTCCGTGACGGAGAAGCCGTGTCTTCGCGCTACGTGGGGCGGCTGATCGAGCGTGACTTCGACTGGCTCGTCACCGTCGATCCGCACCTTCATCGCGTCGGCACGCTCGGCGAGATCTTCGAGATCCCGACCCGGGCCGTGTCATCCGCCCCGTGCGTCGCCGAGTGGGTGGCGGCCCACGTCGACGCCCCCCTCCTGGTCGGACCCGACGAGGAGAGCGGACAGTGGGTTCGCGCGGTCGCGGAGCGCCTGGACGCACCCTTCGTGGTCATGGAGAAGGAACGCCATGGCGACCGCGACGTAGAGGTGCACGCCCCCGACGCGCTCCGCGGTAACGGCCACCAGGCCGTGGTGCTCGACGACATCGTCTCCAGCGGCGCCACCGTCGTCGAGGCCATCCACCAGCTCGCTCGGGTGGGCATCGCCGACCCGGCCTGCGTCTGCATCCATGCGCTCTTCGGCGACGGCGCCATGGAGCTGCTCGCCGAGGCCACGAGCGGGCCCGTCGTCTCCTGCGACACCGTGGCCCACTCGTCGAACGCCATCCCGGTCGCCCCCGTCATCGCCGCGGCCGTCGCCGAGCTCGTCTGATCCGGGCCTTCATCGAGAGGGCCCACACGACGCGATGACCGGGTGTGATCCAACGGGCGGTGGGCCTCCGCGGATTGTCCGGCAGGACGGCGCCCCGTAGTGTAAAGTGCTGTCGCTCCGGATTCGCCGCCCCCTGCGGCTTGCTTCGAGATGGTCCAATGGCCGACGACCCGCAGTACGACTTCGTGATCATCGGTTCGGGTTTCGGCGGCAGCGTGTCCGCCCACCGCCTGACCCAGAAGGGGTACTCGGTTGCGGTCATCGAACAGGGGCCCCGCTACCGCACGGACGACCTGCCGGAGTCGAATTGGAACCTCCGAAAGTCGATCTGGTATCCGTGGCTCGGGCTGCGCGGGATCCTCTCGATCACGGCGTTCAAAGACGTGGTGATCTTCCACGGCGCGGGTGTCGGCGGCGGCTCGCTCGTCTATGCGAACACCCACCTCGAACCCCTCGACGCGTTCTTCACCGACCCCCTGTGGAAGGACCTCGCGGATTGGCGAAGCGAGCTCGCCCCGCACTATGCCGAGGCGAAGCGCATGCTCGGATCCGTGGAGGCCCCGCAGATCTACGAGGTCGACGAGGCGCTCCGCGATGTGCTGACCGAGATGGGCACCGGCGACACGTTCAAGCGCCACACGGTCGGCGTGTGCTTCGAAGAGGCCGGTGAGGAGGTCGGCGACCCCTACTTCGACGGCGAGGGACCGAACCGGGTCGGCTGCACCCACTGCGGCAGCTGCATGGTGGGCTGCACGATCGGAGCGAAGAACTCGCTCGACAAGAACTACCTCTACTTCGCCGAGAAGCAGGGAGCCGAGGTGTTCGCCGACACGCGCGTGCTCGACATTCGGGCACTCGGCCCCGGCGACGGCTCCGCTGGCTACGAGGTGCTCGCGAAGCAAAAGGGACTCTTCGGCGCTCGCCGACGGTTCACCGCGAGTCGTGTGGTGTTGTCGGCCGGCGCGATCGGCACCGTCGGACTCCTCTTCGCCTGCAAGGAGCGCGGCTCGCTGCCCCGACTGTCGAAGATGCTCGGCAGATACGTGCGGACGAACTCGGAGTCGATCCAGGGGGTCCGCGTGCCCGGCAAGCGTATCGCCCAGGGCGTCGCCATCGCGGCCGGCGGAATGACCCCCGACGGAACCCATATCGAGATGGTCCGTTACGGCGAACACGCCGACGCGATCGCCTGTCTGTCGACGGTACACGTGGGCGGCGGTCGTCTGCCCCGCCAGCTCTACTTCCTGGGCGCCGCGTTGCGTCGCCCCTTCTTCGCGCTGCGGCAGGTCCTGTGGCCATTCGGATGGTCGCGAGAGAGTGCGGTCATGCTGGCGATGCAGGCGATCGACAACTCCATGGAGTTCCGATACCGGCGGCGCTGGTGGTGGCCCTTCAATCGGCGGATCACCAGCGATTGGGGGGAGCGAGTCGCTCCGCCCACCTACATGCCGGCGGCCCACGAAGTGACCGCGCGGGTCGCCGAGAAGATGGGGGGAGTGCCCGGCTCGGTCCTCCCCGAGGTGGCGCTCGACACCACCACCACCGCTCACATCCTCGGCGGGTGTCCGATGGGTAAGACGGCGGACGACGGCGTGATCGACTCGTCGCACCGCGTGTTCGGATACGAGGGGCTCTACGTCGTCGACGCGTCGATGATCGGGGCGAACCTCGGCGTCAACCCGTCGCTCACGATCACCGCCATGGCGGAGCGCGCGATGAGCCTCATTCCCACCAAGGGGGGCGGCGACGACCCGAGCGGGCCTGCTGTCCAGGCATGAGAGGGTGCTCGAGGCGTCCGGCGCGCGAACGCATTGGACCCGGCGGGTTGCCGTTCGTCGTCCTGTTATCGGTGCTCGCGGTCACGACTCCAGGGGTCGCCCAGGCTCCGACCGAGACCCCGACGGCCTGGTCCCACCTGGTCACGGCCCACGCGGAGCCCGGCGTCGCGGGGGAGCTCGCCACCGTGGCCGGTGTCCCCGTCGACGAGTGGCGCCGGCTACGCCACGACCTCGGTCTGGGGGAGCGCCCGATCGCCGAGTCGTCGCTCGCCCCGAACGCTCTGGCAGCCGCGATCCGCGTACTCCTTGCAGACGGCTACCTCGAGGCCGAGCGGGCGCTGGTCACTTCCGGTGAGGCGATCAGCACGCTCGAACTCTCCCGAGCGCGGCGCTGGAACGCGCTCCTGGCCGACGCAGGCGATCTAGACGACGCGGATCTCCGCCGTCGCGCCGCGTGGACCGTGTTCTTCGACCGCGGCTCGGCGGCCGCCGTCCTCCCCGCGGAGTGCTTCCCTGGCGACCGCGAGGTCGTCGCGCGCCTCGCCGAGCTCGTCGACGCAGAGACCCGTCTCCCGGAGTGGCGGGTCGCCTCGCCCCGGGACGCCGCCTTGAGTCGGACCGTGGACGACGAGCTGGCGCCGGACATGGTCGGAGACGCCGGACCCGCGTTCGCCGCGAGCCTCGCAGGTGCGGTCGCGACCGGCGTGGCCCCGGCCGACATCGTCACGTGGGGCGACTTGGGTCCGGCCGCCGACGCCGCGTGCGACCCGGCGTTGGCGCGGGCGGTGTCGAGTCTGCCGCTGCTCGACCGCGACGCGTTCCGGAACGCCACGCCTGGGATTCGTGCCGTCTTCGCGACGCGGACGATCCCCCGGGCGCTGGTCCGACGCGCCGCCGTGCACCGGTACCTGCTGACGGACGCACCATCGCTGCGCCTGCTCGCCGAGGTGGCGGCGGAGACCGACTCCGAGCGGGCGCTGCTCTTGGCGCTCGAGGCAGGCGCCCGCGGCGACTCGGACGCGATGACCGAGGCGTTGGCGGCGGCGGGCAGCGGTGGTCCGTTCGCGGATTGGGTCCGGGCCGAAGCCGCGCGACAGGCCGGGCGTCTCGAGTCTGCCCGCGAGGGCTTCGACCGGGTGCTGGCCGTCGACCCCTTCTTCGCGGCCGCGCTGCTCGGCCGAGCCAGCACGTTTGCGCGCGCCAACCGTGCCGACGAGGCGCTCGCCGATCTCCAGCACCTGCGCATCATCTTCCCGGACGACTCGGTCTACGCGCATTGGATCGACGCCCTGGACCGCCGCCTGCGCTGACGGGCGATCGGTCGGTCGCGGCACCCGGGTGGGCGTCGGCACGATGGCTTCCCAAGCCGATCGAAACCGGCGAAGATGCGCCTCGCTCATCCCCAGCACTGGAGGCGCCATGGCCGTCGTTCGAACCACGCGAACCGGGTTTCTCGGGAACCTCTTCAACTCGATTCTGGCGGTGCCGATCGGCATCTTGCTCTTCCTGGCGTCGTTCGCCGTCCTCTTCTGGAACGAGGGACGCACCAACCTCGCCGACGTCGCCGTGGAGTCCGTGGTCGCGGCGGCGCAAGACGCCTCGGGACACGAGGGCGAATTCGTATCGGTGACGGGGACGCTCTCATCGGACGAGCGCGTCGGTGACCCGCAGTTCCTGATGGACGGGCCGTGGCTCGAGCTGCGGCGGGTCGTCGAGCAATACCAGTGGGTCGAGCACAGCGAGAGCGAGACCCGGGACAAGGTCGGCGGCGGCACGGAGACCACCACGACCTACACCTACGAGTTGGAGTGGTCGACGACCTGGCACGACTCGTCGCGCTTCGAGGACACGTCGTACACCAACGTGCCCATGCGCTACGACTCGGAGTCCTTCTCCGTATCGTCCGCCAGCGTCGGGTTGTGGACGTTCTCGGCCCCGACTGCTCAACTCCCCTCGGGGCGGGAGCTCGCGCTCAGCGGCGATGACGACGTCAAGTTGATCGGCGACGGCGCGCGCGGCGTCGTGCAGGGGAACTACGTGTACCTCGACGGAGCGAGGCCAGGTGATCCGGGGGTCGGGGACCACCGCGTGAGCTTCCGCGCACTCGGCCAGGGCGACACGGTCACGATGTTCGGCGAGGCCGGCGGCGGGGCGCTGACGCCATACAACTACGAGGGGTCGAAGACCTGGCTCCGCGCGCTGCGCGGTGATCGCGACACGGCGATCCAGGCGCTGCAGACCGAGCACACGGTCATGACCTGGATCCTGCGCCTGGTCGGGTTCCTGATGATGTGGTTCGGCATGGGCATGGTCTTCGCGCCGCTGCACGCGGTCGCCGGAATCCTGCCTTTCCTGAAGAAGGGGTCGCGGTTCATGGTCAACCTGATCACCTTCCCGATCGCGCTGATCCTGACGGTGATCACGATCGTCGTGTCGATGATCCTGCACAGCATCGTCGCGTTGATCATCGTCGGCCTGATCGTCGCCGGTGGCGCGTTCTGGCTGATCAAGAACCGCGACAAGGACGCGGGGGCGACGCCCGCCGCCGCGACCGCGGGCGTACCACCCGGCCCGCCTCCCGGTTCGCCTCCCGGCCCGCCGCCGGGCTGATCTCGCGGTCGGGGATCCCTTCGAGCGACGGGCCGAGAGACGCGGCATTGCGCAGCGTCTCGTGACGCCCTATTGGATTGCCGGCCCGCCGACCAGCGACCCTCTCGCCACTCGCCCGAGTTCATGACCCTGATCGCCGACTACCCGGTCGAGCGCATCCGCGCCGACTTCCCGATGCTCCGTCAGCGGATGAACGGTCGTCCGCTGGTCTACCTCGACAGCGCGGCAACCAGCCTGAAGCCGCGGTCGGTGATCGACCGGCTCGTCCGATTCTACGCAGAGGAATACGGCACGGTGAGACGCGGCGCGTACGCGCTCAGCCAACAGGCGACCGCGCTCTACGAGGCGGTCCGCGAGCAGGCGCGCGGCTTCCTCAACGCCGAGGACTCCGACGAGATCGTGTTCGTCCGCGGTGTCACCGAGGCGATCAACCTCGTGTCGACGAGCTACGGGCTCGGACGCTTCGGCCCCGGCGACGAGATCCTGATCACGGCGATGGAGCACCACTCGAACATCGTCCCGTGGCAGATCGCCTGCGCCCGCACCGGAGCGACGCTGAAGGTGGCGCCGATCGACGACGACGGATGCCTCGTCGTCGAGGAGTTCGCCGCGCTGCTGAGCGAGCGGACCCGTCTCGTGTCGATCGTCCACGTCTCGAACGGGCTCGGAACCGTCAACCCGGTCGCCGAGCTATGCGCGATGGCTCACGACGCTGGCGCCCTGGCCATGGTCGACGGCGCGCAGTCGACCCCGCACATGCCGGTCGATGTCCGCGCGATCGGGTGCGACTTCTTCGCCTGCTCCGGGCACAAGATGCTCGGACCGACCGGGGTCGGCCTCTTCTACGGGCGGCGGGAGCTGCTCGCAGAGATGGAACCCTATCAAGGCGGGGGCGAGATGATCGACCAGGTCACGTTCGCCGGCAGCACCTGGGACGATCCCCCGCATCGCTTCGAGGCCGGAACCCCCGCGTTCGCGCAGGTCATCGGGCTCGGCGAAGCGATGTCCTATCTCGACGGAGTCGGCCGGGAACGCATCGCCGCCTGGGGCGACGACCTGCTGAGTTATGCGACCGAACGAATCCTCGACGTTCCCGAGATCCGCATCATGGGCACGGCCCCCGAGAAGTCCGGGGTGCTGGCGTTCACCATGGGAGAGATCCACCCGCTCGACATCGGCACGATCCTCGACCAGGAGGGGATCGCCATCCGAGTCGGACAGCACTGCGTGCAGCCCGTGATGGACCGGTTCGGCGTGCACTCGACCGCCCGCGCGTCGTTCTACCTGTACAACACCCGACAAGAGGTGGACGCGTTCATCGAAGGGCTGGGCGTCGTCCGGGAGCTGATGAGCTGATGGAGCATCGATGAACACCATCGCCGAACGACAGGAAGCGATCGTCGCCGAGCTCCAGGCCGTCGGTGGATGGCGGGAACGCTACAAGCGGATCATCGAGCTCGGACGCGACCTCTCGCCTTTTCCCGAAGAGCACCGCACCGACCGCAACAAGGTCAAAGGATGCCAGAGCCAGGTGTGGTTGCACGCCGAGCTCGTCGACGGCCGCGTCCGACTCCACGGCGACTCGGACGCGGCGATCGTCAAGGGGCTCGTGTCGATCGTGCTGAAGGCGTTCTCGGACGCGCCTCCGCAGGAGATAGCCGCCACGCCTGCCTCGTTCGTAAACCAGCTGGGGCTGAGCGAGAACCTCTCCCAGACCCGGGCCAACGGCCTCGCTGCGCTGATCAAGCAGATCAAGCTCTACGGCGTCGCGTTCAGCGCCCTCGCGAAACAGTAGCGCCGAGCCGACCGGTCGCGCGCCAGCCCGGATGTATCCAGGCTAGTCCAGGCGCCGGAAGACCCGGGTCGACGAGCTCGAGAGCTGAAGCATCCGCGACGGCGTGTCGAAGCGATAGGTCGCGGTCTCCTCCGCACGGTGCGCACCGGTACCCGAGATCATCCGGACGTGGACCATGTTGCCCTCGAACGCGGCCACGCGATAGGTGCCCCGCGTCTCGACGGTCCGACGATCCTGCGTCCGCCGACGGACGAAGCGCCCGTCGGCGCGCATCGTGAGCTGTTCGACCACCGGGGCGCCCTCGCCTTCGCCCGCGTACGTCGCCTCCCACGTCCCGTCGAGCCGCTGCATCAGCGCCACTCGCTCCGGATCCGTCTCCGGTTCTTCGATGTCGCCGGAGCCGTCCGCCGGAGGCGGCAGATCGGCCGGATCGACGACGTAGATCGGGATCGGCTCGGCGACGAACTCACCGGCGGAGACTGTGACCATCGCCGGACCGAGCGGGCCGAGCGCCGTGAGCTCTCCCGCCTCGGTGATCGCCACCCGGGTCGGATCGAGGTTGTGCCAGACCACCGGAACGTCGACCTCGAGCCGCTCGGCATCGAACACCGTGGCCGCCAGCACCACCGGCGGGCGCCCCGGGGCGATGCGCACTCCGGGGGGCTCGACCCGGATCGCGTGGACGTCGGGCGGGACCTCCTCGACGGCGACCTCGGCGGATCCCTCCGCCGGAGCCGCCTCTGCCGAAGCCGCCTCTGCCGAAGCCGACCCTTCGAGCGCCGCGTTCGGGTCGCCGAGCCGGTTGGCGATCGCCGGGTCGGAGCTCTCGTCGGCGTCCGACCCGCGGTCGCAGCCGGCGACGACGAGGGAGATGAAGATGGCGGCGAAGATGATGGTCGTTCGGCTCATGGGCTCTCGTGGCTCAGCATCGACGGCACCCTCGCGCATCGGTCGGGATTTGTCATCGGCGAACCAGACACTCCCCCGTGCGGACACAGATCGGCGCCGAAACACCGGCACCGTTTCCAAAGGGGAAACAATTATTTTCAGTCCGCCACGCTGGTCGAGCGGGTCGACGGCTCTACCTTGTCCTCCGTCACCCACTCGATCTCGGAGCGAGACATTGCTCTCCGTGTCCGGCTGACGGCCCAGCAGCGGGACTGAGATGCGACGAGATCGCGCCGTGGCAACACGGTGCGAGAAGCCCCCCCCCGTGAGTGAGCACCCCGCCCCCACCCCGGCTCGCTCCGGGGGGGGGGTGTTTGTCGATGGGCCCGCCTACTTCGCGCCGCGCGGTGCCTTGGCGGCCATCGCGCGGGTGAGGGTCCCGAGGCAGCGCCCGATCTCGGTGACCGCCCGTCGGGAGGAGAACGCGAACTCGTCCTGGCGCGGAACGAACCAGGGGGGCGGTGCCCGGTATGCGTCGCGCATCGCGGTCGCCCAATCGTCCCCCGCGCCGATGACGTAGGCAAAAGGGAGAAACCTCTCGAAGAGCGCGGCCGGGTCCGGGTGCGACTCGGCGAGGGCGGCGCCCTCGGCCCTCAGGTACGCCCGGAAGGCTACGATCTCGTCCAATAGTGCCCGCCCTCGCGCCGTGCGCGCCGGCATCGCCCGCGCCATGCCGATCACGATCACGCCGGAGACCGAGAACCAGGCCGCCGCAGCGACCGATTGGAACGCGGCCGCAAACACCACGGCGGCGACGAACCAGAGCGCGCCGAGCGCCTGGTAGCGCGATCGCACGGCCGCCGGGTTCGAGACGAACGCGCCGGCATGCTCGTCGAGGCGAGCGTAGATCCCGTCTTGGAGCCGCGGGATTCGACGGTTGAACGCGTAGCGAAGATCGGACGCCAGGCAGCCAGTGCCGAGGCCGAAGAGTGCGTCCACGAGCTCCCGTTCATAGGGGAGAAGGTCGGCGGAGTCCGGCGCCGGCCCGGTCCATTCGAGGCGGTAGTCCGATGCATCGAGGCCGAGGAACGCGGCCGGCTCGTCGGCCTCGACGAGCCGGATGTGCCCGCGTACCGCGAGATCGAGCACGGTGGCCGTGAGGTCTTCGATGTCGGCGGATTCGTCCCAGACGGTGCCCACCTCGGCGGGCGACAGACCGCTCGGAGGCTCCTGTCGGGCCTCGGTCGGCGCCTGGACCCGCGGGTCGCGGCCGTAGCCCGTCCACACCGTGATCATCCAGGCTCCCATCATGATCGGGACGAGCACCCAGCCGGTGATGTACCGGCGGAACCACATCAGAAAGCGAGCTGCGAGCCCAGGTCGGCGAATCACGCCGGCGGGCAATGTGATCGTCAGCTCCAGCCCCTCGCCGCGGTCGAGCGCGGCTGTCGTCCGGGCTGACACGCGCGTTCCGGATCGGGAGACGGTGCACCGGCGGCTCACGTTCCCGATCGGGGCTATGCGACACGCCGCCGAGACTCCCTCCGACCCCGATCCTGGCGGCAGATCCACCTGAACGCGCGTCCGGGCGATCGGCACCAACCACTCGTCGTTCGTGAAGGCGAGCACGAGGCGGTCCACGTCTCCCTCGTCGGCGGTCGCCCCTTCGACCACGTATGAAAGCTGCCGAGAAGCCCGGCCGGTGAAACCCTCGCGGCCCGCATCGAATCGCACCCGCACCAGCCCCGAGCGACGGGACACCCGGTAGCGCACCGGCTCTCCGTGCCCGTCGGTGACCTCGCGAACGATGACGCGCCGGTTCGGGGCGTCCTCGACGCGCTCCCGAAGGCGCCGTTCGAGCGCCTCGAAGCGCTCGGCTTCGAGATCGAAGTCCAGCCTCTCGCCAACGTGGATCCGGCCCTCGGCGTCTACGCGAACATCGGCATCGAGCGATGCGTGGGGCTCGCCGAAGGCCGCCGCGCTCAGGACGACCGATGCGACTATCGTGAGGATGATCGATGCCGTGGTGCGGCGGAGGTCGTGCATGGAGACGTTCACTGCCGGGGCTTCGTGAATTCGCGCGTGACCGGCGCGCGCGTGGTGAGCGCACGGCTGAGGTCTTCGTGAAGACGTCCGACGCCAGCGATGGGAGTCGACGGTGCCGGCGTGCCCGGCGGGCCGAGGTCGTACCAGGAGAGTGTGACCTGATCGTCATCGGCGCACCGCTCGATCCAGCGGTCGGCTACTTCCAAGCCGAGGGCGTGCGCCAGCTCGGATGCGTCCGCGGGCTCATCGGCCGACCCGAGATGGCGTCGCCAGCCTGCGATCTTCTCCGCGATTCGGCGGCCGCGCGCAGTACGAGCGGGCGTCCAGGGTGCCGCGATCGCCATGATCAACGCGGCCGCCAGAGCCCCCTGCGCAGCCTGGGGGGCTCCGACAGCGAGCGCGATCAAAGCGCCGCCCAACAGGACGAGGCTCGCGTTGAACCGACGGCGCTTCGCCCGGCGCGGAGAACCGACGGCCAGCTTCGCCGCGGCCAGGTCTTCGAAGAGCCGGTCGGCCAGGCGGCCGGCGTCACCGTCGAGCAAGCGCAAGCGGTGCACCGGCACCTCGTCGGCCATCTCGAACACGATGTCGAGCAGCATGGACTCGAAAGGCCTCAGCTTCTCCGGCCCGCTGTGCGTCCGCACCAGCAGGTGATCCCAGGCACGCAGATCGACGAACCCGTCCAGCTCGACGACCACCACGTCGACGTGCCCGGCCCCAGCAAGGTCGATCAGGGTGGTCGCCAGGTCCGAAACCGACGCGCGACCGCGCCACAACGCCGCGCAATAGCCGGGCCCGAGGCCTGGCGGGGCGTTGTCCACCACACGGCGCGACGGTCGCAGCCCGCCGCGTCGGATGCCAGACCACGCGACCGCCCCCAGCGCGACGAGCGGCAGCAACCACCAGATGGCGAACGCCGGCAGCACCGGACGGCTCGACGGGGCGTTCCGCAGGGCGGTGTCCGGTAGGGTCAGGTCGACGCGGAGGCCTTGCCCGGGGGCGAGCGCGCCGACGGCGGAGAAGCGGGTGTTCGTCCCGTCCCGAACCACGGCGCAGGCACGGTCGGCGGCGTCGCGACCCCAGACCTCGCATGACGCTGCCAGAGGCGCCACCGACCCGACGAACGCGACGTCGACCGCGTCGAACCCCAGCGGCCCACGTCCTCCGGCGACCGTCCAGTGCAACGCGTAGCCCCCGTCGACCGGCGTCAGGGCGCCCTGGACCTCGTATTCCAGGTGGAATGTGATCTGTCCCGACATCGGCCGTACGCCCGACGCGATGACCAGGGTCTCGTCATCGACGACCTCGTAGGCCCATGGCCGACCTTCCGCGTCGGTGACCGATCGGACGCGCACCCGCAGGCGGCGGTGCTCGGCCTCGCGGAGGAGGGAGTGCTCCACTTCGTGGCGGCGAGCGCCGCCGAAGTCGAACGCGACCTGCTCGGAGATCCGGATCCCCCCACCCCGGGTCGGCTCCATCGTCGAAACGAGCGACCGAATGCGCTCTGCACGGGCTGGCGCCGCCGCGACGATCAGCGCAGCAACGAGGGCCGCGGCGAGGGCGGCGGAGCGGCGCGATTGCATGGAATTCCCAAACGTTGCGCCGATCCTACCTCCTGGCCAAGTCGGGCCCAAGTTTCGGATCCCGTCGACGACTCTGCGGCACGACAACGCCCTGTCGACTCGCCCCGAGAGGCGCTATAAGCGCCGACCGAGGCCGACGACTCACCGCATGCCCATGTACACCTCTCGCGACGTCTCCGCCGACGACCTGTGGCTGTTCGGAGAAGGGCGGCACGCAGACATCCACCGCTGGTTCGGCGCACATCCGGTACACGGCGGTGGCTTTCGTTTCGCCGTCTGGGCGCCGGACGCAGACCGGGTCGAGGTGGTCGGCGACTTCAACGGTTGGCGGCCTGGCGCTGACACGCTCCACAGCCTCGGCGGGTCTGGGGTCTGGTCCGGGGTGATCGCCGAGGCGCACGAGGGCAACGCATACAAGTACCGCCTCCGCTCCCGCGAGTCGCGCGAGTGGTGCGAGAAGGCCGATCCAATCGGCTTCTGGCACGAGGAGGCGCCGAAGACCGCCTCACGGATCTTCAGCAGTCGCTGGAAGTGGCGCGACGGCGCGTGGATGCGCGGTCGAGGGCAGCGGAACAGCGTCGACGCGCCGATCTCGATCTACGAGGTCCACCTCGGATCGTGGCGCTTCGTCGGAAGCGAGCAACCGCTCTACCGAGCGATCGCCGAGCCACTGGCCGAGTACGCCGTCGCCAACGGGTTCACCCACGTCGAGCTCCTGCCGGTGATGGAGCACCCGTTCTACGGCTCGTGGGGCTACCAGGTCACCGGGTACTTCGCGCCCACCAGCCGTTACGGTGACCCCGACGATCTCCGATTCCTGATCGAGACGCTGCACCGCCGGGGAATCGGCGTCCTCCTCGACTGGGTGCCGGCGCACTTTCCCTCCGACGAGCACTCCCTCGCCCGCTTCGACGGCAGCTACCTCTACGAGCACGCCGACCCACGCAGGGGCTGGCACCCCGACTGGGAGACCTGCATCTTCAACTACGGGCGCAACGAGGTCGTCAGCTTCCTGATCAGCTCGGCGATGTATTGGCTCGACGAGTTCCACATCGACGGCCTGCGCGTCGACGCCGTCGCGTCGATGCTCTACCTCGATTACTCCCGCGAAGAGGGGGAGTGGGTGCCAAACGCGTTCGGCGGCAACGAGAACCTCGAGGCGACCGAGTTCGTCCGCCGGTTGAACGAGACGGTCTACGCGCGCCACCCCGACATCACGATGATCGCCGAGGAGTCGACGGCGTGGGCCGGCGTGTCGCGACCGACGGACGCCGGCGGCCTCGGCTTCGGATTCAAGTGGGACATGGGCTGGATGCACGACACCCTGAGCTACATGCGACGGGACCCGGTGCATCGCCGTTTCCACTATGGCGAGCTGACCTTCCGTGGAATGTACGCCTTCAGCGAGAACTTCGTCCTCGCCCTCAGCCACGACGAGGTCGTCCACGGCAAGGGCTCGTTGGCCGGCAAGATGCCCGGGGACGACTGGCAGCGGCACGCCAACGTACGGCTGCTCTTCGGTTACCA
>PVBE010367593.1_pt1 | contig 14139 bp, 9 predicted proteins | sample 1631181 | NCBI WGS metagenome assembly PVBE01 (sample SAMN08397723, study PRJNA350692) | Marine metagenome, whole genome shotgun sequencing project. | isolation source: water | place: Pacific Ocean | collected 2012-04
CAAGAACTTGACCAGTGGCTACGAGCGGACGGCCACCGTCGAAATCCCGGCACAACAGCCGATATGATCGGTGCCGCGTTGTTTATCGGGCTCCGGCATGGCACAATTGACTCGTGTCTTTCTCTTCCATAATGCGAGGTAACAGGTAGAACGTGTCCGAAACTTATCATGTACGAGTGGAAAAAGAACACCTGATTTTCAGTGCTGCCCACTTCATCACTTTTAATGGCGACATCTGTGAACGATTGCACGGGCACAATTACCGAGTCTTTGCCGAGGTCCATGGACCTCTTGATGAAAATGCATACGTCATCGATTTCATTGCCCTGCGCGATACCCTTAAGGAAATCGTAAACGAGTTGGACCATCACATGCTGCTGCCAACGGAGCATCCCAAGATCCAGGTCACCGCCGGAGAAACTGAAGTTGAGGTCACGTTTGAAGATCGTCGCTGGGTATTTCCCCGGGGAGACTGTATCCTGCTTCCCATGTCCAACACGACAGCGGAATTGATGGCTCGCTACATCGGGCAGCAATTACTGGAACGCCTGGAAAATCGAACAGGTTCGCGGCCCCAGCGACTGGTCCTGGGTGTTGACGAAAACGAGGGCCAATGGGGCATCTGTGAACTGTCTTGCTGATCACCCAGCCACGGCCCTCCAAAACCTGGCCTCATTGGCTGCCAGGCAGTGATCATTCTTCTTCAACTTTCCTAACCCGAATGACCGATACAACCCCTGTAGTCGCCTGTCTCGTTTTGCGCCCTGACATAAGGTTCCAGTGCCTGTGACCGCCAACGCACAAAAAGCAGCCACCTTGTTACAGAATCTTCCTGACACAGAGGCCACGCAATTGCGTGGGCAACTTTCCGACCAACAACAGGCGCGGCTCCTGCAGGCCACGGCAGAGGCCAGCCTCTTGGCCGCTGATCGCCAACAGTTGGTATTGGAAGAGTTTCTTCAGCTGACGGAAAAAACCACCACTGCACCTGCCGTCCCAGTGACAGCCCCTGCTGACACACACTTTTCGGAAACCGCAACGGTTTCCGAATTGCCGGAAGACATCATTTTCAAGTTCTTTCATGACTTGACGGCAGCAACCCTTTTCACACTCCTGGGAAATGAGTCCCTGCAAACCATTGCCGTCATTCTTGCCCATTTACCCACACAACATGCGGCGCGTGTCCTGGATCAATTTGAACCACAATTACAGGCGGACCTGGTTCACCTGATCAGTACGTTGCAACCGATCGACCTGCAAACCCTCGTACAAATCGCTGACATCCTCCAGCACCGACTGGAGGATCTTCAGAATCAGGCCTCGCTACTGGCCGAATTGTAGTGAACTTGCTATGTTGCCACTCATGGCCAAGACTCCCATGATGCAACAGTACGAGGATGCGAAACAGGCTTGTGGCGATGCCATCCTGCTCTTTCGTATGGGAGACTTTTACGAGCTCTTCGACGAGGATGCGAAGCTCGCCGCTCGCACGCTGGGCCTTTCGCTGACCAGTCGAGACAAGGGTGAGAATCCAATCCCGATGGCCGGTTTTCCCCATCACCAATTGGATGGCTATCTTGCCAAGTTGATTCACGCCGGATTCCGGGCAGCCGTCTGTGAGCAGGTTGAGGATGCCAAGAAAGCCAAGGGGCTGGTCAAGAGGGAAATCACACGCGTCGTTTCCCCGGGCACGCTGACCGATGATGCGTTGCTGAATCCCCAGGAACATAATTACCTGGCAGCCGTTTCATGGGGAGCGACTCCCAAACCACCCAAGTCAAACAATGGCCTGAAGGTTTTAAATACTCCGGAACCCCGCGTTGGCCTGGCATGGGCAGAGCTTTCCACGGGATTATTTTTCGCAGCCGATTTTCCCCAGGACGAACTGGCCGATCAGTTGGCTCGCATCAATCCCTCGGAGTGCCTGATCCGGGAAGACGCCGATGAGACGCTGATGACAAATCCACCGCGTGGCACGATGGTCACGCCGCGTCCCAGCTGGTCATTTTCTCGAGATGCAGCTGCCAGTGCGTTGTCCAAGCAGTTCGGGACGCACAGCCTGGACGGAATGGGGTTTACCGACGATGACGGCCTGGCTGTCCAGGCCGCTGGTGCCGTCCTGGAATACCTGCGGGAAACGCAAAAAACATCACTGGACCATATCCAGCGATTGACACCTTACCGCAACTCCGAAATCCTGGAAATCGATGAAGCGACCCGTCGCAGCCTGGAGATAACAAGAACGATTCGTGACGGCCAACGTGAAGGTTCTCTCCTTTCCGTGCTGGACCACACCGTCACGGCCATGGGCTCACGCCTCTTGACCGATTGGCTGGCCAATCCTCTCACGGACATCAAGGTGATCCGACAACGCCAGGAAGCGGTCCAGGAACTTCTCCAGGAAGACCAGCTACGAGAAACCCTTCAAACTTGTCTGAAAAACATTTACGACATGGAACGACTGCTGGCACGTGTTTCCACGGGACGGTCCAGCCCACGTGACCTGAGTTTTATCGGCAAAACCCTGGAACAGTTACCACTGATCAAGTCCAACCTGCAAAACCGATCCAGCAACCAGCTCCAGGAGCTGGAACAGGAGCTGGATGTTTGCGAGGACCTGAAAGTCTTGCTGGCCTCGGCACTGGTCGAAAACTGTCCCTTGCAGATTCGCGATGGGGGCATTATCCAGGTAGGCTTTCACGCCGAACTTGACCGCCTGCGTAAACTCTCCGATGGCGGTAAGCAATGGATTGCTAACTACCAGGCCAAGGAGGCGGAAAAAACCGGCCTCCCCAATCTCAAGATCGGTTTCAACAAGGTTTTTGGTTACTACCTTGAGCTCACCAATGCTCATAAGGACAAGGCACCAGACTACTTTATTCGTAAACAAACGCTGAAAAATGCCGAGCGTTACATCACACCGGAATTGAAGGAACACGAGGAAGAGGTCCTCCGCTCTGCAGAACAGGCATTGGAGTTGGAGTGCCAGGTTTTCCTTGAGCTTCGCGATACCATCCACCAAGAGGCAACCCGCCTACAAAATACGGCTCGCGTCCTGGGCCAGTTGGACGTCCTGGCGTCGCTGGCTGAACTGGCAGAACAACGCAATTACTGTCGTCCCACGATGGTCACAGAACCGGTCCTGGATATTCTCGACGGCAAACATCCCGTGCTGGACGTCACCGAACCCGAGGGAACGTTTGTCCCCAATGACACATGTGCCGGAACCGGTGAACAACTGGTCCTGCTGATCACGGGGCCCAACATGGCTGGCAAGAGCACCTATATCCGGCAGGTCGCACTGATCACCCTGATGGCGCAAATTGGTAGTTTCGTACCAGCTCAAACAGCAACGATCGGGATTGCAGATCGGATTTTTGCTCGAGTCGGCGCCAGCGACGAATTGTCTCGAGGACAAAGTACCTTCATGGTGGAGATGACTGAAACCGCTCGTATTCTGAATACCGCGACGCAACACAGCCTGGTCATTCTCGACGAAATCGGGCGAGGAACGAGTACCTACGATGGTGTCTCCCTGGCCTGGGCGATCATGGAACATATCCATAATCACATCGGCTGCCGCACCCTTTTCGCTACCCATTACCATGAGTTAACCGAATTAGAAGGCACGCTGAGTTCAGTCAAGAATCTCAACGTGGACGTCAAGGAGTGGCATGACAATGTCGTGTTCCTGCACAAGATTGTCGCAGGCGCCGCCAACAAGAGCTACGGGATTCACGTGGCTCGCCTGGCAGGCGTCCCGCAAGAAGTCAATCATCGAGCGCAGCAGATTCTCGCTCAACTGGAAGCGGACCCGCGATCCCTCTCCGACGCGCCGTCCCTGGCACTGCCGGACACATCCGGTCCTAACCGAGACTTGCAATTGACCCTCTTCAATCCCGTGGAGCATCCCTTGCTGGACACGATCCGCGGCACAGAGATTAACGAACTGACACCCCTGCAGGCTCTCCAGTTACTTCAATCCTGGAAAGATCAGCTCGGCGACAACACCTCCGACCCCGAGTAATCATGGGCTGCTAAGCACCCGTGTTACTTGGCCTCCAGTTCCTTGATGTAAATATTACGAAACTGGACGAGACTGGAAGCTGGACTGTACTGGCCATTGCGCAAGCCACCGTGATGCTGAAAGGCCAAACGTCCCTTGGAGGGAATGCCGGGAAGCTGAGCATTTTCCAGGGCAGTATGGCCATTATTGATCACTGTCAGTCGATCGCCGATCATCACGATGATAAAGGTATTCCATTGACCGACTGGATTATCTCCATTCACACGCGGGGTCACGCCCGCACGTACGGTGGGTGACATCTTCTTGTCCATTCGGTAGCCGTAAACTTCTCCGGAACCGATTGGCCAACACCAGATATTGACCTGGCTCTTACTGCTGCCTCGCAGGTAAATACCGGAATCCGCGTTGGGGAGTGGAATCTTGATGGCTTTTCCTTGCCCATCCTGGAGATGCGTACCATCGGAAAGTACGATCGGAACATTATAATGACCGGTGGTTTTCTTGATCCGCCAATCCATCTTCAGGATAAAATCGCCGTACTCCTTTTCCGTCCAGAGATTCTTGTCTCCCTTTGCCTCGCTGGCCGCATCATAGTCAATGACTCCGTCGAGGATCTTCCAATGACCATTATCACCTTCAGGAAGCACCCATCCGGAAAAACTTTTACCATCAAACAATGAGGTAAATCCCTCTGGAGGATCCGCATAACTCACCGAAGCCAGGGCGGTGCACGAGGCCACACAAAGCAATCCCACCAAATATTTTTTCAGGCCTATTACCGTAATCCGATGCATCGCAATCTCCCCATGTGAAACCAGTCCTGTCACAATCCCCTACCAACAGTGCGACACGTTTTATACGTCACTGCCAGTAACCCCTTCATTCTAACCGGATTGCTCTTGCCTCGAACAGTCATTTCAAGACAAGATTTCCACTACTGTCACACGTTCTTCACCACGCAGGCTATCCATCGGTATGAAACGAACCCTGCTACGAATCCTCGTTGCGATGCTTGCCGCTCTCGGTGGCGCCTGCACTATCGTCGCCATCCAGTTTTTTGGTTACCAACAGCTCTTACGATCCCCCCTACCCTTGGCGGGAACCTCTTTTTCGCTCTTGTTGGCCCTGGTCGGAGCAGGCATGTCGATCGCTCCTGGAGCGGCCTGGCAAGGATGGGAAAACCGCTTGGCTCACTTCTGGCAATCATTACGCAATACCAAGCTGCCCGAACCCCATCGCCAGGCCTGGATCGTCATCCTGCTGAGTTGGTGCTGCTTTATCCTGAGCGTGACGCAACTCTGGCAGGTCCATACCGATCCAACCAGTAATGATCCAGCAGCTTTCCTGCGATACGCCAACGAGGTCCGCGAATCCGGAGGCATCGTCACCCTGGTCAGCCAGTTATTCCAGGGCACTTACACCCAGGCGAATCAACATCCGCTTTTTACTGCCTTGCTCTCCCTGGGCCCCACGTTTAAACAGGGACAATTACTTTCCCTGGCGATCGGCATCTTGACGTTGGTCGTGACCACGCTACTGGTTGCCCGCACCTGGAACCTGACGGTTGCCGCCATTTTCAGCGTGTTGCTGGCAACCAACTACGCCTTCTGCTCAACCTCTGCCCTGGTGACCTGTGAAGGATTGTTAACCCTGTTTGTATCGCTGACCTGGCTAGTTCTTGCTCAACGCGATTCAACGACCACCTGGTCTCTCTCAGCATCACCTCGCAACGCATTGGCCATTGGAGCGTTATTAGCCCTGGCCTTCCTGACCAAGGGGACCGGTCCGCTCTTCCTGGTGATCACCCTGGCCTGGCTCACAGGGTGTCACCTGTACCACCGGTCGGTCACCGACGAGCAGAAACGTTTGTTACCCTGGCGACCATTGCTGCTGATCATAACGGCCTGGATCGTGGTCGCTTCTCCCTTGCTGACGCGAAACGTTCGGATGTTCGGCAATCCAATCTATAATGCCAATAGTTACTTCCTGTTCATGGACGAGTTTGAAGACCTGCGAGAGGTGGCGGATCGAATGAGCGTCAGGGAAGCTGCCGAGGATTATCTTGCCTCGCACAGCGTAGCCGACATGTTGCAACGTGAAACCCAGGGGCTTTCCTGGCAATCCTTTATCTTCTTTCACAGTCTCGGCCCGCTTCCCCTGCACGACAGCCGTATCCTTTTCTCACTTCCCTTATTGCTACTGGCACTGATCGGAATGCTTTCTGAACAGCGTGCGGCCACGATCCTGTTGCTCGCCTGGATTGTCGGTTTCCTGATCATGTTTGCCTGGTATTTACCCATTGCAGCTGGTCAGCGATTCATGGTTCCCCTGCTGCCAGCCCTACTGATGTGCACTGCCGTTGGCCTGGCACGAATCGCACCGACGAACCGCCGGCTCAGGAAGTTGAACTCAACCGGTTGGTTAAGCATCGGCATTTGCTGGTGCCTTGCATGGACTGCCATTACCTGCTTGATGCTGCCCTAGTAAACAATCTCGTAGAGGGCACTGAACTTATCCGTCCAGAGCGAGACCTTCCGGGCATTTTCGCCAACCGGTGCCTGGTGTTTCTGGCGGATCTCTGGATCGTTCAGGACGTCCTCGTTCCGAGTAAGCAGGATCCAGGTGGCCAGGTCCTCAACCACTTCCTGTTCGGGATCCGGATGCGTGGTCAACACAACAAAAGGGATTTCATGATGCCTGGCGATGCGGGCCACGACCGGAATCAGCCGAAGATGCTGAGTGCTGGCGTGGATTGCCAGTACGCCCCCCGGCTTGAGGTGGTCAAGATACAGTTGGACGGCCTCGGCGGTCAACAAATGTACGGGAACGGCATCACCACTAAACGCATCCACGACCAGGATATCCGTATCGTGGGAAGCACCGTTAGTACTCTCCTCTTCCAATGACAGACGTGCATCGCCACTGACCAACGCAACGTCTGCCGGTGAATCCTGCAGAAAGGTAAAGTGCTCCTGGGCCATTCGTTCGACCTCAGGGTTAATCTCGTAAAACCGGAAGTGATCGCCTGTTCTTCCGTAGGTTGCCAGCGTACCGACTCCCAGTCCCACGATGGAAACATGGACGGGCTCCGTCTTGAGGTATTTTCTCATCAACAAGCCAATGCCACTGTTGCGATTGTAGTACGCAGTGGGCAACCGCCTTCGCCCCGGATCGGTAAACTGAATGCCATGCAACGTTTTTCCATGCATGAGACTTAACTGGTTATCAGCAGGACTTTCTTCACGCAACTCACGAACCACTCGCAACACCCCAAAAAAATTCCGGCTGGCAACAATCGTTTCACGCTCAATATTCTTTACCGCGTCAAACGATTTCACATTGCGCTGATACTCCGCGAGTTGCGCCTTTCCAGCCAGCCCAATTCCGCCACCGATCAGTAATGCCGCACTCAACTGTGCAACTGACGACCACGACACAATCTGGGTTACGACAATAACCAATGAAAACACCAAGGCAACCAGCATTGCCAGGTTCAGTTCCAGGTACGAATGAAAGATCAGCGGACAGACCAGCGAAACCAACAGCCCTCCCACCGCCCCACCGACACTCACCCAGAGATAAAAAGAGGTCAGGTAGGTTACTGCCGGTTTACGACGAACCAATTCACCGTGACACAGCATGCAGACCGCGAACAGCATTGCCAGGTAAGATCCCACCTGGACCGTGGCCGCACTGGTTCGTTCAGAAAACTTGAACATCACCCCCACGTTTTGCAGCATGGCATCGATGTCATAACGCAACATCAAGGCAGCGACCCAGGCAATGGAAAGAAAGACTGCCCAGGCGAATACTCTCGGTTGATACCATGACTCCCGATCAAAACAGATAATAAATGAAAGCAGGTACAATCCCAGCGGTGCAATCCAGAGAAAGGGCATCACCACGATTTGCTGACAAACATGCTGCGTGACCGCCAGTAACATGACGGAAGCCAGGGCCGGCATCCATAACCAATGCCCCTGCTCTTTCCAGGGCGGTCGCACAGTCGCTTCCGGTGACACTTCCCCGGCAGTCGTTTCGTCACCTTCCCCGCTGGGCGAGGAAACCCCACGGGACACCATGACGGCAAGGACAGCGCAACAGGTTCCAAATCCGACAAAAACAACTGACCACAGGTTACCCTGGGTCGGCAAATCGAATGCAGGTTCAAAGACGAACGGGTATGTTACCAGTGCTCCCAGGGAACCAATATTGGAGAGTGCATAGAGACGGTAGGGGGAACGCCCCGAGTAATGCATGGCATACCATGCCTGCACCAACGGACCGGTTGCTGATAATACGAAATAGGGCAAGCCCACGTTCAGCACCAACAGCCAGAGAATACGCATGGTTGGCAAACTACTGCCTGTTGGTTTAAATCGATCCGTCGGTGTAATGGGTAGCGTCAGAACCGCGACGACGATCAATGCCACGTGAACGATCATTTGTAATTGCCGCGACTTGAGCTGCGACAAGACATGGGCATAGCTATAACCGGCCACCAATAACACCTGGAAAAATAACATGCAGGTCGTCCAGACTGCAGTAGTGCCACCGAACCAGGGTAGAATCATCTTGCTGATCACCGGTTGCACCTGGAACAGCAAGAAAGCACTGAGCAAGATTGTCAGGGCGGCCCAACTGGAGAACCGAAAATAGACAGACTTGACCATCAGCCCTTTTTCCTTGTCAACAATTGCCCCTCAGCGGGTGCTACCTCTGTCCTGATTCGATATCTCACGAATCAACCGATGCCTCCACCGTTACCAGGACCCCCTTGAAAGCGGGTGTCCTGGACTGCGTGTCATGCTGTCTCGCAACCAGTACGTTGGCTTCTGGAAAATACATCAGGGCATTTCCTTCGCGAATACCAGGAAACTCACGTGCACGCACCGCATCCATTTTCCCCGCTGGCCCCCGGACCTGCACACGTTGATCGTGTTGCAGGTCACGTTGACGCATATCGCGTGGGTTCAACAGGATCACGTCACGTCCATCCTGCCCGCGGTAAATATCCTCTTCCTCGTAGACCACGGTATTGAACTGACCTTCACTACGTACCGTCATCAGCCTCAGCACATCATCTCCACCGGCCAGTTCCGGCAGTTCGTGGCAATGCAAGCGTGCACGTCCATCGGGCGTAGCAAATCGCGGCTTGTGAAAGGTTCTACCAGCGATTTGAAATTCCTCTCGCGTGGAGTCAATTGCCCTGATCTTCTCAAACCCGGGAACTACCTTGCCGATCACGCTACGAATCTGTTTTGCATCCTGCATCTCCTGCCAGTCAATAGGGCCATCATTCCCGAGGACACGCTGGGCAAGCTCCGCGATCACTTCGATTTCACTACGCGGACCTGCCAGGCGTCGCGGTCCGCCGTCGCTCAAACGCACCAGGTTAAACATCGACTCCTGGGTCGTCCGCTGGGGTTCCTCATCACGGGCCAGGACGGGCAGTATGATCGTTTCATCAGCCATCCCATGCACGTGACCTGTATTGAGCGTCGTGCTCATGAAAACCATGGTTTCCAATCGTGATAAAGCCTCCGCAGCGAAAGCCTGGTCCGGATTGGAACCATAGAGATTTCCACCCAGGCAAAATCCAAAGCGTAGCTTGTCCTCCGCGGCAGCTTCCATACAGGCCAGCGTATCGAGTCCTGGCGTCTTGGGTAATGAAACAGACAGATCCTGTTCCAGCGCCTCGAAGATAGCCTCTTTCAACTTGGGAGTAACTCCCACAGACCCGATGCCCTGCACGTTGGAATGTCCGCGGATAGGCATTAGCCCGGCATGCGGTTTACCCACCATGGATCGCATCAGTGCCAGGTTAGCAATTGCCTGTACATTCTGAGTTCCGTGCGCATGGTGGGTAATACCCATTGTCCAGCTAAAGACCACATTCCGGGCAGCTCCATAAGTCGCGGCTATTTCATCGATGACCGCGCGCTCGACTCCCGATTTCCGGCAGATGTCATCCCAGTCAGTTTCCCGCAGGTTTGCCAACCATGAGTCCGTTCCCTGGCAGTGCTCCTTAAGAAAACCATCATCCTGTAATCCCAGTTCATCAATCCGCTTGGCGATACCTGTTAACAAGGCCAGGTCACCGCCGATATGGGGTTGAACATACTGCGTCGCGATGCGCGTCCCAAAGAGCATGCTCCGAACATTACTGGGAATACGAAAATTGACCAGTCCAGCCTCCACGACAGGATTGATGACGATGACTTTGCCCCCGCGTCGACGCACATGCATCAAGGTAGTCATCAAGCGTGGATGGTTACTCGGTGGATTACCACCAATCACGAAAACCAGATCCGCATGTTCAACATCATCCAACACAATGGTAGCGGTACCACTTCCGACCGCGCTACTCAATCCAACGCCACTTGCCTGGTGACAGTAATAACTGCAATTATTAACGTTATTGGTTCCATAGAGGCGAGCAAAAAGCTGCAGTAGGAACCCAGCTTCATTCGAACTGCGACCACTGAAATACCAGAAGCTTTCATCTGGCGGCATCTGCCCCAGCTTAGCGACCACCCGATCGATCGCTTCCTCCCAGGAAATCACGCGATACTGATTTGTTCCTTTCTCGTAAAGCACGGGGTCGACCAGTCGCCCGGATGCTTCCAACTCGCGGGGATTCATTGCCTGCAGCTGTTTAATCGTGTGCCGGTACCAAAAATCCGGCGAGATGGCCGGCTGCATATCAGCGGCGATGGCCTGCAGGGATTTCTTACAGAACTCGGGGAAACGCCCCAGTTCATTCACCATGCCACCCCGCTGGCCGCCCATTCCCAGGGCACAGGTTTTACAGGCATTCTTACTGCGCAGCGCACGATACATTTTTCGCAGTCCGCCGACCTCGCGAGCTTTTCGAAAGGTATAGCGGATCGCCTGCCAGCCACCTCCGCTGCGGGGTATCTTACTCATGCTGCACACCTCGGCGGCGCATTATCACAGGGACCGTCCGGATCCAGGCAAGTTACGAAACCTGCCTCCGAATGCCTAGTGATCCAGGGCGACCGTAACGGTCTTTGTTTCCAGGTAAGGCCGCAAGCCATCTTCACCCAATTCTCGTCCCAGGCCCGACATCTTGAAGCCGCCGAACGGCGCGGCTGCATCGAACACGTCATAACAGTTCACCCAAATCGTTCCTGCCTTGATCTTCTTGGCAAGATGATGGGCTCGTCCCACATCGCGGGTCCAGACTGCTGCGGCCAGCCCGTAAAACGTCTGGTTGGCACGTGCCAAAATATCATCCGTATCCTTGAAGGTCAGGACTGACATGACCGGGCCGAAAATCTCGTCCTGGGCAATGTCCATGTCATCGGTAACGCCATCGAACAACGTGGGCTCGATAAAGTAGCCTTCCTCTCCGTAACGACTGCCACCCGAAACGCAGGATGCACCACTCTCATTACCTTTCTGAATGTATCCCAGGATTTTTTCGAACTGGGCCTGGTCTACCTGCGGCCCCTGTTCTGTCTTGGGGTCAAAGGGGTCACCAATCACACGCTCCGTGTTCATGCTCACCATTTTCTCGATGAATTCATCGTGAATGCGTTCGTCGACGAAAACACGGCTACCGGCACAGCAACACTGCCCCTGGTTAAAGTAGAGTCCAAAATGAGCACCCGCGGCGGCGGCATCCAGGTCGGCATCGGCAAAAATGATATTCGGACTCTTTCCGCCCAGCTCAAACGTCAATCGTTTCAGGGAGGGAGCCGCTTCCTTCATGATGGTCTGTGCGGTCAGGTATTCCCCTGTAAAGGCAACCTTGTCGATATCAGGATGCTGAACAATCGCCGCACCCGCCGTCGGGCCAAAACCGGGCACCACGTTAATGACGCCATCGGGAAAGCCTGCTTTCTGTGCCAGGCGAGCCATTCGCAGGCAACTTAGCGGAGTCTGCTCTGCCGGCTTCATCACCACGGTACAACCAGCTGCCAACGCCGGGCCCCACTTCCAGGCCACCATTAACATGGGAAAGTTCCAGGGAATAATCTGGCCTACCACTCCCACGGCCTCGCGCCGCGTGTAGGTGAGAAAGTTACCTCGCACGGGAATCGTCTGGCCATGGATCTTGTCTGCATAGCCGGCGTAGTATCTCAGGCAATCAATGACCAGCGGTAAATCAATGTCACGTGCATCACTGATCGGCTTACCATTGTCGAGGGTCTCCAGGGCAGCCAGCTCATCAATTTCTTCCTCGATAAGATCGGCCAACCGGGCCAACAACTGCCCCCGATCCCGGGCATCCATCGTGCTCCAGGGCCCGTTTTCAAATGCTTCTCGAGCAGCACGAACGGCCAGGTCGACGTCCGCGGCATCTCCCTCGGCAATCTGGGCAATCACTTCCTCAGAAGCGGGATGCAATGTTTCAAAGGTCTTGCCACTTTGTGCGGGAATCCACTGGCCATCAATAAAACAAAGTGTCTGATGAATCTCGGGACGTGCAACTGGTTCAGTGAAAGTAGCCATGAGAGACCTCCTGGAAACAAATCAAATCATTCTATCGAAGTCAGTCGGGGCCCATGGCGAGAAGCGACAGGACCTGAACTGCCGTTGGCGACATTGTAATCCCAGTTCGGGGAAGGCAGCAAGCCGCAAGAGATCCCAGGAATTAAACGTTCGGACGAAACACCTTGCAGTCCAGATTTCCAAGAGCAACCTGGAGTTGCTCAAACATCGCCTGATCCCGATAAACACCTACGATTGCCCCGCCGGAGCCGGCAAATTTAGCGGAGGCACCTACCTCGCGAGCTCGTTCAACCATCTCGACCTGCGTTGGCGGTAATTCACAGATACGGCTGCGAATGTCGAAGTTCTGATCCATCAACCTTCCCAGTTCCTCCAGGTCTCCCTGGCCCAGTGCCTCACGCCCGGCCATGGCTAGTTCTGCAAACGACTCCATGGCCTCCACAACATCTGCCTCATTACGGTCATATCGCAAGCGAAGATTATTGTGAAACACCTCGGTCGGTTCCCCGACGTCAGTACAATAGGCAATGTAGACTCTTTCCAGGAACGCGGTATCAAGCGGCAGGTAGGATCCATATTCCAGGCCCATCTCCGATTGCATGATCGCTGTCGAGAAATCCATGTAGACGGCGCCTTCGTAGACCTGGATCACCCGATCCTGCAAGCCTGCGGAAATACCCAGTTCATCCGCCTCAACACTAAGCACGAGCGAGGGTTGCACATGCTGTGGAATCTGGACATCGTAATATTCCATCAGGGCCCGCAAGGTGGCCACGATAATGGCACTGGATCCTGCCATGCCAACTGCGCGGGGTATATTCGATTCGTAGCGAATTGAAAAGTTCCGCTCATGCAGTGGAAAGCGATTCTCACAGAACTCCACGAATTTCTTGATCGTCGCCTTGACCAATCGCAAGCCGCCATAATATCCATGCAATTCAACATCATGTACCAGTTCATGGATTGAACCGAAGCGACTCTTATCTTCCTGGCTGGGAATTAATTCCATGTCTTCCCAGGCATACAGGACCACTTCCGCAAAGAAATTGCGGGCGATGATCGAGATGGTCTTGCCATGGTACCCATCCGACGGATTGCCGATCAGGCCGGCACGTGCATAGGCCCTTTTCCGCAATAACTCCATCATGAATTCTCCGCTGATGTATCCAGGAGTTGTCGCAAGTGTTGCTGAACCATGGGACCATGCTGTTCATCAGCCATGGCAAATTCCATGAAGGTACGAAAGTAGCTTTCGAAGTTACCGATATCGTAACGAGGTTCATTTGCCGGCAACTTCATGCCGATCCCCTTGCATCCAGACTGCAACAACTGGCGGATCGCATCCGTCAACTGGATCTCGCCTCCCTTGCCCGGTTTCGTTTCACCCAAAGCGTCAAAAATCACTGGACTAAAGATGTAGCGGGCAGCCACGGCCAGGTTACTGGGTGCTTCCTGGACAGTCGGTTTTTCAACCAGGTCCGCCAGTTCGAAAACATCACCGGCAGCTCCCCTGGGACTGGCAATTCCATAATTTACCACCTCGGCAGCGGGTACCTCCTCGAAGGCTACCACGACATCTGCTTTCTGTGACTCGAATTCATTGATCATACGTCCCACGATATCACTTTGAG
>PVBE011745098.1_pt1 | contig 14139 bp, 17 predicted proteins | sample 1631181 | NCBI WGS metagenome assembly PVBE01 (sample SAMN08397723, study PRJNA350692) | Marine metagenome, whole genome shotgun sequencing project. | isolation source: water | place: Pacific Ocean | collected 2012-04
CAGATATTTTGTCTGAAGACTCTTTCCCTGTCTCACCCCCTTCTTCCACATCATTTAAATATGCAATAACAGTTATCATTCTTTGACCACCTGGTTCCCAGTTATTTTTTCCATCTTCTGTTTCATAATCAAATGAATCAAAATGAGGCTTATATTGTGCGCCTTTTTTATAATAAACAAGTTGGTACTGTTCAGCATTTCTAATCGGCATTTGAACTAAAATTGAAAATCTTTTGCTGACTTCATGGACTATGTCATTAGCATTATGCTCAATCCAACAATTATCACTTGTTCTACTTTCATGTTGGATATGTTTATCAGGACTAATAACAGTCGAAGGCTTGAGCTTTCCATCAGCAGCCGCAATAAATGCATCACATTCATCATTGCTAAGAAAATCGTCTACCACATACAAAATAGGATCAGCCGCATACATGGTGACATTATCAGCAATTTTTTTTGGATATTCCTTATTCATATCTAGAAATAATTGTATGCTAACAAAGTAAAACACGCATTCAAAATGAGCATATTTATTTCAATCGCTTCCTACCAAGATCCCTTGCTTGTATCTACAATTTTTAGTGCCTACAACAATGCTGAGAAAAAAGATGATCTAATATTTAGCATCTGCGATCAGTCAGATAGTGGAATTAAAGTGAATGAAATATCATTCTCAAATCAAATCCACTATGAACACGTAGATCCCTTATTTTCAAAAGGTCCATGTTGGGCAAGGCATAGAGCTCAAAGTTTTTTTAATGGGGAGGACTTCTTCTTGCAGGTGGACTCCCATACACAATTTGCACCTGGCTGGGATAGTATTTTTATAGAGCAGCTAGAAAAAATCTCTGCCAATCAAGCGGATGATGATTATTTTAAAAAACCAATTATTACTTCTTATCCTCGAAGCTTTAAAGTTTTAGATTTTGAAAAGGGGTTATTTGAGCTCAATACTGGAGATAAACATACCCAAGTTATTACCTATAGAAAAGATAGCTTATTTTTAAAAGGTTCGTTTTCACGACAAATAGGTATTCCAACAAAGTATAGTGATATTACGCATGCAATTTTGATGGCAGCAGGTTGTATTTTTACAAGAGGCTCTTTCGTCAAAGAAATTCCTTACGATCCAAATTATTATTTCTACGGAGAAGAGCTTTCAATGGCATTACGAGCATTTACTCGTGGCTATTCATTTTTCCATATTCCTGGTGCGCCTTTATTTCATCTTTATACCGATACCAGCGATATACCTAGGAAACTTCATTGGGATCCAGAAGATGATCAAAAGAGAGCGGTTAAATGGACCGAATTAGATAAAAAGAGTCTAAATAGGCTCGATGATTTATTTGCTGGCAAAGTTGAAGAACCCATGAACCTCGGAGATGAGAGATCTTTGGAAGACTATGCTTTGATAAGCGGCATAGATTTAAAAAATAATATAGTGTTAGATTTAGAAAAGGCTACCGAATCTAATTTTCTTGAATCCCTTGATTGGAAAATTAGTCCACTTAAACAATAGGAGAATATTATGAGTGATGAAGCAAGAGAATTTTTAAACAGTTATGGGGATTTTGTTACCAAGGTAACAAGTGAGCCAAGCTTGGATCAAAGCAGTTTAGATGCTCGCATGAAGGAAATTGATTCCTCGTCTCCAATAGAATCTGCAAGACTATTAACAGCCGCGCTTGGATTGGGCAGTGAGACAGGCGAGTTCGTAGAAATAGTAAAGAAGATGTACCTTCAGGGAAAGCCAGCATCAGAAGATAATATTTTTCATATGAAAAGAGAGCTTGGCGATATCATGTGGTACTGGGCTACAGCCTGTATGGCATTAAAGCTTGATCCTTATGAGGTGATTAAAGAAAACCAAGATAAGCTTGAGGCAAGGTACGGAGAAAAGTTTGAGGTTGATCGCAGTGAGCACAGAAAAGATGGAGACTTATAATTGCAAACTAATAAGTAAATTTTTGATTTAAATCTTCAACTGCCTCTTTAAATTCTGAGGTTAATTGATCAACCAAAGTTTGTACTGATGGAGAGTCTTTGATTGAGCCAATGCCTTGACCAGAGCCCCAAATATCTTTCCAAGCTTTTGCATCCGTATTACCGCCAGAGCCGAAATTCATTGATGATTTGTCTGCCTCTGGAAGATCATTAGGATCTAAGCCAGCATTCACAACTGAGCCCTTTAAGTAGTTGCCATGAACTCCGGTGAATAAAGAGGAATATACGATGTCGTCAGCAACACTATCGATAAGCATGTCTTTGTATCCCTGGTCAGCATTAGCTTCTTCAGTTGCAATAAACCTTGTTCCTAAATAAGCAAGGTCAGCTCCCAGTGCTAAGCTCGATGCAACTGCGCTTCCAGAGCTTATTGAGCCTGAAAGAATAATAGTCCCATCAAAAAATTCTCTTACTTCTCTAACCAAAGCAAAAGGTGACAGTGTCCCAGCATGACCACCCGCTCCAGCACAAACTAAAATCAAACCATCAACCCCTTGTTCAGCAGCTTTCTTTGCATGCCTGACACTTATTACATCATGATAAACAAGCCCCCCATATGAATGGGCGGCAGTCACAATTTCTTCAGGCGGTCTTAAAGAGGTAATAATGATCGGAGCCTCGTGCTTCACACATAACTCCATATCGCCCATCAATCTATCATTGGATGCGTGACAGATTTGATTAACCGCATAGGGAGCAATAGGTAAGTCTGGATTTTCAGCTTTTGCTTGAGCTAATTCTTCCTTAATTCTTATGAGCCACTCCTCAAGCACATGCTGAGGTCGAGCATTCAATGCAGGAAAAGAGCCAACAATTCCAGCCTTGCATTGAGCAATAACCAATTCTGGTCCAGAAACCAAAAAAAGTGGCGATCCAATAACTGGAATAGCTAAATTATCTTGTAAAATTTTTGGAAGTGGCATGATGGTCCTTTTTTTAAAAAAGCTAGTTTAACTTAAGCCTTGATGTTATTAAATAGAAGCTCAGGAATTAAAAAAACTCATCTGCAACCCAGCTGATCGACCAATTATGTCCCAGTCGATTCCCTTTATAAGTATCTGGAAGAGTGGTGACTAGGCTGCCTTTTATATTTATTGCTTGAGGATCTTTGGACAAATCTTTATATGCATTATCAAGCCGATGTTGAGTTCTCCACTCATAAAGTATTGCATTAATGGGTATTTCCTTAATTGGTTCATAACCACATATTTTGTTTAGCATAGCGGTGCCTGACAGAGGAGATGCTACAACATGAACCTCAATAGGGGTTGTAAGTTGCCAATTTTTTAAAGCATGTGTAGCCAATACTCCTCCGTAGCTATGACCAATTAAATAAACCTTTTTAAAAGATTTGTTTTGATTCAAAATGTCCGCGATCTCCTTTACTAATTTTTCAGCAGAATCTTGAAAGCATCCATCATCAGCCCAGCGATAAAAATACACATGCTTCTGCTCTGAATCAATTTTTTTGATGGGGTATATCCATTCATAGCCCTCACTACTACCTCCATGCACAGCTATAAAAATTTCCTGAGCTTCGTTCGTACTTGGTTCCATCGAATTCAAGCCATGAGGCAGATCAACCAGCCTTTGGCCTAATTTTTTTACAGAGATATCGTTAGTAAAATCCATTAACTTAATAGGAGACTGGGGCTCAATGTCGCAACTGGCTGCAAAAAAAGCGAGAAATAATAAATAGAGTATGTGTTTCATGTTGTTATTTAATGAAATAAGCAACACTGTGGTCATCAAAATCTTTGGCGCCAACTTTATCAAAGCCCATCTTTTCATGAAAGTCTAAGGAGGGTTGGTTAACAGGCTGAGTATTTACCTCTAAAGCTATAGGTAAATCATCACCATCGGCTTGAGCAAATATGTCTTTATAAATAGCTCGGCCTAGACCCCCTCTTCGATGCCGCTTATCAATTGCAACTCTGTCTACATACATAAATTTTTTTAACCTTTTAGTAAAGAATTTGTAATTTTCTGACTTATAAGACGAACCCTCTCTCATGCAAATTATAAATCCAACAATCTCATCATTGTTTAAGACCAATAAATTGTATGAACTAAACTCAATTAATTGTTTTAAGTGGTGCATGGATTCGAGCGAGCCTACCTCTGGGGTATTAGCCTGATTTAAATCATAAATTGATTGGAGCTGAGCCTCATTATTATGACCATTAGGAAGTCTTTGTAATTTATATCTAGAATTCATGTGATGTAAATATTAGCTGGCGCTGCCCATGGCTTCTAGGAAATACAAAATAATATTAATGATATCTATGTACATGCTGAAGGCAAGATCAATGGCTGTGTTCCAATCATTTAAACCTTGATCAGAACTCACATTAACCATGCTAATAGAAGCGAGTAATGACATTGAGAAAATGACAATTCCTGTCACTGCTTTTATTTTTTGTGCTCCTCTCGATATGCCTCTGACAAGTGCGAAAAGCTCCCAAATAATTAATAATAAAATTAAAAGTGAGACTGTTATTACAAAAGCTAGATTTGCAAAGTTAATTCCACTGACAGAGACTAAGATAAACATTGCAGCAGTCGTTAAAGTCGCGCCTTTAAGCCCTGTCATACCATCATTTTCATCCATATCCATAATGATGAAGCCTATAACTGAGCCATAACCTATGGCGCTAATAGTCATAAAGATAAATTGGATAAATGAGCTTGAAAATATTATGAAAGCTGCAGCCGTCCACATTGAAATGATGGCAAATAAAATAAACCAAAAGAAAAAAAGCGTGGTGGCTTTGCTTTGTACGATACAAATATCAATCTGTCTGTTCGGATTTACAGCCTCTGCAAAAGCAATGCCTAAGAATGTCTTATTTGCATAAAAAGCTTTCTTGCATTGTTGAATAATAAAAAATGAGCAGCCATAAAGAACAGCCAGCTCAAAACCAAGAATTAAATAAACTTTAAAAGCTAGGCTGGTTGCACCCATAACAAGCTCTAGTTGCTAGAGCCCTCGGCAATAATTTCAACATATGTTTTAACGCCTGCAACAAAGCTATCAACATCTATACTTTCATTAGTCCCATGAAAACCTGTCATATCTTCTGGAACAATAGAAAATGGATTAAACCGAAAAGAGTTATCAGCAATTTTAGAGTAATGTCTGGTGTCTGATGCTGCGATCATGAGCCCCGGAACAGAGACAACATCGCCGTAAATTTTGTCTAAAGAGGATGCAACTATATTAAAACCGGGAGAGTTCCAAGATGAAATCCCCGAAGCCTCCATTCCCCCTAGGGAACGAACTTCCACTTCATCCGAGCCAACAATTCTTCTTACGTGCTCAGTGACACTTTTGATAGAGTCTCTAGGGTGTAGTCTGAAATTAATAAGCGCCGAAGCCTCTATTGGGAGAACATTGCTTTTTATGCTTCCGCTCAACATCGTAGGTGCAGTAGTTGTTCTAATCATGGCATTAATAACTGGTGTTGATGACATTTGAGAATCTATCATGCCCCCAAATAACCATCTATTAGCAAAGAGAAAGCGGTAACCAAATGGCATATGTTTGCTAACTTCATCAAACATAGCTGCGCTTAATCCCTCCAAACTTCCAGGCAAAGGTTCTTTTTCAAGCTTCACCAAGGCTTCTGCAAGAATAGTAACTGCAGTTCTTTTCGAAGGCGTTGAAGAATGCCCCCCTTTTGCTTTTGCCACAATCATTAGATTCATAATTCCTTTTTCAGCAACATTTATTGGGGCAACCAATTTATTTACACCTGGAAAAAACCCCCTATTTACAAATGAGCCCTCTCCGAGTGACCAATGAAGTTGAACGCCGTCATTTTTCAATTTTTCTGTAATCAGGGCTGCGCCCCCGCCCCCAATCTCCTCATCATGACCAAAGCCAAAATAAACAGTTCTTTTGGGCTGGAAATTATTATTAATTAAATGAGTAGCGGCTTCCATTAGTCCAATAACTCCACTTTTATCATCCAAAGAGCCCCGGCCCCAAATCCTATTATTTGAAATTGTCCCAGCAAATGGCATTTCTTCCCAGAGATCTTCCGTGCCAGGAATAACTGGAACCACATCATAGTGACCCTCAAATAAAATTGGTGCTAGAGTAGAGTCACTTCCCTCCCACTTAAAAAGCAAAGAGTGCTCAAGCTGTTCAAGCTTCATTGCTTGATGAAACTCAGGATATGTTATAGATGCCCATTTAATAAAATTATCAAACTCCAGTTTAGGAAATTGTTCATTGTCTTGATAGGAGATCGTCTTGAATCTGATAGATGCAGCCAGGTTTTCACTGGCTTTAGATTCGTCAATTGAAACAACTTCGCCTTCAATGAATTCTGACTCAGCGGCTGTGTGCATAAAAGTTCTTATTAAGGCTATTAAAAGCATGGCAAGCAGAATAACAAAAAGCGAAAGGAAGAATTTTTTTAACATTTTTACCTCAATAAAAAATTGTTAAATGTAGCTAGCTATGAAAGCTCAGGGCGTTTAGCTCCAAAATTAGAAAAATATTCCTTAATAATCTCAAGGTCTTGTTCAACATTATCAGAGGGGCTAAAAAAATCTCCTAGCTCAACAGTTTTATTTGAAAAATCAATGCCAGCCATCATGATTTTGCTATTAGTTTCATTAGCAATCCGGAGAAATCCTGATTTTAACCTTTCAACCTTTTGTCTAGTTCCTTCTGGAGCTATAGCAATAATAAAGCCTTTGTATCTATCAGTAACATTTTTAATTTCATTTTTTAGAGCTTCTGGGTTGGCTCGATTTACTGGGATGCCCCCCATCTTTCTTAGCAGTCTGCGAAAGCCTTTTTTAAAAATAGAATGCTTGCCTACCCAATGAATATGAACATCGAGACTCAAGATAAGTGACATGGCAAGCACAAAATCCCAATTTGAGGTATGTGGTCCAGCTATCAGTACCACGCGCTCGTCTTTGGGAAGATGACCGGTAGTTTTCCATCCTGTAACCTTCATTAAAAATTTACCCAGCCATCTCAATGGTCTGGGTCTATATGCGCGCAAATGCTCAGGGATATAAATTTTGTATTTGCTCATTGAGAGTAGTCTATATGGTTTTGGTATCTTGTTCTAATTTTTGAGGCCTGCTAAATGTTCATATTTTTCTATGGCATCTGAGATCTTTTGCCTCACATCATCTTGAGCAGATTTTTTAGTATTTGCATAAAACGGATGAGGCAGAGTCGCCAGCTCTTTTGCTTTTTCCATCACACGATCCATAAATTCAGTTTGAGGAACTACCTCATCAATAAAACCAACCTCAATTGAGTCTTGAACTGAATAAGCGTCTGAATGAAAAACAGCCGGGTAAAAATAATTCTTATTAACCCTTGCTTTTAGGATCTCCATAATTTGTGTCGGGATATCCATATTATTTCGAACTTCATTTGCCTGACAAATATATTTACCATCAATGGCAATCCTATAATCAGCCGAGCATGTTACAAATAAGCCTAATGCAATTGAATGGCCAGAAACTGCGGCAATGATGGGTCTGTCAAAAGAATAAAGCTCTAAAAGCAGGCGATAGCCTAGATGGACCATCTTTGTAATCTTTTCCATGTCGCCAGCTGCCAATGTTTTTAAATCAAATCCACCCGAAAACAGGCCATCTCTCCCAGTAATAACAAGTGCCCCTGAATCTCTTGGGACCTTTGCAAGCAATTCGTTAACTTGGCTTAGCATGTCATATGAAAAAGCATTTGCTTTTCCATCGTCGAGCTTGATTATCGAAATATCATTATCTTGAGTTAGGGTTGCAATTGGGTCAGTCATTTGTTCCTTGGGGCTTAATTAATTAATGGGTGGAATATATGTTAACAAGAATTACCCCGTTTACTATTAAGAATAGTCCCAGGATTGCTTGCCAGCTTAGTCCCTGGCCATAAATAAAATAAGACAAAACTGCGATTGACAAAACTCCTAGGCCGCTCCAGCAAGCATAAACAATTGCAAGGGGTATTGCCCTCAAAGCAAGAGTTAAGAAATAAAATGAGGCAAAATAACAAATGCTCATAATTATAGTGGGTAGCTTTTCAGAGAACTCCCTTGTGAGAGGAAGCATTAAAGTTCCCGCAACTTCAAAGATAATTGCACCCAGTAAAGATAAGTATGCTGACATAGATAAATTTTGTCTTATTGAGAAATATTGTCTAGGTAGGTCTGAACTTTCAATTTGGCATTCTCCCTAATATCCATATAAAAAAGGGCGTAATCTAGGCCATGATAGTTTCCTGCAGAGCCACCAAATGTCTGAAATCTAGTGCCAGTTTGATCAGATGCAAAAAGGATTCCATTCTTACACTGAGCTTGAACATACTGCTTAAGCGGAGACTCTAGAGGACCAAATGTTTCTCCTTTAGGACCATCATCACCAGTTAAATCTAATGCAAATTCACCTGAAACATAAACAGCACCCTTTGCATCAGAAAGATTGGATAAAGATCCTTCATTCTTCCAAGTAATTGGATTAACACAAATGTTATTTTTATAACGAGGCATATCCTTATTCAGATGAGTCACATTAATTGTGTCCCAATGAACAAGGCATCCTAATTGTGTTGAGCTATCACAAACAGAGATATCACTCATTCCTTTCATCCAGTCTTTAGAAATTTCACCACCAATAATGTAAGCCCCTACCATCCTTGGGTATAAATCTGATCCATCAATTTCTTCGACCAACAACCTAATGGAGTGATGCGTGCCCTGACTATGACTTGCAAGAATAAACGGTCTGCCATTGCTAAAGTTTTCAATAAAATGCTCAAAAGATTTTTTCACGTCCTGGTATACAAATGAGTGCACCTCCTCACGAAGTTCATCGTCACCAAAATAACTATAAATTGATGCTTGGCGATAGTGAGGCGCATAAATGCTGCAGCAACTATTGAAGGCGCTCGCTTGATTGGCCATCATCCACTGGGTGTTTTCTTTTGTAGCCGACTTTTCTTCCAAGGGATCGGTCCAATAATGTCCTTTTAAATATCCAGTTGGGTGGACAAAAAATACGTCTACATCTGAATTTAGCTGATCTATGCCTTCTTCTCCTGCGGGGATTAAATCTGCCTCATCTTCAATAGATGGAAGAGATGCCCAGGAGCTTTCTTTAGAATAATCAAGTTGAAGAACAGCGTCGTTAGGATTAAATGAATGGTCTGGTCCACCAAAAAAATAGTCATAGGCTATATCAGCAGTAAGACCTTGATCGCGGAGTTCGTCTATATAAGGAAAAGCCCATGCAATAAAAGCTAAAAGAAAACATGCAAAGATCAGTAGAGTTTTTTTCATAAGCTACTTTAACTTCCCAAGTATCCAAAAACCAAGCCAAGTGCTAACAATAGCTTTGAATGTTTGAGATAAGATTAGCGGCAATGAAAAAATGAAATCTAGCCAAACATTCCAAAACCAGGAATAAAACCACTCAACTAGTGGGAGGATTAATGTAAAGTAGTTTTTTATAAATTCAATGTTGGACAATGACAGAATTCCATAATCAGATGAGAGCACTACCTGTATACCCCATAAAACAACTAGAACTTGTATGGGTGTTGTAGCAATACAAAAGTATGCAATAATTTTAAAAAATGTTTTTATAAGAATTACCTCTTATAAACAATAATAAACTTTTAATAGGAGAAACAAAAATGACAATTAATATAAAACTATTTTCTATATTAGCCCTCATGGTAACTTTTAATTTATCAGCAGGATATCCGCCATATGGCTCTCATGCCTCAGATAAATGGCAAATCTGGGCTTATACATCAGCCGCTCCAGATTTTATTGGTGATTTTGCAACCGTAATAGGAGCAGATGGATCGGTGCTTAGGGAGGGTACAAATGGATGGAGATGTGAAGCTTTTATGCCTATGCCAAAAGGCGGTTTTAAAAAACCACATGATGCGGCGCCTGCATGCTCAGACAAAAATTCTGTGGCATGGGCAAATGCATACAAGGCTGGAACTATTCCTGACATGGAAGGAGATGGATGGGTATGGATGCTACATGGAGATTTAGGTGTAGATAATTTTACCCTTGGAACGGATGGACAAAAAAATGCTGGCCACAAGCATTACATTGAATCAGGTCCACATATGATGCTTATGCCAAAAGATCCCTCCTCTTTAGACGCGCAATCAACTGACTATACTTCGGGGGCACCTTATGTAATGTTTCAAGGCTCTCCCTATGCTCATCTGATGATACCTTTGGTTGACTATTACTCATACCAACCTCAGTCTTCTCCTGAAAATTAATTAAATTATATAGGGCTCCGTGCGGGAAACGGGGCCTCTACTTAGAGCCGCTTTGCCAGGCGAGAACGGAAAAGGGAATCGTCAGCAAGTAAATTAAAGCCAGTATGTTAATGGTGATCCATAAGAAATTGATCATGCTCATTGCAATTACTGAAAATAAAACCATAAACCCTAATTTTGATTGAATAAATAGCCGCTTTCTTTTTATTGAAAAAGTTGGAATCCTGCTCACCAACAAGCCGCTGATTAAAATTATGTAGCCAGCAACAAAACTTAAATTCTCATAAGCCCAGTCATAACCCATATATGAATGTGTCAATGGCAACATAATTAAAATAGCTCCCATTGGGGTTGGTATGCCGGTAAAAAAGTGTTCGGGCTCCCCGTCTGTAGCCTTGGACTCTTCAAGCCTAACGTTATATAAAGCAAGCCTTAGACAAGAAAATATTATAAAAGCCAAAGCTGCAAAAGCTCCTATCCGGCTATCTTGGTTAAATATAGACATATATATAAGCAGCCCAGGCGCGATACCAAAACTTAAAAAATCAGATAAAGAATCTAGTTGAGCACCGAGATCTGATTCGCTCTTAAGATGTCGAGCTAACATGCCGTCCAATGCATCACACACTCCAGCAAGCAAAATACATACGATGGCTAAGTTGAAATCTGATTCAAGCGCAAACCTAATTGAACTCAAACCAAAACTTAGACCTGTCAAGGTAATAACATTTGGTAACAAAACTCTAAAATCTAGTTTTTTCATCTTTATTATTTAAGGGTTGCTAAAATTGACTCTCCAGCAAGGACCTTGTCCCCAACCTTGCATTTCGTAACCGCATCAAGCGGCATATAAATATCAACTCTTGAACCAAATCTTATTAGTCCAAACCTTTCTCCCTGTGTAAGCATGTGGTTTGGTGAAATAAAACTTAGAATTCTTCTGGCTATTAAGCCCGCAATTTGAACAACCACAATCTTGGCTCCATTTTCGGTATTTAGAACTAAGCTACTTCTCTCGTTTTTATCACTAGCCTTGTCTAAGCTTGCATTTAAGAATTGGCCTTTTTTATATACGATATGTTCAGCCTTTCCTTGAACGGGGCTTCTATTTACATGAACATTAAATATATTCATAAAAACACAAATTCGTTTCATTTTTTTTGAATCTATTGGCAGCTCTTCTGGAGGATAGGCCTCATCTATCAAACAAACTTTACCATCTGCTGAGCTGACAATTAAATTTTGATCTTGTGGGGTGTTTCTTTCAGGATCTCTGAAAAACCAAATAACAAAAAATGTAAGAAAAAAACCAATTAATACCAGGGCTATTGCCATCGATAGGAAAAGTAAAACTATAGAGCCGGCAAGAAAAATTGCCGCAAACTTCCAGCCTTCAGGATGGATATAGGATCTCTTTTTATTTGACTGATTCATTTAGCACTCTTTGAATTAGGCGAGCATTTTATGTCATAAAAAGAGCTTTTGAAAATTTAATGTTAACTAAACCCAATTATTTGACTGTATAAAATTAAAATCGCCATCGAAACTTGAAGGATCAGCGTGATCCAAAGAATCATTTTAGTCATTAGCCTGGGCTGTAATTCTTTGCTCAATTTACTTGTTAGGTATAAAGCGCCGATGTTTATTATTGGAAGGCCTAATGCGGCCCAAATTCCAGCTATTAATAGAAGTGTAATTGGGTTAGGAAGTAAAAAATAAGCAATAGATGAAAATAGCGGGATAGCGAATGCAATAATTTTAATTAAATTAGTGCGTGTATTATCTCTTTCGCTAACCAAACCAATAGAGATAAAATAATCTGAAATCGTTCTAGTAAATGCGGCTGTTCCAGAAAGCAAAGTTGAGAAAAGAACAAAAAACGCCAAGGGAATGAAAAACCATTTAGCCCACGTTCCTAAAATTGTAGTGAACATATTTAAAAGGGTTTGAATGATGTCTCCATCCGGGGGTGGATAAGGGCCAAGTGTATTTAAAACGGCTGCGCCCAAAAGAAAAAATGGCAGAGTTCCAATAGTTACAAAAAAGACTGTTGCCCAAACATCTGTTTGCATTACTTTAATCCAAGCTTTGGTTTCTTGTTCATCGCCACTATGTTTGGCATAGCCCTTTTCCAAGCACCAATATGTATATTCCATAATTTCCCCGTAACTTATTCCAGTAAAACCAAAAACTGCTAGGGCTAAAGCAGCATGCTCAAAAGGAAAAGAGAACGACAGCCCGCTTAAGATTTGTGCACCTGAAATTGCATATGGTGTTGACTGCATAGAGATCGCAATAATTAAAGTCACAATTGAAAAGAAGAAAACCATTCCCAGCAGAATCTTTTCTAATGTTTGATAAGTTCCAAGATACAAAATAAACCAGGTAATAAAACATGCTGTTGCAACCCATGACTCAGTACTAAGCATTGGTATCATCAAGTGCCCCGCCTCTGCAACAGCGCCTGCTAGACCGCCCATACCTGCGACAGATGGAATCACACCAATAAACATAAACCAAACTAGCCATGAAGCTTTCTTGCCTTTAAGGTTGGTCTTAGGTCCAGGCATATCTGAGAAAGATTCTAAGAAAGTTTGATTGGTGGATATAAGATAGCGACTAATTTCAGCTTGAATAAGCGGCTTGCTCCAAAGACTCAATAAAAGCCACCATAATAAAGCAAAGCCAGTAGCTGCCCCTAACAATGGTGACAGAGCTATTGAGCCACTTCCAACAACGCTACCGGTCACAATGATACTGGGCCCTATGAATTTTAAACGCTGAATAAATGAAGTAGGGGCTTTAATCATGATTTTTTTGCAGGAGCACGATATCTTTTGATTTGATTTCGCATTTCCAGTTCCTTTGAGAGGCTATCACTTGAAAGGTTTTTTCACAATAAAAAGTCACATGGGTTGGATCTCTTCGATAGTACCAATTCTCAAACTTCTCATCGGAGGTTAAAAAAGATGTCATCACACCCAGCCAACCTCCAGGTTTAAGAAGATCGTTCAGAATATTGAACTCTTTAAACGGGTCATAGAAGTGCTCTGCGGTTTCTGTGCAGGTAATAAAATCATATTGCTGGGATAGAACACCCTTATCCGGATAAAAAAATGGGTCATACAGCGCAACCATAAATCCATCTTTAGTGAGCATATCCGCTAGGGCTGGTCCTGTACCACAACCAAAGTCCAATCCATAAGAACCAAGAGATAATTTTTCTTTGAGGGGCTCAGATAGCTTAGATAGAAAGGCCCGATATTGTTTATCATCAATTTTATTATTATGTTCTAGGTAGCGTTGCTCCTCTTCTACCGTATCGATGAAAAAAGATTTATCTAAATACTTACACCCACATACATTACAACTCCAATAAGTCTTATTATCTAAAGTTTTGAAACTTGAGGCAGCATCAGACCTGCAGGTATTACAGATCATTTTCAAATAACTGTTTTAATACCTTCAATCGATACAAGCATTCCTTGATGAATACCATCAGCAAAAATATCTGGAGAAATTTCAGTTGTCCACCTTAGCCTACACTCTTGATCATTGAGGGGTGATATTTGCATGGTAGCTAAATGATGTTCAATGGGTGCTGGTGTCTGTATGGCAGAATACTTAAGGGTCATGCTAGTATGGTCCTGTTTTAAAATTTTTTCAGTTATCTTCCCCATCCCAGTCATTTCAAAATGCCTAAGGTCATCCTCTAATTTGATCTTCTCAATAGTAGGAACCCAGTCGCATCTTCCAACATCAGATAGAATGGCCCAGAGCTCATCAGCCGAACAATCAAACTTAACCTCTTCTTTTAGCGTTTTCATTTGCTTTTATTAAGAATTTAATAC
>PVBE010726798.1_pt1 | contig 14136 bp, 12 predicted proteins | sample 1631181 | NCBI WGS metagenome assembly PVBE01 (sample SAMN08397723, study PRJNA350692) | Marine metagenome, whole genome shotgun sequencing project. | isolation source: water | place: Pacific Ocean | collected 2012-04
AATTCCGTGTTTGTTTTTACTATGGAGAAAATATGCAAAATAAAGCAACGGTAAACCCGATTAATCCTAATGAAATGATGTACATTGATGCAGAGGGTAACTTCTTCATTGATGGCGCATCATACATCAAGGGTATGGATGATTATGAATGGAACTTTGGGCTAAGTAATAAGAATTTCTTAAAACTATTGGAGCATTTGCCGCATCATCCCTTACATCCAGAATATGAACCTTTAGATCTACCAGATGGATGTGAACCTTCTGAGGTTATCATTGATGCAATTATCAAGATGGGAAAGGATGCTGGTGATTTGCATGCTATATGCAATAGGAATAAAATCCCGCATCTATTTCAAGTATGGAGGTAAGTTTGTCATAGGCACATTCACCACAAGTATTACCTTACTTAAAAATGTATTTGTTGCAGGCTTAATAAACATGCGTGATGAAATAGAAATTAAATACAACTCTGATTACTGGTTGTAAAACTAATGCCAAAGAATAAAAATACACCAGACTGCATCCATAGATCTTTTAATTTTACCTCTAAAGATGAAGTTCATTGTGCAGATTGTGGCAATAAAGTGTTGATGCATGTCCCAGAAGATGAAAATAAAGAGGCTTATTTTGAGATATTAGAACCTAAGGCAGATGGAACTTTTAAAGCATTTCATAGAAGTTATCGAGAGCAAATGAAGCTTTCTTTAAATCTCGATAGGACATTGCATTAAATAAGTACATTTAAACTACATAATGTTAGGATTGGTTTTTAATTAAAAAAGGAGAATTGATGAAAAATTTATTTATGATTTGCGCATTAATGTTTGGATTTATTGCAACTTTAGATGCTGCTCAGTCAAAAGCTGAAGCTGAAGTAGAGAAAGCATTTGCTAAGTATTTTCAAGCTAGAAAGGATCAAGACTACAAAACTGTTGTTGCTTTAGAAAGCAAGTCAGGAACTTTGAATACTAATTCAGATGGTAGCTTTCACAAGCCAATGAATAAGCAATCAGAAGCGAGCTGGCAAGCATCTGGTCTTGGTGGAAACTTATCGGCTTTTCACCCTGATTTCACTGAGCTTTCTGATGATGTTGTGCATGTAAGATTTTATTATGAGGGCGTTCTCCAGGCAGCTGGAATCACCAGAGACTATAGAACAAGAGCGTCCATGAACTGGGTTAAAGAAGGTGGTAATTGGGTAGCTAAAACTATGCATTTCTCATCAGCTGAGTTTGGGGATGTAACTGTCACTCAGGCAAGTGATTTTGAGGACTAGTTAGTTTTTAGGGCCTCAGGGATAACTTGAGGCCTATTTATCAGAGGTAAAACTAAGATATTCAAGACTGTGTAAATCAGTAAGCTAATAGCAATTAGATTAAGACTCATATTTGAATAAGTGTAAAAACTTAACACTAAGCATAATGCAAGACGTGTTATCTCCATTCCAATCCCTTCTTTACCATCAAGCCAAAGTGAAGTGCAATACATGGTAAAGGCCATCATGCTGATAGTTACCCATAACTGTTGATAGTTTAGATTCCCATTTTCTAGCAAGGCAAATCCAACATAACTCAGTGCAAAAAACTGAAAGAAGCTATAGACCTTAATTTTTGTTGGTACCTGGGGGTTATATTTTTTAAATGTTACAGGATTGAAATCATCTTTTCTTATTGAATTTGGAAGGCTTGAAGGTCTCCAACCAGTTCGAGCAAAAGGGACAAAGAGTTTTTCTTTCCACTTCTTTGCACTCCAAATGTCTTGGAGCATATTTACATAAATATGAAGATTAGCCCATATTGGGTTAAAGGTATCGATTTTCCCTCTAATTCCATAGATAGGTGCTTCTGAATTATCTTCCTCTTTATAGGTACCAAACATTCGATCCCAAATAATAAAGACACCACCGTAATTTTTGTCTATATAGTTTTCATTTTGTGCGTGATGCACTCTGTGGTTGGATGCTGTAACAAAGAATTTTTCATACCAACCGAGCTTAGGAATATGCTCACTGTGGACCCAAAATTGATAGATGAGATTGATTGAGGCGACGCTCACAAAAACATAAGAGGGTACTCCTATTAAAAATACAGGTATAAAAAAAATCCAAGTAATAAACGCACCTGTTCCGGTTTGTCTTAGTGCAGTACTCAGGTTGTAGTCTTCGCTTTGATGATGAGCTACATGAGAGGCCCAAAAGATTTGTCTTTCATGGCTCATTCGATGAAACCAGTAATAAAAGAAGTCATAGACTATAAATGCAAACACCCACACTAACGGTGAGTTAGCATCCATTCTCCATAGGCTGTTATTTGTTTCAATTAAATAAAATACATAACCACCCAGACCTATGATAATGAGCTTGTTTGCAGATCTTAATGAGCCCATAAAAAGGCTGCTTATTGCATCATTAAGTCGATAGGTGTTATTTTTTTTGATAATACCGTAGGTAAGCTCAATCAATATAGCTAATAAAAAGAATGGAACTGCATAAGGGACATAATCCATGGCTTGATTATAGAGCTAGATTAATGAAATTTGTAATTGCTTAAGATTGAGGATGATTTTTATGCAAGGCTGTAAATCTTGAAAATGCAACACGCTTACCATCGTCATCTGTAATATCGATATTCCAGACGGAAGTTGAGCTACCTATATGTACTGGAGCCGCTTTAGCATATACATGACCTTGTGTGGGTGACGAAACATGGTTGGCATTGATCTCTATGCCTACTGGATATTTTTTAGTGTTATCCATCGTCAAGGCAGCAGCCATGCTGCCAATGCTCTCAGCAAGGACGCAAGTGGCCCCACCATGAAGAATCCCATAGGGCTGTTTAGTTTTTTCAATAACCGGCATTTTACCTACAATGAAATCATCACCAATTTCTACAACTTCTATACCAAGATGTTTATCCATATTTATAGATGAACCCTTGAAATCATCAATGGAAATAGGTTGGAACCAGATAGATTTTGGCATGAGGATATTTTATATGAATGATGTGTTGTTAGCTTAAAATTTAACAGGCATTTCTTGGATGGCGTGGACAAAGTTACTTGGTGCAACCTTCCAATCTGCGCTCATATGAATATTGGGAAAACGTGTCAAAATTTGTTTATAAGATTCTTCTAATTGCATCAAAGCTACCGGTTTTCCAATGCAAGTATGCCTGCCGATACCAAAAGCTAAATGCTTATCAGCATTAGCTCTTTCAATATCAAATAGATCTGGATTTGAGAAGACCGATGGATCTCTGTTGGCAGCTCCATACCACATAACTATTTTCTCTCCAGGACCCATTAATTGGCCACCAATTTCTGTTTCGCAGGTTGTAGTCCTGCGCATATGCATAACTGGAGAAATCATACGGATACATTCTTGTAGAAAGTTAGGCATTAGCTCTAGATTATCAATAAGTTTTTGCTTTTGATCAGGGTTTTCTGTTAATAATTTAATGGCGCCACTTAGGGTATTCCTTGTGGTGTCATTGCCTGCAAAAATTATTAATAGCCATGAACCATCTAAAAATTCAGGGCTTAATTGATGTCCCTCTAATTCAGCATTAGCTATAGCTGAAAGCAGATCATCAGAAGGGTTTTTTCTCTTAGCATTTAAAATATCTCGCCCGTATTCAAACATTTCATCAACCATGGTATTAAACATATCAATCATGTCCGTGTTTACTGGTCCATTTGTTTGCTCGGCATCGAATTCTTTCTTTAATTGTTCAACCTGAATGTATTGAGCGAGTTCTAGAAATTCCATCCAGGTTACAAGTTTCTGTCTATCGGCTTCAGGTATACCGAGAATTTCAGATAATGTAAAAATCGGGAGTTGTTGAGAAAAAGCAGTAACAAAATTACAGTCTTCATTGGGGTTAATGGCATCTAATAAATCTGTCACTTTAGCCTGAACCTTGACTCTTAAATTTGATACATAATCAGGTTTAAAGAATGGCATGTGCTCACGTCTGAGATTAATATGCATGTCACCATCTAGATTTAACATATGATCAATAGCAGAACGCCACAATTTAGGATGTCTTCTGTCCTCACTACCAAGTGTAATCATGGTGCCAGTGCCTGCTTGAGATGAGAATATTTTTGGATTAGATGATACTTGTAAAATATCTTCGTGACGAGTCAATGACCAGAATCCTGGCTCTGGATCATTTAGAAAGGGTGGATGAAGAAAAACAGGAGCTTCTTCTCGCATTTTTTTAAAGTGATCAAATGGCTGCCCTTGAGTAAAGACATCTAAATCAGAAAAATTAATCTCAGATTTAAAATTATAAATAGGGGAATGAGCATTTGAGCTAAATGATTTATTAGCAATTGATTTGCTAATTGATATAGGTTCACTCATTAATCTAATACTTTTACAGCACCAAGATTTAGATTTCTAATCGGCTCTTCAATTTTGCTGAGATCACCAACAATCAACCATGTCCATTGGTCAGGTTTAATATATTTTTGTGCCATGGCATGAACATCTTCAAGCGATGGCTCATCTAATAACTTAGGAAGCTGATTTAAATAATCTATGTCTCTGTTGTAAGTCACAATGTCTGAAACTCCACCCTTAAGAGCACCAAGAGTCTCAAATTGACCAGGAAGCCTTAATGTCTTTGACGCCTTGCCTTTGGCTAGCTCATCATCAGTAGTTGGTGAAGTGCTTATATAAGCAGCATATTCGTTTACAATTTCGGTAATAGACTCAGAAGTTTTATCAGTCTGCACAGGAGCAGTTACAAGCATGGCTCTCTGACCTTTGGCATCTGACAGCCTTGTCCTTACTCCATATGACCAACTTTTATCTTCACGAAGATTCATGTTAAGCCTTGCGGTAAAGCTTCCACCAATTGCGTAATTCATATAGCTAATTTTTATCTCCTCATCTGTAGCTGAAGGTGGTAATAATTGACCTGCAACAATGTATGATTGTTGGGCATTAGGTTTATCGATCAAGTAGACCGTTCTGGTATTAGGTAATGCAACATTATTAAGCTTTTTAAGATTTGAATTTGAATTACCAGACCAACCACCAAATTTATCTTCGAGCATTGCAACTAACTCATCTAACTCAATATCTCCAGCCACTGTAAATGTTAAGTTTGCTGGATTAATAGCTCTTTTATGAACTGCAATAACATCATCACGCGAAATATTTGATATTGTTTTTGAAATGCCGCTGCCTGTTAAGGGTTTGCCATACGGATGATTTTCACCATAAAGTAATTTACCAATATTTCTGTATGCAATGGCCGCAGGCCTATTTTCTTCTTGAACTATCGATGCAAGAGTTTGCTTCTTAATTCTATCAATTTCTTTTTGAGGGAAAGTAGGGTTAACCAAAGCCTCTCTAGCCAAATCTAAAGTTTCTGATAGATTAGTTTTTAAACTTGAAACAGTTGCATATGATGTATCAAGACCCGAACCAAATCCCAAAGTAGATCCAAGGGCATCAAGCGCTTCGTCAAACTGAAGCGATGAATATTTTTTAGTGCCTTCATTTAGCATATCCATCATGAAGTTTGTATATCCTAGCTCGTCATTATTTTCTTGTGCATAACCAAAACTAAATTGAAAGTTCATTTCAACTAATGGAACTTCAGTACGTTGTGCCAAGACAACTTTTGCTCCATTGGATAATGTAGCAGTTTGAAGTGTTGGGAACTTGAATAAGACTTTTTGTGTTGGGTAGGGGACACCTTCAGATCTATCTATACCATTATCATTAACTCCAACTTTCTCATTGGGTAAAATGGTAAGAACATAAGGCGTGTCATCAATCCATTTATTGAAAGTTGCCTTCATTTTGGCAGGAGTAATTGCATCAAGGTATTTAGCATTTTCCCTGTAACATCCAGGATTCCCTGTGTAGGTTTGGCATGTGGCAAGTAAATCAGATTTACCACCAAACCCACCAATGCGTTGAATGCCTCTAATAAATCCAGCCAAGGCTTTTGTTTTTTCAGCTTTCAGAAGCTTTCCATTTGGACCTTTTTTAATAAATGCATCCATGACATCATCCATAGCTTTTTCTACTGCAACCGGATCTTTTCCAGCCACTACATCTACAACTAAAAAAAACATTCCTGCAATCTCCCTGTCGTAGTAGAAGGCAGATACATCAGTTGCAATTTGTTGTTCATATACCAATTCTTTATAGAGTGGTGAATTTTTTCCGCCAACTAATACACTTGAAGCTAAATCAAAATGCGCAGCAGCTTCTGTATCTCTTGGTGGCACATTCCAAGCTTTGTAGATTCGAGCTTGCGGCACATTATCAAACATGATGTCTCGTTTTTCTTCGCTTCTTTTGGCTATCCAAATATCTGGTTTAACAAGTGGAGGCCCTGCAGGAATATCCCCAAAGAATTTATTTACTTTTTCTTTTGCTGTTTCCAAATCAATATCTCCAGCTAAAGCTAAGACAGCATTATTTGGACCATAATATGTTTTGAACCATTCTTGAACGTCTTCAAGCGAAGCTGCATCTAAGTCTTCCATTGAGCCTATTACAGACCATGAATAAGGGTGTCCTTGAGGAAACGCAGCCTCAGATATTCTAGAAAAAGCCTTACCATAGGGTTGATTCTCACCCTGACGCTTTTCGTTTTGAACAACACCTCTTTGCTCATCTAATTTCTCTTGATCAACCACGCCAAGCAAATGACCCATTCGATCAGATTCCATCCATAAAGCTAAATCGAGTGCGTTGGTTGGTACATTTTGAAAGTAATTTGTTCTATCGGAGTTAGTGGTACCGTTTTGATCGGTCGAACCAATTTTTTCAAAAGGTTCGAAATACTCGCTATTATAATTTTCCGTTCCATTGAACATTAAATGTTCAAATAAATGGGCAAAGCCAGTTTTTCCAACTTTTTCATTTTTTGATCCGACGTGGTACCAGACATTGACAGCAACCATAGGAACCTTCTTATCCTCATGGACTATTACTGTTAGACCGTTATCAAGTTTAAATGACTCGTATTCAATCTCAGGAAGGTCTTCAAGCAATGAAGCTTGTAATGAGAGAATAAATATAAAATTAATTGTTAATGCATTAAAAAATGTTTTCATTGAAATGTATCCCATTGAATTGAAAATATATTTTATACTTTAGTTATCTTAATATACATATGACCATGAAAATAAATAAAATTCATTTTTTGCTGATAGTTTTTGCAGTTTTAACTATTATTTCTAGTTGCTCAGATTCTTTAAGTGAGACAACGGATGGCAGATTAAGATACTGGATATCTACACTTTCTTCTGATGATTTTGAAGGAAGGGCTCCAGGAACCGAGGGAGGCCAATTAACCAAAAACTTTATTTCAAAAACATTTCAGGATTTAGATTTAGACCCTGTGAATGTGAGTTATTTTTTAGATGTTCCTACATCCGAAATTACATTAAAAGATTCTTCATACTTAACTTTATCTTTTAGAGGAAATGATCGAAAAATGATCACAGGTGATGAGGTAGTTTTTTGGACAAAACAGGCTAGAGAATATAGAAAAATTAGAGATAGTGAGGTTGTTTTTGTAGGTTACGGAATCGTTGCTCCTGAGTATAATTGGAATGATTATGATGGGGTTGATGTAAAGGGTAAAACAGTAGTTATCTTAGTCAATGATCCAGGTTTTGCTACCGGAAAATTAAGACTTTTTAATGGTAGATCAATGACTTATTACGGTAGATGGACTTATAAATTTGAAGAAGCGGCACGGCAAGGAGCGGCAGCTGCAATTATAGTCCATGAAGAAGAGCCAGCTGCTTATCCATGGAGTGTTGTTGAAAATAGTTGGCAGGGCCCACAACTAGATCTTCAGCGAGATGATTTAGGTGCTGATAGGGTTATATTAGAAGGCTGGATAAGGGATGATACTCTAAATGATGTGCTTAATTTTACCGGTTTTAATTATGAATCACTCAAGGAAATTGCTCTTGAGAAAACTTTTTCTGCTTTTCCGCTGCGAGGTCTAACTTTAAGCTCAGAAATACATAACAAAGTTAGATATCTTCAATCGCACAATATTGCTGCTGTTAAAAAAGGTAGTGTTAGACCTAATGAATATATTTTATTTATGGCTCATTGGGATCATTTAGGTGTCATGGATTCAATAAAACCAGGCGAAGATAATATATTCAATGGTGCTGTCGATAATGCTACTGGTGTTGCTGCGGTATTAGAAATTGCAAAAAGATTTTCTGAAATTGATACAGATAGATCAATTATGTTTTTAGCAGTTACATTAGAAGAGTCTGGTTTACTGGGCTCTGAGTATTTCGCTAAATACCCGCCAATTGATTTAGCAAACATTGTTGCAGGCTTTAATTATGATGCCATTCTGCCAACAGGATTAACCAATGATATGGTTGTAGTAGGTTATGGAGCATCTGAGCTTGAAGATCTTTTAGAAGATGAATTAGAAAAATCCGGAAGATATGTTAATCCTGATCCAAATCCTGAAAAGGGATATTTTTATCGATCTGACCATATTAGTTTGGCAAAAAGAGGGGTCCCTATGCTTTATGCTGATGGCGGGTTTGATTTGGTTAAAGGAGGTAAAGAGGCCGGTTTTTTAATCGAAGAACAATACCGACTTGACGCTTATCATGGTGTTGCAGATGAATATGATGAGTCATGGGATTTAGCGGGACTTAATCAATCTATTGATGTTATTTTTAATATTAGCAATGAATTAGTAAATGGCTCACAATGGCCTAATTGGTATGAAGGCAATGAATTTAAGTCCATTAGAGATTTATCACGGGCTGGTAGGTAAGGATTTTTTATGCATAAAGATATTATTGTAGTTGGTGCAGGTATTTCTGGCATTGCAGCTGGTTACAATCTTCAAAAAAGCTGTCCAAATAAATCTTTTGCAATTCTAGAGGGCAGAGATTCGCTGGGAGGCACATGGGATTTATTTAAATATCCTGGTATTCGTTCAGATTCTGATATGCATACACTTGGGTTTCGTTTTAAGCCCTGGATTCATAAAAAATCAATCGCGGATGGGCCGTCCATACTTGAATATCTTAATGAAACAGTTGACGAATACGATTTAAGAAAAAAAATTATTTTCAATCAAAAAGTTGTAGCCTCTAATTGGATCTCGGAAAAATCAATCTGGGAATTAAAAGTTGTTAACAATGGAGATGAGATATCTATGACCTGTAACTTTCTATTTTTATGCGGTGGTTATTATAGTTATGACAAACCCTATATGCCAAAATTTCCAAATCAAGAAAAATTTACTGGAAGAATGATACACCCACAGTTATGGGATGAATCTATGGATTACTCTAATAAAAAAGTGATTGTTATTGGAAGTGGGGCAACCGCAGTAACCTTGGTTCCTGCTATTGCAGAAAAAGCTGAGCATGTAACAATGTTACAACGCTCCCCTAGTTATGTTGTATCAGCCCCCGGTGAAGATTCTTGGAGCAAAGCTCTAAATAAAATATTTCCAATTCGCTTAACTTATTTTTTGATTAGATGGAAAAATATCTTAAGAACCAGTTTGGGATTTTATTTATCAAGAAAATATCCTGCAAAGGTTAAACAAAAATTAATTAATTTGGTTCGAGAGGAGCTTGGTAACGACTTTGATGTGGAGAAACACTTTACTCCAAGGTATAACCCATGGGATCAGCGGATGTGCCTTGTTCCAGATAGCGATCTTTTTAACGCAATTAAGGATGGACGAGCGTCAGTAGTGACCGATTTTATTGAGAGCTTTGATGAGAAAGGGATCAAACTAAAGTCAGGTAAATTAATTGAAGCAGATATTATTGTTTCTGCAACAGGTATAGAAATTAACGCTTTGAATGATATAGATGTATCAATTGATCAAAAGAAAGTAGAGCCTCATAACAAATTTTCATACAAAGGAATGATGTTAAGCGGAGTGCCAAACCTTGCATTTTCTTTTGGTTATGTAAATGCATCATGGACCCTTAGAGCTGACCTAACATGTGAATATGTATGCAGGCTTTTAAATCAAATGGATAAACAGAGAGTGAGTGCGTGTATTCCAAAGGAAGATCCAAATGCTATTGTTGATGATGAATACATTGATTTTAGTTCAGGGTATGTTCAAAGGGCTTTAAATAGACTGCCCAAACAAGGCATGAGGGCGCCATGGCGAAATTATCAAAATTATTTAAAAGATATATTTTTAGTTAGATTGTTCTCAATCAAAGATTCAACACTGAGATTTTATAATCCAAAATAAGGTCTGGCGCACCCGGAGAGATTCGAACTCCCGACCCCTTGGTTCGTAGCCAAGTACTCTATCCAGCTGAGCTACGGGCGCACGCGCTTATTATACTTTAGAAATGTTTCTTTACCGACTTGTAAAAAAACCTTATATTAAAGTAATAAAAACACACATATAACTAGCAAGTGGATTTCAATACAATTATTTTAGTTCTGCAGACTGTGGGCCCTTTTACCGTTCTGGTCACAGTCTATTTTTTAGTTACAGAATTAAGGGAGCAAAATAGAGTTGCCCGAGCTAATGCTAGACAAAATATTGCTGACTCTCATCAAAAAGTAGCCCTTGCTGGCATGAAACCCATCTTAGTAGATACTAAGATTAAACTTAGAAATAATGAAGAGTTAACCAAAGAAGAAAATGCTGTCTATCTTACATATTTTAGCGTGATGTTACGGGCCAGAGAGAATCAATTTTATCAATTTAAAATTGGGATGCTTGATGAAGATGAATGGAATGCGATGCTAATTTCATTTAAAACGCTTTTCAAAGAACCAAAACATCTTGAAATTTGGGAATTCATTAAAATAACTTTTGCTGAAGATTTTGTAGAACTTGTTGATGAGCAGATTAAACAGAGTAAATTGTACGGTTAATAAAGATGCATACCGATCAAGAGCTAAACTATCTAACCAAATCTCTATTACATCATCCTAGTCCATATATTATTTATGAGCTCGATGGTTCAATTGCCTGGGCAAATATTGCAGCTAACTATATTTTTAACTTAACAAGTTTAGATGAGCTTTCCGTTGCAAAAATTGACGAGCAAGTAAAGAAAAATTTTGGTGACTTAGAGTCTATTGCTCTTTATTACGATACCCCGATTGAAATTTCTCTTAGAAAGATAAACTTTTTGATGCGTACTAGAGTCCATATGATTCCAGTGGATGTTTCTAATGGCATCATGTTAATAGAGCTTTTATGCTCATCTCGCTCAGGGCTTGATGCATTAAGGAAGACTATTGATTGCATAGAAAACCAGAGAATTGAATTAGCTTATCAAAAACAAGTTAACCTTGAGACGAATGAAGTTACAGGCATTGAAGCTCTTTTAAGATTGCAGGATGGAGAGGGCGGATATTTGCCTAATGATGAAATTATTCCTCAAATAGAAGGAGAGAGTCTTTTCTCTTTGGTTGTTTTAGAATCGCTCGTTCAATTAGAAAAATTCTTTGCAGTTAAGGATAAAATTGGTTTTAAAGATGCAACACTTTATTTGAATGTCTCAGCTCATACAATCATGCATCCCGAATTTTGCTCTATATTTACAGATTTTGTTGAAAAGCATCAACTTTCTCCAAACCAGTTTGGTCTTGAAGTTACAGAAACTGCTGAACTATCAGACATAAAAATAGCCTCTGAGTCTCTAAGTTTGCTAAAAGCTAAGGGAATTAAAATTGCCTTAGATGATTTTGGTGCTGGCTATGCTTCTTTAAAATATGTAAGAGACCTGCCTATTGATGTAGTTAAATTAGATAAACATTTTACATTCAACGTTTCAGATCCATCTACTGCTAGACTTATTAGTTTTGTTTCAGAGGTTTGTGAAGACCTGCAATTGGAAATGATAGGTGAGGGTATTGAGACCGAAGAAGATAAGAAAATGATGTTAGATCTTGGTTGTAAAATAGGTCAAGGTTATTTAATGCATCGCCCGGATTTCTTGGATTCATTTAAAACCGAGAAAACTTAAATTATGGATAAACTTACTCCCAAAGAAACATCCAAGGGTGCAGAGGAGATCCTCCTCACTCAAATTAAGCAAGATTTTATTACGCCAGCTAATGCCATATTTGATTATGTAGATATGGTTGAAAAGGTTCTCAATGATGCAGATCTTCAATCTGATGACGAGATTGAACAAATTAAATCATCCTGCTCTAAATTAATTGATCAGTATGAAGTTGCTTTTGTTCAGAACACTGGTGCGAATGCTGATTCTTCTAAGAAATCTGCTGAGGAGTACTCAGAGCTTCGTCACAACTTGAGAACCCCATTGAATGCAATTATTGGATACAGTGAAATATTAATGGAAGACTATGAGGATGATCTTGAAGAAAGCACATTAGAGGATTTTCAACAAATCATTAATCTTGCAAGAGAAACAGAAAAAGCAATAGAAAATTTTGTAGATTATATTAGGGGCGAGGCAATTGATCAGAAGAATGATAATTCATCTAATCAACTTGAGTCGGCAGAAGCTCTGTTTAAATCATTGGGTGATATAGAGTATTCAATAACTCTTGGAGATGAGATTAAAGAATCAGATATTCTAATTGTTGATGATAATGTCACCAATTGTGAAGTTCTCCAAAGACGTTTATCAATGCAAGGTCTTACTTGTAGAACCGCATATGATGGGAATACTGCGATAGCTGAAGTATTTAAAAAAACACCTGATTTAATTTTATTGGATGTTATATTGCCAGATATTAATGGTTTGGAGTTATTAAAAACATTTAGAAAAGAACACAATTCAGAATCATTGCCTGTGATCATGGTTTCAGCATTTAATGATGTGGATAGTATTTCAAAGTGTATTCAATTAGGCGCTCAAGACTATCTTCCCAAGCCTATTAATGGAACTATTTTACTCGCTAAGGTTGTAGCTTCTTTAGAGAGGAAGTTTTGGCGAGAGCGTGAAAAAGAACTGGTAGATAAATTACATATTCAAGCCACCACAGATCAACTAACAGGCATCTATAATCGTCGGGTAATTTTTGAAGCTTTGGATGAAGCCATGGATAATTCAAAGCAATCAAAAGATCGTCAATTTGCAACCATAATGTTTGATATTGATTTCTTCAAGCAAGTTAATGATAGCTATGGTCATGCTGGAGGTGATGCGGTTTTGATATCATTTGCAAAATTATTACAAACAGAGATTTCATCACCCAACATAGTTGGTAGAATAGGTGGAGAAGAATTTTTGGCAATCCTTTATCTTGATCCTGATCAAGCAAAGGAATTTTGTACCAAATTAATTAAAAAAATTAATAATAATGTTGTTAATTTTGAGGGTACAGACATCAAGATAAGTTCAAGTGGCGGCGTTGCCTTTTCAACAGAAACTGAAACCTCTGCTGATTTGACCAACAAAGCTGATGAAAGGCTTTATGAAGCTAAAAAGGATGGTAGAAATAGATTTAAATTAATTGATAGTGAGTTAGTAGGAGACTAATAAAATGGCAAAATTACTATATGTTGAAGACAATGAAATGAATCGAGATATGTTATCTCGAAGGCTTTCACGAAGAGGCTATGAAATTATTATGGCATTCGACGGTCAAGCGGGTCTTGATATGATGAGGAGCGAAGCTCCTGATCTTGTTCTCATGGATATGGGTTTGCCTGTTTTGGATGGTTGGGAAGCGACAATCCAGGCTAAAGCCGATGAATCTATTAGTTCTATTCCAATTATTGCCTTAACTGCTCATGCTTTAGAATCTGATAAGCAAAAAGCATTAGAGTGTGGAGCAGATGATTTTGATACCAAGCCTGTAGATTTTAAAAGATTGCTCGGTAAAATTGAGGCGCTTGTAGGTTCTTAGTTATTTATAATTCCTTGGATCATTTGTGAAAGTTTATCCATAGACACATCGTCTTTTTTAACTAGACCGATAACTCTCTCTTTTAGAAGATCTTCCTGTACATCGGTTAAATCCTTTCCAGAAAAAACAAGCACTGGCGCTCTTTTTTCTTCGGGCACATCTTTAATGTATTGATCTAAAAACTCAAATCCATCCATTCTAGGCATTTCTAAATCTAAGATTATTAATGCAGGTTCATCCTTGGTTCGTTCAAGACCCTCTTTGCCATCTCTTGCATCTATTGGTCTATA
>PVBE011780520.1_pt1 | contig 14136 bp, 12 predicted proteins | sample 1631181 | NCBI WGS metagenome assembly PVBE01 (sample SAMN08397723, study PRJNA350692) | Marine metagenome, whole genome shotgun sequencing project. | isolation source: water | place: Pacific Ocean | collected 2012-04
CGAACGATTCAGATCTGCGGAGGTCTCGGATATCCAGAGGCCCCTGATCTGATGCGCTCGCCAGGAGATCTTGTCACTGCGGGAATTCCAGCGTTTCAGAACCAAACCCGCATCCCTCGGGAAGACAATGCGGAAGTAGTACTGCCGCTCGAGGATGAGCGTCCACATGGCCAAGGTGATGCCGAAGATCATCAGCAGGACGTCACCGCCCCGATTGATGAAATCACTAACCGCCTCGAAAAAATCGACAAACATCGTTCGCTATGGCTCCCGCCCTCAGGCTATTTCCACCCCGGATCGTCCCACTTCTCCGGACTCTGCTTCGGATTGGGTGGCGATCAGGCCAGTGCTCTGCTCCTCGAGAATCGTCGTCACTCCCTTGGCCATGCTGGAGAGCAGGGCGTGCATCAAGACCAGGGGAATGGCCACGAGCAGGCCAAGCATCGTCGTGACGAGGGCTTCGGAAATGCCGCTTGCCATCATCTTCGGATCACCGGTGCCAAAGAGGGTGATGATCTGGAAGGTATTGATCATGCCCGTGACGGTTCCGAGGAGTCCCATGAGTGGGGCGACCGCGGAGACGACCTTGATGAGCCAGAGGAAGCCCTCGATCTTCGCCGTTTCCTTGAGGACCTGCTCCTCGAGTTTGAGTTCCAGCGTCTCGGTATCCATCGATTGATTGCGGCCGTAGATGCCCAGGACGCGACCGAGGGGGTTGCCTTCATTCGGCTCCGAACTCTTCTTCTGGGCGGCAACTTTCCGGCTCACGATGGATACATAGGCCAGGCGGAAGAAGCCCAAGACGAAGGTCAGAGAGCCCAGCACGATGATCGCGTACCCGACCGTTCCACCGAAGTCGATGCGTTCACGAAAGGATGGGGTCGAGACCAGCAGTGCAAGGATCTGCCCGCGGGCGGGATCGATCGCAAAACGCGTGATGCCACTCGTGGCGGATTCCAGATCGGCGATCGTATCGACGTATTTAGGCGCCGGTTGACGACCGATTTCGCCGAGCTTGCCGACATCGGCAATCCACTTCAGGTACTGACCACCGGATATGGCATTGAAGGCCCCGACGCGGATGACTTCCTGTTCAACTTCTTCGCCGTTTACCTTGACGATGTTCGTCCGGAATCTGGACACGGCGCTCGATTCGCTCATCTCCTGAAGCAGGGTTGCCCAGAGTTTTTCCAATTCCTGGATCGAGGGCAGGGCCTTGCTCTGCCCGAGGGCGTCGAGGAACTCGATGCGACCGGGGTATTCGGCGCTGATCAGCGAATTTTCCACCTGGCTGCGGGTATCCCCTGCGACCTGTCGAACGACTCCGAAGAGTTCTCCCAGGGTTCCGAGCCGTTGGGCCAGCGTATCTTCCTTTTCAGCAATCTTGAGTTCGTTGTTCTCAAAATCCTTTTCGAGTTGGTCGCTACGCCTCTCCTCGGCGGCGAGATCAGCCTTGGCCTTCTCAAGAAGCTGCTTCTGATTCGTTCGTGCCTTCCGAAAATCCTTTTCCCGACGCTCATTTTCCTGCTGCTCTGCACGCCAGCCACTTCGGACCCGTTCGAGGAGTTCATCAATCGATAGAGCCGGCGCCGCCTTGGCTGCAGGCGCTTTGGCTGCCGGGCTGCCTGCCGCGGAGTTTTCCTGGGCGCCGACCCGGGTGACCGAAAGCGGCACGATCAAGACGAGGGCTGCGGCGATGGCCAGCAGGCCAGAGAAGTTCTGCTTGCTCACTTGGAATCCTCCGGCGCTCGCACCGGAACGCGAATCATGTCTGGAGCCATTTGCTTGCGGGCGATCCGAATGCCCTTGCGAATCGAATCGGCGTATTCACCGGGCAATTTGACCCAGGTCCGCTGTCCCTGATCCCAGGCTCCGACTTCTTCTCCATCCAGGGTCTGATAGAGAAGACTCACGCGACCGATGCGCAGAAAATCGAGGGTGCGTTCTTCGCCATCCATCGAGAGGGTGTCTTGATAGACCTCGATCGTCCGTCCGTATTCGTTCTCGATCTGATACGCCTCGGTAATCCGGCGATATTTTTCCGAGTCCTCGACATCCGCGCGGTCCATCAGCTTTCGCAGATTCTCGACGCGTTCAGTACGCTCGTTCATCAGCATCGGCACGTCGAGCGCAATGAATTGTTCGAGGCTGTCCACCATCCGCAGCATCAGGGGGGTCACCTCACGGCCGATGACCGTGACGTTCGCGATCTGATGCTCAAGGGAGCCAATTTCCGCTTCCTGGGATTCGATCAGCTTGGATAGCTGCGCGTTGTAGACCCGGAGAGACTCGATCTGATCGAGTTTGGCCCGGTATTCGGAAGCCATGTCGTCAGTCTGGTCATCGATGGAATCGATTCGCCCCTGCGACTCGGCAGATTTTGAATTTCCTTGACGTTCCTCGGCGATTGCAGACTCGATGTCTTCCGCAGCGGCTGGGCTGGATCCCAGTAGCGCGAAGATCATGGTACTGATGATCGCTCGCCGAGAACGTCGCCTGGATCGGACGCCCGCGATGGTTCGCAACTTATCCCTCACTTGTCATGAATGGCGCGATCGGGCCGCGCCTGGGTCGGAAAAACGGAGCCGGTTGGGAATTTTGTCAGCGGGAGGACCGGATCGGTCGTGGCCGAGGAAACTTCCCGGCCCATTAGCTAGCCAAATCTGGCCGGTTGCGCAGCACTTGGACCGATTTTGTCGAAATGCGGGGTGGCGCGGGGTCGGCGTTGGGCTCAGATTCAGGCCGCGTTCATGCGCTACAGCGCGCCAGTGACCGATCTGGGCGAACCGTGGAATGAAGAGATGTGGTGATAAGCATACAGTTTGGTTTTAGCTGGCCAGGCTCAAAAATAATTGCATTCAGCCGATAGGGAAAGGGCCGGGAATCTCAATCCCGCCATGATCGGCCAGTCAGTCGGCCCGGAGGCAATGTGATGATCGAAGAAGTCTCAGGTGCGACGAGCGAGGAACTTCGCCCGGGACGGGATTTCCGGGGGGAACGCTACGTCGAGTTGAGCCGAAGTGAGATCGAAGCGGTCGCGCATCACGGCGCGTCTCATGCGGTGGTCGCGTATCTCCTCTACGGGCAGGAGGTCGTGCGAGATCTCCGTCTTTGCGATGCCGATGGAGTCATCAGCGGGAGGGTTTCGACTTTTTCGCTGCTACCGATTCCCATCACCTGTAGACCCGCGGGGGGTGGGCCCCGTCGGGGGAATCCGGCCCCCGTCACCCCGGAGGCGATTCTGGACGCGCATGGGGTTCAGGGCTACGCGGGAGTGGCGGGCGAATTCATCCTGGCTCGATCCGGAGTGGGCGCAGAACGCTCGGAATTCGAGCTCACGCCCGGCGAATGCGAGCGTATCTCGGCGGATCGCGAAGCCCTCGCCGCGTTGGCGAGCCGTTTGCGGCTCAGCCGGCCAGCCGAGCATTTCTATCAGGAGTATTGGAACGAGGCGACACGCCTGCTGGAGAGTCATTGGGTCGGCGTCAGGAGCCTCGCGAAGGAACTCTGCAGGCGTGGGTTCTTGCACGGGAGCCGCATAGACACCCTCCTGAGCGAGCTGCTGGTCCTCTCGCCCACCTGAGGCGAGAAACCCGGGGGAAATTTCCAAGGGGAAGGCGATACCAAGTCAGCCGCGAATGAGGGGCTGCCGATCCCCTTTTCCGGTCGCCCATGGGATCTCCCGCGGATGGACTTTTGTATTCCCTTCGGGCTATCCTCCTCTCACCACCCCCGGGTCGGCCCCCCCCCTGGTTCCTGTCTCTGGTTCTTTCCGATTCAGTCTGACGCTGCTCCCTCGAACCCTCCCTGGCAATCGAGCCAGGCGCCGATCGTTCGAAGATTCGAAGATCTCCCCCATGCGGGAATCCCGGGGATCGAAGCATCCCCCAATGAAACGAGGATTCCCCATGCCGATTCCCCCCCGCATCAAGTGGTTTCTCGACGTCAACCGCGTCGACTACGAAGTCATCGCTCCCCGCATCGACCCGGGACCATCCGATTCTGGCCCTCCGGGAGACGTTCCGGACGAAAAACTGGCGCGGGGCGTGCTGCTCCAGGATGAAGAGGGGTACCTGCTGCCGGTGTTGGCCGCGAATCGGGAGTTGGATCTGAATCAACTGCGGGCCCGACTCGACCGGAACCTGAAGCCCGCTCGCGAGGAAGAGACCGCCTCTCTCTTTTTCGACTGCCAGGCGGGCATGGTGCCGGTCGTGGGCAGCGCCTATGGGATCCAGACGATCATCGACGACGAACTCCTGGATCGCGGCGACTTTTTCTTCGACGCCGGGGATCTGAACGAATTGATCCACATCGAAGGCAAGGACTTCCTGACCCTGTTGCCCGATGCCCCCCACGCGCCGTTCAGTGTCGCACCTTGAGTCCACAGCCCTTCATCCGGTCGTACGCGTAGCCGCGCATCCCGAAGGTCACACCGAGGGTATTGGCCGGGGCATCGGATCCATCAAAGCCGTAAAGGTGAGTCATTTCGACCTGGAGCCCGCCCGTCTCGTACGAGGCTTCGAGTTCACGCCAGACCGAGCAGGGGATCGCCTGAATTTCCTCGCGGAGATCCAGACTGCGTGAGGCGTTGCGGTCAAAATCGAGGAGCAACTGGTGTTTCACCGCATCGTGCCAGCTCTTGGAACCCCCGATTCCCTGGCGCTTCGTCTTGCTTTTCTCCTCCGCGGATCGATTGCCCCGAGCAGTTGGTGGTGGCTCGCCGGAGGCCGCTGGAAGGGTCGCCGACGGGGCAGGGGGCGCTTTCGGGGCTTCGGGGCGCGATACGCTCTGTTCCAACTCGGCGCGGAGGTCGAGCCGCTGATCGGGTAGAAGTGTGATCCGGCCTTCCCAGGGCGTATGCCCGGGTTTTTCGACCCGGATGCGATGGGCCCCGACGCCGAGTTCGATCGCCTCATCCCCGGTTGAGCCGCGATCCTCGCCGTCCACGAGCAGGCGTCCGCGTTCCACATTCGACTCGACGCGAATCGTCCCCCTTCCCCGGCAGAGGCGAGGAGAAAACTCCCGTCTCGCCTCCGATTCGACCTCGGTCTCCAATAGCCATTCTTCGGGGCAATCCGGGTGATGTACGCGAAAGCGATAGGCTCCGGCCGGAAGCGCAAGAGTCGATCCGTCGGCGATTCCCCGCGCTGCGATCTCCTCTGTCGCCGAGAGGAAGATCTCCAACGCGGAATCAGGGGGGTCGGCACGAACCGCGATCCAGCCCTCGGAATCGCCCCCGCTCACCTTCGCGGCCTCGGGAGCGGTTCCGAAAGCGATCGTCAGCCATAGGAATGCGGAGGCTAGGGTGGCGCCCAGCCCCGCTCCGAGGAGCAGCAGGAGCCAGGGGCGGGGTGAGGCGGATTTCTCTCGGTGAATGGCCTCCGAGTCCCGGAAGCCCGTCATTCGTTCCTCCAGGCGTTCGAGTTCGATTCGCCGGGCCCCGCGAAACTTCTCGTCATCGGAGGCTTCGCGGCGCTTGCGAATATGCTCGCTGAGTCGCTGGAAGGATTCGCTCACGCGTTCGCGCGGGTCGGCGGCCCCCAGCCCCAGTACTTTCCGGAACGGGTGCGCGGGGCGATCCGACTTGGATTTGAACATACTCCCAGGCTACCTGCCCGGAGTCGAACCCTCTACCCTTTGCGCCACCCCCCAAGGTGCAGTCGGAGGATCACGTTCATGCAAGTCCTCTGTCCCCATTGCGGAACAGACCTCGAAATCCCCGAGCTCGAGCCCCACGCGGCCGTCGACTGCGGGGTCTGCCAGAACTCATTCATGCTCCCTCGGCCCGAGGGTGAAGCGCTCGATCCCGGGGGAGGTCCTCTTCGCCTGCCTTCGGGAGACTCCCCGGAAGCGAAGGGCATGAAGGATGTCCGGCTGAGCACGACCGGGCTGATGGCCGCTCTTCTGACCGTCGCCTTCTACCTCGGCCTGGTGGGTGGTCCCCTGGGCGATTCCTTCATCTCGCAGCTTTTTTCCGAGAGGGGCTGGGTCCCCTACGTGATCACCTATCTCGCGGTCTGGTGCGGAGTTCTGCTGGTCGCGAAGTACCGCCGGCTCTCGCAGCGGCAACGAATCCTGCAACTCGACCTGCTTCCGGAGTCGATTGCCCCTAGGATCACCGTCGAAGCCTGTGGCCCACTCCTCGCGTACCTGCAGGCGCTGCCGGGGATCGATCCTGGCGATCTGCTATCGCGAAGGATCTCGATGGCCTTGGAATATTTTCGCGCCCGGGGAAGTGTCATCGAGACGATCGATCGCCTGCGACTTCAATCGGATCGCGACGAGGGCACGGTGGACTCCAGCTATACCATGCTGCGAGCCTTCATCTGGGCGATCCCGATCCTGGGCTTCATCGGGACCGTGCTCGGCATCGGGCAATCCGTCGGTGGATTCTCCGAGTCCGTCTCCGCCGCTGCCGATCTCGAGGTGATGAAGGATTCCATCGGGGTCGTGACCTCGGGGTTGGGCATCGCATTCGACACCACCCTGCTGGCTCTCGTGGTGAGCATCTTCATCATGTTGCCCACGAGTTCGTTGCAGAAGGCCGAAGAGGACTACCTGGCCCTGGTCGATGACTATTGCCAGCGCCATCTCGTAGTTCGACTCGAGCAGAAATCCTCGATGCAACTGGGACCCGAGGGCGAGGAGTGGCTGAAAAAGCTCGGTGAACGTCTCGTCGGGGAATTGCGAATGAGCGCGGGCCCGGGCGAGTCCGGGGGCGATTGAGATGATGAGAAGGCGCCGCCGCTCCGAATTCACGGTTTCGCTCTTTCCCTTTCTCAGCGTTCTGGCCTGCGTGATCGGAACGTTGACCCTGCTCTTGGCTGCCGTCGCCGTTGGGGCGATGGGAAAGCGCTCGCTCGAGAAGGTCCATCTCCTGGAGCGGATGCGCAGCGTCGAGATGTTCCTGGCGGGGGGTCGGGCCCATCTCATCGAACTCGAAGCACAACTCGTCGAGCAGGAGGAGAGGACGCAGGAGGAGGAGGAGTTGGGCCGCCGTCTTTACGGCCTCGGATTGTCCAGGGATATCTCATTACAGGAACTCGACGCATTGTTGGAGTTGAAGAAGGAAGTCCTGGAATTGGAAAGCAGCAGCCGGCAACTGGAAGAGGAAGAGAAGTCCCTCCAGAGCGCGGAATCCGCTCGTCAATCCGAATTGCAAACGAGGGCAGCCGAGCGGCTGCGTACGCCAATCGTGATTGATCCGACGGGCCTCGGCAAGGATTGGCGCCCCTTCCTGGTCGAGTGCACGAAGGACTACCTGGAGCTCTATCGAACCCGTGGAGACTGGTCGATACGGATTCCTGCCGACCAGCTGGCCAGGAATGCGGACTATCGAAAATACTTGAAACGGGTGCGTGCGATTCACGACTCGCTCTTGATCTTCCTGATCCGGCCGGGAGGTGTGGCCGTCTTCATGGAGGCGGAGGCCATCGCGTATCGGCATCAGGTGCGGAATGCCAAGCTTCCCCTGCCGGGAGACGGCGAATTGGATTTCAAACACATGGCCGGGCAGCGCCCATGAGTCGCGGGAATCGTCGTTCTTCGCGGGGGGCGGAGCAGAACCTGGATTCTCTTCTGGATACGATGGCCAACGTGGTGGGAATCCTGATCGTCCTGGTCGCAGTCTCCCAACTCTCCGTCGGAGATGCCGTGGATAGGATCGCCGAGCGAGGAGCCGGGAAATCCGTATCACGCGATCGGGTCGAAGCCCTCGAGAGCAGTCGGGAAGAGGTCGAAAAGGCCATCGTCGTCGCCAGGGGAAAGCTCGAGGCCCTCGATCCCACGGCGAGTCGAAAGGGCATGCTCAAGCGGGAGTTGGAACCCCGGCTGGATGCATTGGAACGTCTGGCAGGAGGGGATCCCGCCCCGGAACGGGGAGCCGCCGAATTGGAGGAGATCGCAGAGGGAAAATCCGCCTCACTCCAGCGTCTTTTTGCCGCAGTCGAGGAGAGCAGAGAGCGTGTGAGCCAACTCGATGAAATCCTCTCCGGCATGGCGAATGATTCCCGTCCCCGGGTGGCCCGGCTTCCAGATCCCCGCCCCCCACCAAAAGACCTGGAGGAAATCGTCTTCTTTTGTCGTTACGGAAGAGTTCTGAACCTCGAACCCGTCCAGATGCTTGCAAGACTTCGCCAGTCGATCGCCGAAGCCCTGGGAGAGGATCGCCCCCTGGAGGATGAAGATGGCGAGTGGATCGCGAATCTCCTGCGCAAGGAGAGTTTTGGCTGGGAAAATTTCTACTGGCGCTTTCGCGAGACAGAGCCCCGGGGTTTTTTTGCAGACATGATCTGGCGGGACCGGGATCGGGGTGAGACTGCCCTCGAATTGAGACTCGGGGGCAGGGTTTTCTCCGAGGTCATCGGCGAGGGGTCGCCCGCGAGACAATATGTCCGATTCTGGGTGTGGTCGGATAGCTTCGAGGCCTACCTCGAAGCTCGCTATCTCGCGGAGTCCAAGGGATATGAAGTGGCCTGGTCACCGGTGAGTGAGGGCGACGAGGTGGGAGTGAATCTTCGAGGTGGAGCCGGGCAGCGAGTTATGCTCGACTGATCGCTTCCAATGATAGAACGACGTTCCATCGATTTCCTTTCGAGAAGGGATCCGAGGCCCCCCGGATGCCTGTCGGAGGCGTCCAATCTCGTCTATAAAATATGACTGCCTACCCAGGGATAGAAGCGGACGGAGTCATCGTGAAGAACCCCGTCGTTGCAGATGAAATCGAACTCCTCGCCGAGGTCTCGAAGCGCCTCGGCGAAATGCCCGAAGCCCGTACCGCTTCCGAGGCTCCGATTGTCCACGAACTCGAGCGCCTGAGGGCGGTCATTCTCTCGGGCGACGAGGCGAAGGATATTTCTGCGCTCAGTGAGCAATACCATCACCAGTCGGCCGTCCTGAGTCAACTGCGACGGGCAGGTGAAACGGCCCCCGTCGATCGGAGCAATCCCTACTTCGCGCACCTGCGACTCATGGAGGCCGGTAATGAGCGCGATTTATGCCTGGGCAGAACGACCTGCATCGAGCGTGGCATGCGGATCATCGATTGGCGCGACGCTCCGATCTCCAAAATCTTCTACAGCTATCGCCAGGGTGATGAATATGATGAGGAGATCGCGGGGCGCGAAAGGATCGGAAAAGTCGCTGCACGGAGAATGGTTCGTATTCGCGACGGCATTCTCGAACGGGTGCAAGCTCCCGAGGGCGACTTCACGGCTGACTCGAATGCGATCGATGGCTGGCGGATCAGAAAGGCCCACCAACATCGCCTTTCGGGAGGCGAGGGCCAGGCGTTGCGCATATTCAATCCCGGAGAGGCGGGGCAGCGCTACCTGGGGCGTTCCGAGGAAGGCCGCCCCATGCAGGCCGACAAACGGCTGCCCGAAATTACGGGATTGATCGATCAGGATCAATTTGGACTGATCACCCGGGACTCGGGCGGGTTCCTGATCGTTCGGGGAACGGCCGGTTCGGGCAAGACCACCGTGGCCTTGCATCGGGTCGCCTATCTGGCTTTCGCCGATCCGCAGATCGACAGTCCCGATAGCATGGTGGTGGTTTTTTCTCGATCCCTGCGGAATTTCGTCAGCCAGGTACTCCCCTCTCTCGGACTCTCTCAAGTGCGGGTCACGAGCTACGGAGATTGGGCCCTCGAGGAGCGGCGTCGGCATTTCAAACGCCTTCCGAGCGCCCAAAGAGAAGACACACCAGCCCTGATTCAACGCATCAAGCTACATCCCTTCATCGAACCATTGCTCGAAGAATACGTCAGGAGAAACCCAAGGCAGAGCGCCAATTGGGAGACGGTATTCGATGATTGGGCCACGATCCTGCGAGAGGGCTCCCTGCTGCGGGAAGTCTCCGATGATGTGGCACCGGATGCTTTCAGCGCCGGTGAGATCGCGAAATTCGTGGACTGGCACGAGATCCAGATCGAGGATGTCCTATCCCATCTTGCCGGCGATGAGGAAGTCCACGCGAGCCTGGATCCCGAGGATGATGTTCTGCTCTTGAGGCTATGGCAGTTGCGGGTAGGAACACTTCGGGGCAAGGGAAAACGCCCCCTCAGGTTGCGCCATCTGGTCATCGACGAGGTACAGGATTTTTCTCCGATCGAGGTACGGGTGCTCCTGGGTTGCGTGGAAGCTCATGCGGGCATCACCCTGGCGGGGGATACCCAGCAGCACGTCCTTGAACATAGTGGCTTCTCCTCCTGGAGTGATTTCTTCGCCCATCTGGAGATTCCCGGCACGGAAGTGGAGACGCTCCGGATCGCCTATCGATCCTCTCGGCAGATCGTGGAGTTTGCGGGAAGGATTCTGGGGGAACTCCTGGAGGAAGAGGAGCCCCCAGAGACTCCGAAGGAAGGTCCGCCGATAGAGCTTTTTCAATTCGACGATCAGGGGAGCAGCGTGGCCTTCATCGCGCAGTGCCTGCAGCAACTCTCGCGGGACGAGCCCATGGCCTCGCTCGCGATTCTCACGGGTTCGAAAGAGATCAGCAAGGCGCACTTCGAGGCCCTGGTTCGCTGTGACCTGCCGCGATTGCGCTGGGTGCAGGATCAGGATTTCAGCTTCTCGGCTGGAGTGGAAATTGCGGAGATCGATCAGGTCAAGGGACTTGAATTCGATTACGTGATCCTGGTGGACGTGGATAGTCGGCATTTCCCAGACACCCCCCAGGCTCGTCGGCGGCTTCACGTCGGAGCCTCGCGGGCCATCCACCAACTCTGGCTGATCAGCGTCGCCACTCCCTCACCCATCGTAGAAGGTATCTGGCAGGCTTGAGAAGTGGATCGAAAGAGCAGGCAGGCAGGAGAATCCCCTGATGGTTCGCGAGTTGGAAATCAGGACCCGGGGACGTGGTCTGCACGAATTCACCGAAGAATTGCGTTCGCTGGTGACCGAGTGCCGGGTCCGGGAAGGATTGTGCACCCTCTTCGTGCAGCATACTTCGGCCAGTCTCCTGATCCAGGAAAATGCCGATCCGTCGGCGGAAAGGGATCTCGAGAATTGGTTGGATCGGCTGGTGGCCGAGGGAGATCCGCTTTTCAGTCATACCCTCGAAGGGCCGGATGATATGCCCGCCCACATCAAGGCGGCATTGACGGCGACTTCCCTGGGCATTCCGATCAATGCCGGTGAACTCCTGCTCGGCACCTGGCAGGGCGTCTACCTATGGGAGCATCGCAACCGCGGTGGATCGCGGCGGGTGGCGGTTCAGATCCTGGCCGGGTCGCAGGGATGAAGCCCGCTTTCGCTCATCCCTCCCCCCCGGAATTGACGATCGGATCCCGGCCCGGGCGCGTTCAGTTCTGGCCGATCTCTTCGAGGTCGAAAGCCAGCGTAAACTCCTGGCTCGCCGAGCCCCCATGGCCATCTGCGACGCGTATATGGACTCGATGTTGGCCGATATCGCCGCGCCCCGGTCGCCAGTTCAACTCGCCCTTGCGAGTATCCAACCGCATATTCCGAGGCCCCTCCACCAGTGTGTACTGCAGGGGCCGGTCGAGGTCGGCATCTTCGACCTCGATCCCGTAGCGAAATACGCCGTCTCCGGAGATTCCGCCGGGTTGGGAAATGATGCTGGGCGCCGCATTGGCGACGGGGAGAGGATTCGTCTGGAACTCATCTCGTCCTCCCTGCCCATCGGTGACGACCAGCCGGAGCTGAACGGAATCTCCTCTTCTGAATTCCTGTCGCGGCAGGAGAGCTCCCCCGGCTTCACTACGCGAGCCGTTGACGAACCATTCGTAGCGATAGCGCAGTCGATCGCCGTCCGGGTCGCTGGCCCGGGGGTGGACTGCCAGATCCCGATCGCCGCGTATTTCTCCCTTCGGCCTGAATTCGAGAGCATGGATTTTTGGGGGCGAGTTTCGCAATCGCAACGACGCGGTACGCGGAGCACTTTCGCCGAAAGGATCCCGGGCGATCGCAGAGACCTCGACACGCATTCCTTTTTTCAGCCGGGAGGGCTTGAATTCAGGGCCGCGACCGCGTTGTTCGCTTCCAGGCACCCGCCATGCGTATTGGATTGTCATGGGGTCACCATCGGGATCCTCGGCCCGGGCCTCGGCCCGCAGCGTGTCTCCGGGCTGAGCTTCCTGCGGGAAGATCCGCAACTCCAGGATCTCCGGAATCCCATTTTCCGAGAGCGAGGAGTCCCGGGCCGCAATCGCGCGCTCTCCGGTTGGGGAGAGAGAGGGCGGAGCGGGGGCTTCGCCACCACAACCGCCGCCGATCATCGCCGCGATGATCAAAGCGCTAAAACTCCAGGGGCTTCCGGTTCGGGCTCCGCTCATTTCCCTCGTGATGGCCTTTCGTCTTTCACGGCGTCCATGCCTCTGCCCCAAGGCACTCAATCTCCGTCATCGGGTTGGATCTGGATTTCGACAAGCAGGGGATTGCCAACCGCTCCGCGATAGCGGAAGTAGATCCACTCGGCCTGGTAGAGTGCCAGATCCTCGATAGCGAGCGATTGACCTTCGGCTCCGAGAATCCGCAATTCGGGAGCGAGCCGATAAATCTTCCCCCCGATACGCACGCCCTCGGGCTCGGAGATGACGGATTCGAATTCTCCCGAGCCGCTCCGAGTCAGTCGACCCGTCTGCCCATGGGCGTCGGCCAGAAGAAGAGTGATCCCGGCAAAGCCCGAGAGCAGCAGCCCCATCCCGAGGCCGAGTCCCTCTCGCATGATTCGGCGTCTTCGCATGAAGTTCCTCCCCTGCTGGCCTAGCGCTGTCGCCAGGATCGAACTTTGATGCCCGCGCCCTCCAATTGGCCCGGGCAGTCATTCGAGATGGCTCCATCACTGGTGATCATCACGATCTTGTTCTTGCAATCCCCGACGCTTCCACCCCCCTGATTGAGGTCGCCCACGGAAATTCGGGGACGCGTCGGGATGCCTCCTCCGACGTCTGTGCGGCGGCGGGTTTCCGGGGGATCCGCGGGCTCCCCGAAGGCTCCGACCCCGCAGCTGAGTTCGAAGCGGTAGATCGAAGAATTTCCCGAGGATTCACAAATCGCCGTGGGGTCATTGGGATCCGGAGGCATGAAGGATCCAGTCGTGACTTCCCCGAGAAAGACGACACTATTCGTGACGAATTTCTCAGCATCCCGGGTCGAGAAATAATAGCCCTGCTTCTGGCTCTGCATGTCCGCGCAGTTCAGAGTCGGGGCATCGAGATTCTCGAGATCCCCCTCCGACCACGCGTCGTCGCGAATATCCCGGGCTTCCGGAGCGCCATTGATGTCGAAGGAAAATTTCTCCAAGGGATCACTTTCCTTGACCATGAAGAAACGATTGTTGTTGCTGGTCAGGCCGTCGTTATCCCAGCGAAGGGGATTTGAGCGCTCGCCCGCGCCGAAAGCCAGATGGACTTTGCCGCTATGCATTGCGCCCGTGGGCGGGAAGAAGAAGTTCTGGTAGTGGATCGAGGAATCGTAGGCTCCGGGCGGGCTATTGCGTTCCAGGGCCACAGCACTGGGCTGAGCGTAATAGAATACGCGAAAGGGCCAATTCGGCTGGGCCACGGAGGCATTGGCGGCATCGTTGATGGGATCGCCTCCGGGGGACTTGATCACCCATTTCCAGAGTTGTCCGCCAAGGTCACCGATATAGACAACGTCGGCAAAGCCGTCGAAGTCCAGATCGAAGACGGCCGGTGCCGAGGCAAAGGCGTATTTCATTTCCTCGTAGCCCACCTGGCCACCGCCTGCGTTCGGCAGGGTGTGATTGGCTGGGTCGAAATATTTGACGGCCATCACCTCGCCCGTGGCAATATCGACCATGAAGAGGGCCCGGCCCCGGATCTCGCTGACCGAATAGTCATCGGCCGGATCTGCGGAGCCTTCATCGTTCGGATCGCTGCGAGTATCATAACCGGCTCCAAAAATTGCCACCCAGCGCTCATTTCCCGTCGCGGGTCCTCCAGGTATCAAGACGCGGATCCGCGTCATGACGGCTTCCGACCAGGTAAAGCCCATATAGTCTGCGTAGGTCTTTCCGGCGGGCAGATTTGCCGAACCCGTGCAGGCGGCGGTCGGCTGCGTGCAGGGGAAATCCCAGAGATGGAGGGGGTAGCCGCTGCCGCTATTGCTGAGAGCGGATGTTTCGGGCGGTTCCGTGATATCGAGGGCG
>PVBE010378727.1_pt1 | contig 14133 bp, 10 predicted proteins | sample 1631181 | NCBI WGS metagenome assembly PVBE01 (sample SAMN08397723, study PRJNA350692) | Marine metagenome, whole genome shotgun sequencing project. | isolation source: water | place: Pacific Ocean | collected 2012-04
TCCGTGGCCCGGTAGACGGTGCCCATGCCGCCCGTGCCGAGCACGGCGTCGAGCCGGTAGCGGTCGCGGTCGAGCAGCGAGCCGGGGGCGAGGTCGGCGCCGTGAGCGGTGGGCTCGAGGCGGGTTGCGCCGTCGGCGCCCTCGGTGCTGGGCTCGAGGCGGGTTGCGCCGGCGGCGCCCGAGCTCGATGTGCCAGGCTCGGGCGGGGTGACGGCACGCTGGGCCCCGAGATCCGCACCGCAGCTCACGCAGAAGCGGTTGCCCTCGGTGTTCTCAGAGCGGCAATGCCCGCAGTAGATCATCCGCCCCTCGCCCGGCTCATCCCGATTCGCTCACGGACTCTTCTCGCGACCCGGGGGCTTCGGCGGCTTTCCCTCTCGGTGCACCCGCCCTCGCGAGAATGCTATTTCCCTTCACGCCAGAACACGACCTTCCCAACGCCGGCGCAGACGGTGCACTTCACCATGAATTCTCCTTCTTTTAGATCGCTTATTCTTTCATCTCGAGCAGCAAGGTGGTATTCGCCCGATGTGTTTATGCTCATATTTGTCGCCTCTCGAGCTAAACAATTATGGCAATCACACTTCCCGGTGCTAGTGCAGTGCCCACATTCAGTAATGACATAATCGATCCCTTCCGTTCCTTTCATCAACGCGCTCCTTTGGCCGTGGCGAACGGCTTCTCCGTCCCAATCGGCATCGAGCTTATCCGCTTCACTTCGATCGCGAACTCTTTTGGGACGGGGGAAATCTCTGGATCCAGCGCGGAGATTTCCGCGGACTCCGCCGCCGTTCATTCATCGGGCACTTGGCCGGGCGTTTCTTCGTCGCTCGATTTCGGCGCTAGATGTATTTCTTCGCATCGCCCCGCTCCATAATCGGAACCGCCCATTCCACAGCCTCTTCACTCGTCATGTCCAAGCCGTCGCTGTCATAGGCGTAGTCAACGAGCTGCCTGAAGGTGTCGAAACTGTGCTCCTCGAAGAAGGAGAGCTTCGACTCAGCCCATTCCGCGGCCTCTCCCTTGTCCATGTCCAAGCCGTCGCTGTCATAGGCGTAGTCAACGAGCTGCCTGAAGGTAACGGAGGGCGCATCGTCCGCAGACGTGGGTACGGAAGCGGGACCAAGCTCATCAGCCGCAGTTATCCGACCGGGTTCGGAAGATTCCGCTCCTTCGGTCCCCGTCGACCTTCCGTTGGCCGTGTCGAGCGGCTTCCCGGTCACAAGACCCTCGAGGGGCTTCCCGGTCACAACAGGCAATGGGGTAATCCGCTTCGCTTCGATCGTGAATTCTTTGGGATCGGGGGGAATCTCTGGACCCGGCGCGGAGACTTCCACCGGCGCCGCTCGTTCGTCCGGCACTTCGCCGGGTGTTTCTTCATCACTCGATTTCGGCGCCAGCCCTGCTTCGGACGCAGCTCTCATCTCCTCGAGAGTTGCCTTCACTGCCTCCGCGCTCTCGGGGCGATCGTCGGCATGCGGCTGGAGCAAGCGATCCACCACGCGGTCGAGCGCCTCCGATAGGTCGGGACGGAGTTCCGACGGAAGCCGAAACCGCCCCACCGGCCGCTCCCCCGTCACCATCTCGTAGAGCATCACGCCCACCGAGTAGAGATCCGCCCGGTGGTCGACGTGCGCCGCGTCGCGCGCCTGCTCGGGCGCCACGTACTCCGGCGTGCCCAGCGCCAATGCGGTCCGCGTAAGCGCCTCTCCGACGATCGACTTGGCAATACCGAAGTCCACGAGCTTGGGCTGGCCGAGACCACCTCCCACGAGCAGCACGTTCTCCGGCTTCACGTCCCGGTGCACCGTCTGCTGGTGCGCGTAAGCCAGTGCATCGAGCAGCGGCAGGAGCACGGTCTTGGCTTCTTCGAGCGAGAGCGGCTCGGAGCGCTGCTCCAGGAACTCCCGCAGCGTCGGGCCCTCTACCAGCTCCATGGTGAAGAACTCCCGACCCTGGTCGCTTCCCAACTCGTAGACGCGCACGATGCCGGGGTGCTGAAGCTCGCGCGCGATGCGCACCTCGTTGCGCAGGCGCTCGATGCCCGCCGTTCCCTCGAGCAGGTGGCCGTGGATGATCTTGAGCGCAACGACCTGGCCGAGTTTCAGGTCCGTGGCCCGGTAGGCCGTGCCCATGCCACCGGTGCCGAGGACGGAATCCAGGCGGTAGCGGTCGCGATCGAGCAGCGAGCCGACGGCAAGGTCGGCAGTCTCGGCGCTGGGTTCGAGGCGGGTCGCTCCGGCGGAGCCCGCGTCCGATGCGCTGGGTTCGGACGGGGCCGGCGTGTGCTGCGACTCGAGGTCCGCACCGCAGCCCACGCAGAAGCGGTTGTCCGCGGTGTTCTCAGCGCGACAGTGCCCGCAGAACACTTACTGCGGCTCTCCGTTTCCCCGTGACGCCGGATACCGAATCGGCCGTCTCGCGCCGCGCTGCGGGGCAGGCTTCGCCGGTCGAAAAGGGAAGCGAGCTGATGCGGCGGCAATCAAGATCATCGTGAAACCAGGCACTCCGGTGGCGCAAAGGAGAGCAGCTCGCGAGCGGCGTCGGCCAGGGAAGCGGCAGTGTCGCAGGGCGGAAGCGTGAGCAGTTGCGTGGCGCGGGCGGTGGCGTTGAAGCGGGGATCTGCGAGCAGCTCCCGCAGGTCGCCGACCGCGAGGGAGCTCAGGTTCATCGTCACGTTGTAAGCAATGAGCATTGCCGCCGGAACGAGTTCGGGACGGTGGTGGCGGGCAAGGGCATCCATCAGTACGCAGCCGAGGGTGTAGCGGGGCGGCTGCCCGCTGAGGGCGATGACTCCTCCGGCGAGTTCCTCGTCGCTATCGGCACCCTGGAGAAAGTCCGCGTGGTAGATGGCCGCAGCGGTGTCCTGCACCGGCGCGTGTGCCCAGTGCACGAACGCGGCGATGCGTGGATCGATCGCCGCGAGGGCTTCGGGATCCTCCGCTTCGCGGCCGATCCCCAGTTCGCCGAGTAGGTCAGTCTCGAGCCAGCGGGAGAAGCCCTCGTCGGTGACTGCGTTCGTACGAAACACCAGCCCGCACTTGCGGTTCAGGATTTCGTGGTCCGGAGTATCGACCGTCTCGACGCCGAAGCGGCCAGCGAGGCGCAGGCGCTCGAGACCGTTTTCGACCCGCTCGCGTCCGGTGGCGGTTGACTCCGAGATGAAACCGTGGCCGAGTTTTTCGTGTACGGCGGTGCTGGCGATGGACGCGCAGGCTTCGGGATGTTCCAGTAGCTCGTTGATGCTGTCGCAGTCGAACAACTGGAGGAAGGCAGGGCCGTTCAGGAAGCATCCCCGGCCCGGGAAGTGCACGCCGAGAATGACTCCAGAGTCCTTGCGGCCTTGCTCGATCCATCCTTTCCGAATCCCTGCCCGCTCACTGTCGGAGCAACGCATATCCTCGATCAAGAGGTCGATGAATTCTTCAACGGTCTCACAGACCTGCGTTTTTTCGCGGAGAAACGAAGGGGTGGCGTTTCCGAGATCGTAACGTTCGAGGAACAAGCGGTCGCACAAGTCCAAACGGAGCTTCGCCCCGAGCTGGGTACCGATCTCCAGCTTTGCGTGAATCGGAGATGCAGCGGGGGGCGCGGCAACGCGGGGGCGCTCCGCGGCGGCCGCAGGGTCCTCCACGCGCGGCGCCTGTGCAGCGCGCGACTCCCCGGTGTAGAGCTGCTTCAGGTCCCACCCACAGGACCCGCATTTGGCGTCGCCGATGCGAACTTCCGCGCTACACGCGGGGCAACGCATGGGGGGCTCCGGTCCAGCGCAGCAAGGCATCGCGCACACCCACCACCGAGGGGCGGACGACGGGATCTGCGGCAGTGGCCCGGGCGAGAATTGCCGCCACATCAGCAGGCGCATTGCCAGAGAAATCGAGATCGCGCGCGATCATTCCGAGAGCGAAGACATCGGCCGGGGGCCCTGCATCATCGGGTGCCGCCTTCTGCTCCGGTGCAATGTAGGGCGGGGTTCCGAGCACCGCGCCCGGGCGCATGAGGGAGGGCTCGCCCCAGGTTCGCGAGAGGCCGAAGTCGGCCAGCCGCGCTCGGCCGTCGGCGTCTATCAAGATGTTCGAGGGTTTGACGTCGCGGTGGACGATGCCCATCGCGTGTGCAAACGCCAGACCTTCGGCCGCATCGGCGAGCCAGCGAATCCGCTGTTCCTGGCTGCTCCCGGGCCAGCGCTCGCCCAGCGAGCCACCGGGCATCCACTCGAGAACGAAGTAGAGCTGATCGCCGGCGGCACCCCACTCGAGGAGCGGCGCGATCCGCGGGTGATGAAGCCGCTCGAGCACGGCGGCCTCGCGCCGGAAACGTTCGACGAGGCTCGATCGATCGCTGAGTTCTTCGGGCAGTCGCTTGATCGCGACTCGCTGCCCGTCCTCGACGCGAACTGCTTCCAGCACCACGGCCATGCCACCGCGGCGATGGATTCCCAGAACGTCGAAGCGCGCGGAGAAGGGGTCGGCCGCTGTGTTCGCGCGATCGTGCAGCTCGGCAGCGCGACGGATCTCTTCTCGCAGAACCGCCACGTCGTTCTCGCTGAGCGAAGGCTCATCGACCGCGCCGGGATCGGCGATGCCACGATGGCGGAGGTGGATCCGGTTATCGACCCGCCGCAGCAGTGTCGCCACGCCGATATCCGGCTCCGCGAGAAAGCGGTTGCGGAGGCGGGAGCAGAGATCGGAACGAAGGCTTACCTCGGCGATCGCTTCGCGATCCAGCAGAGCCGCAGCGGCGCGACGCCTTCCGGCTGAGTCGCTCGCCGACTCAACCAGTCGGATCAGGTCCTCCGTCGTGCCCGGCTGCTCACCCACATTCGTTCTCAGTACATTTCCGTGCCGCAGTTCGAGCAGTGCTTCTGACCGACCGGCACCTCGGTTCGGCAGCGGGCGCAGATCAGCACCTTGTTTTCGTCCGTTGCGCTCGCACCACCAGCGACGCCGGCCGCCGGAGCTTTTCCGGCGCCCGCGACGCCCACATCGCGCATCGCCGCCATTGCTTCCGATTGGGTGGCACGCAGAGCCTCGATCCCGGCGTCGCGATCGCTCAGCAAGCGCTCGTAGAGTTCGGTCGTCCGCTCAGTGCCCAGCGAACGGAACTGCTCTTCGAAAGCCTTGGCGACCTCCGGAGAGCGCTCGGCGGCCATGGCGAGGATCTGGTCTTTCGAAAGCGTTGCCAGGGTCTCGGTGCGCTTCAAGTCCGCAAGGATCCGGGCCTGTTCTTCGTCCGAGGTGGCGATCAACGCCTCGACCGAGGCGTTGGAGAGTGCGGCCAATCGCTCGGTCTCGATCGCAGCGCGCTCGCGCTCTGTTCGCAAGACCCGGTCGGTATCGGCGTCGGCCTCTTCGCGACGGGTCTCCTTCATCTTGCGCATCAGATCCAACGCGCCCGCGGCGTGCTCCTGGTCCTGCCGCGTCTCCGCATCCTCGCGCTCGCGGTCGTAGGTGTCCTGGGAGCGGCGGATGTCGATTTCGGCCTCGCGCAAGCGACGCTGGCGCTCGATCTCGGTGTCCACCCCGCCGAGGGTTGTGAGGCGCTCGAGTTCGACCGCCTGCTCGCGCTCGAGCTTGGCGAGCAGGTGCGCGCGCGCCTGGTCGGCGTCGCTCCGCTTTTCCTCGAGCGTGCTGCGAAGGCTCTCACGCTCGTCTTCGCGGAGCAGCTCCGCCTTGTCCATTTCGAGCTTGAAGGCCGCGAGCGCATCTCCACTGCGCAGATCGTCCATGCGGTCGGCCCCGAGCGCCTCGCGCAGCCTTGCCCTCACTCGATTGCGCTCGACGACGCGTTCGGCCTCAGCGCTCGATTCGATGATGGCCTGTTGCTCGTCGCGCGAGAGTGCTTCGAAGCGGCGTTGCCGGCCTTCCAAGCCGATTTCGGTCTCGGCAGCGGCGAGCAGGATTTCCTCTTGCATGCCCTTCTGTGCGTCTAGCCGCTGGTGGCGATAGCGGAGCGTGCGAAGCTGAATGAGGTCGAGGCCATCGCGGCGAAGCGTTTCCGCGAGATGGCGGCCGATGGCGGCCTCGAACTCCCGCTTGGCGTCGAGATCGCTCGAGAGATCGGCGGCCGCGCGCGTGCGAAGATGCTCCTGAAAGGAGTTGTGCAGCTCTTCGTAGATAAGCCCTCGCAGGTCGCCATCCCGATAGACCTCCCGCGACTTGAGTTCGTTGACCGCGAAGAGGCGCGGATCGTCGATGCGCACCACGACGCGGCAATCGATATCGAGACGCACCGGGTCGGTGGTAAAGACGTCCCGCACCGAGAGGTCGAACGCGATGTCCGCAGCGTCGTAGGCGATCAGCGAGGCGTCGCGCGGAGAAGTCCCCAGCAGATCCTTGAGCCGGGCCTCGGGATGCCGGCCGGCGGGAAGCTCGGCGGCCAGCTCGCCGCCCACGAGAAGCAGCGCCTTGGTGCCATGGGGCACCTCGAATCCATCGCGACCCACCTTTGCCAGCTGCTCGGAGCCGATGCGAGCGGCGATCTCGCCAGGGCGGCGGGTCCAGCTGCCGCGCGATATCGCGGGAGCTTCCGTCGCGGAGGCTCCGCAGGCACCGCAGAAGCGGCTCGTCGCTTCGAGCGGGGCTCCGCAGTCAGCACATTGCGTCGCGGGCATGCTCAATCTCCTCTATCGCGTGTGACCGACGGCTTCGGCTGCCAGTCGCTCCACCTCGGCCGCGCACCGCTCGAGAGCTCCGGGGTCGCCCCCGCGGATCGCGAGTGCAAGCTCGCGCGACGCCTGACATGTTTTTGCTGCGTCCTTTTCGAGCAGAGAGCGCCGCATCTGTGGGATCGCGGCCGGCACGTGGTCGAAACACTGCTCGAGGTCGCGCAGCGCGCGCACGGCGTCGTCGATCCGGAGCGCCCGGGCGCTCTCCCCCTCACCCACCGCGTCGGTCCGTGTCTCCTCGAGCCGTCGGCGCGTCTCGCGAACCTCGTGCTGGGCCGCGGTGAGCCGGCTCCGCTGCCTCCACCCGCGGCGCAATCGCCACAGCTCGCGGCGCGATATGAGTACTCCGACCGCCACCCCGCCCAACACGAGTACGATAAGTACGCCGGAGATCTCGTTCCGATACGGAACAGCCGCCTCCACCGTGATGTCCTGCTCGGCTGCTGCGACCGTGCCGCGCTGCAGGTCGTCGAGTCGAAAGTGAACCTGTAAACGCTGGGCCAGGAATCCGGGCCCCGATGACAGCACCTCGGCCAGCAAGAGCCCCTCGGCGCCCAGCATCCGGCCGAGTTCCACTCGGCTCTCGGGGGACACCGCGGCGCTCAGCTGCCGGCTCTGCTCCTCGAGGAGCGCATCCTGCTGCTCTCGCTCCACCACGCGAAACCGGGGGTCGGCCGAGAGCCGTGACACGAGGGCGCGCTCCAGCCTCCCATCGGTATCACCCGCCACCGGCGCGATGGCCAGCAAGCGCAGATGAACATTCGACGGAATGGCCTCCGCGACCCGGTTCGCAGCCTGCGCCGCGGCTTCTTCCCGAAGCTCGGGGCTACAGGCGGGGAAGACGAGTAGGGCGAGAAGAGCCCAGCGGAGCGGCCTAGCTTTCATGGACGCATTCTCCCTCGGGGGACTCACGACGTCAACATGGCGTGTTTGTGACGGTAATCAAGAGGTCAGCCCCTGGAACTGCCTCTGCAGGGAGGAACGGGTTCCCAGCCAGGCGGGGGCCAGGTCTGGGAACGGACTCGGGCGGGGCGTCTCACGCTCAATCTCCCCGCGACGCCAGCGATCGCGGCTGCGAAACGAGGTTGGAAGAGGACAAGTGGACACTCCGGCCCCGCTCCGCAAAGCGGTAGCGAAGCCGGAGCTCCTCTCCCCCGAAACGAAGCGTCGCGCAGTCGTCGACCTCCGCGTCGCGGACCCGCCGGCCGCTCAGCAGCGTGCCGTTCGTGCTTTCCAGATCGCGCACCCGGACACGACCGTTGCGGACGTAGAGCTCCGCATGGTCGAGTGACACGCGGGGGTTGTTGAGCACCAGCGCGCAGTCGGAGCCACGGCCCACGTGCAGGCGATCGTTTTCGCAGATCGGCCGCGTGCCGCAGGGGCTTTCGATCTCCGCCACCACGGCGTCACCCTCCCTTGCTTCGTTGCTCTCGAGCAGCGAGGCGTCGACGAGTGTCAAGCCAATGGTCGGGTCGGACACGGGAGTGGGGTGAGAGATGACTGTGATCTCGGTCTCGCCGAGCTCGGCCTCGGCGCAAGCAGCCTCGCTCTGGCTTCGCGCGGCCGGATCGAATTCGCCCTCTCCGTAGGCCACCTCCACCTCGACGGCGCCGGGCTCGAGAGCGTCCGAAAGCTCGATGCGCACGGCGGGATCGCCGGCTGTGTGATAGCCCCGCTCGCGCACGTGGTCGCGCACTGCAGCTGCGATGCCTTCCTGGGCCGCGCGCAGCACGGCGCGCAGCCGCGCCTCGCTCGCCGGAAGGCGAACCGTGACCTCGTGCCCGGCGAACACCGCGTCGCCGATGCGCAGCCGGCTGCGATCCACTTCGCGAATCACGCGCCGGTCGAGCCGCGCAAGCGCGGCCTTCGGCTTGAGCCAGGCGCCCTCGAAGAACGCTTCGAGAATGGCTTCGGTCCGGTCCAGCAGACGCATGGTGTGTCCTCCGCGTGGCGTTTCATTGAGAGGACGGCGCAGCGGCCAGCATTTCTGCCACGCCTTCCAGCACCGGCCGGGGCTCGGGGAGCGCATTGAGGGCGGCGGCCAGCACCTCTGCCGCGATCGGTCCGGCCACCCGCGCCCCGCCGCCGCCATTTTCCACCAGGACGGCCACGGCGACGCGCGGATCTTCGAGCGGCGCGAATCCGATCATCCACGCGTGGGGCTGCTCGTGCTCGCCAATCCGGCCGTCGCCGTTCGCGTCGCCGATCTGGGCCGTGCCGCTCTTTGCCCCCCACCCAGCCGTCTCGCCGGGCTGCCGGGGCTGTAGGGACGCCAGACCCGCCGGCCCGACCTGAAGGGCGGGCAGGCGGCGCGCGGTTCCCTCGCGAACCACCCCGCCCATCAGCTCGCGCAGCCGCCGCGCCGTCGCCGTCGAAAGCGCACGAGTTCGCTTCGCATCCGCTCGCGCGTAGCGGGTTTCGGCGCCGCTCGCGGCGACCAGCGCGCGCATCTCCACCAGATAGGGCTCGACGCGCCAGCCACCGTTGGCCACGGCCGCTGCCACCAACGCCATCTGAAGCGGCGTCGCTGCGACAAGGTTCTGTCCGATGGACGCCTGGGCCACGAGGCGCGGGTTGTACGCGTAGAAAGACGGTTCCCTTGGCCCAATGGCATAGCTGGCGACGGCTTTTCGCGGCAGCCCCGGCACGTCGATCGGCTGGCCGAAGCCGAGCCTTTCCGCCATCCGGGCCAGCCGGGGACCGACGCGGTTTCCGGTCTCCGCGAAGAAGGCGTTGCACGAATGCGCGAAGGCTCGCGCGAGGTCCACGGGCCCGAGCGGGTGGATCTCGTGCATCCGGTAGCGCGCGTTGTAGGCCAAGCACTCGAAGCCCGGCTCGGGGAAGGCTTCCGGGTCTTCGCTCTCGAGGGCTGCGGCGGCCGTCACCACCTTGAAGCTGGAGCCGGGTGCGAAGAGTTCCCGGGTGGCACGCTCGGCGAATGGGCGGCTCGGGTCGCGATCTGCTCGAATCCAGGCCGGGCCGGGTGGCGCATTCGGGTCGAAGGCCGGGCTCGAGACCAAGGCAAGGATGCCGCCGGTCCGCACGTCGAGTGCTACGACCGCCCCGCGCCGACCGCGAAGCGCGCTGTAGGCGGCGTCTTGCACGAAATAATCGACGCTCAGCACCGCGCGCGGGCGGGCGGGCGGGCCGCCCAGCCAGACGAGCCCCTGCACCCACAGCGGCGCCGGCTCTGCACCGCGGAGGAAATTCGCGAGCGTCGCCTCCGCCCCGCGCGCGCCGTACACGCCCCCGGCCAGGCCCACGACCGGGGCGAGCGCGGGGCCGCCGGGATACTCGCGCCGGCGATCGGGGCCATGGCCGCGGTCGACGGCCAGAGGCCTTCCGGCCCGGTCCACGATCTCCCCCCGCGCCGCCGGAACGCGATGCCGCGGGTTGGCCACGTGGAGTGCCGGAGCAAAGAGCGCCGGCTCATCGTTCTGGACACGGAGCGTGGTGGCCAGTACGACCGCACGGCGCCGCCGCCGCCCGGAAGGCTCCGCCCTTTCGAGGCGCTCGCCGTCGACGACGACGCGGCCGTCCGCAACGGCGAAGCTTTGGGCTTCGACCAACTGCCCGAGCCAGGCGCGCTCCGGTTCGGCGCGGTAAACGCTCCGGGCAATCGAGTCGGCCTGGATCTGGCTGCGAAATACGGTCGCACCGACGAGCACCACCACGAGGGCCAGGACACCGACCCGGATCGCGCCCTCACCCCGCAGCCGGACGCAGCCGTGTCCCGGCGCGCCGCCCTCTCGGGATGAACTCCGCGCCACGGCCAACACGAGACCCACCGCGATGAAGCAGACCACCAGCGACGAGCCGCCGTGGGAGACGAAGGGAAACGTGATGCCCGTCTGGGGAATCAGGCCGAGGTTTCCGCCAACCGACACCGCTCCTTGTAGAAGCAGCAACAAGCCCAGCCCCGCCGCCGTGAGTGCGAGCCCGCGGGTCGGGGCGTCCCGCGCCACGTCGAGCGCCCGCCAGGCGAAGAGACCGAGCGCGCCGATCAACACGAGCCCACCCACCGCCCCGGTCTCCTCGACCCAGGCCGAGAAGACGTAGTCGGCGTGCACCACGGGAATCGTCTCCGCCTGCCCCCGGCCGAGCCCGACGCCGGTCAAGCCGCCCGCGGCAATCGCCCAGAGCGAGCGTGCTGCCGTCTCCCCGTGGCCGAAGGGGTCGAGCCACTGCTCGACCCGCGCCTCGAGAATCGGCATCGCCAGCCCCGACAGCAGGAGTGCAGCCACGGCTCCGAGCGCCAGGATTCCCGCGAGAGCCGGGGTGAGCAGATCCCGCGTCGCCGCGGCGTACATCACCGCCCCGAGCGGAGCGAGCACCAGCGCGGGCCCCAGGTCTCCCTGGACGGCGAGCGCGGCGAGCGGCGCCAGATAAGCCAGCGCAAAAGGCAGCGCCAGCGCGGGCCGCGAGCGGCCGCCGCGCGCCCGCTCCAAACGCCCCGCCGTCTCGGCCAGAATCGCCGAAGCCGCGACCACGATCACGAGCTTGAGCGGCTCGATCGGCTGAAACCCCAAAGCCCCCGCCCGCAGCCAGAGCCGGCGTCCGTTTTCCGCGTGGCCGAAGAACGCCGTCGCCAGCAGTGCCGCCGCCGTGAGCGCCAGCAACAGGAACCGGCGCCCGGCCAGCGCGCGGTGGAGGGGAAGCGCCGGCAGCGCCGCCGCCAGGAACCAGAGCGGAAGAGCCAGCGCCAGCGCCCACAGCTGCGCGAGCGCGAGCGTCTCGAACCCCGGCTGGCCGCGTGCCGCGGCTATGGCGGGGCCAAGGCCGTGCAGGAGCACGAGCCCCCAGGCGGTGAGAAGAATCGGTACGCCCACGAGCGCGCGGGTCGCGAGATTGCGGTGTGGGCTCGGCGGCTGTGACCGCCGCCGCACGCGAGCCCCCGCCAGCCAGAAGAGTGCCGCGAGGCTTACAGAGAGCCAGGCGGCGTGGGCAGCCAGGCGACCGACGACGGCGAGGTCCAGCTGGCGGGCCCACCCGAGGATGGGGAGAACCACCACGAGAACCACTCCGAGACCGGCCAGTACGGAGATCGTTCGCCTGTGCGACACAGCTAAAGGACGCGGCAGCAGGCCCGGTTTCTGCCGACGCAGCTGCTCTCAGTCCGCTCCGAGGCGCGCCCGGGGGCTACGAGAGCGGGCGGGGTGCGACGCAGCTGCCCGGGTGAGGCAGCGGTAACTCCAGATCTCGCGCGGCTTCGGCACGAACGAAAGACGCTTCGCCGAAGACATCCTTGCGGAGCCGCCAGGTCGTCCCATGCGCCGCATGAGCGTTCCAGGCCTCGAGGCTGGCAACGACGTCCGGCCAGGTAAGCACACCCTCGGCATACGCTTTGCGCAGACGCCGGATGCGCCGGCGCTGTCGGCGCACCGCAGTCTGGCTCAGCCGCAGCTGCTCCGGGAAGACGACGAAACCGAGGAACTCGACGCCCTCCTTCACCCGGCGCAGCCGGCTCTTGCGCTCGTTGAGGCGCAGCCGCAGTCCAAACAAAAACTCGGAGACCTCCGATCGGATCTCGCGCAGTTCCACCTTGTCGTCACCGAAGCAGCAAAAGTCGTCGACGTAACGCAGATAGCGCCGGACACGTAGCTTGTCTTTCACGAAGTGATCGAGCGCATCCAGATACACGTTCGCGAAAAACTGGCTGGTAAGATTGCCGATGGGAATTCCGCGGCGACGCCCGAGGGGCGACAGCAGATCGTCACCAGGGAAATGCGAGAGAACAGCTTCCTGCTCGTTGCTCCCATCGAGAATCGTGTCGCAGAGCCGGAGGACCCGTTGATCCTTGACGGCGCGCCGCAGACGAGCTTTTGCGATCTTGTGATCGATGCTGGGAAAAAACTTTCTGATGTCCATCTTGAGCACGTAGGCCGAACCGCGAGCCCATTGGACGAACTGCCGGAGCGCGCGGTGAGTTCCCCTCCCCTTGCGGCAGGCGTAGCTGTGGTGGATGAAGCGCGACTCGAAGATCGGTTCGATCACCCTAACGACGGCGTGGTGAACCACCCGGTCGCGAAAGGGCGCCGCCGAGATCATTCGCCGCTTGGGCTCGCGGATCCAGAAGGAGCGGTAGCTCCCTGGGCGGTACGCCCCGCTTTCGAGATCCCGTTGCAGGGTGAAAAGGTTTCGCTCCAGGTCGTAGAAGAAGAGCGCAGCGCTCGCCCGCTGCCGCTTTCCGCGCAACACCTGGTGTGCCGCCAGGTACAGGTTCTCGAAGGAAACCAGCTGCGGCCAGAGTCCGCCTACCCGCCTCACGGAATCCGCAAGAGGAGCGCCCCGGCCAGCTTCGCGCTTGCTACCACGGGCCGGGGCGCTCGGGTGGTTTTCGGCCCCTCGCCTTGCTCGAGAAGGCTACCGGGCCCGGACACGGGGTGTGACTCCCGCGGCTGGTCCGCCCGTCCGTGGAGCGTGCGGCATCGCAGCCCGAGAGGCATCTCGATCTCGGGGTGGGAGTCACTGGGCACAACGGAAGCCGTTGTTGTTGTTCCGGTTCGTCGGGTCGTTCCTGTTGCGATTGGATGCGCGCACGTTCCTCGCATTGTTGTTCCAGGAACCGCCGCGCAGCACACGACCCTCATGTCTCCCCCGTGCCACCGTTGACCCGGGCCGCCGCGCGTCTCACCGCGCGCTGCCAGCCACCGAGCAGCCGGCCCAGCTCGTCGAGTTCGCGCGCCAAGTACTCGTATTGCCCGAGGCTCAGAAGCTCCAGCTTCATCGAGAGGCGATTGTAGACCTTGAGGCGCTCCAGGTGAAAGTCCGCGCGAACGAGGGCTTCTGCCCGCGCCGACGTTTTCGTCGTCCATACGAGCTCGTCGTGAAAGCTCAACACAGCCTGCTCGATGCGCTTGGCCATCACGAAACGCTGGTGCTTGGGGAACTTCCGCGTGTGATCCAGCAGCCAGACCAGCGTCTCAAAGCTCTTCAGGAAGATCGGCGATTCCTTCATCACACACCTTCAAAAAATTTCGCGTCCAGGGGGCTCCGCCCCCTGGACCCCCGACATATCTTCCACGTGCAAGGCCATTCTCTTTTGCACCAGAACCCAGAACTCCAGAAATCAGCATCCAGAAGCGCTCTCACTGGGCACAACGGAAGCCGCGGTCGTAGTACCGGAGCGTCGGGGCGCCCCTGTAGCGATAGGATGCGCGCACGTGCCTCGCATCGAGGCCCCAGGAACCGCCGCGCAGCACACGACTAGAGGAGCCGCCATACCGGCTCGACGTCCACTCCCACACGTTGCCCGCCATGTCCAGCGCACCATACGGACTCGCCCCCGAAGGCTTGCTCCCCACCGGCCACGTCGAGTTGCGACCACAGCCCTTACCCCCATCATGCATCACCGCGCGCGCACACGAGGCACTCTGGTTGCCCCACGGGTACTTCCGCCCGTCCGTCCCACGCGACGCCTTCTCCCACTCCTGCTCCGTGGGTAGCCGCTTGCCCGCCCAGCTGCA
>PVBE010654883.1_pt1 | contig 14133 bp, 15 predicted proteins | sample 1631181 | NCBI WGS metagenome assembly PVBE01 (sample SAMN08397723, study PRJNA350692) | Marine metagenome, whole genome shotgun sequencing project. | isolation source: water | place: Pacific Ocean | collected 2012-04
CACTTACAACAGCTGGGTATAGTGACCTCGTTCCGGTTGGATCCTTTTCGCTGACTGTATCTACTTTTGAAGGGCTCTGCGGTATTCTCTTGCCTGCAACACTAATCGCAAGAATTGCGTCGTTGCCTGCCAATGCTTAACTGGTTGGGCAATTATTGGAATTACAGGAATTCTGAGTGAACTATTCATGAGTATTGAAATGTTTAGAAACGTCGTTGAACAAGTTGGTCTTGTGATTGATGCAATGGGTGTTCTTGTGGTAGTCGTTGGTATTGTAATGGCTGCAATTCGACTTCTGACGCAGGCTTCGGCACCGTTGGGTCGCTACAAGCAGTTTCGGCAAGATCTTGGGAGAGGTATTCTTCTAGGGCTCGAGTTTCTTGTTGCGGCTGATATTATTCGCACAGTAGCAGTGACTCCAACACTTGAGAGCGTTTTGGTGCTCGGGCTGATTGTAGTTATTCGTACGTTCCTGAGTCTGGCGCTTCAGATGGAGGTGGAAGGACGTCTCCCTTGGCAGGCAGAGAAGAGCAGGACGGAACAAAGTAGGCAGGCAGAAACAGGGGTATGAATATTCGGCTAGCTTCTCTACCGAGTTCAATCACCGATTATGACACGGTCAGGAAACACCTTCCGCCAAGCACTTGGAAGTACGTTCTGGATCTCCTGCAGGAATATCCAGTGGTAGTGCAGGTTGTGCCGCACCGGGCAACCAGACTAGGAGATTATCGTCCGCCACGTCTCGGTGAATTCTGGCATCGAATCACAGTGAATGAAGATCTCAACATGTATGCGTTCCTTGTGACGTTATTGCATGAGATAGCACACCTTCGAGTGGCAGCCCTGCACGGCAAGGGAACCAAGAAGCATAAGCCTCATGGTGTCGAATGGCAAAAGGAATTCACCGAACTCGTTAGGCCAATTGTTGAAGGCTCAATGGTGCCAAGTGATCTTTGTGTGGCCTTGGCTGCAACCCTGCAACGGCCCCGAGCTGCAACGTGCAGTGATCGATTGCTCACACTGGCTTTATCCCAGTATGATCAAGTTGCCGATAACTGTGTGCACGTTGAACAACTCGAGGTAGGTTCTTGTTTTCAGTTGCAGGACGGTCGTCAATTTATTCTTGGAGACCGAGTGCGAAGCCGCTACCGATGTATTGAGTTGGCTAGCGGCGTTGAATTTCGGATTCACTATCTAGCCCGTATTATTCGACTCGAGCTAGACTGATTTGTTCGTCGGCTTGATCGCGAACGACTAGGCTGCGACATGTTCCGGTAGTGTCTGCGTCGTATGGTGTTGCCATAAAAATGCAGTGGTCGATTTGGCCGCTGCTCGATGGGTGTGTTTTCAATTTTTTCCCGTTCATCTCCAAAGACAATAACTCGGGGGTCAAAACCAGTTTGAGCAAGTGCAGGGACGCTGCTGGCTCCTGTCGAAAGAAGAGTAAGTAGGATGAGTGTTCGCATAGTTAAATAAATGAGCTAGGGGAAGCCGGCACATTCCAACTATGGGTTCGATTGTTCGGTAATGCAAGGAATAGATTACGGAGCCATTACACTCGTTACAATCGGAATGAAAAGAACAAAACCAAGTCAAAACGGCCTTGCTGGCCTGCTGTCGGAGGCTTCCAGAAGAGTACCCACTGGTGTATCTGCTATCGCCCAACTAGGTCTTTCATTTCTCGAACGGCTTCTGCCATTCCAACAAATACCGCCCGGGCCACAATTGAGTGACCAATGTTCAGTTCTTCCATACCTTCGAGCTCTGCGACGGGAGTGACGTTACGATATGTAAGTCCATGACCTGCATTGAGGACAAGACCCGCCTGGTGGACGAATGTAGCTGCTCGGGCGAGCACTTGAAGTTCTTGGTGAGAGTGGTTCCCTGCGTTTGCATATGCTCCCGTGTGGAGTTCGACTGACGGTACCGAAAGTGATGCAGCAGTCTCAATCTGCTCTGGCTCTGGATCGATAAAGAGTGATACAGAAATTCCCGCGTCCTGTAGTTTACCAATTGTTGCGGTTAACTCTTTTTTAAACCGAACAACATCAAGTCCACCTTCGGTTGTCACTTCTTCTCGGTTCTCGGGAACGAGCGTCACCTGATCAGGAGCTACTCGGCAGGCAATGTCTACCATCAGCGGATTCATAGCCAATTCAAGATTCAATTTGACCTGAACAGTTTTTCGTAATACCTCGAGGTCTCTGTCTTGAATATGCCGTCTGTCTTCTCGCAGATGAATTGTTATGGCGTCGGCCCCGCCAAGTTCAGCGGCTGCCGCAGCCCAAACCGGATCAGGTTCGACCGTACGCCGTGCCTCACGAATAGTGGCTACATGGTCAATATTCACACCGAGCGTGGCCATGGACATGACTCCTTTAGAAATGCAGGTGGCCCCAGCTTGCCGGCCGGGGCCACCATGAACGATTCATATAGCCTTTCTGCTTAGACCTCTTTTTTCAAGAGTATCACCGCATTTCCGCGCGGGGTGCGTATCTGGAGAACAATACCACCTTCAGGTGTCTCCCCTTCGATCGCGGTCTCGAATTCATTGATCGACGAAACTGAGGTTTTCCCTACTTTTCGAATCAGTACCCCAGGTACCAAACCACCCTCAGCAGCAAGACCGTCAGGGTCCACTCGGTCAACCAAAACACCCTCAAATCCTTCGTAGGTGTCTTGTGCAACGGAGCTCTTATCTCGAACCTCGATACCAAACTGTTTGGAGTAGAAGGTTTCCTCGCCGCCCGGAGCAATACCGCGTCCACGCTGCTGCATCCCGAATTGTTCCGGTAATGCTTTTACCTGAACACTCACAGTCACCTCTTTGCCATCACGAAGAACAATCACATCGTGTGCTTCTCCAATTGATGACCGTTCAACAACTTCCTGAAGGCTTCGCGGGCTATCAACAGGTGTACCATCAAAGGAGATCACGACATCGAGGTCTTGCAACCCAGCAAGCGCAGCCGGTGTACCTGACATCACTTCTGTCACAAGGACTCCTTTTTGGCCTGGTGAACCAAGTTTTGCAGCCATATCAGAGGACAATTGTGCAATCGAAACGCCAAGGTATCCTCGTTGAACGCTGCCGCTTTTGATGAGTTGCTCACTCACCCAACGTGCCTGATTAATTGGGATAGCAAATCCAATTCCCTGATAGGCTCCACTGTTGGATGCAATTGCGGTATTAATACCTACAACTTCACCCGAGAGATTCACAAGTGGTCCTCCGGAGTTACCAGGATTAATTGCGGCGTCTGTCTGCAGGAATTTGGCTCGTCGAATACGGCCAAGTTCACGGCCTTTAGCCGAAATGATACCCGCACTCACTGTTGTCTCGAGTTCAAACGGGTTACCGATTGCAATCACCCAATCTCCGATCACAAGCTCATCAGAATTTCCGAGCGCTGCAGTTGGTAGGTTTTCCGCATTGGCAAGCCGAACAACAGCAAGGTCACTATCTGGGTCAGTTTTTATATCAACCGCTTTGAATTCACGTCCATCGGAGAGTTCAATTGTTACTTCATCAGCTCCCTCGACAACATGATTGTTCGTGAGGACAATTCCAGCTGCGTCAACAATCACACCAGAACCAACTCCGGATCGTGATGGCGCCCCTCCTCTCGGAGAGAATCCTTCTGGCATCCCGTCTCGAAAGAAGTCTTCAAATGGAGTTCCGCGGAAAGGGTTCTCTCCACGGTTCTGGCCACCTTTTGATGTGACGTTTTGAGCTTTTGTTTCACTGCGAACGACAACAACACTTGGAGTGGCTTGCTCAGCTGCATTTCGAAATGCCTGAGACAGTGCATTTGCTGCAGCAACCGGGTCTGCGGTCGTTGGTTCGGCAGAAAAAAGCGTCGCTGGGCCAACTGAACTCAGGGCCAGTGCCACGATTAAACACGCGGGCATGAGAGTGTTGGTCTTGTTGTGTAGCTTCTTCAAATCACGCATAGTTCTAAAATGATTCACGTCGTGTTCCTCCTTATTTTAATGCTCAGACATGGTCTGAATGCGGTTGACTTGCCGGATTCCGTTTCCGTTGACGGCAGTCGACGTTTTCCTCACTATCATAGGTCCACACAACCATTCTAGGCGATACCCACGTCTGGAATCACCCTGTGCGGACAGAACACCTCCACAGACTTATACGGGAATCTCCCCCTGGGGGTTCGAAAGATTTTTAAAAAATCTGAAAGGCAGAATTAACGATCAAGGCAGGGGCTGCCAACCGATGTTTGACAATACATGGAGCCGGCTTTTACTGTGTAGCTTTGGGAGTTAATGAATGTCCGAGACGTCGATACGTAACGAAAACACCCCTCCAGAGAGCCTGGCTGCCTGTGAACAGCGGATTGGTTATCAGTTCCTTGATCGACAGCTGCTTGAGGCCGCTGTGACGCATGCTTCGGGTGCTACCCATCGCCTGGCATCAAATGAACGGCTCGAATTTCTGGGGGACTCTATACTGGGTTTTGTCGTCTGTAGTCGACTCTACAACGAGTTTCCTGAACTCCTCGAGGGTGATCTCACAAGAATCAAATCGGCTGTTGTCAGTCGAGAGACATGCAGCAGAATCAGCATTGAACTTGGGCTAGTCGATTTCCTTATTGTTGGGAAGGGCATGGCGGTCAATCGGCCCGTGCCGAATTCAGTTCTTTCCGATATGTTTGAGTCACTCGTTGCTGCGATCTTTCTTGATGGAGGAATCGAGCCTGCTCGGGCTTTTCTTGATACCTGGATTGGTCCAGAAATTGAAAAAGTAGTGGCTGGAGAAGAAGGATCAAATCATAAATCCCTTCTGCAACAGCTTGCTCAGGGAGCGTATGGAATCGCGCCGACCTATGAGGTGATCGACGAGGTAGGGCCTGATCACAACAAAGAATTTCAGGTGCGGGCCCAGATTGGTCGGCGACGGTATGCTCCTGCCTGGGGTCGAAATAAGAAAGAAGCAGAGCAGGGTGCAGCGGAAAAGGCACTCGAGGCTTTGCGTGCTGACGGGGTTGTTCCAGCTTTTGAGCACGCGTTTCGCCGGCCGGATGCGCCAAAAGGCAATTAAACATTGGCCAAGACGACATATTTCTCTGACTTAGGCTGAAGTTTATCAGCCACGAAACCGAACTTCTTTCTATCGTCCAACGTACTTACTCGTGCCGTGGGCAATGGCCCGTACTCGCTTGAAACTTCTGGGGGGTGGTACTCAGGCCCCGGCGCGAATTTGAAAGTCCACCTCGTTAAACGGGGTGGGCTTTCGCTTTTGGTAGTGAGTTAAAGCCCTGCATCACGAGTTAGTGATTGGCGATCAAACATGAGCCGGCTACTGATTGCGATTGCCAGAATGCCCGCTGGCATAATGAGCATCTCCCATCCTGGCCCGATAGATTGGCCGTCAAGAATCATCTTTTCGGCGAGTGTTCGTACAAACATGATGGCAAGAAGAACAGCAACAACTTCCAGCAATGTTTTTTTCAGCGATCCAATATTTTCAACCTTGAGCCAGTGTGGAGCAGTTCCTACTGCCATTGAGTTCGACAGAAAGAGTGCATAGATACCGTAAGCGAAATACAAAAAGGTCAGCCCAGTGAGGCCGTTATCAAGTGACTCGAGCAAAAGAAGATTTGCGGCAGGCCGGGGTGCAGCATCTGGTGAGGTCGGTGTAAAAAAATGGTTGAGTAGAACACCTTGTCCATCGATCTCAAAATATCGCAAAACTGCTTCAACGGTATTCGCCGCTCCGATGATGAACATCAAAAGAGCACCAACGAGTGATGAAAACACCGTAACAATACTGAACCAACGAGTGAGCCCCAGAATTTGAGTTATGCGAGGCACCATTTTCCGATGGTGTGCATGTTGGGTTTGGGGAGAGTCTTTCGCATCCATAGGAAATATCTTGATCTGTAAAGTGTTATGGCTTACGGCAATTCCGGCTACACTATACCACGCAGCTCCTTCTGCTGTTATTGTCACCAAAAGCAAGTGTTTTGCAGCGAAAGTGTTCCGTTGCACTGTCAGTCCTTGGTTTAGTCGGCTCTGAAAGTGGAGTAGCAAGAGTGATTAGCCTAAAAGATTGCTCAGACAGTGAAGGGTGCGCTATGCAACTAGGTTTTGGATACAAAGAGAGGTCTGCATGAGTGCGCAGAAGTGTTTTGAGTTGCTTGATGATGAAAAAGCTCCGGTTGGCAAACCTGCGGGACTCTATCAGCCGTGCTTAGTGGTCGGTGGGCTCGTGTACGTTTCAGGTCATCTGCCCTTGCAGCCTGATGGGAGTCTCATCCTGGGGTGCCTTGGAAAAGACTTGGATGTTGAAGCTGGCAAAAACGCAGCACGGCGAGCAGGGCTTGCGAGTCTTGTAACGCTTGAGCATTGCCTCGGAAGCCTCGATAAGATTTCTCGGGTTGTGAAACTACTAGGAATGGTTTCAGCAACAGATGTATTCACTCAGCATCCAGCAGTCGTTAATGGTTGCAGTGAACTCTACGCAGAAATCTGGGGTACGGAAAAGGGTGTCGGGGTACGAAGTGCAGTTGGCGTTTCTTCACTGCCTGCAGGTGTTGCTGTTGAAATCGAGGCAGTCTTTGAGCTGCACTGAGACTGCGGTAACCAGTTGGGGCGGTTTTTGAATCGAGTCGCAGGTGGATTGAGTATGCCGACGTGAGAATTACGATAGTGAGTATCGAGGAAACGTGTTCGTTTTGTGGTGAGGCTGATTATTTACGTATCGTCATTGCCAGAAATCATGTTTGGCCCTTTTCCGGCAGTCTTTTCATAGTACCCGTCTCCGGAGCGAACATATTTCGTGAACCCGATCCGGTCGAGGTTCTTATCTGACAGTTTGTCCTGGGTGCCGATGTCAGACCATTTTCCAGCGATCCTGAAACCAGTAATCACGCGACGCACCGGCTTACCATTCAAAGGATGAGCAGTGAGCGGATCCGCGCTCATTGGCTGGTCGACCTCGAATCGCTCTCCAGCTGTTCCGTTCTCTTCAATAACTTCGTAGACATAGGTTGGCATCAGATGGTCCTCTGTGATGCTTGAAAATAGCGAGTGTACAGTCTCTTATTGTACCTCCATACCATGCCTGCAGGCGGCGCGTTCCTACAGGTAGCCATAAGTGAGAAGAACCGAGGAACGGCCCGGTCATTGAGATGCGTGAAAACCCTTGGAAAGTAGTTCATGTGCCCGTCAGGTACGGGTGGTCGAGGTCTTGCTTTGAGGGAATGACCCAAGAAACAAAAAGAGGATATTTGGTAGCGACACGTGGCATGCTGATTCAGTATGATTTGAATTAAGCTCATATCACTCAGCTTTTTGATGCTGTCACAGAGTGATGCCCTGAAACAAGAAGGTTAAGTGTCTCATGCGTACAGGCAATCCTGTTCTCAACTCTCGCACGTTTGAAGAATTTGGTCTGCAGCCTCGCGATAGTGCTGCTGAGAGTGTCTCTGCCACGACCATGACGGTGACGGGTACTGCGAACCGCACCATGTTTCTTCTTGCGTTGGCATTCTGTTCTGCATGTTTTACCTGGTCGCGAACATTCAATGCTGTTGCTGCTGAAGCAAGCTCGAGTGCAGCGATGCCATGGGTATTCGGTGGTTTGATTGTTGGCTTCATCACCGCGTTAGTAATCTGTTTTAAGCAGACATGGGCACCAATGCTCGCACCGGTTTACGCACTTGCTGAGGGTCTTTTTCTTGGTGGTGTTTCAGCGAGTTTCGAGGTGCAGTATCCAGGCATCGTCATTCAGGCAGTGGGAGGAACGTTTGGCACGCTTGCAGCGCTTCTGCTGTGCTATCAATCGGGCCTGATCAGAGCGACTGAAAATTTCAAATTGGGTATCGTGGCTGCGACCGGTGGGATTTTCTTTGTTTATCTCATCTCAATGATCGGTAGTATGTTTGGATTTCCAATACCATTTATTCATTCAGCCGGGCCGCTCGGGATTGGATTCAGTGTTGTGGTTGTCATTATTGCGGCACTTAATCTGGTTCTTGACTTCGACTTCATTGAAACAGCAGCCAACCGCGGTGCACCAAAGTACCTTGAATGGTATGGAGCATTTGCACTCATGGTGACACTTGTCTGGCTCTATCTCGAGATACTTCGACTACTTAGTAAACTCAACAGCCGGGACTGAATGTGACAGTGAAGTGGCGGTGATCGAGATCATGGTCAGTCGATTGGAAGGAATACCCACAGTGCGGGTCTGCCGCAGTTGCAGTGGACAGCTCGTCCCAGAAGCCCAAGTCCAGCAGGGCTGATTGCAACAGTTGTTCTTGCGGTATTCCATGCGCCTTTGATGCCGGTTGCATGTGGCCCATGAAGTCTCGCTTGAACGCTTGGGACGGGGTGAAATACGGTTTCAATAAGAGGGGGCCGTTCGCGTTCACGATCTTGAAGATTATCCAGGTTCGTGATCGTTCGTTCCAGCATGTTTCGATCACAGCCATGTGCGAGAAGAGCATGGTCGACTTCAGCAACGCCACGACGGCTTGGCGTCGGTAACGTGAGCAGTCCGAGGAATGACCACAGGGTGAAAATCAGGCTGAAGGTGACAATACCCTGAGCCGAGGCAAGTTGGCTGCTGCCAACAAGGGTGGCAGACAAAATAATTCCAGCAATAGTGAACGTGAGTGCAAGCAGTCGTCCACGCCACCAACTGCCAGTCGAGATAGCCATCTGTCTACGCTGGACCGCAACGCGAAATGCATCAGAGTCGAGTACTTCACGCCACCGCATGGGTAGCAACACAATTTTGGGTCGGAATAACCCGACAATACTTCCGGCAAAACCTTCATCATCAGATTCGCCCATATATGCAGGAACAGATGGTAACGCTGGATCATCGTGAAGTTCAGGAGTGCTAGGGGTGAGTTCAAGATGAGCAATGGCGGCAGCAAGTGTAATTGACCCACGCAGTAATGTGATGACCAGAAGCGTTCCAATGCCGACAACACCAAGAATGCCACCAGTTCTTGCAGCAAGTAGGAGTGTTATTCCAATAAGTGCTAGGAGTCCGGAGTGAACACAGACTCCCCGAAGGAGGATGACAAGGAAGTTGTTGAAATGAGGATGCTGTCTCTGGTATCGACGAGGCAGAAGATAGCCGCCAAAGAGATCAAGTGGTAGTTGAAGGACCGTGTACAACAGGATGAATGCAAGAATACCTTTGATCTGGTTGCCCAATGCTGCACCGGTTCCAGGAAGAAATTGTTCCGGAAGATGAAAAAAGAGTGCAGCGGTAGAAATTGTGACAATACTCCCTACGCCTGTAATCCCTAGCCAGAGTCGGGCTCGCCCATAACCAGGAATCTCATCATGTGCCGGGGGAGCTTTTTGGCGTGGGGTGTTTGAGCGATGCATTGCTTCGGCTGTTTTACGAATTCCTCGGAGCATTCCTCCAAAGACAAATTCATGGAGTGGAATGACAGCATACCAATAAAGGAGTCCAGCAAGGCCACGCGGACGGAACCTCGCGGTCATTACGAGTCGTGTGATTGGGGGTTCCCGGTTCGGATCAATAGGTTCAATTTTGAAATCAAGTTGTGCTTCACCGGGTAGTTTCATTTCTGCACGGAGCGAGAGAAAGCGGTCTCTGTCGATGCCAACAACCCTCCAGAAATCGAGTGTCTCGCCAAACTCAACTGTTTCTGGGAGTCTTCGGCCTCTGCGGAGGCCAGGACCTCCTACAAGCGTGTCCATCCACCCTCGGATCCGCCAGAGAATGTCTCCCGCATACCACCCGTTACCTCCACCAATACGACAGATTGCCGCATACAGGCTTGCCGAATCTGCATCAACATCAACCACGCGTTCGTCGGTAAAGACTGTGCCGCCGGCCCAAGATGGATCACCCGGCACCGGGCCGGCCACGCTCCACCGGGTCTCAACAGCTTGCTGTTCAATTTTTGCAAGAGCCCGTCGTATTGATTCACGAGCACCAAGCGCCTTATGCGGCATGAGCCGTTGAGTCGTGTCATCCGTCACGACAACACGATTTTTGAGTCCTTCGGCAAGTGGGCGAGCTATTCGGTACGACACTGGTGTGACAAGATTGATCCAGTGTGAACTCAGCCGAGGTGTAAGTACTGGGACAGGTAGAATAATTCGCCGTCGCAGGCCAAGTTCTTCTGCCATGACTCGCATGAGCTCTTGATATGCCATGACATCATCACCACCAATTTCGAGTGTTTTGCCGGTGGTCTCTGGAACTTCAAGGCAGCTAACAAGCCAGTGGAGAACGTCAGAGATAGCAACTGGTTGGCATTCTGTGGTGACCCATTTTGGTGTGATCATGACCGGAAGGCGCTCAACAAGGTAACGCAGAATTTCAAAAGATGCCGAACCTGACCCAATGATCATGGCAGCCCGAAATGTTGTGACTGGTATATTCGATGAAGCAAGTTCTTCCTCGACCTGACGTCGCGAGCGAAGATGTTGGCTAAGGTCTGGACCCATTTCACCAAGGCCGCCAAGGTATATGATTCGCGGCAGGTCGGCCGATCGTGCTGCATTTGCAAACATCCGGGCTAGGTCTCGGTCGCGATCAGCATAGGTACCACCCGTCGCAACCATCGAGTGCACGAGATAGTATGCAGCCTTGCAGCCTCGCATGGCTTCTGTGACAGCTTCCCGGTCGGCAAGGTCAGCGTTGACCACCTCGAGCTGAGGATGTTGCCGCCAGGGTCGTGCATCAAGTTTTCGTGGTTCTCGAACAAGACATCTGACCCGGTAACCGGCCTCAAGCAGCAGTGGAACTAGCCTTCCGCCAACATATCCTGTCGCTCCAGTCACAAAAATGGTCTCACGTTGTGGGCTGGGAGGTGCAGCAGCGGCGTCTTCTGTCATGGGTTTCGTTTCTCTCAGGCAATATATTTTTCGGTCCAATGAATTGTGGTGCCACTCGGGATGCGAGGATCACCCAGTCAAAACGTATTCTACGGGTTTCACTCAGGAATTTTTTTCTTTCAGCCTTTCAGAAAGAATTTCCTTGATGGTGGTAAAATCATAGCTAGATACCGTTTGGTGCAGGTGTTTTCCGGCTACGGGATGCGGCAGGAGTGCATTCATAGAAAGAGGTTTGACGAATGGATGAGACGCAAAGAGGCCTTGGAATGGATCAATGGAAAGGGAAAACAGCCTTCATTACTGGTGCCAGTAATGGAATCGGGGCAGCCGTTGCGACACGGCTCTTGGCTGAAGGAATGCGGGTTGTTGGGTCTTCCCGTCGACAAGAACGAGTTGCTGAAGTTCTTCGGGAGGTGGACGTCTCCGGAGACAATAGCCTTGCTGTTCAGTGTGATGTTCGTGATGAGCGATCCGTTCAGGAGGCATTTTTGCTTACAAAAAAAACGTTTGGTGGTGTTGATGTTCTGGTTAACAATGCGGGGCTTGGTCATGCGGCGACGCTTGCTGAAGGCCAGGTTGACGAGTGGCGAGAGATGCTTGACGTGAATGTGCTCGGTTTGTGTATTTGTACACGTGATGCCTTGGCCGATATGCGATCCAGAGGTGGCCGGGGGCATATTATTCATATCGGCTCAATGGCTGGTCAGCGTGTGCCTGCTGGAGCTGGTCTCTATTCAGCAACAAAGCATGCAGTTCGTGCATTGACTGAAGCATTGCGAATGGAGTTACGAGAAAATGGTGACTCGATTCGAGTTGGTGAAATTTGTCCTGGATTCGTTGAGACAGGATTTGCGAGCCACTACATGAAGTCTGAAGAAAAAGCCCGTGAGGTGTACTCCCGATTCAAGGTGTTGGAGGCGAACGATGTGGCAGAAGCCGTGGTCTATATGCTGTCGTGCCCAGAACATGTTCAAATTCACGACATTTTAATGAGGCCAACCGAGCAGCCAACCTGAAGAAGGCCATGTGCCGGGTAGCAGAATCTGTCTCGTGAATAAAAATGCGATATGCATAGGGGCTGTGGCAAAGAACTCAGGCATCTTCATGAAGCGTGCTCTGCAAATCCGATCACACTAGGCAGTGCAGCATTCAAACAGGTTTCAGTCTTATGTCAGGGCCCTCAAAAATTCTTGGAGAGACACAGCGGGTCTGGATTTGTGTCTTGAAGATGAGTGATCTGATTGGACCACGCCGACGGGCAGATCGGCCGCGAGTGGTGGTCAAGGCTCTGCCGAAGCGGCCGGGTCATGAGCTCGATCGGTGGGTAAAAACATCTCGACGGGCCAAACGTATGCGGGTGGTCAATGTTGTCTATGAGGCAATGCCTCGGCCCTCGGAGCTTGGCGGTAGAGATTGTCCGTTTATCAAACCCACGCAGAAGCCAGAGGTGGACGCTGCGATGAAACTGCTGCGTCAACAGCTTCGATGTGAGGGGTACACTGTCAACGGCGATATGACGGTCTGGCATCTCTACGTTATTGAACTGATGCCTCCACCAACTCATTCAGGTAGGGCCTCTGGCTATCTTTACGTCGGGCAGACAAGTCAGCCGCTGGAAGATCGTATTCGTCAGCATCGCGAAGGGCACCACAATCCAAAGGGGCAGCGGTTACATAGCCTTGCCTGCCATAAAAGGTTTTTGAGGCCTCGGTTGGATCTGCTTCCTACTGAATTCAGCCAGACATTGTATTGTCAGGAAGATGCGCTCACTGCAGAGGCCGATCTCCGGCTGGCACTGGAAGCTGATGGCTTTACAGTTGAAGGGGGGACCGAAAAACTGAATGCCCGCCGACGGGCTCTTGGGATCGACAGCGATGAATCGGCTGCGGAATAATCAATAGATCTGTCTAGTTGGCATTTTCAATGAGGTTGAGAATCGTATCAAGTGATACGCAGTCTTTGAAAACCATTTGGTTTCCAAACGTGTCGTGCCGTCTGTGTTTTTTACTTGCCTGTGTTGAATATGTGCGCGATACCATGCCGACGACGTCACCACTTGAGTCAAAGACAGGCCCGCCGCTGCTGCCAACAGCATAGTCCGCGGTAACACTCATCCAGACAGGTGCTGGGACGACTGGCGATGCTCTGTCACCGGTGACGCGATTCCTTGGAGTTTGAGAGTTTCCGCTCGACTTCACCATTGTTGAAGGATCTGCGTTATGGCGGTGGTATCTGGAAACCACGCCCCGAGTGAGACTGTAAAAGCGACCGGCTGGATGGCTGATTACAACAACAGCGTCTCCGCATGCAGCTGGACGACCGAGTCTGAGAAACGGAAGAACAACACCACGGGCATCAAGTTGTGCGATTGCTGCGTCTCCATCACGATTAGATGCGAGGATACTACGAACGGCAAAGACGTTGCCATCAGATGTCATGACGCCAAAGTAGTGATTTGCTGCTTCTGTGAAGACATGATGATTTGTGACGACGAGTCCATTATTAGAGAGAAGCCAGCCGGATGCCATTCCACCGAGGTGCCAGTCATTACAGCTGTCACATTTATATATAGATCCGATGACAACAACCGCCGGCATAACGCGTTGGTAGAGAGACTCTTCTGTGGTTTCTGCTGGAATGTGTTGGAGGTCCGGGAGTTGAATGGTACGACCCTCCGTTTGAGCTAACAAACGGAGGGCACTTCCCGCCTCAAGTGTTCGTTCCGTTTTTGACGGCGGATTTTCAACGAGAGCCGCGAGTCCTTTTACAAATTGTTCAGCGAGTGCTGCATCGTCAACAACCGGATGTTGATTTTCCGCAGAAGAGACTTTTTCCATCAATGGGAAAAGCAGACAGGCAAGAAGAACGAGCAGTGCTTTGCGTAATGTGTTCATACTGAAAGAATACGCGTTAGAAATGTCCGTGGGTCGGATTGTTTTGAAAGATTTCAGATGACTTTCAATGGGTCGTCAGATGCAATCTCTATAACCGGCCGCCTTTGCTTACCCATCAAGGTTACTCTGCCGGAGTAATTTACCATGGTGATTAAAACATATGGACTGAAATATGATGAAAACTGAAGAACGAGCCCTGCTCTGTGACACCAAGTGAAAGCAATTGAGAGATATTCATCGGGAACGATAGGACACATTTGCTTATTTTTCAAATAAACGTTTTTGGCTTTCTGTGGGGAGTTGTGCGTTGTGCACGGCGTGTCCCTGATTGCTGTTTGAGCATTGTTGCTGGCATCTGATGCCATCGTGTCGAACGTCATTCACA
>PVBE010650054.1_pt1 | contig 14132 bp, 15 predicted proteins | sample 1631181 | NCBI WGS metagenome assembly PVBE01 (sample SAMN08397723, study PRJNA350692) | Marine metagenome, whole genome shotgun sequencing project. | isolation source: water | place: Pacific Ocean | collected 2012-04
CCGTAAATTTGTACGCTATGATGAAATGCCGAAAGAAGAGGAAAAAAAGGTTATCGCAGAGGCAAAAGAAATCCAGGCACAGGAATAACCTTTCTGTAAGATAAGAGCTGTCCCTTTCCATATGATGTCCATGATGTTGGAAAAAGACATCCGTTCAGATAGTGACCGTCTTATGAGTGCATCGCATGCCAGCCACCCAAATGTTTCAGATGATCCGCGTTGTCATGGTGAAAACAGCAATCAGGACGTGGATTATTACCGTCGTAAAGTGGAAAACCTTGAGAAGCTAGTAGAAATCACATCGTTTTTGAATTCGACCATCGTTCTGGATGATTTGTTGTCGCGCATCATGAGCGAATCCAAACGGGTCGTTAACGCAGACGCCAGCAGTCTCTTTCTCCTTGATGAAGCATCCCAAACGCTGGTTCCCCTTATTGTCGAGGGCGGCGCTGGAAGTAAATTAAAGGCATTGCCTCCCTTGCAATTGGGCCAGGGCATTGCCGGTTGGGTCGCAGAGCAGGGCCAGGCCGAACTGATCGAAGACGTCTATAAACATCCCAGGTTTAGTGACCGCTACGATAAGGTGACCGGTTATCATACGAAATCCATGATCTGCGTCCCTATTAAATCCTCAAACAAGATCCTCGGCGTATCACAGGCCATCAATAAACAGGATGGCCTGTCTTTTAATTCCGGGGATCTTGAATTGTTTGAGGCCTTCTGTGTCCAGGCGGCTATCGCCATTGAAAATGCGCAGATGCAGGAGCGGTTGATAGCGCGGCAAGCATTGGAACATGATCTTCAGTTCGCGCAGACCGTGCAGCAGAGCTTCCTGCCCCACGAAACACCGGACGTAGCCGGTTATAGTTTCGCCACCGAATATACCGCTGCCCAGGAAGTCGGCGGCGATTTTTATGACTTCATTGAGTTACCGGATAATCGGCTGGGAATCGTAATCGGTGATGTAGCAGGAAAAGGGGTGGCTGCCGCATTGTATATGGCGAAAACGATGAGCGATTTCCGGTTTATCGCTCTGACGGAACATAATCCCGCACGTGTTCTGACCCGGGTTAACAATCTGCTGGTACAACGCAGTCGCCGTGGGATATTCGTGACACTTGTATATGTCCTGCTCGAATTGCAGGATAATTTTATGACCATCATTAATGCCGGTCATTTACCCCCTTTATTTCGGGAGGGTAAAACAGGGGAGGTCAAGATGCTGGATAGTCAGTCCGCGCCCCCTCTGGGTATCATGCCGGATATGATGTATCAGGCGATACGCTGTCAGTTCCATGCCGGAGATACATTGCTGTTATATACGGATGGCGTCATGGAAGCCCGTAATGCTGAAAAGCAGGAATTCGGTCTTGATCGCTTACAATCATTACTAAAGGCAGGATCTTCCCATGCCGGAGCGACCGTGGGGGATATACGCCAGGAACTGGTCGCCTTTACAAATGAACAACCACAGCATGATGATCTTACGCTCGTTTGTTTAGGAGCTGTGGATGAGTGATCAGGATGAAAATCAATCGAGTCTGGTCTCAGTTACCATTCCAAGTAACGCCAAATTCCTTAAAATTGTACGAAGGGTGACCAAAACGTATTTTCAGGCGCACCCCTTCCCGGATGAAGACATCCGGCATATCGTGCTTGCTGTCGATGAAGCGTGTTCAAATGTGATTAAGTATGCTTATAACCTGGATGAAACCAAAATGATTAGGGTCTCTCTATCCGGCGTGCCCAACGGTATCAAAATTTCCATTCGAGATTATGGCGTCAAAGCGGATCTGGATGCCATCAAACCTCGTGACCTGGATGAGGTGAGGCCGGGCGGGCTGGGGATACACTTCATGCGTTCTGTAATGGATGAGATGGACTATGACCTGAGTCCCGAGGTGGGTACGTGTCTTACATTGATCAAGCGTTATCCTGAGACAGGAGGAATAACTGCGTGAGTGTGACCATAGAGGTACAAGAACAGAAGACAGGGATCTATGTCCTTAGCGTTCAGGGTGAGGTGGATATGAGCAGTTCCACCGAGGTCAGGCAGCAATTGGCGCCGTTGCTCGATACCAGTACCTCTGCGATCATTGTGCACCTTGTACAGGTATCCTATATGGATAGTTCCGGTATTGCGACATTAGTAGAAGGGCTGCAACAATCGATGAAGTCGGGGATTTCTTTTCGGCTGGCTGAGTTAAGCGACGCCGTACAGGATATCTTCAAACTGGCCCGGCTGGATTCAGTTTTCTCCATATATCCAACGATAACAGATGCCATGAATGAACTGTGATTTTTAGGGCATGATAACCAACGCACTGGGGTGGATAGGGTCGACGGTCATTGGCCTGCTTATCCACCTGTCTAATATCTCCTACCTGGCCACGGACATCTTCTACCAGCTCTTTATCGGTCCAAAGCGTGGAAAGCCGCTCAGATAGACGTCTATCCTTCGTGAGATGGATGAGATGGGTGTGCGTTCCTTTCCTTTGATTCTGGTGATGTCCTGCTCGGTTGGCGCAGCGCTCATCTTTCTGTTCGGACTGCAACTTCGGACCTTCGGTGTATCAGATTATGCCTCATCTTTCGTCAGGGTATTTCTCATAAGAGAATTAAATCCGTTGTTGACCGGTATAGTTGTGGCAGGACGGGTGGGGGCTCTGGTGACGGCCAGGCTGGGTACGATGATCGTAGACAATTACATGCTGGCCTTGGAGGTCATGGGGGTTAATCCCGTTGAATATTAAATTGTGCCCCGATTTATGGATGCCGTGATCATATTGCCCTGTTTAACGCTCGTCGCTGATTTGATAGCTGTTACCGTCCGTGTGGTTATCGCAACGGTAGGGCTTGATCTGCCGTTTCAGATATACCTCGAGGGGGTGTTCTCGGCCTTTACAGGCACGGATGTATTCTTCAGCTTGCTCAAAAGTGTCATATTTGGTATATTGATTGTTCTTGTCGCCTGCTATACAGGTCTCACGGTATCCGGTGGCGCTGAAAGCGTCGGACGCGCGACAGTGGTTACCATGGTTTCCTGCACCATCACGGTGATCGTTGCAGACGGTATACTCTCTATTGTATTCTAATTGTTATGATTAAAAAGTCGATGAGCCATGAGAAGTCCGCATTTGCTCAGGATTATCTCTTGCCCATCTGCTCATCTGCTGAATAAAAACGAACAAGATATTCATTCGATAGTCAATCAGGTCGCCCATCTTACCAATCAGATAAACGGCTTGCTGGCGTCCAATCGGGATAAAATAGATACGACCATTGCCACAGTACAGGCCGGAGTGGAACAGATTCCGCAACTCTTATCCGATGTGCGGACCGTTTTGGCCAATGTGCAGGACATAAGTAAGAAGATAAAGCGGGCGGGGGGACGGCTGGGCAGATGATCATGGATGAAACGTTGCACCTTGAAATTCAGCGGCTACTGGACTCTACAGAGGATCTGGTACAACACGTAAAGACAAACGGTGTTCGAGTGAGAATTTCTTAACTGAACCGCGATATTCTATAAGTCATATAATTCATATATGACTAAATTAGCTTTTTCACCACCGCATTTTTCAAGAAGGATTCTGCATGGAACCTTTACTCAAGGTTGATAATCTTTCGACCCATTATTTCACTCGAGCCGGTGTGGTCAAAGCCGTTGATAAGATCAGCTTCGAAGTGGCAGAAGGTGAGACGGTAGGTATTGTAGGCGAAAGCGGTTGTGGAAAGAGTGCAACAGCGCTCTCTATTATGCGACTGATACCAACGCCACCCGGACGCGTGGTAGACGGCCGGATTATGTTTTCTCCCGGCGAGGGTAAGGCTCCGGTCGATTTGCTGACAGTCCCCGAAACCGAAATGCAGGCCCTTCGTGGTAATATGGTGGCGATGGTGTTTCAAGATCCTATGACCTCGCTCAATCCAGTATTAACCATCGGATGGCAGTTAAGAGAGCCGCTACAGCTTCATCTTGGTATGAATAAGCGGGAAGCGCGTGATCGCAGTATAGAGTTACTTAAACTGGTCAACATTCCCAGTCCGGAACAACGTCTGGACGACTATCCCCATCAGTTCAGCGGCGGGATGCGGCAACGCGTAATGATCGCTATGGCCATGGCCTGTAATCCGAAGCTGCTTCTCGCTGATGAACCGACAACGGCTTTGGATGTAACCATTCAGGCACAGATTCTAGAACTGATGAAAAAGCTCCAGGATAAGCTGAAGATGTCGGTCGTTCTTATCACTCACGATTTAGGTGTAGTGGGTGAGGTCTGTGACCGGCTGCTCGTCATGTATGCTGGTGAAATCATCGAATCAGCGTCGGTGGATGATCTGTTTGACAATCCTAAACATCCCTATACCCGCGGTCTGCTTCATTCCGTTCCCAAATTGGGACCAACGGTAAAAGATCGTATGAAACCAATCGACGGTGCGCCGCCTGATTTGATCGCAATGCCTCCTGGTTGCCGATTTGCACCGCGATGTCCCAAGACGTTCGATCTGTGTAAAGATGAGCCGACATTGAAAGAAGTTGGACCAAATCATAAGTGCGCTTGCTGGTTGTATTAGGGGAAACGACGAAACGACGAATTGCGAAGCTACAAAGCTGAGAATCAGCGAATCATGAATTGATAACCACATGCCAGAGGAATTTGCAAAGTAATATTCCACTATTATTGTTGATTCGAAATTCGAAGGTAGATGACGCCCTGCGGGAGCGCATCGATCACTAGGTGATTGCTGGTCCTATCGGACCCTCCGAGCCCTTCGGGGTTCGTAGCTTCTTAGACTTACACCGTGGAGGTTGTAGTGGCAGAGCCCCTGTTGAAATTGGACCATGTTACCAAACATTTCACCCTTGAAGGGGGGTTTGGACGTCAGGAAGAAGGCGGTATTGTCCGGGCGCTCGACGGTGTTTCTTTTTCCATCAATGAAGGGGAAACATTCGGTCTAGTCGGAGAAAGCGGCTGTGGAAAATCCACGTTGGGTTTGACGATACTTCAGTTGTACCGGCCCACTTCAGGAAAGGTTATATTTGAAGGACAGGATCTTACTGTATTGGGAGATAAGGCATTGAAACCGGTTCGGAAGAGGCTCCAGATGATTTTTCAGGATCCGTATGCCTCGCTTGATCCGAGAATGACCGTCGGCAACATCGTCCAGGAGCCGCTTGACATCCATAGAATCGGCAACAAGGCCGAACGAAAAGAACGGTTGAGAGATCTACTCGAAATGGTGGGGTTGAGTGATGCTTATATCGATCGGTATCCTCACGAGTTCAGCGGCGGGCAGCGGCAGCGGATCGGCATCGCAAGGGCCATTGCGATAAACCCGGACCTCATTATCTGTGATGAGCCGGTGTCTGCCCTTGACGTATCTATTCAGGTGCAGATTCTGAATCTGCTCGAGGACCTGCAGAATAAACTGAATCTGACCTATCTGTTTATCGCTCATAATCTGGCGGTCGTTGCACATATCAGTGATCGCATCGGTGTCATGTATCTCGGTAAACTGATAGAGATGGGGACAACAGCAGAGGTGACGGAGACCCCTCAGCATCCGTACACTCAGAGCTTGCTTTCGGCGGTACCGGAAATCACTAAACGGCGTCAGAAACAACGTATTCAACTGGAGGGCGATGTGCCCAGCCCGGTCAATCCGCCTTCCGGTTGCTATTTCCATCCCCGTTGCCCGATTGCAAAGCCTGACTGCGCCGAACACGAACCTCAACTCAAAGACAACGAAAGCGGACATAGGGTCGCCTGCCATCATGCATGACAGGGCAAGTGCAGTAAAAAGTGAAGAGTGAAGAGAAGGTTACCTGTTGTCCCTGTCACTCGTCATAAGATGTCTGTTGATATATATGTCCAATCCGCAATCCCCTATCTCTCCCCAATTCGATGTCATCACTTTCGGCGAATGCATGTTGCGGTTCTCGCCGCCCGCCGGCCAGATGCTTGAACAAGCCGATCAGTTAAGAGTGGAACCTGCCGGGACGGAGTCTAATACGGCGGTTGCCCTGGCGCGTTTAGGACGGCGGGTATCCTGGTTTTCCTTATTGCCGGATACGCCGTTAGGCCGATGGATTACGACTCGCCTGGATAGCCATGGTGTCGACGTGTCTCATGTCATAAGGACCGGTGATCGTGTGGGGGTATTCTTCCTGGAACCGGGGACCCCGCCCCGCGGAAGTCGTGTCGTGTACGACCGTGCAGATGCTGCCGTGAGTATTCTGAAAACAGATATAGTGGATTGGGATATATTTGCAAACGCCAGGATTGTACATACCACAGGGATTACCGCCGCTTTAAGCGATTCATGCCGGATATTTACAGAGGAGGCCCTCCAGAAAGCGGGTTCGCTGGGTTGCCGGACATCGTTTGATATCAATTTCCGGGCAAAACTCTGGTCGCCGGATGAAGCTGCCCATACGCTGACGCCAATTTTACATCATGTCGACATTTTGATATCTACCATAGCGGACGTAGGATTGATATTCAATATAGACGGGTCTCCCGAACAGATCATTCAGGAATTGAGTACTCGGTTTAATAACGAAATGATAATCCTTACACTAGCAGAGGGCGGTGCCGTAGGTTGGTCGGAAGACACCGGGTTTTTGCATACTGGTCCGCATTCGGTAGAACAGGTCGACCGGCTTGGAGCTGGTGATGCCTTCGACGCCGGATTGCTTTATGGTATTCTGCAAGATGACCTGGAATCCGGTTTAAGCTTCGGGGCGGCATTGGCAGCGCTTTCCTATTCCGAGCAGGGGGATGTCACCTGGTCAACATTGGAAGAAGTACGGCATCTGTCCGGATTGGTCAAAACATGAGTAGGTCCAAAATAACCGTCGGTATTTTGAGTCGGCGAACGCCAGACGGTTCTGGCCGGTTATTCGGGCCGCCTACCGGTTTTTTTGAAGAGTGTTGTCTGGCTGCTGAATCGCTCGGGGTACGCGTGGTGGTTTTTGATGCTGACGATATTCACCTGGAGACAGACACGGTAACCCCGGCCACTTTGATCAAGAGTAGATGGCACGAATGCGGCCCTGAGCCCTGGCCACAGGTCATCTATGATCGAGCGCCGGTATCGGATCCGGTGTATTCACCCAAAGCAGACCGGATTCGTGCCCGATTTACACATTCTAATATCCCATTTATTAACCCCCTTGAAATCATCAGGTTCGCGGCGGACAAATGGAGGGCCTTCGGCCTTCTGTCGAACTATGATGTGTTGTTACCCGATACGGCTTGCCTGACGTATGATAGCCTGGATGCGTTTCTGGATCGATACGAGCATGTGTATATCAAGCCGGTCGAAGGATCTTTAGGATCCGATATTGTAGAGATTATATCCGTTCAGGCCCACATATGGGTTGTCCGTATGGACGAGGCCTGTCATCGAGTTACCGGAAGACAAGCTGTTCGCGATAAGATACGCAGTTTTATTGGGAACCAGGCCTTACGGGACAGCGTACATCTGGTACAGCAAGGGATATCGGTGGAGCCGGTTGCACATCGACACCGGCCTCGATTCGATTTGCGGGTATTAATGCAGCAGGATGATCAAAAGCAATGGCGAATGACCGGCCTGGTTGCGCGGGTATGTCAAACGGATATACCAACAACCAATCTCAGCACGGGCGCCAGATCCGAAGAGGCGGAATCGATATTGGACGCCCACTATGGCGTATCACAAAGACAGGTTATTGTGGATCGCGTGGCCCATATGACGTTGTCTATATGCCAGGAGCTGGAACAGGATCTATGTGCCTTCGGCGAGCTTGGGTTCGATATTATACCCGATCCAAACGGCGAGCCCTGGCTTATTGAAATCAATGCAAAACCGGGGCGGAACGTATTTAAGCGCATTGCCCATAGTGAAGATGTTTCGGATCAGGTCCGTACACGGTTTAAACGCATTAGACGGCAAGCCGTTACCATGCCGTTTCGGTATGCCAGGGGTTTGATCGGTTCATCGACCCATTGACTGATAGAGATACTGCAATCCATGAATCCATCTACTTACAAAGAATCGCTTGCTTATATATACGGTTTTGTAGATTACGAGAAGTTACCCGGCGGCTCACCAAAACGAATGAATCTGGACCGGATCGAAGCGCTTGTAGAAGCCCTGGACCATCCTGAATGTCACTGGCCGTCCGTTCATGTCGCTGGGACCAAGGGGAAAGGCTCTACGGCTTCTATGATCGCATCGATCGTCCATCAGAGCGGATATCGCGTTGGGTTGTATACATCGCCTCATCTGGTCAGCATACGGGAACGCATCATGGTAAACGGTGTGCCCATATCTGAAGAAGAGGTGTCTCAATTGGTCGATAAGATGCGGCCTGTCATCGAATACACCCATCAAGAGTCTGAAGGGTTTGCGTCGTCTTTTGATATTATGACGGCGCTTGCTTTTTTATATTTCAAAGAGCAGAATGTGGATTTGGCTGTCATTGAATCGGGTCTAGGTGGCCGCCTGGATTCGACCAATGTTATTAAACCGAAGGTGTGTGTGATTACGCCAGTCGGTCTGGATCATACGGATCGTTTGGGTACGACAATTCCGGAGATCGCTCGTGAAAAAGCGGGGATTATAAAAAGAGGTGTGCCAACCGTAAGTGCGCCCCAAACACCAGATGCCCGTACCATTATCAGAGAGGTCTGCAGTCGCCTGCAGTGTTCATTATGCGAAGTGGGTACCGACATTCATTTCACCATACAGAGCGAAGACACGAGACAGCAGACGCTTGACATACGTGGGCGGGAACAGACGTATCATCGCTTGACGATACCCTTGTTGGGCGAGTATCAGGCATGTAATGCGGCTACGGCTATCGGTGTCGTAGAATTGCTCGCGCAACATGGCTTGGCGATCTCTGCGGATGACATCAACAGAGGCATACGAGAGGTACGCTTACCCGGGCGGATGCAAGTTCTGGAATATCAACCCTGGTTGATTCTGGATGGCGCCCATAACGTACTGGCCGCTGTAAATCTGACCCAGACACTCCAGCGCCTTTTTCCCAGTCACCGGTCGGTTCTGGTCTTATCTATACATCAAGACAAAGCGGTCGATGAATTATGTCGTGTCTTTGCAGATTATGCCGATGAAATCATTGTGACCACCCGGCGCGTATTACGTAGACGACAGGCCGATCCTGAGAAGGTCGCCGCCTTATGCCGTCAATCCGGCAAGCTGGTTCATGTGACCTCTTCCGTCTCCGATGCACTCGAGATGGCCAGAACCATCACTACGCCGTATGATCTGATATGCGTAACGGGTAGTTTCGCTTTAGTCGGTGAGACCATGGAGGTATTACAAAACCTGGAACCGGAAGAAACACTGAGTCGTTGATGGTTTTCGCCATGGAGGTCGAAAAGAATATGGAGATTCGATATCGGATAGAATGGGGCCCTTTAACCCACCGGTTTTCAAGGTCGTGTAGAACAAGACGACTTACCTCATGCCGGCTACGGTGGTTTTTAGTCTGCATCTGGGTTCTCAGTTGGACGGCGGGCCAGGCACAAACCACTCCGATCGTGGATGCCGGGACGGAAAACGTGTCGCAGGAAGCGAGGCAGCGGGCCGCCTTGCGACAGTTTCTTTCGGATGTGTCGATGGCTAAGAATAATCTGGGCGCGGTATATTTTGCCATCGGTAATTACGATAGTGCGCAAGTTCATCTTACACACGCCTTGGAAATTGCGCCTAACTTTGCGGCTGCTCATTTAACGCTGGGGTTGGTTCATTATGCGAATGGAGATCAGGTTACGGCGCTAAAAGAATTTAAGAACGCTGCAGCCGGTGATACCATCGGTGTGGGACGTATGGATATGGTCCCTCCTGATACGGTATTTTCCTGGGCGAAAGCTCAGTTCGACCAGATGATGAAAAGCCCGCCTCAGTTAGCGTTCGCTCACACTGAGCTGGCTATCGCATATAACCAGGGTGGTTATCTGGCAGATGCGGAACATCACTATCTTCAATCGATCAGGCATGATTCCACGTATATGGCCGCCTATACGAACCTAGGAAAACTATATGCGGATGTAGAGCGATTCGAAGAAGCGATTCGTCTGTATGAGAAGGTGGCGGCCGCGTCGGTGGATGCAGACCAATTGCCGAAGGTATATCTTAATCTCGGGGTGTCGTATATGGGTTCCGGGCACCCGGAAGAGGCCATCGTCGCGTGGTCAAAAGCGGTCGCCCTGGCACCTGATTATGCGGAAGCGTATATGAATCTGGGGATCGCCTACCAGAGTAAGGATATGCCGGATAGCGCCCGGACCGTCTGGACACGCGCATTGGGTGTCAAGTCTGATCTGGTCGTCGCCCGCGTCGCTCTCGCTCGTTTGGAAGCAGGTGAAGGACGCAAGGACGAAGCGATTCAATACTACCAGGAGATATTGGATATGGGCGGCAAAGATCCTCGTCTCTATGCGGAACTCGGCCAGATCTACGAGCAGTATGAACAATTTGATCTGGCCATCAGCAACTACGAAGCCGCTGTGGCGCTGGATCCGGCCTCAGCGGAGTTGCAGACGTTTCTTTATCGTGTCAAATCAAAAACTCAGGATCGGGAGGCCGCTCGGCAAGCGAACAAAATACGTGTGAGGCAGATCGTTGTCGGCAGTCAATTCGAAGCTGAGGCGATCTTGACCCAATTGGACACCGGCGTAGATTTTACCGAACTGGCCCGTACCAAATCCATAGATCCGAATGGCGCCAACGGCGGTGATCTGGGCTTTTTCGGACCCGGTGAAATGATTCCGAGGTTTGAGGAAGCAGCGATGGGTTTACAGGTGGGTGAGGTGAGCGATGTCATCCGAACATCTTTGGGCTTTCATATTATCAAACGCATTGAGTAGAAGCTATTCATGACCGAAGGGTATCAACGAAGCTCCGCTTGGCCGGGTTGCGGTTGGTCTCCAGCGGATTTGCTCATAGGATGTATAAGCCACATCGAGGTGCGGCGTTTCGAGTCGGATATGGCCCTGATACCGCGAGTCGAGAGCAGCTTCAAGCACACCTGTTGTCAGCAGGGTTCGTTCAACCGGATAGGCGGGGATGCCTGATAGAAACATTTCTTCGATGTTGAGGCTGAGATAACTGAAATGGGCGTGCGGTGTCTGCGGGCAGTAGAATTCGGAGGCGAGTACCTGACCATCGACCCGGGCGGCGTAGGCCAGATCGGTGACGTATCCGTTCAGCATCAGGATGGCCCCACGAAAGCCATCACGATACTCGACGATAAAAAGCGCCGGGTTCTCGCAATGGTCTTTCATATGACCTTCCGGCTTGTTCTGGATGGCCTCGCAGGCCGCTTCCGCCAGATCCACCGGCCAGAGCCCCGCATCGGCAGCATCCCAGACTGCGTTGCCTTCCAGACAGGTCACGGCGGCTACGCCCGTCTCTCCGCCGACACGTCGTTCGACCATACACTGAAGGGTTTCCAGCGTATGAAATCCATAGATATCGAGTCCTGAAAAGCCAACGGCAATAGCGTCTTCAATCGGTGTGTCCCGCTCGTGTTCCAGCCACGGATTACGCCAGAAAAACGGGAGCGATGAACCGGCCATAAACGGAGCGCCCAATTGGGATGCCCGGTCGTACATCCATTTTGCATCGTGCCAGTTATAGGACAAATGTTTGTCGTTGAACACCGGCACAGCACGGCCACTCGTCGCCATCACACCGCATATCTGCTCCATGAAATATTTCCGCGGGAACAGATGCTGCTCCTTTTCATTCCAGGCGTAATCCCCGTGCTCACCGATAAGAAGCACGCCATCCACCGCGAGTTCCTTTCCCCCTATCGTCAGCGCCTGCACAATGCTCGGGTAGAAAGGCACGTCATGCGCTTTGGAGAAAGTCCGACTCAGATCATTCTCGGCATATTGATCCACATACATCGACGCGATATCGACGCGAGGCGCGATAAGCCCGGCATCTGTCGGAAACCCTTTCAAATATTTCGTAACAATCACATCAGCATGCGAATTCGGTCGGTATTCGGTGATTATCGCGGCAACACGTTTTCGTACGGACATGAGCAGGACTCCGATTGAGTTCAGCCAAGAAGAGTACGGTGCAGTCAAGATGGCAAAGGGGTTTCAAACACCATCACCAATTGCTATTACCTGCCGCTCTTACCCAGCTGGTGACAAAGAGATTGTATAAACACCCGATTGTCGGCGGCGGTATACAGCATCTCGCCGCCCATGCGGCTGAAGCTTTTGCCGATGCGGTTATAGTAGGCGGGATTGTCCATGGGCGGCTCACCCGTATTCCAGTCCCAGTTATCTTCCATGAGATCGTTGACAGCGATGAAAGGGCGCAACGGCTTCAGGCCGTCCTGAAGGCGCAGGTTGTTGGCGATGGAGATGGATTTTTCAAACACCTGAGGGGCCATGACGGATGAGCCCACCGACAGGAACACGCCCCCGTCGAGACGCGAGACACTGTTCACAAAAATAGAGAAATCGATGCCGGCACCGCGGCCTATGGCCGCGCTATTGGCCAGAGGATGGGTGTAGATGATATCGTATCCGATGCCCGGATGGACCGTTAGCGGGACATGGAGCCGGCAGGCATGGCCTGTAAGCGAGAAGGTTTTGTGAGGATGGATCACCTTGTGAATTCCGGCTTCGATGTCATGCCGTACCAAGGCTTGAAGCAGGTCTGCACGGACGGGCATGATTTCATCGTCCGCCGGATGTTCGGTCCAGCTGGCCAGAGCATGCTGAAGTGCTGCCCGGTCAGGAATCGTATAGCCGTCATCACATATGAGACGGCCTACCGACTCTCCATATCCCATGCCGTCGAGGGCGCCGGTCAGCAGCGCCAGTTGGGTATGTCTGCCGGTCTCGTCCCAGGTGCCGAACTGCCCTTGCGCCACATGCGCCCGCACATCCTCCTCGGATTGTCCCTGAAAGGCGTATTCCCAATCGTGAATCACGCCCGCACCGTTTGTCGCCAGATGGGTGATCCATCCCTCTTCCATCATCCGTACGACCACCGGTCCCAGACCGTTCTTCACCATGTGGGCGCCATAGGCAAGCATGACGGCGGCTCCCTGCGCCCGGGCAGTGCGTATCCAGCCGGCGACCTTCGCAATTTTCGCTTTTTGGCGGGATGTCACCGGGGGTAGGACCGCATCCGGATCAATCCGAATTTCGTCGATATGATGTTTATTTTTACGAGACGCAAGGGGCTTGACATTTACCCGGCGACTGTCGATTCGTGGGTAGCTCATATGTTTGCCTTTGGAATTTCTGAGCAGGTCTATTGGTATCGGTATGAATATAACACCGCCGGAGTCGTTTAACAATATGGGAATAGAGAAGAAGTATGCATGGCGTATTATCCACCTGTATTATATCCTATTAATCTGCAGAGGTCTTCAAGAAATAATATACTGGCAGTAAAAAGGAATAAGGATATATTCTTCCAATATTCGTCAAAAAAGCAAAATTTGAACCCCAAGAAGGATTACATACATATGGAGACAAGACCACTGGGAAGAACAGGACTTCAGGTCAGCACGATCGGATTCGGGGGTGCCCGGCTTGATGAGCACCCGGAACAGGCGACGGAGACGGTGCACCGGGCTCTGGATCTGGGCGTCAATTTTATCGATACGGCCAGATATTATGGCAACAGTGAGAAGCATCTGGGGGAGGCGCTTCGGGGACGTCGTTCGGATTATATCCTGGCGACCAAGGCGATGATCGAGGACCCGGATGTCACGCGTGAAAGTCTGGAAACCAGTTTTTCGCTGCTTGAAGTAGACCGGGTGGATCTGCTCTATGCCCATGCGTGCGATAATGAGGCGCGGTACACGTATTTAATGCGGGATAAAGGGATGCTGCACACGCTGGAGCGGATCCGATCGGAAGGGTTGACCCGATTTCTCGGGGTCAGTTTTAATCACTTTCTTCCGTATGAGCACGGTCGCACGGGGATTGACCGGATGAAAGCCTTGATCGAAACGGATGCCTTCGATGTGATCCAGTTGCTTTTTGGGCGGTTGGGGGAAGTCAAAGCTCCTCCACGGTCAGGCTTTTTATCGCTTTGGCAAACCTAGCTCTTACTGCGCTGTTGATTTTGCG
>PVBE010704107.1_pt1 | contig 14132 bp, 14 predicted proteins | sample 1631181 | NCBI WGS metagenome assembly PVBE01 (sample SAMN08397723, study PRJNA350692) | Marine metagenome, whole genome shotgun sequencing project. | isolation source: water | place: Pacific Ocean | collected 2012-04
CGAGACCGAAGAGCGAGAGGATGACTGCACCCCATCTGGTAGCCTCCTTTGATACGAACACAACATCATGTGGAGACACCAGTGAATCAGCACATCCGATTCAATGCAATCTTGAAATGCTCTAGGCACCGGCGCAAAACATGTGGTTGGGAGGGGGAGCGGGTGGCCGGGCGATAGCTAACGTTAGGTCGCCATGCGTTTTTGCCGACGGCGCTCGACGGACGAGGCGATGCGCATGGATTCGCGGTATTTGGCCACCGTGCGGCGGGCGATATCGATGCTGGCGGCGCGCAGCAGTTCGACGATTTTGTCATCCGAAAGAATGGCCTCGGGGGATTCGTTGTCGATCAGCTCGCGGATGCGGTGGCGCACCGATTCGGCCGAGTGGGCGGCGCCGCCGACAGCCGAGGAAATGGCCGAGGTGAAGAAGTACTTCATGGGGTAGATGCCGCGCGAGGTGCTCAGGTACTTGTTGGCGGTGACCCGGCTGACCGTGCTCTCGTGCATGTCGATGACACCGGCTATGTCGCGCAAGTTGAGCGGCTTGAGGTATTCGATGCCGTGGGCCAGGAAGCCATCTTGCTGGCGCACCAGCTCGGTCGCCACCTTGAGGATGGTGTTGGCGCGCTGATCCAGCGACTTGACCAGCCAGTTGGCCGAATTGAGGCGCTCGCTGATGTAGGCCTTGTCCTTGGTCGAGGCGGCCTGGCCGCTGATGGTGGCGTGGTACTGCATGTTGACCAGCACCTTGGGCAGGGTGTCGCCGTTGAGTTCGATGTGCCAACCGCCGCTGGGGCTGGGTCGCACGAAAACGTCGGGCACCACCGCCTGGATGATCTCGGAACCGTAGCGCAGCCCCGGCTTGGGATCGAGCGCCCGGATCTCGTTGATCATGTCGGCGATATCCTCGCCGTCGACGTTGCAGAGACGCGCCAGGGCGCCGAGGTCGTGCTTGGCCAGCAGATCGAGGTTGTCGATGAAGATCTCCATGGCCGGGTCGAGGCGATCGAGGTCGGCCAATTGCAGCGCCAGGCACTCGGCCAGGCTGCTGGCGAAGGCGCCGGGCGGATCGAAGCCCTTGAGAACCTCGAGCGTGCGGTCGACACGCAGGCGCGAACAGCCGATCATCTCGGCCACCAGATCGAGATCGCCAGTGAGATAGCCGGCCTCGTCGACGGAGTCGATGAGGTGGACGCCGATCATGCGGTCGACGGCATCCTCGACGTCGACGTTGAGTTGCTCCAGCAGATGGTCGGTCAGCGACAGTCCCTCGCTGGTGTTTTGCTCCAGGGAGTAGCCTGAGTCGCTGAAATCGCTGCGCCCGCCGTGGCTGGGGCCGAAGCCGTCGATGGTGGCGGCGTCGCTGGCGTAGCCGGGCTCCGCCGGTTCGCTGCCGATGGCCTCGTTGAGATCGACGTCGAGCGGCGCCTCGTTCTCCTGCGGCAGGTTGGCTTCGTCGGAAAAGTCGGCCGCGTCAGGTACAACCTGTTCCGCCTCGAGGCCACCTTCGGCGGCTTTATCGGCGCCGTCGCCGTCGCCGGCGCTTTCGCTGTCACTGTCGCTGCTTTCCTCGGGCTGGTGGTCTATGTCGGGGCCGTCACCGCGTTCGGGCTGGTTGGGATCGGCCTGCTCGAGCATGGGGTTCTGCTCGACCTCCTGCTCGACATAGGACATGAGATCTAGATTGCTCAATTGCAGCAACTTGATGGCTTGCTGCAATTGCGGCGTCATCACCAGATTCTGGGACTGGCGAACCTCGAGTTTGGGGGAGAGCGACATGGCCGGTGATCGGGATTACATGCTGAACTGCCGGCCCAGGTAGACCCGGCGAACGTCCTCGTGGGCGACGATCTCGCTGGGCTCGCCCTCCAACAGCACCTGGCCCTCGTGCAGAATGTAGGCACGATCGATGATATCCAGGGTTTCGCGCACATTGTGATCGGTGATAAGCACGCCGATGCCGCGGTGCTTGAGGTGCGAGACAAGGTCGCGAATGTCGGCCACGGCGATGGGATCGATGCCGGCCAGGGGCTCGTCCAGCAGCATGAAGCCGGGCTGGGTGGCCAGCGCCCTGGCGATCTCGACGCGGCGGCGCTCGCCGCCCGAAAGCGCCAGCGCCGGTGCCCTTCTCAGATGCGAGATGGAAAACTCGGCCAGCAGGTCGTCGAGGATCTGTTCCCGCCGGTCGCGCTCGCCCTCGACCACTTCCAGCACTGCCCGGATGTTGTTCTCCACCGTCATGCCGCGGAAGATCGAGGCCTCCTGCGGCAAATAGCCGATGCCCAGACGGGCGCGGCGATACATGGGCAGTTCGGTGACGTCGTGGCCGTCCAGCGTGATGGTGCCGTAATCGGCGCCGATCAGGCCGGTGATGATATAAAAACACGTCGTCTTGCCGGCCCCGTTGGGCCCCAAAAGGCCCACCGCCTCACCGCGCTCGACATGCAGGCTGACGTCGCGCAACACCGGCCGCTTCTTGAAGCGCTTGCCGATCTTGTGCGCCTCCAGACCCTGGCTGCGCCGCACCAGCCGCGGGCCCTCTGGGGCACCGTCTGGGGCCGAAGAGCCGGAAAGAGCTTCGTGAGGATTGTCGGACATGCCTTATCACTACGCTGACAGGGTTAACACAACATAACCGGCCGAGCGGATGGTCCGCAACCAGCCCCCGATCAACGTTTCGGCTTCTTGCGCGGCACAAACAGGCCACGCACGCGACCGCCCTTGCCGGAAGCGGCTGGAGCGCCCTCTACCTTGCTCCTTCCGGTTTCCAGGTTCAATACCAAACGATTGCCGCGGATGACGTTGTCGCCGCGCGTCAGCACCACGTTGCGGTCGAGTGTCACGATGCCCCCGTCGACATCGTAAACGCCGCTGTCGCCCTCGGCGGTCTCCTCGGCGGTGGAAAAGAACACCCGCCCCGAAGCCTCGATGCTGGAAATGCCGCTCTCGGCCGAGCCGCCTTTCTTGGTCGGCCGGTAGTGGACCACGAGCCTTGCGGCGCGCAGGCGCATGGTGCCCTGGATGGCCAGGACGTTGCCGCGGAAGATGGCCCGGCGCTGGTCCTGCTGCACCTCCAGCTGGTCGGCGGTGATCTCGATGGGCTGCTCGGTTTGCGCCCGGTTCTGGGCCTGGGCCAGCGCCGCCACCAAAGTGAACCCCAGGGCCAGCAGCCCGGCCGGCCATATTCCGCCGCTCTTCATCGCTGTCCCCCGGGCTGAAGTACCAGCTTGACCTGGCCCTCGAAGATCAGCCGCTGCCCCCGATCAAGGAAGCGATAGCCGCTGGCGCTCAGCACCCCGAAGGGGCCCTGGCCTTTGACCGGTTTGTCGCTGGAAGCGCTGCCGTTAGCCAAATCGACGGTGGACGACTGGGCCTGGAACTCGTACCCGGCGTCGGAGAAGATGTTGACCGGGCCGATAAGATCCAAGGTTTGTTGCTGGCGATTATAAAGGCCGCTTTCGGCGATCATGGTCAGCCACATGCCGTTCTCGAGCGTCATGTCGGCCTGCAAGGTGCGCAAGTTGACGCGGCCGGGGTCGTCGCTGTCCTGAAGGGCCCGGTCGGCGGTCACCAAAAAGGGCCGGTTGCGCCGGTCGGAGCCCACGAAGCGGGCATTGGTCATGCCCGGATTGCCCTGCTCGTCGCTCTCCAGACTGGCGAAGGAAAGGCGGATGGCCTCGGGATCGCTGTCGCCGCCGGGCCAGGCTAGCACCAGCGCCGTCAGGCCCAGCGCCGTGGCCGGCAGCACGAACTTCATCAAGCCGACGAAGCGGCTGTAGCGCTGGCTCAGGCGCTTGATGGTCCGGCTGCGGCGCACCAGCCGGTCGAGCTTGGCGTTGTCGGCTGCCGGGAGCGTCACGCTAGCGCTGCCCATAGGCCGTTCAGACCACGCCCGCACGCAACAGATCGTGCAGGTGCAGCAGCCCCACCACGGTTCCCGCCTCGACCACGAAGAGGCTGGTGATGGCGCTCTGGTTCATGCGCCCCAAGGCCTCGGCCGCCAGGGCCTGGGGGCCAATGGTCTTGGGCGCAGGCGTCATGATCTCGGCGCAGGCGCGACCCAGCAGGTCGGGCGCCATGTGGCGTCTGAGATCGCCGTCGGTGACGATGCCCACCAGGCTGCCGTCGTCTTCGGCGATGCCGACGCAGCCGAAGCTCTTTTGCGACATGATGAGAATGGCGTCGGCCATGCGGGTATCGGGCGCCGCCAGCGGCACCGCCTCGCCCTGATGCATGAGGTCGCCGACCTTGAGCAACTGGCTGCCCAGCTGGCCACCGGGATGGAGGGCATGAAACTGCTCGGAAGAAAAGCCCTTGCGTTCCAGCAGCGCCACCGCCAGCGCGTCGCCCAGCGCCAGCATGGCGGTGGTCGAGGTGGTCGGCGCCAGGCCCAAGGGACAGGCCTCGGGCGTCGGCGGCAGCTCCAGCGCAACGTCGGCGCTCTGGGCCAATTGGCTGCCCGGGCTTCCGATGATGGCGAGCAGCGGGATGGCAAAGCGCCGGCTGTAGGCCACCAGGTCGTTGAGCTCGGGCGTGCGGCCCGAATTCGACAGCACCACCACGGCGTCATCCTTGGTGATCATGCCGAGATCGCCGTGGCTGGCCTCGCCGGGGTGGACGAAAACCGCCGGGCTGCCGGTCGAGGCCAGCGTCGAGGCGATCTTGCGCGCCACGTGGCCGCTCTTGCCCATGCCACTGACGATGATGCGGCCGGCCATCGCGTCGAGACACTCGAGGGCGGCCACGAAATCCTTGCCCAGTGCCGCCGCCAGCGCCGCCAGGGCCTCGGACTCCAGGCGCAGCACGCGCCGCGCGATGACCAGGTCGTCAGCCTGGTGATCCGGTTTTGTTTCTCTAGCTTCCGCGGCAACCATACCCGCCTCTGGCCCCCTCAGTGGGCGAAGATGTCCTGGTCGGCCCAGCCCGCCAGATCGAGCTCGGCACGGATGGGCACGAAGGCAAAGCAAGTGGCGGCCAGATGGCTGCGCCCCTCGCGCACCAGCCGGGCGTCGAGCTCGACACGCAGCCGGTGCAGGTAGAGCACATCGGCGGCGGCATAGTCGAGCTGCGCCTGAGAGAGTTGCGCCGCCCCCCAGTCCGAGGATTGCTGCTCCTTGGCCAGATCGACGCCCAAGAGTTCGCGGCAGAGGTCCCTGAGGCCGTGACGGTCGGTGTAGGTGCGGGTCAGCCTGGAGGCGATCTTGGTGCAGTAGACCGGCGTGCACAGCACGCTCAGCCAATGGCGGATGGCGGCCACGTCGAAGCGCGCGAAATGCATCAGCTTGACCACCGACGTATCCTGCATCAGCGTCCGCAGCCTGGGCGCCTCGTAGTTGCCGGGCTTCAGTTGCACCATGTGGCAATCGCCGTCGCCGGCCGAGAGCTGGACCAGGCAGAGCCGGTCGCGCCGCGTCTTCAAGCCGGCGGTCTCGGTATCCACGGCAACGCCGTCGGGGAAGCTCAGTCCCTCGGGTAGGTCGCCCTGGTGAAGATGCATGGCCATGACGCGGGTCCCCTCGGCAGGCCGCCGCACCGCGCCGGCAAAGGGTCGGGCGGAACGGCCGGGGAAAGCTTTGGTGCCCAGGAGAAGACTCGAACTTCCACGACCCGAAGGTCACTAGCACCTGAAGCTAGCGCGTCTACCAATTCCGCCACCTGGGCACCGTGAGGCGATCTTGGTACGCGTAGCGGACAGCCCCTGTCAATAAGCTTGTACGGGCCGGCGCGCTAGCCCACATTTCTCGCCGGGTCATGAATGCCGCCCAGGGTCGAGCGCCGCTCAAAAACCGATCCCTGGTTGATCGTTTCAGCCGATGGCGTCTATTAGAGAAGCGCAGACGGTTGCAACGTCTAGGCTGCCTTGGTTGAGCGAATGTTCCTAAGTACGTTCGACATCTTCAAGATCGGTATCGGGCCGTCGAGTTCCCACACCATGGGGCCGATGATCGCGGCCGGGCGGTTCCTGGAAGCGCTTCGGGTTGCGCCATCGGGCCCTGGGCGGACGCCGGCCCGCGTCGCCTGTTCGCTTCATGGCTCCCTGGCCTATACGGGGCGGGGACACGGAACCGACCGGGCGGTCATCCTGGGCCTGATCGGCGAGCAGCCCCAGACGCTGGATCCCGACCGTGCCAAGGTGTTGGAATCCCAGGTCCGGAGCGAGAAACGCCTGCGGCCGACGGGGCTGCCGGAACTCTCGTTCGACCCCGCTACGGACTTGAAATTCGATAACGAATTGGTCTTGCCCGGCCACGCCAACGGTTTGCTATTGCAGGCCTTCGACCTGAGCGGCGACCTGTGCCTGCGGGAAACCTACTATTCCATCGGCGGCGGCTTTGTCGTTAGCGAGGCGGAACTGGCCGGGCTGGAGCTGGCAGCGGACGCTTTGCCCGGGGCCGAAATCGCGGGCGGGTACCCCTATCCCTTCGGCTCCGCGGAAGAGATGTTGCGAATGGGCGGGGATTCGGGAAAAACCATCGCCGAAATGAAGCGAGCCAACGAGCTGGTTTCCCTGGGCGCGGCTGACCTGGACGTACGTCTTGACGGTATCTGGCAGGCCATGAACGACTGTATGGCACGAGGCCTGCTCAATGAGGGCGAGCTGCCCGGCGGTTTGCCTGTCAGGCGCCGGGCAAAATCGATCATGGACCAGCTCGAGGGCGAAAAAGAACGCAACGCTGCCCTGCCCCATGTGGTGAACGATTGGTTGGCGGTTTATGCCATGGCGGTGAACGAGGAAAACGCGGCGGGCGGCCGAGTGGTCACGGCACCGACCAACGGCGCGGCCGGCGTCGTGCCCGCCGTGATGCGGTACTGCCAAGACCATTGCGGTGGCGCGGCAAGCGGGAGCAGAGAAGACTTTCTCTTGACCGCCGCGGCGATCGGCGGGCTGATCAAGCACAATGCTTCGATCTCCGGCGCTGAAGTCGGGTGCCAGGGCGAGGTCGGTTCCGCCGCGGCAATGGCGGCGGCGGGATTCTGCGCCGTCCTGGGCGGCACCAACGAACAGGTCGAAAACGCCGCTGAAATCGCCCTGGAACACCATTTGGGCATGACCTGCGATCCGGTGGCGGGGCTGGTGCAAGTGCCTTGCATCGAGCGCAACGGATTGGGCGCGATCAAGGCGGTAGCGGCGGCATCGCTGGCCTTGCGCGGCGATGGGCGGCATTTCATGCCCTTGGATCATTGTATCGAGGCCATGCGCCAGACCGGCCTGGAGATGAATGCGAAATACAAGGAAACATCGACCGGCGGATTGGCGGTCAATTTTCCCCAGTGCTGAAGACAGGCTTTGCTTTGAGGGCCGGGCGCTTGTCGTTATCATGGCCCCGGCGTGGTGCCCGCGAGCGACCCCTGGAGAACACTATGAACGACGGTCTGGCAACGGTTTTCGGCGGCTCGGGTTTCATCGGCCGCCATATCGTGCGGCGCCTGGCGGCCGAGGGCTGGAGGCTCAGGGTGGCGGTACGCGACCCGGAGGCCGGCAGTTTCCTCAAGCCCATGGGCGAGCCGGGACAGGTGGCAGTGGTGCAGGCCAACCTGCGCGACGACGCCAGCTGCACGGCGGCGCTGGCCGGGGCCGACCTGGCCATCAATTGCGTCGGCCTCTTGTTCGAGCGCGGCGCCCAGAGCTTCGAGGCGGTACATGCCGAGGGCGCCGGACGCGTCGCCCGGGCGGCCGCCGCCGCCGGGGCCAGGCAATTTGTCCAGCTTTCGGCCCTCGGCGCGGCGGCGGATTCGCCGGCCCGCTACGGCCCCAGCAAATGGGCCGGCGAGGAAGCGGTGCGCCAGGCCTTCCCCGCCGCCGCCATCGTCCGCCCCAGCGTGGTCTTCGGACCCGACGACGAATTCTTCAACCGCCTGGCGCTGCTGGCCAGCCTGTCGCCCGTGCTGCCGCTGTTTGGCCCCAACCCCTTCGACGCCGGCAACACGCTTTTCCAGCCACTCTACGTCGGCGACGTGGCCGAGGCGGTGGTGCGCATCGTCGCTGGGCGCCAGAGCGGCGTCTTCGAGCTCGGCGGCCCCGAAATCCTGAGCTATCGCCAGATCATGGAACTGGTGCTGGCCCACACCGGGCGCCGCGCGCTGCTGGTGCCGCTGCCTTTTGCCCTGGCCCGCATGACGGCCTTCTTTTTCGAGCTCATGCCCAAGCCGCTGGTCACCCGCGACCAGCTCAGGCTCATGGAAGTGGACAACGTGGTGGGCCAAGGCCTGCCGGGCCTGGCCGAGCTCGGCCTCAGGCCGACGCCGATCGGCAGCAAGCTGCCCGATTACCTGGCGCGTTTCGCCCGCGGCGGCCTGGCACCCACGGTGGCCTGAAGTTTAAGCATAAACCCAGTAAAGAATGCCGCCGCCCAGCGCCAGGCGGTAGAGCACGAAAATGCCGAAACCGGCGCGCCTCAGCCAGGCCATCATGGCGGCCAGAGCGGCGAGGGCGACGAGAAACGAGAGCCCGGCCGCCAGCGCCGCCTCGAGGCCGAGCACGAAATCGCCGCTAAGGTAGATGCGGGTACCGTCGACCAGGCCGGCGGCGAGGATCACGGGTATCGACATCAGCATCGAAAAGCGCGCCCCATCGATGCGTTCGAAGCCCAGGAAACGGGCCATGGTCATGGTGATGCCGCTGCGGCTGGTGCCGGGCACCAGGGCCAGCACCTGAGCCAGGCCGATGGCCAGGGCCAAGTCCACCTTCATGTGCTCGAGCCGGCGAATGGTCATGCCGGTGCGGTCGGCAAGGAACAGCAAGATGCCGAAACCGATGGTGGTCCAGCCCACCACCTCGGCCGAGCGCAGCGCGGCATTGACGTCGTAGCGCACGAAAAGGGCGCCCACGATCAACACCGGGAGCGTGGCGACGATCAGGTAAAGCGCCAGTTGCGACCCCGGCCCGCCGCGACCCAACACAAGCTGGAAGAAGCCGAGAAAGACCATCCAGGTCTCGCGCCAGAAGTAGATCAACACGGCCAGCAGGCTGCCCACGTGGACGGCGACGTCGATGACCAGGCCCTGGTCGGGCCAGCCGGTCAACGCCGGCACCAGCACCAGATGCCCCGACGAGCTTACCGGCAGGAATTCCGTCAGGCCCTGGACCAGCGCCAGGATGGATATGTGAATCAGGCTCAAGAGCGGCTTCCCATCGCTATGCCCCCCCGGTTATAGCAAAGCCCGGGCCTTCTGACCCCCCCTTTCACGGCTTTTGTCGCTCACGGCGGCGGAGCTTCGCTCCGCTGCCTCCGCGGGGGCGCCGCGGTAGCGGCGGGTCGCGGTCGCTCCCGTTGCAATAAAAGACCAAGCAGCAAAAACCACGCTTTTTGTCGGCCCTAAGCCGCCCCCCGATAGGGGGGCGGAGGCCAAGGGCGCGGATGCGCCCGCCCGGTGAGGGTTCAACAAAAAGCCGCGCCTGCGCGGCCGGCCGCGCCGATGATTCCCACAAAACGTGAATCGTTGCGGGATTCGCTCTAGAGTCCGGCCATGCGCATCCTCTATCAGCACTGGCTGTCGCCCGATTGCCGTACCGTGCGGGTGGTTTGCGAGGAAAAGGGTCTGGACTACGAGACCCGGGTGGAAAAGACCTGGGAGCGCCGGCCCGAGTTTCTCGCCCTCAACCCGGCCGGCGAGGTGCCGGTGCTGGTCGAGCCCGACGGCGCCGTCGTGGTGGGCGCCGTGGCGATCTGCGAATACCTCGAGGAAGGGGCCTTCGATAGTGCTTTGCCGCTGCTGGGCACGGTGCCGGCCGGCCGGGCCGAGGTGCGCCGGCTGGTCGACTGGTTCGGGCAAAAATTCGCCCGCGAGGTGACCACCTACCTGCTCAGCGAAAAGATCGACAAGCGCTTCATGGGCCGGGGCGAGCCCAGTTCCGAGGCCATCCGCGCGGGCAAGCAGAACATGGGCGCGCACCTCGATTACATCGGCTTTCTCACCGAGCGGCGACGCTGGCTGGCCGGCGAGCACTACAGCCTGGCCGACATCGCCGCGGCCACCCAGCTCTGCTGCCTCGACTACCTCGACGACGTGCCCTGGGATAAATACGAGGGCGCCCGCGACTGGTACGCCCGCATCAAGTCGCGGCCCAGCTTCCAGCCGCTGTTGGCCGACAGCATCCCCGGCCTGCCGCCGCCCAAGCACTACGCCGATCTCGACTTCTGACCATGGCCGGGGGCGATAGCTGCCGCATCCGGGCAAAGGCCCTGGAGCTCGGCTTCGACGCCGCAGGCTTTGCCGCACCGGAGGGCGACGCCGGGGAGGCTTTGCGCGAGTTCCTGGCCCGCGGTTGCCATGGCGACATGGCCTGGCTGGAGCGCCGGATCGACCAGCGGGCGCGGCCGACGGCGCTCTGGCCCGAGGCCCGTAGCGCCATCGTGCTGGGCTCGAATTACGGCCCCCAGGGCGACCCGCTGGCGCCGTTGGCCGAGCCCCAGCGGGCTTTGGTCTCGGTCTACGCCCGCGGCCGCGACTACCACGAGGTGGTGAAAAAGCGCCTCAAGGCATTGGGCCGCTGGCTGGCGGCCGAGTTCGACTGCCAGCTCAAGGTCTTCGTCGATACCGCGCCCTTGATGGAAAAGCCGCTGGCCCAGGCCGCCGCCTTGGGCTGGCAGGGCAAGCACACCAACCTGGTCTCGCGGGAGCTCGGCTCCTGGCTCTTCCTCGGCGTGATTCTGTCGACGCTGGAGCTCGAGCCGGATAGGCCCGAGCGCGACCACTGCGGCTCCTGCCGGCGCTGTCTGGACGCCTGCCCCACCGGCGCCTTCATGGCGCCCTACCGGCTCGACGCCCGGCGCTGCATTTCCTACCTGACCATCGAGCACAAGGGCCACATCCCGGCCGAACTGCGCCCCGCCATGGGCAACCGGGTGTTCGGCTGCGACGACTGCCTGGCCGTCTGTCCCTGGAACAAGTTCGCCCAAGCCAGCGCCGAGGCCGCCTATGCCGCCCGCCCCGAGATCGCCGAGCTCGGGCTGGCCGAACTGGCCGACCTCGACGAGGACGAGTTCAAAGCCCGCTTCCGCCACTCACCCGTCAAGCGAACGGGCCGCCAGCGGCTGGTGCGCAACGCCCTGATTGGCCTGGGCAACGCCGGCGACGCCAGCGTCATGCCGCTGGTCGAAAGCCTGCTCGACGACCCCTCGCCCCTGATCCGCGCCATGGCCGTCTGGGCCGCCCGGCGGTTGCTCGACGGAGCCGCCTTCGCCGGCCTCAGGGACAGTCGCGCGGCCGTTGAAAGCGATGGCGCGGTACGGGCCGAGTGGGAGGCGCCTTGAGAGAATTCAAGCCGCCGTCTCGCGGCCCAGGAACCATTCGACGATGCGGTCGTTTTCCTCGCTCGGGTAGGCGTGGCTGAGGTCGGCGATTTCGCGGTACTCGACCTGGGCACCGGCGGCAGTGAGGGCGGCATTGGCGGTGCGCGCCATGTCGATGGGGAACATCCAGTCCTCGGCCCCGTGGGTGAGGTAGATCGGCACCTCAGCCAAGCGCCGGCGGTCGAGGAATTCCAGCAACATGGGCTGGAAGCTGGCCGATATCGGCGCCAGGTGGCTACACGACGCACCTGCCATCAAGCCGGCCAGGTAGGCGAAGGTGCCGCCGTCGCTCATGCCGGTGAGCAGAATCCGCCCCCGGTCGAGGTTCCAGCGGCTGCCCACGTGATCGAGGATGGCGGCGATGTTGGCGGCGTCCACTTCGGGCTGCATCAACGACCAGGTGCCGCCCCGCGCCGTCGGGCTTATCAAGATCGCGCCCCGGCTACGGGCTTGCTTGAGCCAGGTCCAGAGGAAAGCCCGGCCATGGCCGGCACCGCCGTGCAGCGCCACGATCACCGGATAGGCCGTTTGGGGGTCGTAGTATTCCGGCACGTAGAGGGAAAAACCGCCGCGCTGGTGCTTGGCGTTGTCGGCGTGCATGACGCCCAGGTCCGGGCCGCCGGGGGAATCACCGGCCGCCGCCAGGCGCTGGCGCAGTTCCTCGTCGGCCCGGCCGGCCTGATCGAGAAAAAACATGCTGACCGGGCCCAAATGGCCGGCCAGCGGGTAAAGCGCCTCGGCCGCCCGGGGCGCGAAGCGCAGCGCCCGATAGGCCTGCATCAGGCCCTCGGGGTGGTCGGCGGCGGCCAGGCCGGCGAAGCTCTGGCCCACCTGCTCGGCGGCGGCCTCGATGGGCTGCACCAGGGCGGCGCTTTGCGGCGGCCAGGAAATGCCGCGAAAATCCTCCAGGGCGGCGGCCAGTTCGGATTCCACGGATTTCAGGCCGGCCACCAGATCGCGCAGCCGGGCCGGGTGCAAATGGCGGCCAACATGGGTCAGGGCATCGAGGGCTTGCAGCAGCGGCGGCAGCACCGCGACGACGGCATCGATGCGCTGTTCCACCAGTTCGGGGGAATCGCCGGGCAGATCCTCCGGCGTCTCGGGGCCGCCATGGCGTGGTCAGTAGTTCATCAGATGCTGGCGGATCTTGCGCCGGTGCGTCAGGCGGTGCTGGGTCTCCTCGGGAAAATCCGTGAGCAGCAACTGGCCCTTGTCGATGAAGATGTCGATCAGGTCTTCGACGATGACCATAATGTCGTCATCGACGCTGGCCAAATAACGCCGCATGGCGCGTTCGCCGCCGCCCTCGGTGACGAAGGCCAACAGCGCCGGATCGTTGCGCGGCACGCTTTCGGTGGCACCCTCGACGGGTTCGTCGAAGACCGCCGAGATCAAACCCTGGTCGTTTCTTTTGACGTAGCGCATGGCCGCTTCCTGTATCGTCGGGGCCCAGCCACCCGCTCCCCCTCCCAACCACCCATCGATGGTACGCTCGGGGTGGTTGGGAGGGGGAGCGGGTGGCTGGGGTCCTAACTCGCGACATGGGTAACACATCTACGTCACGACATGGGTAACAGTTCAAATTATCGGCAGGGAGGAGCTGCCGATGCCTTGGACGGAGACCTGTGCAATGAATGAGAGGATGTGTTTCGTGTCGGCTTATCTTGACGGTGCCGAGAGCATCAGCGCCTTGTGCCGTGAGTTTGCCATCAGCCGCAAGACGGGCCACAAGTGGCTGGCGCGCTATCGTAGCGAGGGCATTGCTGGTCTTGAGGAGCGCTCACGCGCACCCCATGGTAATCCCCGCGCCATGGCGTCGGATGTGATCGAGGCGGTTGTGGCGGTCCGTCTGCGCCATCCGACCTGGGGGCCCGACAAGGTCAAGGCCTACCTGGAGAGGACGGCGCCGGAGAGTTCCTGGCCGTCGGCTTCCAGTATGGGCCGCCAATTTGCCAAGGCCGGCTTGGTTCGTCGACGCAAGCGCCGGGTGCGGACCCCGGGCATGGGGCATCCTTTGGCGCTCTGCCTGGCCAGCAATGATGTTTGGTGTATTGACTTCAAGGGCTGGTTTCTGACCGCCGACGGCATCCAGGTTGATCCCCTGACCTTGAGCGACCAATACAGCCGCTACCTGCTCTGTTGCGAGGCGGTGGGGCGCTGCGATGAAAGCCATGTCTGGCCCCACTTGTCGGCCGCCTTCCTTGAACATGGCCTACCGAAGGTGCTGCGTTCGGACAACGGTCCGCCGTTCGCCAGCCGGGGTGCGGCAGGATTGTCGCGGCTGGCGGTGAAGCTGATCAAGGTTGGCGTGTTGCCTGAGAGGATCGAGCCAGGCAAGCCGCAGCAGAACGGCCGTCATGAACGCATGCACCTGACCCTGAAGCAGGAGACGGCCAGTCCGCCGGCGGACAGCTTGGCGGAACAGCTTGTACGCTTCCGCGACTTTCAACAGGTCTTCAATCACCAACGGCCGCATCAGGCCCTGGGCCAGATCCCGCCGGCGGATGTCTACAGCCCTTCGCCCCGGTCATGGGACGGTCAGCTACGCTCGCCCGACTATCACCAGAGCTGCCAGGTCCGAAAAGTGCGTTCCAACGGCGAAATTAAGTGGAAAGGCCGCACCGCCTTTGTCTCCTCCGCCCTCAAGGGCGAACCAGTCGGCCTTTGGCGGATCGGCGAGAACAACTGGTTGGTCAAGTATGGCCCCATTATCCTCGGCACCATCAAGGGAGAGAATAAAATGCACCGCATCATGCCCATCAAGCAAACCAGACGGACGAAACTGACCGCTAACTCCAATAAACTGTAACCTATGTCATGACGAAAAACTGTTACCCA
>PVBE010912496.1_pt1 | contig 14132 bp, 13 predicted proteins | sample 1631181 | NCBI WGS metagenome assembly PVBE01 (sample SAMN08397723, study PRJNA350692) | Marine metagenome, whole genome shotgun sequencing project. | isolation source: water | place: Pacific Ocean | collected 2012-04
ATTTCTTTCGTGATGGCACAGGCTCTCGGGAAAAATACAATGCGTTACCAAAAGGGTCTGTAACAACTTTGACTGTATTTGGATCCTCAAATTCTTCAGCGCTCGATATTTTGGCGACTAAATTCACCACATCAATACTTTTGTCGGCGAGCATAGGGGCCAAGGCTTCGCTCACCATCTGTGGCGTATCCATTGGTTCGTCACCTTGCACCATTACCAAAATATCTGTTTTCTCACCCGTTTCCTCCTCAACCTTAAGCATTGCCTCAGCTGCACGGTCACTCGCCCTCTCATGCGTGTCTGCAGTCATGATGGCTTTTCCACCGATTGATTCTATGTAATCGAAGATCGCTTCATCGCAGGTGGCGACATACGTATCGGTTAATTCTTCGCACAACCGCACCCGGCAGTAGCAGTGCCCAATCATTGGCATACCATGGATCAGCGCCATCGGCTTACCAGGAAAGCGCGAAGAGGCCATGCGCGCCGGGATTATTGCCACAACTCTCATGAGTTCACCTGGTCTCGTGCCGTCTTTAACCCATGACGGCAAATGGTATCGAGCATCCGAGTATCTACTCCATAGGCAATAAACTGGTTACCCTGTGCAATGCAGTCTCGCAAGGCTTCAGGGTCAGGCTCAACGATATGCACTCCTCCCGGTATTTGAAGTTTTTGACTCACAGTACGAATCTCTCCTATGGCTTCAAGAAACTGCGGTGCTTCAAACTCACCAGGCAAACCGATTGATCCAGAAAGATCATAAGGCCCAACGATATAAGCATCCACACCCGGTACCGTCAATATGGATTCAAGATCGTTGACTGCATCGATATGCTCTATTTGCACAACAACTAAAGATTCATCACACTGCCATTTAAAATAGCGCTCAAAATCCGCACCATATCCTTGAGCCCGGCCCACTCCGATGCTACGCTCACCTTGCGGTGGATATTTCACTGCCCGGACTGCTGCGTGCGCCTCTTCCCGTGATTTCACCATGGGCACTATTACGCCGTGCGCGCCGGCATCCATAATTCGCTTTATCTGCTCGGGATTATTCGACGAAAGTCGAACCAGGGGCACTATGCCTTTGAGATCTATAACTCGAATAAGATCCTCTGCTTCACGGAGTGTGATGGTGCTGTGCTCAAGGTCTATTGCCAACCAATCAAAGCCCACCGAAGCCATAATCTCTGCCACAGCTGGATGACCGATTTGAATCCAGGATCCAATCGTTAATTTTGTCAAGAGTGAATTGGGCATAAAGCTAAACCAGTCAAGGAGTCAATTTGATCAGCCAAATAGGGTTTCACGCCACGAGAAAGTTGGCGTGTTGGCGACGCAGTATTTTGCAATATCCAGATTGGAGCCGCAATGCCCACCTTTACAGAATTCCGCAATTGCCTCGTTCATCTGGCCTGCCAGATCTCCATTTATGTCTATCTTCCAATAAAAACATCGCTTCTTTAGCACTTTCAAAAATTGATCCGTTAGCGGGCGTAATCCAATATCCAGATAGATAACTGGCTTGTCCGTCAGCATCGCTCTGACTGTTGACGTTGCAACATAGTCCAACACATAGCAGTCATATTCTTCAATGCAGTCATCTAACCACCGTTTCTCAGTCGCCCCTGGATACGGCTGAAATACATGCGACTTTGGGTGCTTCTTGAATACGATGGAGGGTATCGCTTGCTGGATCGTATTATGCCACTCAGCGTACACTTTATCGGGATACGCATGAGAAGGGCCGTAAATATAATCACCAACATACGTTGTCGGGATATACAAAATTTTTGATCCTGATATTTCTCGACTAGAAATTTGTTGGGAACTGCGATAAACCGATTTCGCCAGACTAGAGGTGCGATATAGAGTGGCTGCTGGTGGCAGAATCACTGACCCGCTTTGCTTTTCTTGCGGTTGCCCGTATTCGACTAAATGAGTGCAAACTCCTCGCTCCGCGTAGCGATACAAAGGTTCAGTAAAGATTGTGCTTGATATTTCTCCATGAGTGAACCCGACTACCGTTTTTTCCTGCTCGAAAAAATTATGCGCGAGTTTTCGGTTTTGTAAATTTTGCCGATTACCGATAATCAAGGTGTGATGACGCGTCGACCTTAATTGTTCGGTGCAGTGAAGCCGCCAGTATTGGTCCCAGTTTTTTGTGATGACGGCTCCTCCCTCTATAGAGTGCTCCCTGCAAATCGTGGCTATACAATTACGCAGTGCTTCTTGTTGTCTATCGGCCTGTAAAATAAACGCCCATGTTGGCTTTTGGTACTCTGTCACAAAGTTGATCAGCCGAGATAATGATCTTTGCTGCCTATAACCAAATGGAATTGCCTCGCCCCGGGCCACGGGAAGGACTCTCATCTGATGAAGTACGCCGATCACGCTAGTTTCTTTCTTTGCTGAATAATCTGAAATAAGGTTTTGCAGGTACGGCTGCGATGCATACTGATGGTTTACAAATGGAAAGGTGACCTCAGACGATGAAGGAGTCGATGTTTCTCTTTGGATGAGAATTCCTGAGAAATGGATAACAAGCTCATGAAAGAATATTGAAAAAATATTTCCGCGCGTATCAACATCCTTTCTTACAATCCGCTCCCAATCAAACAATAGTTCAACAACGGCGTGGACCGCGGCATCTGTGCTGTGAATTCGCATACCTTCGCTAGATTCAGAGTTCTGCTAATTAGTGCCAAGCTGGCGAAATTTTTGCCACCTTCTAGGAACGTCACTATTTAATCTCGACAGGCGTTTTTCATCGACAAAGCTAATGATTTCGTCCAGAGAGTATGAATTTATTGTTTGAAGGTGTGTGGCGATCGACTCCACAACAGTCAGGTCTTGCGGCTCATCAACCTCAAGATAAAGCTCGGGCCGCAACTGAGCGCCCTTCGCTTCGAAATTCTCCACCCTAAAAAGATCTGAATGTTGACGCAGGAATAACGTCCCATGCTCACGTAATGTGGGATCGAGGCACAAGGAATTACTTCTTGACAAAGCCTCAAACGTCATAACCTCGGCTTCCATGCCAGACGGAAACGTGCTCTTGAGATCATTTCCCAAGAAGTCCAACTCGGGCCTCGCTAGAAAACACTCGACTGCATTGTCGATAATTTCGGGGTCAATTAATGGCCCATCACCATAGACAACGACACAGACGTCCGCGCCAAACTGTCTTCCCGCTTGCGTGATCCGATTTAGAACGTCATCTGACGAGCCCCTGAAGCAGGGTATTCCACGATCCTCTGTGTAATCTTCAATTTGGTGGTCCTCCTCGAGATTCGTGGTTGCCACAACAATACCATCTAGAAAGTGACAGGCTTGCAAGCGGTTAAGTAATTGACCAATAAGCGGTTGGCCTGCAATCTCGATCAGACTCTTCCCAGGCAGCCTCTCCGAACCCATACGCATCGCTGTTAGGCATATTACAGTCATCCGGGAACTTTACGAAGATGGTTCGGCAACAACACTTGATCTTCGGCAATATCACAGACCACCTCCCGACCAATCACCTTATCAATTTCAGCTGGGCTGATCCCATGAGCTGGCCTCTTCCACGTCAACATTTCTTCAGTGACTACAGTCCCTTGTGCAATCGCTGTCGCTGCGACAAGGCTGCGTCGCGCATGTTTTCGAGCTGGTTCTTCAGAAGCCAACGCGTGCTTGCTCTGATTACCCAGCAATTTCTGGATACGAGAGATATTCTTTATTAAAAGCGAGAGGTCTTTTTTGTCCATGGAATGATAGTGATCATTTCCAGGCAATGTCTTATCGTGAGAAAAATGCTTCTCTAATATTGAGGCTCCTAGCAACCAGGCCGTCTCTAACACCCGCATATCCCTGGGGACCGTGTGATCCGAATATCCAATAACATGTTGGGGGAAGCGCCGATCCAGGTCTATGATCATTGCAAGGTTAGCATCCTGGTCAGCGGTCGGATAATTTAGTACGCAATGAAGCAAAGCGACTGGCACTTCATATGGATTCAGCCAAGACAATGCATTGGATATCTCATCGACATTAGATGCGCCAGTCGACAGCAGAATCGGCTTACCGAATTTCGCGAGATACTCAACAAACGGTTTGTTTGTTATATCCGATGAGGAAATCTTGTATACATCCATCAAATCATCTAGAAATTTTGCCGAAGCAATATCAAATGGCGTGCTCAAGAATTCGATTCCCTCTTGGTCACAACAACGCTTCAGCTGCTCGAACTCAACCTTCCAAAATTTATCGTACTTGCAAAATAGCGCGTGTTGACTAGCGGTCGGCTCTTTGCTGGTATCCCAATATGCTGGAGAATTCTTGGCTGCGATGGTGTCTGCCCGATAGGTCTGAAACTTAATCGCGTGAGCTCCACCTTCCGCCGCCTCCACAATCAGTCGCTGCGCAATCTCCATGCTGCCCTCGTGATTGACCCCGGCCTCTGCGATCACAAATGGCGGGGCAGTAGCAACTGCTCTGCTATGATTACCGCCGGGGGCTTTGATTATTGATTCCAAGCGCATTTGATGTACTCAATCAGGGTGTCAATAACTCAGCCCTCCTCTAGAATAGAACGGAATTTCGACTTTTGCTTTATTGAAGTTTTCTGCGAGCGCGCTGTGCATGAATGCGCGAATATGTTGAGCTCATCGTATTACTGCTTCAGTTAATTGATCACTCGGCGCTGCATCTTCCAGCAAGCGATTGAGTAGGCGCAATACCCTGCTTTTATTTGTAGTGAAACGATGACTCCTGAGGCGCTGATGTAAATCTTTACGTGACTCTGGGTTGGTCAACAGGTTGCGAAGCGCCTGCCGTGTCTCCTCTTCAGTATTGCCCGACCGGTACAAGCCCAGCGGAACAAAACCGTTATCCGCAGACGCGAAAGAATGGGTGAGTTCGCGCTCATGTTGGGCAATCACAATCGCGGGCACATTCATGTGGGCAAACTCATAAACAGTACGTCCATTGGAGGTAATCGCGATCTGAACTTTTTCCATTAAACCCGAAATTACCTGACTATCGTGGGTTAAGGAGACGCCTTCATTTACTTGCACTTCTCGCTGAAGTCGACCGTAACCTCGATAACCTGGCCCTGTCACAATATGGACGTGAACATTGTACTCATCACAGACAGCACGGATTGCCTCAAAAATCCTAAACGTAAGATCGTGCTGATCCGTGCCGCCAAACGCCAGCATTATACCCTTCACCTTTTGAGCAAACCGATTCGGACGAGCGAGCATAAATTCATCCCGGAGAAAAAAGTACTCGCGCCCCCAAAGCACGTTCTGCTCAGAAAATCTAGGCTGGTCATAGAGTTCATTAATCGTCAGGTCGGTACAGCGAGCACCTGGTCCTAGATCTTCAAAACTGACGACTTTTGAACCAGAGTGTTTCAACAACTCAATATCCTGCTTTCCAGTATTCAAAACATCATTGATCATGAGATTCGGCCGGAGCGCAATAATCTCTTCGATCACTTTTCCTGGCGGATAGGCACCCAACCAGTAATCGCGGCGGATTATTGCTTCTACCGCCTCCTGATTATCGGTGTCCGTTACAAAAAGAACCTCGTGGTCACGAAGTTCATGAGCCAGGCTTAGCGCACGATAGACATGACCCATACCCACCATTTTATTCCCGATTACCCTAAAAACAATTCTTCTTCTTTTCAAAAGTTTTTCACAGACCCACCAACCCTGTGCAGTTTCGATCTCGAAAACCTCGTCTTTAATTTCAATTGTTGCAGTCTTCAATGATGTTTCTTTAGAGCGCGTAAACAGTCCGGGTTTCAACAGCGTAAACGCTGTAGACTCGACGTAATGATGTTCTTCTGATATGCCAGTAAATCCCCGCCAAATAAACTCGGCTGGATCGTTCAGAACGCGTCGCGAGGTATGGCGAACTGGGATGACGGCATCAGTTTTTTCCGTCAAGAATACTTGTCGCGCTTTACAAAAAATATCAATTCCAAGCACGGCCGCATATGGAGATAACACTACACTAATCTGTGAATCACGCTCTGCCCGCTTTATGTAATTGTGCAAATTCGCATTGTCAAGTGAAAAGGTTAATTCAAGCTTCGCCTGCAAAAAGACATGCGCCTCACTGCGCTTCGCAGCAAGGGCTACCTCTTCGGAATCAGTAAGAATGTGAATAGACTGATTAGTGCCTCCCAATTCACGCGCCCTTGAGACCGCATGCTGAATCAAAGGAGTCCCGTTAAGCTTTCTTAGCAGATCATCGTGAAAACGCGCCTTGGACGTAAGCGCCGGAATAAAAAAGACGATGCGCATGGAGCGTCTAGCGTCTCAGGAAATCTATTGTTTCTCTGATCGCAGATAACATTTGGTCTATCTGCTTATCATCCAACAAATGACTGAAAGGAAAGGAGACCATGTTGTCAAAAAACGCATCGGTATTAGGCACGTTTGCATTTCCATAACCTAAATCCCTGTAGAGAGGGTAGCGGTTAAGAGGGTAGTACTGGACGACACATTGAATTTCATGATGCTGCGCCATTCGGCGGATAAATCTATCACGAAGCCCATGCTGAACTTGAGCTGCAAGGAGGTAATAATTGTGTCTCTCAGATGGCTCTCGATGAAAAAAGAACTCCGGACAATCCTTAAGGGCATCTATGATTGAAATCGCCCTGGCACGCTTTTTTGCATTGATCTCATCAACCCTATCGAGCAGCATGACACCAAGTGCGCAAGATGCTTCATCCAGACAACCGTTTATTGGCCAAAGCACTTTACCATCAAGACTGGGTAGGATCACATCAGTCATAGCTGGTATCCAGTAGTCAGGGCGATCTGACGAGTAAGGCTGGTGCCCGTTGTGTCGCAACGTCGGAATGCGCTGCGCCCACTCTGCGTCGCGAACCACCAACATACCGCCCTCTCCAAAAGTTGTGATGTTCTTGTGTGAGTGAAATGAATAGATTCCAATGTCGCCAAAAGTACCTACCATACGATTGTTGATCTTGACTCCCACTGCCTGTGCCGAGTCCTCAACGACAATAACTTGATTCTCTCGAGCAAGAGACATAATTCCTGTCATGTCTGCCCCATAGCCATAAAGATGCGGCACAACAAAAACTCGGGTCTTTGAACTCATACATTGGAAGATCGTGTCTGGAGTCACAACCCGAGTCTCCGGATCAATGTCTGCCCAAATAATGGAGGCTCCCGTCTTGGCAAAAGGGTACGCACTGGAGGTATATGTGTGCGCTGGAATGATCACTTCATCACCGCGATCGAGTTGGCAAAGCTGGGCAGCAAGCTCAAGGCCAGAGGTGGCACTGTTAACGGCAAACGCGTGATCGACATTTGCAAAACGGCAAAATTTTTCCTCGAAATTACGTAGGTGAGGACCTTGAGTAAGCGATGACTCACCCCGCATGACTTTTACCACACCTGCGATCTCCTCCTCAGTGTACCAATGCGCACGAAGACCGAAGGGAATTTGAAATCCCATATCACATCGCCTCAAAGATCCCTCTCACACGCTCTGGGGTAAGAGTATCTCGGAAATTCTCCCCCAACGCGTTAGTCAAGGGCTTTTCATGAACGATTGTCGCCTCATATAGGGCTCTAAATTGACCATCTGTCAGTTTAGAGCAAACTTTCTTAGGTAAATCGACTTGGTTCCGTTCGACAAATTCGACAAACTCCCTGAAAGCCTCTGGGTAGAAAGGTTCCATCGCCATCATGGCAATACAATTAGCCACACAGTGATGCAGCCTCAAGACAACACTCAATCCCGCTGAGAACGGATGTACGACGCCAACATAGCTGGTCGCAATGGCACAGCCTCCCAGGTAAGAAGCAACCATCAATGTGGCCCGACTTTCATCACTCATCATTTGGCCATTCGAAAAAACTTGGCGGCACAAATTTATCGCTTGCGAAGAAAACGCATCCCCGATTGGATTCTGGTAGGCGCCATTCAACGACTCTATACAATGTATCCAGGCATCCATGCCCGAGAAAAAATACTGTTCGCGCGGAACAGTCGCTGTTAGGTTGGGATCCAATATGAGTTGATCAAAAACAGTGTGATCACTGTTCATTCCCAGCTTGAGTCCGGTCACCTTATTGGTCATCACGCATGTACGGGTCGACTCGGCACCAGTTCCCGATAAAGTTGGTATACCAATTTTGTAGATGCCGGGTTTCGCCACTAAGTCCCAGCCCTGATAGTCTGCCGCATTACCACCATTTGTCATCAGATTAGAAACCGCCTTTGCGGTATCCAGCGTAACTCCGCCACCGACACCGACTATTGCGCACGCATCCCTTGCGCCACTATCTTGGAGTTGCTCCACAAGGGCGTCTATACCATCGGTTGTAGGCTCCTCCTTGGTGGAAACATATATCAACTGGTCACCCTCGTCGATTGGTAAGCGCCTCACCGGCCTGGCGTTTTTCTTAAAGAACTCGTCAACCAAAAAAACTACCCTCTTCGGACCTTGTTCCCGACGCAACGCCAGCACATCCGGTAACCTACAGATTGCCCCTTCCGAAAAAAGATATCGCGAAACGTTTCTAACATTACTGACCCCCGTGTTAAGCGTTGCCTTCATTACGCGCTCCGCTTATACAGCGATGTCGCTCGATCATTGGGGTACTGCTCGCTTACAAAAACTCTATTACGCATCTCTATCCTGTAGAAAAAGATCCAAATAACTTTGCAATACGTCATGTCCCTTTCCTCCACCATCGACCCGTTCGTGTAGGAATTTCTCAATTATTTCAGTCTTCATGTTTTCAATTCTGCCAGATTCTAGTCCTTGGATAACCTCTAATGTCTGGACCTCAGATGTCGTATCAAACACTGCCCCACTGTCGTCAAAAAACGTGTCGTTTCTATGAAGGTAGCTGGGGTTAATCACCGGTTTCCCTTGTCTCAATGCCTCAAACGCAATACTAGATCCAAAGTTGATGACGATATCTGATTGCTTGATGAGCCTTGGAGAGTGTTCAGCCTCACCAGGAAATTCCACAGAGCCGCATTTCCTTAGTTTTGCCTTTTCATCATCCTCCAGAGCCCCAGTACCTCTCGTGTGCGCCTTAATGCAAAGGATCATGTTTTGCTGCTGTGCAATTTTTTCAAGAAGGCTGATGCAGTTCTCACGAGATACTTGATAATCCCAGTGAGGCAAAAAAAAGAGGACAACATAGGCCGCTATTTTATCAATCTCGTCTTCTTCTATGAGTCTATCGTTTATCTGGCTCCACTCTCGACAGAACCGTGCGCTGCCCAGTACCGTGATTATTTTTGCATCCATCCCATAATTGATGTTCTCTTGCTTATGCTCTTTGGACTGGACAACGTAACTACGAAACCAATTTCGATCGGAAAAATCGGGGAACTTGCCGGTCGAATTCCAGTGCGCTTCGACAGTTTTGTTGAAATTCGAGTTACGCCACAGAAAATATCCGTGTGGCAAACTGAATACTGGCATGCTCAGCATTTTGGCCGGTCGCAAAAAAAACTCTGATCGACATCTCCCGAAGTGCCCCGTCCACTCTGTAGCAACGATCTCAATTCCGTTCGTTTTAAGAAGAATGATTCCTGCAGAATACGCTACCAGTCTGTCACCTACCTTCTGGAGAAAGCTATGTATCAAGAAATTCCGAACAACACGATAATACCAATTGACAAATTTTTGGTTCAGGCAAACCGCCCCACTTTTTACAACATGTCGTATTCGATAGTCTTGTCTGTAATCTTGATCGACAAAAATGAAGTAGGTTGGCCAGCCAGAAATGGAGGCCTTCCAGATTATTGGTGCAATGTGATCGATATCATTATATGTCCTTAAAAGGAAAAGGATACGTTTGGTCTTGTGATCGATCATAGGACGCGTCTTCAGTCAGTACCGCTGGTCTAACACAGGCTAGTTTCCTCAGATTTTCGCACTTCTCATCTTGATGAGATCAGTGTTTCGGACTACGTTACTCATCAACAAGTCTTCCGATCCTGCTGCTTCTATATCTAGCCTCCATTCTTCCCTGATCTCTCCAATGCGTATGCACCCGCCCGCCCCAAGAACGATCGCGAGTGCCGCCCCCACATCCCAAAGTGCAATCCCTCGCTCAAAGTAACTATCAACTTGCCCCGAGGCAACATAACATAACATTAAGGCAGCGGATCCAAGCATGCGTGTCTTACCATAGTGTTGGAAGGGTTTGATCAATCTCTGTAATTCCTCAACTGAATGATCGAATCCAACTGGGAGACCAGTGCAGAGAATGCTTTGCGCTAATGGAGGGCAGTTCTCGGGGCATCGATATATAGGTTTGTCGTCACACCAAGCACCCTGTCCAGAGATTCCACGAAAAAGCCGCCCTGTGGGCACCTCAAGAACGGCGCCGATAAGCGGACTCTTATCCTGCCAAAGGCCAACAGAAATTGCATAAAAAGGAAGATTGCGCACGAAATTCGCACTGCCATCAAGAGGGTCAACTACCCAATAACGGTCTCCTTTTCCAGCAAGCCTGCCTGACTCTTCTGTCAGTATTGGGTAGGTCGAGCCTCGCCGTAGCACTCTGAGGATCTCCTCTTCCAGATCTCGATCTGCCTGAATCTTCCATTCGCGCCCACCAATAATATCAACCTGAGGAGCGCCATAAGAGCCATTTTCCAGCATTGACGCTGCTGCACGGATCGAACGGACCGCGAGGCTAAGTTCTTCGAATTCCGTGATTCCCGTCAATTATTGCTCCTCAAATCTGTGAAAACAATGCGCCTTCAATATGGCTCATGCCTATTCGACTCACCCGCACTCATTAATACTCTCTTTAGACTGTTACTGGCGCTTTTGGAAAGCCTGTCTTGCGATTGCAATCTCAACTTTAGGCCATAATTAGCACATGCTCGACCACAATGGCTCGCGCCAAACCCCAATGCCCTTCTCAGTACTAATTTCGATTTACCACGGTACTTTAGCAAGTGATATGGAGTCCTGCCTAAAAAGCCTCGTCGACCAGCACCTCCAAGCGTCACAAATTATACTAGTACGGGACGGGCCAGTCCGTCCGGAAGTCGAACAATGTATTGCAAGTTTTTCTTCACAGTTGCCGTTTGAACATCTATCGTTCGAAAACAACCGTGGCCTTGGACTTGCACTCAGAGACGGCTTGACTCTATGTTGCCACGAACTTGTGGCACGGGTTGATTCGGACGACCGTAGCATGCCAGATCGTTTCGCCTTGCAAATCGCTTTTTTGAAAGAAAATCCTGCGATCAGCGTAGTTGGCGGCTGGATGCGAGAGCATTATTGCTCAGCAACCCAATCCTCAGTCCGTCTGCGCAAGGTCCCTATCGATATCAAAACAATTGCACGCTATGCTCGGAGGCGAAACCCACTTAACCACCCTACAGTCATGTTCAGAAAATCCCATGCACTCCAAAGTGGCGGGTATCAGTCTTGTCACCTTTTTGAGGATTACTTTCTCTGGGCTCGTATGCTCATGGATAATTATCGCTTGGCCAACTTGCCTGTGGTGCTGGTCGACACACAGATAGACCCAACGTATTTTGAAAGACGTGGCGGCGTTGCGTATCTTTGTCATGAATTCAGGCTGTTAAAAAAACTTAAGCGATTAGGGTTTTTTTCACAAATTGACGCGATTGGCTTTATCATAATACGCCTACCGATGCGCCTTGTGCCCGTAAAGCTTCGCAAGAAACTTTACCACTCATTATTGCGAAATTCATAAGAATGCACAGATTATTTCAACTAGCCACATCCTGCAGGGTCTGCATTCACGCCCTATACTTGATTTTCGGCGTTATCCTGATAATTTGGCTGGCTGCTGGACTACAAGCCGGCCCGTCAGGAGTCTATCTTTTTCTGATTTACGATGTCGCTACAGACTCCAATCGGCTGTATTTTATCCTGAGTTTTGTTCCGGCATTCGCCGCTGGTTTTTCAATTATCGGATATACCCTGAAATTGCCACGCGTTGACTTTTTCAGCCGAATTATTGCGATCAACATCGTTACCTATAGTTTTCTCGGCCTTGGATTGAGCACACTGAGATTGCCGCTGGTTTCCCGAGAAGTCTTTATTTATGAATTTCTTCTATCAATCGTTCTGTTGGTTGGGTATTACCTACTTAGAAATAAGTTGTTTCCACCGCATGCTGGGGTCGTTGACGATAGCGACATCGAGGCAATTCGACGGCACCCGGCGCTGAATGCGGAAAAGACGACTATAGATGTTGCGGCTTTCAACAATTTTGATGTTGTCATTTTGAACCTACGACAAAACTTGAGCCCGCAGGAGACTCATTTACTTACAGATCTCGCACAAAAACGTATTCCAGTACATGATACTAATGCGTTTATCGAAAGAATTTGGGGGCGAATTCCTCTCAATGATCTAACTACAGCAGAGATCGAAACATTCACCCCTCCTCCAGTATACAAAAATGTGAAGCGCTTGGGCGAACTGGCTTTGATTCTATTTTTTGCTCCCTTGCTTGCACTTTTTGCAGTAGTCATAGCGATTGCAATTCGACTCGACTCCCACGGCCCGGCGCTCTTTCACCAGCAACGAACAGGCTACCGGGGCGAAAATTTTACCATGCTCAAGTTTCGGAGCATGGTGTTCAATCATGGTGAAGGTGGTCTCTTAGTGGAAAATGCAGATAAGCGCATAACCCGGGTTGGTCGAGTCTTACGTCGATTCCGATTGGATGAATTACCTCAAGTATGGAATGTGTTGCGCGGCGAAATGAGTTTAATTGGACCACGGCCGGAGCAAGAGAAATTGTCCGGGCGCTTCAGTCAACTAATCCCATTTTACGGTTTCAGACATACTGTGCCACCCGGAATTTCTGGGTGGGCGCAAGTAATGTATGGGTATACGGTAACAGATGAACAAGCGCGAGGAAAACTTGAATTTGACTTTTATTACATTAAGCATATGTCTGCATGGCTAGACTTTGTGATCTTGTTAAAAACGCTCCGGACTATAATTCTCGGGTCGGGGGTAAGATGACTGTGGGTTACCGCACAAGTTGCGATTGGTTCGTTGTACATAGTGTCAGCGAATTCTGCTCGCACTTAATGTCAATGTTGAATAGCTTTTTCGTTCGCTATCAGCACCGTTACAAAATCAATTCTCATACCTCACTAACACGTATTATGCCAACCTTCTCGTTAACAGCCAATCGGCAAGGTGAAGATCAAATTTATGATCTATGTCAACAGAGTCCTGGTGATCCATAACAAACGCGACCATACCGGTAGGAAGAAAAAGTGTCTTCTGTGCCAGAAAATCCTCGATCAGCACTATATATATTGCGCCATTTATCTGGTAACTTGGGCGAAAATCCTGAGATTGCATTTCTAGCTCGGTTTCGCGAAAAAACTGATCTAGAGAACCATCTTCGCCGATTTCGCCCGTCCACTGTTTAGGGTGTTCGGTCGAACAAACGCTTACAACGCCAACAGCGTCCTTTTCTTCCATTAGATCGAATGCCTGCTGAATATGTCCCGCAGTGCGCAACGGCGAGGTTGGCTGCAATAGGGTCAAGTAAGCAAAATCCTCGCCCTGTTTTGTCAATGTTTCAATCACATGGATGAGCACTGATGTCATTGACGCATCATCAGTCGCGAGAGCGCTAGGCCGCACTAAAAAATCTGAGAATCCACGTTGCTCGACAGTTTCAATTAGCACCTGATCATCTGTAGACAAAACAGTGCGATCGATGAAACGTGCTCCTAAACTGGCTTCCAGAGTCCAAGCAATCAAGGGCTTACCAGCAACAAATTGAAGATTTTTCCCCGGCAAGCGTTTACTACCGCTGCGTGCGGGGATGACTGATAACGCCCTCTGCCCTCTGAACATCGATAATCCTGTCTGATTTCTGACTAAAGATGCATCCGCTTGAAGACAGTCTCTGGTAGCACGCGAATAACCAACATAATCAACCACCAGATTCGCCCACGATAGAGCACATTTCTTCGTTTAATCGCCGCCCTATAAATGCTATTGGCGACTTTCTTTCGATCGCCTACAAGAAAGCGTGGGATTCGCTTGCTATTCTCCCCCAACGCCTTTCGAAACATCGGGGTATCAACATAACCAAGCTTAACCGTTA
>PVBE012681042.1_pt1 | contig 14132 bp, 13 predicted proteins | sample 1631181 | NCBI WGS metagenome assembly PVBE01 (sample SAMN08397723, study PRJNA350692) | Marine metagenome, whole genome shotgun sequencing project. | isolation source: water | place: Pacific Ocean | collected 2012-04
CTGTTGTCGTGCACGGCGGCGGGAAACTCATCACCGAATGGATGGGTAAACAGGGCGTTCGGCCCAGGTTTGTCCGCGGACATCGTGTGACCGATGAGTCCAATCTAGACATCGTCGTCGCAGTGCTATCAGGCCTGATAAACAAGAAATTGGTCGCGTCGTTGCAGGCCCTTGGAGGCAGTGCCATGGGGATCAGCGGCGCCGACGGCGGGATGGTTCAGGCCGAGATCCGTGCCCCTGAGTTGGGCCTCGTGGGCAACGTCGTCGAGGTCGAAAAACGGCCCATCGAGGCCGTGCTGGACACCGGCTGCATCCCGGTAATCGCGCCGGTGGCCATCCATCACTCCGACGGCACCGACAGGGCGGGGGCCTTGCTTAACGTCAACGCCGACACCGTCGCGGGGGAGATTGCCGCGGCTATCCACGCCGAACGGCTGGTCTTCCTGACAGACGTCGAGGGCGTGCTGGACTCGTCGCGGAGGCTGATCCCCAGGCTGACCGAACGCCAGGCCGGGGGCCTGGTGAGCAGGAACGTCGTGGGCGGTGGGATGCTGCCCAAGCTGGAGGCCTGTCTAACCGCTCTTAAGCAGGTCGATATCGCACAGATCGTCGATGGCCGCAGACCCGGCGCCCTCCTGGACACCCTCTCCAACAAAGAGTTGGGCACCCGAATAGGGTAGAGTAAGATATCGAGGCCGGACGATTCCAAGTATCAGAATCCATATCTAACAACTTGTATGGGGGAGTCCAGAGAGGGAACCCCCCGGATATAAAAACCCTTGCGGGTGGGTGGGAAAAAATCACCTTTGTAATTATCTCAAAACCCTCGCCGGGGGAGTGCAGAGGGGATGTCCCCCTCTGCCAGAGGGCTTGGGGGATGTGCCCCCAAGGAATAAAAACCCATGAGGGCGGGTGGGTGGGTGTAAATCACCTCCCGTTTTGAGATAGTTTCTTGGTCTTTTGGACAGCCTCTAGAGCCACGGAAACGGACCGACAGGAGGGACCTACATGACAACCGATTGGAAGGCACTCGAAAGCAAATACTATATGTACTGCGCCCGCAGACAGCCTATCGTCATAGTACGAGGCGATGGCACAAAGGTCTGGGACGATACCGGCAAAGAGTACCTGGACTTCACCTCGGGTTGGGCCGTCAACAACGCCGGACACGCCAACGCGGCAGTTGCGGATGCTATCGCGGAGCAGGCGCGGACCCTGCTCCAGACCTCCAACGCGTTCTATACCGTGCCCCAGATCCAGCTGGCGCAAATCCTGGTCGAGAATAGCTGCCTGGACAAGATTTTCATCTGCAACAGCGGGGCCGAGGCCAACGAGGGAGCGGTCAAACTTGCACGGAAGTACGGCAAGCTGCACCGCAACGGGGCTTACGAGATAATCACGGCCCTCAATTCCTTCCACGGCAGGACGCTGACCATGGTGGCGGCCACCGGGCAGCCGGCGTATCAGGCCACTTTCCAGCCCATCCCCGTGGGATTCACCTACGTTGACTACGACGATGTGGACGCCATCAAGTCGGCCACGACCGAGAAGACCGTGGCTATAATGCTGGAGCCTGTTCAGGGTGAAGGCGGAGTCAACGTCCCCTCGTCCGAGTACCTGCGACAGGTCAGGAAGTGGTGCGACGACAACGGCCTGCTGCTGATCTTCGACGAGGTGCAGACCGGCCTGGGACGCCTGGGGACCCTCTTCGGCTATGAGGTCTCCGGTGTCGAGCCCGACGTCATGACCCTGGCCAAAGGCCTGGGCGGCGGGGTCCCCATCGGGGCCTTCATGGCCAAAGACGCCGCGGCGGTCCTGGAGCCCGGCGATCACGGTTCGACCTTCGGCGGCAACGCCCTGACCTGCGCGGCGGCCTACGCCTCCACCAAATTCATCATCGACAACGACCTGCCGGCCAACGCCCGCAAAATGGGCGAACATCTGGAGCGTGGACTAAATAAGCTAAAAAGTAACCACGAGTTCATCTCCGAAATCCGCGGTATGGGGATGCTCTGGGCCATCCAGTTCAACTCGGACATGTCGGCCGCCGTGGTCGCGGCCTGCAACGAGGCGGGCCTGCTCATGAACGCGCTGAGGCCAAATGCTATAAGGCTCATGCCGCCGCTGACCGTCACCGAGGACGAAATAGACAGGGCCCTGGAGATACTGGAGAATGGCCTGACCAAAGCAGCCACCCAAGGGTAGAACTATTCCCACCGGGCTCGTTTAGCAGGCTGCTTGATAAATGGGGTGTGCAGAGGGGTGAAGCCCCTTTGCCGGGAGTCTGAGGGCCTGTCCCTGGGCGCAGCCGAAGGGGTGTCCCTCAGCTATAACTTCTTCCCCCTTCCTGGCCAGGAAGGGGGACAGAGGGATGGTCGTCCACCTCTGGTGGATCAGCATCCTGCTAGGCTGATAGATAGAGGGAGGATTCCAAAGAGGGTGACGTCCACTCTGGCAGGGGTATGAGGCTCGCCCCTATTTACCATCCTAAGGCGGCTGGGAAGAAAGACTTTAATGGAACAAGGGGTCTAGTGACGGATTTTATCAGGAGTCGATCTCACAACAAGGACTGCGATAGATGAACTGGCGTGAGCTAAAAGACAAGAAATTTAAAGTAGTGGGCGGTGCCGTCTCAGGCGGCCTCGACAGCTGCACAGTGACCCACTGGCTCAGTGCCAAGGGTTTCGCCGTACACTGCTTCACCGTGGACCTGGGCCAGCCCGACGAGGAGAACCTGGACGCGGTGAGAGACAGGATGGTCGCCTGCGGCGCCCAGGGAGCGGAGACCATCCCCGGCAAGGAAGCCCTGGCGGTGGCCGGACTGAAAGTCATCCAGGCCCAGGCCCGCTATGAGGGCGGCTATTGGAACACCACCGGCATCGCCCGCCCGATAACCGTCCGCGCGATTCTGCCGGAGCTCCGCAACCGGGACATCGACGTGCTGTTCCACGGCGCCACCGGTCGCGGCAACGACCAGGTGCGGTTCCAGCTCACCTCCAACGTACTGGACCCGTCGGTCGAGGTCTACGCGCCCTGGCGCGACCCCGAGTTCGTGGAGCAGTTCCCCGGACGTCAGCAGATGATTGAGTACTGCGAGGCCAACGCCCTGCCCATCAAGCCGGCCCGCGAGTCCCGCTACTCCACCGACGCCAACTTCCTGGGCCTGACTCACGAGGCAGGCGACCTGGAGGACGTCCGGATACCGCCGGGATATGTGGAACCCGGCATGGGTGTATGGGCCTGGGACGCTCCTGACCGTCCCGAGGTCGTGACCGTCCGCTGGGAACAGGGTATCCCCGTGGCGCTGAATGGCGAAAACCTCGACCTGGTGTCCATGTTCACCAATGCGAACGCTGTGGCCGGCAGACACGGTGTCGGCATCGGCGCCCACGTGGTCGAGAACCGCTTCGTCGGCGTCAAGTCCAGGGGCATCTACGAGGCGCCCGCCATGGAGCTGCTCGGCAGGAGCTACGAATACCTGCTCCAGTTCATCCTGGACCGGCGGGCCAGGGAGCTTTTCGAGCACCTGTCCAAGGTTATCAGCGTGCAGATATACCAGGGGTACTGGCTGGACCTGGCCACCACGTCCGCCCTGGCCGCGTTGGAGCCGGTCACTCAGCTGGCTACAGGGACCATATCCGTACGGCTGTACAAGGGCGAGCTATACTTCGAGACTGCCGAGGACACCCCCGAGGCCATGCCCTACTCGCTGTACACCGACGACTCATCCATGGAGGCCATAGGCTCCTACGACCACGCCGATGCCGAGGGCCTGCTTAAAGTTCTGGGAGTCTCAGCTAAGAACGTCGGAACCAGGCAGTTCCCCAAACTCGACCGATAGCACATACCGATGTCACCGGCTAAATGTACTCGTATGACCTGGTCGAAGACTGGGGTGTGCAGAGGGGCGAAGCCCCTTTGCTGGGAGTCTGAGGGTGTCCCTCAGTTTTATTTTTACCCTCTTTCTGACCAGGAAAAGGGTAGGGTCTAGGGATGCGCCTCATGAGGGACTGTGTGGGAATCAACACTCTCGGGTGGGGTACGACGTAAGGAAGCTGTGAATAAACCTGTGATAACCCCATGACATCTAACACCGAATCAGAGGCCCGCACCCAGATCGTCACCCTTGTACGCGACTTCGTCCGGCGCGATGTCGAGCCGGTGGCCGGTCGCTACGACAACGAGGATATCTATCCCCACGAGCTGGTCGAGAAGATGAGGGAGATGGGCCTCTTCGGCGTCACCATACCCGAGGAGTACGGCGGCCTGGGCCTCGACTACACAACCTACGCCATGATCTTCGAGGAGCTGAGCAAGGGCTGGATGAGTATCAGCGGCGCCATCGGCACACACCACGTAATGAGCTACATGATCGCCAACTTCGGCACCGAAGAGCAACGGGAGCAATTTCTGCCACGGATGGCCGAGGGCGAACTCCGCGGTGGACTGGCGCTGACCGAACCCGAGGCCGGCAGCGACGTGCAGAACATCCAGACCACCGCCGTCAAAGACGGCGAGGAGTACGTCCTGAACGGCAGCAAGATGTTCATTACCCACGCCCAGAACGGCAACGCCTTCGCCGTCATGGCCAAGACCGATACCGATGCCGACCCGCCGTATCGCGGGATAAGCTGCTTCATAGTGGAGAAGCCCGCCGCCGGCTTCTCAGTGGGCCAGCACCTGGACAAGCTGGGGTACCGGGGGCTGGACACCTGCGAGTTGGTGTTCGGGGACTGCCGGGTCTCGGCTGACAGCCTGGTTGGCGGTGTCGAAGGGCAGGGGTTCCGCCAGGTCATGAGTGGCCTTGAGACCGGGCGCATCAACGTGGCCGCCCGCGCCGTGGGAGTCGCCACTGCCGCCTTCGAGGCGGCTATACAATACGCCCAACGAAGGAAGGCATTCGGAGTCCCCATCGCCCAGCACCAGTCCATCCAGAACATGCTGGCCGACATGGGGACCAAGATCCAGGCGGCCCGGCTCCTCACATACGACGCCGCCGCAAAAAAGGACGCCGGCCAGCGGGTGGACCTCGAGGCCGGAATGGCCAAGCTCTTTGCCAGCGAGATATGCGGCCAGGTCACCCTGGACGCCATGCGCATCCACGGCGGTTACGGTTACACTAAGGACTATCCAGTTGAGCGCTACTACCGCGACGCTCCGCTGATGATAATCGGGGAGGGCACCAACGAGATACAGCGCCTGGTCATAGCCCGCCGCCTCCTCCAGAAATACAGTTTGTAGGAGACCCCAGTATGATTCACGACGGCAGAGATTCTTTCGGACGCTACCTGGAGGACTTCAATCCGGGCGACATATTCAAACACTGGCCCGGCAAGACCGTCACCGAGATGGATAACCATCTCTTTACTCTCCTTACGATGAACCACAACCCGATACACTTTGACGAGAACTACATGAAGGACCACCAGCACGGTAAACTACTGGTCAACGGCGCCTACGTCCTCAGCCTGGTGGTGGGCATGAGCGTCAGGGACACCTCGGGCAAGGCCATAGCCAACCTGGAGTACGAGCGTATCACCCACGACGGCCCGGTCTTTCAGGGCGACACCCTTTATAGCGAGAGTGAGATTCTGGAGGTCCGCGAGTCCAGGAGCAAGCCGGACAGGGGAATCGTGTTCATCGAGACCCGCGGCGTAAACCAGCGCGGGGAGAAAATTCTGACCCTGCGGCGCCGTTTCCTGGTGCCCAGGCGGGAGTCCACCGACACATGAGCGACATGGAGTCCGACTTCACCGTTTCCATTCACTACGACCGGCGCCTCTATAAACAGGACATCGCCGGCTCGGTGGCGCACGCCCGCATGCTGGCAAAGCAGGGGATAATATCCTCCGAGGAGGCCGGCTCCATCGTGATGGGTCTCGAAAAAATCCGCCAGGAGATAGAGGCCGGCGCCTTTCCGTGGCGGAAGGACCTCGAAGACATCCACATGAACATCGAGCGCCGCCTCTTCGACCTTATCGGAGACGCCGCCGGCAAGCTGCATACCGCTCGCTCCCGCAACGACCAGGTCGCCGTCGACGTGCGCCTGTACTGTAAGGAGGCCATAACCGAGATACAGCGCGCCATCCACGATCTCCAGACCTCTCTCGTCCGGCAGGCCGAAGACAACGCCACCGTGGTCATGCCCGGATACACCCACCTCCAGAGGGCGCAGCCGGTGCTCTTTGCCCACCACATGCTGGCCTACTTCGAGATGCTGGCCAGGGACGGCGAGCGCTTCCGGCAGGCTTATGGCAGGGCCGACGTCCTGCCCCTGGGCAGCGGTGCCCTGGCCGGTGTACCCTATCCCATCGACCGTGAGTTCGTGGCGGAAGAGCTGGGGTTCGGCTCCATCTCCCGCAACAGCATGGACGCCGTGTCAGACCGCGACTTCCTCCTGGACTTCCAGTCGGCCGCGGCCATCTGCGCGGTGCACCTCTCCCGCCTGGCCGAAGAGCTGGTGCTCTGGTCCTCGGAAGAGTTCGCCTTCGTGCGATTAGACGACAGGTACACCACCGGCAGCAGCATGATGCCGCAGAAGCGGAACCCCGACTTCGCCGAGATCTCCAGGGGTAAGACCGGTCGCGTGTTCGGTAACCTTATCGGCCTGCTGACCGTACTCAAGGGCCTGCCCCTGACCTACAACCGCGACCTCCAGGAAGACAAGGAAGGGCTCTTCGACACCTTCGACACCCTGCTGGCAATCCTCACGGTGTTCTCCGGCATGGCGTCCACCATGGGCCTCAATCTCGACCGCACCCGGGAGGCCGCCCAGGGCGGGTATCTCCTGGCCACCGACGTCGCCGATTACCTGGTCGGCAAGGGTATGCCTTTCAGAGAGGCCCATGGAGTGGTGGCACAGCTGTCGGCCTACGCAACTGAGCGGGGCCAGGCCTTCGGTGAATTGACCCTGGAAACATACCGGCGTTATTCGGAGCTTTTTGAAAAGGACGTGTTATCCATCACCGTGGAATCGTCGGTGGCGGCCCGCGACGTATACGGGGGTACCGCACCCGACCGGGTGAAACAGGCCATAGCCGACGCGAAAAAGGCACTGGAGGAACTGCGTGTCCCCTGACCTGAAAATCAAGATCGCGCCTTCCATACTCTCCGCCGACTTCGGCAGTATAGGTCGGCAGGTCCAGGAGGCCGCCGATGGTGGCGCCGACTACATCCACGTGGACGTAATGGACGGCCACTTCGTGCCCAACATCACCATCGGCCCCCTGGTCGTGCAGGCCATCAGACCCTGGACCAGGCTACCGCTGGATGTCCACTTGATGATAACCGGCCCCGAGCTATTCATCCCGCAGTTCGTCGAGGCGGGCGCCGACATTCTGACGGTCCACGCAGAAGCTTGTCCGCATCTGCACAGGGTCGTGCAGCAGATCAAGGAAGCCGGGGCCAAGGCCGGCGTTGCCATAAACCCGGCCACGCCGGTTTCAGCCATCGAAGAAGTCCTCCCGGACCTGGACCAGGTGCTCGTCATGACAGTCAATCCGGGATTCGGCGGACAGGCCTTCATACCCGGCACTGTCGAAAAGATCAGGCAGGTGCGGTCCATGCTGGACCAGCGGGGCTTACCTGCCGAGTTGGAGGTGGACGGTGGCATCGGCGCCGCCACTGCCGACACCGTCGTACGAGCCGGAGCGCGGGTGCTGGTCGCCGGCTCGGCCGTCTACAATCCCGACTCCACCGTGGCAGAGGCCATCGCCCGTATCCGGGCCAGCATCGGCGGCTAGCCTTCACAGGGGGCGACCATGCATGACAAAGATGCCCTAGAATCGAGGACAGAAAACCTCGATATGGCCCAGGTGAGAGTAGGCGCGTCCCAAACCGCAATTGCGGAATTCTGCCGACGCCATCACATTCGCAGGCTTGCCCTCTTCGGTTCCATTTTACGCGACGACTTCCGAGAGGACAGCGATGTTGATGTTCTGGTTGAGTTCGAGTCTGACCATGTTCCGGGCCTCATAAGTCTAGCTGGAATTGAATTGAAGCTATCCGAGCTTCTAGGTGGAAGAAAGGCGGATATGAATACGCCACTCTTATTAAGCCGATACATCCGTGACCAGGTACTAAGCGAGGCGATGGTGGTTTATGCCGAAGGATAGGTCGGTAGTCGCTCTACGCCAGATGCTGGACTACGCTATCGAGGCTCGCTCTTTAGCGCGGGGAAGCACAAGGGCAGACTTTGATAGCCAGCGCCTTCTTAACTTAGCGCTTACGAGGTTGCTTGAGATAATCGGTGAGGCGGCCAACAGGGTCCCCTCTGAGGAACGCATAAGATACCCGGGAATTCCGTGGCCTCAACTCATCGGCATGAGGAACCGCCTCATTCACGGTTACGATCTGGTTGACCTCGACCTGCTGTGGCAGACGGTCACAGAAGACCTGCCACCTCTCATCCAGGAACTTGGAAAAATTATTTCACCGGAAGACTGATCTGGGCCAGGGATCATCCGACGATCATCTGTAAGTAGAGAGCCTCGGACACAATATCTGAGCCAAGTTTCCCACCAAACACTACACCCGTCATCATCGATGGGGTGGGGTTCCTTCTAGCCTATGACCGGATGCCCCACGGCAAGCTGATACCCTTTACCTCAACGCCCGGCTGGCCGCCCTCACGGTGGTATCAATGTCCGCGTCGCTGTGTGCGGCCGATACGAACATGGCCTCAAAGGGCGACGGCGGCAAGTAGATCCCCTCCGCTATCATCCTGTGGAAGAACCGGCCGAACCCTACCTTGTCAGAGGCCGAGACCGACTCGTAGCCCGTCACCTCCCCGTGGTTGAAGAACAGCGTCATCATCGAGCCGACACGGTTTATCCGCAGCGGCGTCTCGGCCTCCGCGAACACCGCCTGGAGTCCCTTCTCCAGCCTGGCCGCCTTGGACTCCAGCTCGTCGTAGACGCCGGGTTTCTGAAGCAGTTCCAGGGTCTTGGAACCAGCGGCCATGGCGACTGGATTCCCCGACAGTGTGCCGGCCTGGTACATCGGACCCAGCGGAGACACCACGTTCATCACGTCCTGCCGGCCGCCGTAGGCGCCCACAGGCATTCCACCGCCGACTATCTTCCCCAGACAGGTGATGTCCGGGGTTACCCCATAGAGATGCTGGGCGCCCCCGTAAGTTACACGGTACCCTGTTATAACCTCGTCGAAGATCAGCAGCGCCCCGTTCCTCTCCGTCAGCTCCCTGAGCCCCTCCAGGAATCCCGGTTGAGGAGGCACCACCCCCATATTGCCGGCGACCGGCTCGACAATGACGCAGGCTATGTCGTCGGGATAGTCCTTGAACAAGGCCGCCACCGACTCGACGTCGTTGTAATCTGCCAGCAGTGTGTCCTGGGCAAAGGACGCGGTGACCCCGGCGCTGTCCGGGATACCATGGGCCGTCGCTCCTGAGCCGGCCGCCACCAGCAGGGCGTCGGCGTGGCCGTGATAGCCGCCCACGAACTTAATTATCTTGTCCCGTCCCGTGAACGCCCTGGCAACGCGCAGTGTAGTCATCCCCGCCTCTGTGCCTGAGCTGACGAACCGGACCAGGTCCATGGACTGGAAAGACTCCACCACCTTCTGTGCCATCCGGTTCTCTACTTCGGTGGGGGCGCCGAAGCTGGTGCCTCGGCTCACCGCGGCGTTGATGGCCGCCACTACCTCTGGGTGCGCGTGGCCCAGGACCATGGGCCCCCAGGAGCAGACGTAATCGATGTACTCGTTATCGTCGGCGTCCCAGACCCTCGAGCCTTCGGCCCGGGAGATGAATAACGGGTCTCCGCCCACCGCGGTCCAAGCACGCGCCGGGCTGTTGACCCCGCCGGGCATGTATCTGGTGGCGGTCGCGTACATCTGTTTAGAGCGTTCTCGGCTCAAACGTCACCTCCCGCGTGATGGATTCTGACTACCAGACCATCATGTCACCATCGGTCGGCACATTGGGTATACCGGTTAGAGGCCAGAAGGCGAGGGAAGACGTTCGGATCACGAAAAAAACAGGCCCAGGAACATTGTCCTGGGCCTGCCTTGAGTTAACGGGTTTTTCGCCCTTGGTCCCGCACTTCCCGTCTTGCAGACTGGATGGCCTCGACCCGACCTTGTCGGTGCGTAATAGGCCTTCTCTTATTCTACGCGGGTCCGCCGGCGTTTGGAGACCCTACCGATCGCTCGATAATCTGGGATTATCCTCCGAGCAAAACGGCAGGGGTTGGATCAGGGAACTTCCACATATGGTTAAGAACGTTTTCTCTTACCATAAGCACCCTCTTCATGGCCGGTGGGCCGAGATATTGGCGGGCTATTGTGCTCCCACCAAACTTATTATATCACACACGCATCAGGCAAAATACGCCCCACCGATTTCAGGAAACGGTGATTTGGAAACTCCCCACCTCATGATCCGAGATGGTGTGCCTATTCCAGCTCCAGCAGCTTCTGTGCCCCCACCTGTGCCGCCACGGCGCACACCTTGGGGCACCCGGAATCGCCGTGTCCACCGGCGTCCAGGAACGCCTGGTAATCCTCCGCATCCGTCATATCGAACGACCTGCCGTATATCGCCTTTTGCACGTCCCGACAGATACTGGTCTTCAGTCCGCCGGAAAATTCGAACTGGGCCTGAAGCTCCCGCTGGAAATCCTCGATTATCTCCTGTGCGGGGCCCATGGCCTTGCGGTACTGTCCCGTGTCCTCCATCTCCTCCCGGCCCATCACCAGGCCCAGGGCCATCAGAGCGCCGATGACGGCGCCGCACGTCTCCCCTTGGCGGGCGATACCTCCCGCCAAGACCGATGCGGCCTTGAACGACTGTTGGTCGCCTATACCAAACGCCTCTTGCAGGGCTAAAAGCACGCTCTGTGAACAGCCGCTGTGCTTGTCGTACTCCTGGGCCTTCCGGGCGACCTCCCGCACGAACTCGTCTCTTGCCAGCATGCGACGACCTCCATTCTCCGGTCAACGACCCGGCTTGGCAAACCGATCGAGACCATTATACAGGAGCCGTAGGCGGGGCCGTGGAACCGTCATATTGACCCGGAAGTGGGCTTTTGCCGGACGACATTGCCGGTTGCGTTCCGTTGAAGGTGGTAACATATCGGCATGAAGATCCTTGGCATCGAGAGTTCCTGTGATGAGACCGCCGCCGCGGTCATCGAGGACGGGACTTTTATCCACTCCAACGTTATCGCGTCCCAGGCGGAGATTCACGCCGTGTTCGGCGGCATCGTGCCCGAGGTGGCTTCCCGGCAGCACCTGCTGACCATCGTCCCCGTTGTGGAACAGGCCCTGGACGATGCAGGCCTGCGGCTGGAACAGCTCGACGGCATCGCTGTTACGCACGGCCCCGGCCTGGCGGGCTCTCTACTCATCGGCGTCAATGCCGCCAAGGGTCTCGCCCTGGCGAAAGGGCTGCCCTTCTTTGGAATCAATCACCTGGAGGGACACGTCTACGCTTCATGGCTGGAGGGAGAGAGCCCGGAATCCGGCCCCGGCTTTCCCCTGATGTGCCTTATCACCTCCGGCGGACACACCGATCTCATCCTCATGGAGGGGCACGGCCGGTTCACCCTTGTTGGGCGGACCCGTGACGACGCCGCCGGAGAGGCGTTTGACAAGGCGGCCCGGGTCCTGGGCCTGGGGTTCCCCGGCGGGCCCGCCATTCAAAAAGTAGCGATCTCCGGTGTCCCAGGCGTAGAAAAATTTCCTCGTCCCAACGTAAAGGACTCCCTGGACTTTAGCTTTAGCGGACTGAAGACCGCGGTGATCCGAAGGGCCGAGGAGAAGAAGCTGTACCCACCGATCGAAGGGATCGAGCCCGACGCCCAGAAGGTCGCCGACACGGCGGCAGCCTTTCAAGAGGCCATCGTGGACTCCATGGTCACCCGCACGGTTGAGGCGGCAAAGAGGTACGACGCCAGGGGCGTTTTGTTGGGAGGCGGCGTCGCCGCCAACAGCCTGCTACGCCGGGAGATGGCGGCGCGTTCTCCGGTGGATGTCATCGTTCCGAAACCGGCTCTTTGCACCGATAACGGGGCCATGATCGGGGCGGCCGCGTACTTCCATCTCCGACGCGAAACGCCCCATCAGTGGGACCTGGATATCTTGCCTAGTCTCAGATTGGGCTAGGCTGTCTAAACCCCACAACCTTGGCTTGTTGAAGGTTGGGGCTGCCTGCCTCGACGTCTCGAAGAGCCAGGAATCAGCGCGGGGCAAACCGGCGGGCGCGATAAGCGTCGCCTGCGCCGTTCTCATCTTTGAGAAAGAAAAGCCTGTTGATGAAAGGGTATATATCGGTGGTAGCCTTATCGCTCTTAAGCTCGCACAAGAGCTGCGAAGATCCCGCCTTGAAGGCCACCAGCGGCCTGCCGGGCGTCATCAGCCTGTCCACCAGCAGGTATGCCCCCATCGACGCGACCGCGACGGCTGCGAATATCCGGACAGCCGTATTGTCGATGGCCACGTAGAGCATCGCGGCGACGACGAACGCCAGGGCCGTCCAGACAAAGGCGCTGAACCCTTCCTTCTGGACCGTGATCTCGACCCCATCGATATCTTGGATGGAGGCAAAGATGGCCTGTCGCCGTTTGCTTTTCCCGTGGAGGTGGATGACCCGCTTGTCTGTAAGAAGCATCACCTCGGGCCCGTCGTCAAGGTCGAAACGACCGTCCGACGTCAGGTTCAGGGCGGAGTCCAGCCGTTCTCCCTCCATCAGGTTGACGTCGCGAAAACCGTACTCTTCAAGCCCCACGTGCGCCTCCGTCGGTATCCATAAAATCCCAAACCATGATAACAGAAGGGAAGATTACAATAAATCCGCCGATTTATACCACCATAGGCCTGGAAAGCCTCACACCGCCACGTCCCCCTGGGCCGATGGACGACCCACTAGCCGTATGGTATTCTCTGTTCGGTTAGCGCGTGGAAGGCATCAGGAGAGTTCAGGAGCAGTGCATGGAACGCCCCGTCTTTAAGCCCATCGGCACCCCGGTTGACCAGATCGACACTCCGGCCCTGATCGTCGATCTGGACGCCCTGGAACACAACATCGAGACCCTTCGCTCCTTCTTCCGTAACCAGGACGCTAAATTACGGCCTCACGTAACCTCACACCTGTGTCCCGCGCTGGCCCACATGCAGCTGGGATCAGACAGTACAGTTGGAGGAATCTCCGTTGCCACCGTCGGGCAGGCCGAGGTGTTCGCTCAGAACGGTTTTACAGACATCTGCTTGACCAACGAGACGGTGACCAGTCAGAAAATAAACCGGCTGTGCGCCCTGGCCCGCTTGGCCAGGATCACCGTGGCCGTCGACGGCGCCGGCAACGTGCGGGACCTCGCGGAAGCGGCTCGACACCATGACGTCAAACTCCACGTTTTGGTGGACATCCACACCGGACAGGTTGGCCCGGGGGTGGAGCCCGGTAAGCCGGCGCTCGAACTCGCCAAGGCCATCGGTAACGCCGATAATCTCTGGTTCGCGGGCCTTATGACATACGAGGGCGCCATCCGCACCGAGGATCCAGACGAGAGACAAGCCCACTCCCGCCAATGGATTCAACAGGTGCTCGACTCCAGGGAACTGCTGGAGAAAGAGGGCTTGGAAGTGGAGGTCGTCAGCGTCGGCGGCACACACAACTACGAGGTCGCGGGCGCGATGGCCGGAGTGACCGAGGTCCCCGCCGGCAGCTACGCACTGATGGACGAGAGCTACCGCCTGAGCAGACCTCAGCTCAAGATAGCCGCCCGGGTCTTAACCACCGTGATGAGCCATGTGGAGCAAGGGACAGCCATGCTGGACGCTGGGCAGAAAGGCATCGCCCATGACCGGGGCCTGGCCGTGATAGATGGAATCCCCGGGGCTACCCTGACTCGGATGAGCGCCGAGCACGGTTTCGTGGACCTGGAGGGAGACGCCCAGGACCAGGTGGACCTTAAAGATAAGGTCTGGTTGACGCCGTGGGACATTGGCGACTGCGCCAACCTCTACGACTACATACACGCCGTTCGCGGCGGCAAGCTGGAGGCGGTGTGGGACGTCGCCGCCCGCGGCCGCTACCGCTAAGAAATTATCTCAAAATCCTCGCCGGGGGAGCGCCCCGACCCGTCGGGGCCAAGGGGTCTCCCCGACATGTC